>CAFAZX010000032.1_pt1 | contig 13161 bp, 13 predicted proteins | sample 7267911 | NCBI WGS metagenome assembly CAFAZX01 (sample SAMEA6814013, study PRJEB35770) | uncultured Actinomycetes bacterium | biome: Freshwater; feature: Freshwater reservoir; material: water | place: Czech Republic | collected 2016-04-20 | depth 30m m | reverse complement strand
GACTCTTAGATTCGTCATTGCCCTTAGAACTCTCAGGACTCTTCTGTTTTTCAGATTCCTTCTTGGCAGGTTTTGTTGGAGCCACGACAACCGGAGCCGGAGAAGTCGGTGTGGCAGCTGGTGCAGCTGGAGTTGCTGATGTTGCTGGTGCAGCTGGAGTTGCTGGAGTTGCTGAAGTTGCTGGTGCAGTTGGAGTTGCTGAAGTTGCTGGTGCAGTTGGAGTTGGAGTTTCATTTAGATCTTTAGCTTTTCCTGTAACAGCTTTTGTTACTGTGCCAGCAATTTCCTTCACAAATTTAGCGGTTTGATGTGCGACCCTTACAAGTGGTGCTGGACCAGAATTAGTGACTGCAGCCGCAGTGAGTGTTGCAGATGCAACAAGGCTTGCCGCAATAAGTGAGACAACGGCAGTGCGGCGCTTTGAGAATTCAACGGGCATCTTGTAGAGAACTTCTTTAATGCTAGATGGAAGTACCGGTGGAGTTGCGCCTTTAGGGAGATCGTCAACGTGTGCCAATTCCTTGAGGGAGCTTTGTAAATGAGCAAACTCGGATTGCTTACCATTCTTAAGGCTGGCAATTAGCTCTTCGCTCTGCTCAATCGAAAAGAAATCATCTTCTTTCATTCTTGGTCACCGCCATTCGTCAACATCTCATGTAGTTGCTTGAGTCCTCGGTGCGTGAGAACTCTTACATTGCCCGGTTCTTTCCCGACTATGGAAGCCACGTCATTTACATCGAGATCTGCCACAACTCGTAGAAGAATTACTTCTGCGTAATCTTTAGGCAATCTCTTGATGAGATCCATGACTTCAACCATTGTCGAGTTTTCTCCAGTCCAATCTGTATCGTTGAGTTCGAGCGTTGTGCCCACCCTCTTTTTCTTTCGAGCTAAATCAGTTGCTGCATTTCGTGCAATTGTGTAAATCCATCCTTTGAATGCTGAAGCATCACCTTCAAAACCTTTGATGCTTCCAGCAATCTTGATCCACACTTCCGAACAAAGATCTTCTGGTTCATTGGTAAACATCCGCAAGTACCGCACCATTCGCGGGTTAAAGTGCCTCCACAATGATGTGAATGCGGCGTCATCTCCGGTGATGGCTTGCTGAACGAGGTAATCAAATGGATGCGCGTCGACATGAACTGAGGTGTCTGTTCCACCTGCTGCCTCATGATCCGGCACGTGCATTGCCATCTATCCCAACCTTGTTCCAATTCGTAGGGGAGCGATTGCTCCTCTCTGGAGTGGAACACTAGTCAATCAACCTTTGTTTTTCCTTGGAGATTTCTTGTTAATTTTCTGATTCTTTGAATGGTGATCGCCATTGATCGAAGCGGGTGTATTGAAGGATTTGAAGTGGTCATCGCCATCATCATCTCGGTCATCGCCATCATCATCTGCGTCTTCTGCATGGTGAGTGAGCGCCGAACTGGTGTCGAAATGGATTCCGACAGATTGCGTGTCCATATGCAGGACAACCGTGCGAGTATCAAAACTGGATGGGAGGACCAGTGGGGTCACCGCCACACCCTTCTTGGCACGCTTGTGCAATTCGGCCTGAGCCGACGCGGCCCCAAAGCCGGCCAGAACAAGGCTGCCCACAACAATGGCAATGATTCGATTCCTCATGGCAATAATCCTCCTGGTTGGCTTTCTTTCGAGTACAGATCTAGGACTAATTCGGTTCTAGGCATAAGAACGCCCAAGAAGGCTTCAGCGTTACAGCCAAATCCGGATTTCTTCTGCGGTTAGACTTTCGCCCATGCCTATGACGCCTAGCCACTTTCCCTCTGCGGAGTTTGCTGATTTATTGAGCGCTAATGCCGGATTCGCCGCAAGCTTTCAGGGGAGCAATCTGACGGGAAGCGCCGCCAAAGGTTTGGCCATCGTGACCTGCATGGATTCGCGCATTAGCCCCCTTGCGGTAGTCGGAATGCAATCAGGTGATGCCAAAATCCTTCGCAATGCTGGAGCTCGCGTTACAGAAGACGTACTTCGCACATTGGTATTGGCAACTTACCTATTAGGAGTTAATCGAATCCTGGTCATGCCACACACCGATTGCAGAATGGCGCAAAGCGAAGAGTCAGATATTCATGAAACTATTTCTGAACAATTTGGCGTCGATACACGAAGTTTAGAATTTCGAACTGTTTCTGATCAACGCAGTGCGCTAATTACCGATGTCACTCGTATCCGTTCATATCCTCTGCTCCGAAAAGGTGTAGTTGTTGGAGGTGCTATTTACAACGTTTCATCGGGAGTCCTTGAACCGTTGGATTGCTAACAATGCGCCTTTCCTTTGCGATAACCCTTGGTAAATTTGGTGGATTTCTTTCACGCCTGACGAAACGTGGCAGCGGCGTGATGGTGACCGGTCGAATCATTTTGAAGATAGTTCCACAAGCTGTTTCAAAACTTTCACAGGGAAAATCTGTTGTTCTTATTTCTGGAACTAACGGAAAGAGCACAACCACGGCGTTAATCTATAAATCACTCTCTACAAAGAAACCAACAGTTAGTAATTACACGGGAGCAAATCTTTTTGCTGGAATAGCAACCGCGTTAATTGATAATCGCAAAGCCGAGTTTGCCGCACTTGAAGTTGATGAAATGGTTTTACCTTGGGCAATCCAACAAACTCAACCGAAAGTCATTGTGTTATTGAATCTAGGTCGCGATCAGCTTGACAGACTTTCAGAGGTGCGTGTTGTCGCAGCAAAATGGAAATCGGCGCTCGCAACCTTGTCACCTGCCTGCAAAGTATTAGCTGATGCCGATGACCCATTTGTTACATGGGCCGCTCGAGATCTTGTGAATGTAATTTGGTTTACTAGTGGAACTTCTGGACACATGGACGCCTCAACATGTCCTGAATGTGGAGTGGTTCTTAAATGGAGCGCTGACAAATCAACATACTCGTGTGAATGCGGCTTTAGAAAGCCAAGTCCGGAATGGATATTGCGCGAGAATGTTTTGGCGGGGCCCAATAATCAAAAAGTTTCAATAGTCAGCGCAATTCCTGGCATGGCAGCTCTGTCGAATGCTGCTCGAGCGGTAATTACTGGATCTTTCTTTGGAGTCTCACTCGTAGATTCATCAGAAGCAATTTCTAAGGTCTCTAGCGTTGACGGGCGCTTTGGCCAGCTAACAATTGGCCTAACTAATTTTCGGCTACTGCTTTCCAAGAACCCCGCGAGCTGGCGTGAGACTCTGGCAACAAGTGCTAGCGGACCGCAGTCGCTCTTACTTGTTGTCAATGCGCAAACACAAGATGGTAAAGATACGTCATGGCTTTGGGATGTGGACTTTTCGCCACTCAAAGGTCGCACGGTATTTGTCACAGGAGATCGTCGGCTTGATGTATCGGCTCGGTTAACCGTCGCAGAAATCGATCATCAGATTACTGATAACGAATCATCCGCAGCAAAAATTATAGGAAAGAACGATGCAGATTTGATTGCTTCTTACACGGCTTTTCATCGCTTGGCTAAAGGAGTTAAACGATGAGCCTCAAGATTGTGCATTTGTTACCGGAGTTGCTTGGTACTTACGGCGATCAAGGTAATGTGGAAATTCTTAGTTGGCGTTTGCGCAAGCGCGGAATTGACCATGAGATTCTTGTCGTACATGCTCAAGATAAAGTGCCAACAAACGGTGACCTCTATTTACTTGGCGGAGGAGAAGACGACGCACAAATTGCTGCAGTAGAAATTCTTAATCGAGGTGGTTCACTGCGCAAGGCTCATAACAACGGCGCTCATTTTTTCGCAGTGTGCGCAGGATTTCAATTACTTGGTGCCTCATTCCCGGCTTCCGGAGGACGAACAATTGAAGGTCTAGGGATACTTCCTGTTGAGACAATTGCTGCATCGCCGCGTTCTGTTGGGGAACTCATCAGCACACCAACTATTGATATTCCGACATTGACCGGTTTTGAAAACCACGGCGGACAAACTCGCCTTCTTGAAGATGTGCAGGCTCTAGGAAATGTAACTCACGGAGTTGGGAATGGACTTGAATCAAAAATTGATGGAGTTATCACAGACCAAATCGTTGCAACATATATGCATGGTCCTGCATTTGCTCGTAATCCAGAATTAGCGGATTGGATTCTTGCTCGCAAGGTTGGAGTACTAAATCAGATAGATGCGCCGATCTTTACTCAATTACATGATGAAAGGATTAAGAACGCACGTTAGTTAAATTGTCTAGGTAAATGCCTAATCAATGATGTTGAGTCGCTCAGCGGCTTTAGAAATATTTCTTCGCATTCCGCCAAAGACTAAACTGTGAAATGGTTTGATCGCGTTCCAGTACAAAGTCCCTGGTAAACCTCTAGGACTAAATAACGCGCGAAGGCGCAGTAAAGTGCGTCCTTCATCGTCAGCATCAATGATGAGTTCTAGCCAGGCTAATCCAGGCAAGCGCATTTCAGCGCGCAGGCGAAGTAAACGTTCCTCTTCTACCTCTTCTACTCTCCACCAATCAAGTGCATCGCCGATAACTAAGTCGTAGGGATCGCGACGACCACGACGCAGACCAGGTCCCCCTATGAAACGATCCAGAATTCCTCGCGTCCACCATCCGAGTCGCCAGGAATACCAACCATGTTCGCCACCGATGCCCTTGATAATGAACCATAATTTTTCAGGCGTTGCATTCACAATTTGAACATGTTCATCAACGTAGAGAGAACCACCAGCCCAATCAGGGTCACTTGGCAATGGGTCACTTGGCGCACCTGCATAAGTGGCCGAAGACCAGGATGTTGTCACACGATGATCTTGGATTCGCTGCAGCGCCAATTCGACAGCATGGTAATAATTTATGAGACCTTCGGGTGGGTCAGGAATGTATTGAGCGATGTCATGCTCTTTGCAAATAACTTCATTGACGAGACTTTCAAGCAGTGGGAACGCGATGTTTTTCGGGACTGGGCTAATTAGACCAACCCAATGACTCGATAGTGATGGAGTCATAAGTGGCAAAGAAAGAATTCTTCTAGGTTTAAGTCCACGAATCTTTGCATAGCCGCCCATCATCTGGCGGTAACTCAATACATCGGGGCCGCCGATATCGAACGCGCGATTGACATCACTTGGCATGCTCGCGGATTCCACTAAGTAACGTAGAACATCGCGAATAGCTATCGGTTGAATTTGGGTATCAATCCAACGCGGTGTCACCATGACCGGAAGTCGCTCAGTGAGGTATCGGAGCATTTCAAATGAGAGTGAACCAGATCCAAGAATGATTGCTGCCTTCAAAACAGTTGTCGGCACACCGCTGCTTAGGAAGATGTCACCAACTTCTTTGCGCGAATTTAAATGCGGACTCAAATCTTCGGAGTCCGGATGTAATCCGCCTAAGTAGATGATTCTTTTTATATTGCATAATCTTGCCGCCGTAGCAAAGTTTTCAGCGTTAGTCCTATCAAGTGTTTCAAATTCAACACCTGCACCTAATGCGTGGATTAAGTAGTAGGCAACATCAACATCCTTAAGCGCTGCCATTAAACTTTCGCTATTAGCAGCATCTCCTTGAACCACCTCAACATCGTGGATCCATTCTCGATTCTCTAAATGACGAGGCGTGCGAGCCATGACCCTTACGCGGTAACCCTTTTCGAGAAGTTGGGGTACGAGCCGTCCACCGATGTATCCGGCTGCTCCGGTTACCAATATGAGAGGGCTGGTACTCGTTTCCATTCATTCATAGTAGTTAAATACGCGCAAAAGCGGAGTGTGAACTTTCTTGCAAACTAGGGCAGACTGGCACACATGCATGAGTTCACTTCGGAGTTAGAAGAGTTAGCGGCCAAGGCCCTTGCCTACAGTCTCGAACGATTGAAAGATGATCCACCTTTGGATGGTCCGCGGTCAGAAGCGGATCTTTTTGCCGAAGTAGGTCAGACCATCACACCTCAGGGCTTAGGTGGCGACGCGGCACTTAATGTATTTACCGATGTTTTAGCTCGCGCATGTATTTCTACTGACCATCCACGTAACTTGGCCTACATTCCATCAGCGCCAAGTGAGCATGCAAATCTTTTTGATCTTGTTGTTGGAGCAAGTGCCCTCTACGGGGGATCCTGGCAAGAAGGTGCTGGCGCAGTATTCGCTGAAAACCAAGCGCTGCGCTGGATTGCTGATTTGGCAGGAATGCCCGAAAGCGCCGGTGGAGTTTTTGCTCAAGGAGGAACTGTCGGAAATCTTTCCGCCCTTGTTGTTGCTCGCGCAGAAGCACGCAAACGCTGGCCAGAAGTTACGCGCTGGGCCGTTGCTTGTAGCGGGGAAGCCCACTCATCAATTGCTTCAGCAGCAAACGTTATGGATGTAGATGTACTTCTCATTGAACCAGATGCCACAGGAAGACTTATCGGATCAGATGTTGCTCGTGAGATAGATGCATTTCATGCGCAGGGTTCGGCTCATGTATTTGCGGTTGTGGCCACCGCAGGAACAACAAATCTTGGCATTATTGATGACTTACAAACCATCGGTGCTGCAGCCAAGGAGCGCAATTTATGGTTCCATGTTGATGGTGCTTATGGATTAGCAGCTTTATGTGCGCCTTCTGCCCGACCAAAATTTAACGGAATCGAAAGTGCGGATTCACTTATTGTCGATCCACATAAATGGTTATTTGCGCCCTTCGATGCATGCGCACTTATTTATCGCAACCCCGCGCTGGCTCGGGCTGTTCATTCCCAGAAAGCCTCATACCTTGATGCACTCCATGAAGGCGGCTCATGGAATCCTTCGGACTATGCAATTAACTTGACTCGCAGAACTCGTGGTTTGCCATTTTGGTTTTCACTTGCTGCAAATGGAACAGATGCCTACGCCACTGCTATGGAAAAAACATTGACGATGGCACAAATTGCCGCACAAAAAATCCGTGAACATCCGCGCCTGGAATTAATGCGTGATCCGGAATTATCGGTAGTTGCATTTACTCGTCCTGGTTGGGATAAGGAAGATTACAAAAACTGGTCCGATAAGTTATTGGATGATCAGATTGGTTTTATTCCAGCTTCATCTCATAAAGGTGAGCCGATATTGCGTTTTGCGATCGTGAATCCTTGGACCAAAGTGAGTGATATTGAAGCCATTTTGGAAACCTTGTAAATCTCGGTAAATCCCACAAAAAATAGAGCCAGTGGTTTAGGCTTGCAGATATGAACGAAAATACTGCAGGGGATCTTTCCCTGGATGGCTCAACCTTGAGCGACCTCGAGCAAAGAATTCTCGAGTTCGAGCGCAGTTGGTGGCGCTACGCGGGAGCCAAAGAGAGCTCAATTAAGGAGCTTTTCGACCTAACTCCTCCTCGGTATTACCAACTCCTCAATGATTTGATCGATCGGGAGGATGCCTTACTGGCCTCTCCCATGCTCGTAAAGCGCCTCCGTCGCCTTCGCCAGGCTCGTACCAGCGCTCGCTCAGCCCGCTAACCTCAGTTTGCCGAGGGCTGCCTGCTGCTCTAGATTTAGCATTAGCACTCTAGGGGTGTGAGTGATAATCCACCCACGATAACTAATTAGGAGTAAAGCAACTATGGCAAAGCAGATTGCCTTTAATGAAGAAGCCCGCCGTGGTTTAGAGCGCGGCATGAATATTCTCGCGGATGCGGTCAAAGTAACCCTTGGGCCCCGCGGACGTAACGTTGTATTGGAGAAGAAGTGGGGAGCTCCCACAATCACCAACGACGGTGTTTCAATTGCGAAAGAAATTGATTTAGAAGATCCATGGGAAAAAATCGGCGCAGAGCTGGTTAAAGAAGTAGCGAAGAAGACCGACGATGTTGCTGGCGATGGAACCACCACCGCAACAGTCTTGGCTCAAGCTCTCGTTCGCGAAGGTCTTCGCAACGTAGCCGCTGGTTCAAACCCAATGGCACTTAAGCGCGGAATTGAAAAAGCAGTAGATGCAGTAATCAAAGAACTTGTTGCCATGGCAAAGAACGTGGAAACAAAAGAGCAGATTGCGGCAACTGCATCAATTTCAGCAGCAGATGCAACTATTGGCGAAATGATTGCCGAAGCAATGGATAAGGTCGGCAAAGAGGGCGTCATCACCGTTGAGGAGTCAAATACATTTGGTCTCGAACTCGAGCTCACTGAAGGTATGCGCTTTGATAAGGGTTATATCTCTCCATACTTCGTGACTGATTCAGATCGCATGGAAGTTGTTCTTGAAGATGCTTACATTTTGATCGCTAATTCAAAGATCACCAACATCAAGGATCTCCTGCCAATACTCGAAAAGGTAATGCAGTCAGGTAAGCCACTTGCAATCATCGCTGAAGATATCGAAGGCGAAGCACTTGCAACGTTGGTAGTTAACAAGATCCGCGGAACCTTCCGCTCTGCTGCGGTTAAGGCACCAGGTTTTGGAGATCGTCGTAAGGCGATGTTGCAGGACATTGCGATCCTTACTGGCGCAACTGTTGTATCTGAAGAAGTTGGTCTGAAGTTGGATCAAGCTGGAATCGAACTTCTAGGACATGCTCGCAAAGTTGTAATGAGCAAGGATGAAACCACCATTGTTGAAGGCGGCGGAGATGCTGACCAGATCAAGGGACGCGTTACACAAATCCGCGCAGAAATCGAAAACAGCGATTCTGATTACGACCGTGAAAAATTGCAAGAGCGCCTCGCTAAGTTGGCTGGCGGAGTTGCAGTTATCAAGGCCGGAGCAGCAACTGAGGTAGAACTCAAAGAGCGCAAGCACCGCATTGAAGATGCAGTGCGCAACGCAAAAGCTGCAGTCGAAGAAGGCATTGTTGCCGGTGGTGGCGTAGCGCTACTGCAGGCTTCGAAGATTGCATTCTCGAAGTTGAAGCTTGAAGGCGACGAAGCAACTGGAGCCAAGATTGTTGAGCTATCAGTTGAAGCACCGCTAAAGCAGATTGCTATCAACGCTGGCCTTGAAGGCGGAGTTGTGGTTGAGAAAGTTCGCCACCTCGAAGCTGGTTTCGGACTCAATGCTGCAACTGGTGAATACGTAGACATGATTAAGGCTGGCATTATTGACCCAGCTAAGGTCACACGTTCTGCGCTACAGAATGCCGCATCTATTGCAGCACTCTTCATCACAACAGAAGCTGTTATCGCTGACAAGCCAGAGAAGAAGCAAGCAATGCCTGCTGGCCCTGGCGGCGGAGATATGGACTTCTAATAAGAAGTAGTTACGCGAGAAAGGACTCCCGATTACCTCGGGAGTCCTTTCTGCTTTACCCTTACCCCATGGCACTTTTTAAGAAATCTACGAAGGCGAAAGACCCACAGGCTTTTGATGCTCTGGAGTTAGCACGTACCGCAGTTCTCGCCGATGCAGGTGATAGCGCACTTGTCGGAGAGTTCATCTCTGTAGATTTCGATGACGAAGACCGCATTGCAAGTTATATGTTCGAGGCTTTCTTGCAAGGATATAAAGGCTGGCGCTGGGTTGTTACCGTTGCAAAGATAGATACGGATTCAGATGCAACAGTGTGTGATGTTGTAGTTTTGCCTGGACCCGATGCTTTGCTTGCACCCGAGTGGATTCCATACATTGATCGCATTCAACCAGGCGACATTGGCGTCGGAGATATTTTGCCTTCGAATCCTGATGATGCGCGATTGGTTCCAGGATTTGCTGCGCTACCCGGAGATGAAGATTTAGATGCAATCCAAATATGGGAACTTGGATTAGGACGTCCTCGTGTGATGTCCATCGAAGGTCGCGATCAAGCAAGTAAGCGTTGGTACACAGGTGACCGCGGACCTGATTCTGCAATTGCAAAGATGGCTCCGAAGCCATGTGTTTCATGTGGGTTCTTTGTACCTATTTCGGGCTCACTTCGTGGCTCATTCGGAGTATGCGCAAATGCAATTTCGCCTGAAGACGCGCGTGTGGTTTCTGTAGACCATGGCTGCGGCGCACACTCTGAGGCCACGCTGTAGGTCACTAGAGCGTCAACCCCCTTCGCTTATAAACGAATTCGGGATTGAAAAGAAAGTGCACAATCCCTCCATTTCGTTTATTACGCTCAATCGAGTCCAATATTGCTGTACAAGTTTTGGCTCTGGTGAGATAAACTCATCCCCTGCCCGCAACCGCGGCCTACACGAGTACTGAAAGACATTACGAAGGAGAAACCCCATGCCTAGTGGCCGCGTCAAATGGTTTAGCTTGGAAAAGGGTTTCGGCTTTATCGCATCAGATGAGGGCGAAGATGTTTATCTCGCAGCGACTTCACTTCCAGAAGGCGTAACAACTGTGAAGCCAGGTACAAAGTTGGAATTCGGCGTTGCTGATGGACGTCGTGGTCCTCAAGCACTTTCTGTGCGCATCATTGATGCACCACCATCGTTGGTTGAAAACAATCACGTTAATGCTGATGACTTAGCCGCGATGATTGAAGACACCATCAAGATCTTGGACAAAGTTGGAAACGGATTGCGTCATGGACGTCGTCCAACTCCAGTAGAGACTGAACGTCTTGGAAAAGTCTTACGCGGAATCGCGGGTCAGCTAGAAGCTTAAATACCGCTTCGGCGTGCGCGCCGGATTGTGTATCGAATTCCAGTGAGACCTAGTCCTGCACCCATCACACATGTCCAAATAACTTTGGCATCTGCAGACATCGCTACCGCAACTACGCCCGCTACAAGCCAAGCGATTGTCCCGAGAGCAATGAGCAGCACTACGTATCTCACATTTTGAGCCATAGCCCGATAATAGACCCTCAAACTGACTTCGGGAGTAAGGTACTTAACGGAGGCCCAGAGGTGCAGATTAATGAGAATGGCAGTTGGCGCGCATTTCGCCATCGTAATTTCCGTATTTTATTTGCCGCCAACGCTGTTTCTAATATTGGAACATGGGGACAAAGAATTGCCCAGGACTGGCTAACGCTCCAACTCACACATAACAGCGGTACCTATTTAGGACTTGTCACGGCGCTGCAATTTACGCCGGTCCTATTTTTTAGTCTTCATGGCGGCGCGCTTGCTGATCGTTTTGATAAAAGAAAAGTTTTAATCGGGACCAATATCGGCGGCGGACTCTCTGCCGGAATCCTTGGGTTATTAGTTGTTATTCATCAAGTGCAACTGTGGCATGTTTTTGCTCTTGCATGCACTCTAGGAATAGCAAACGCTATCGACGCACCAGTAAGACAAGCATTTACAACTGAAGTTGTTGGTCGCCCTGATGTCCCCAATGCCGTGAGCCTAAACTCTGCAAATTTTAATGCTGGCAGGTTAATCGGCCCTGCCGTATCAGGAGCGTCTATCGCTCTATTTGATACAGGTCCTTCATTTCTCCTTAACGCTTTCTCCTATGTCTTGGTAATAATTTCGCTAACGAATCTGCGCAAGAGCGAATTTCATATACAGCCACGGTCAACTACTGCCGGAAGTATCCGTGAAGGACTTCGCTACGTAAGCGCGAGACCTGATTTATATGCCATCATGATCGTTGTCTTTTTTATGGCTACCTTTGGACTCAATTTTCAAATCTTCAATGCGCTAATGGCTACCACGGTCTTTCATCGCGGTCCGGGTTCATTTGGATTGCTCGGAACTTTTGTTGCCATTGGCTCCCTGAGCGGATCATTGACATCAGCAAGAACTGAGCGGTTTAGAAAACCGATGTTCGTTATCTATGGCGCGATGGTATTTGGGACCTGCGAGTTAATCCTGGTCTGCATGCCTACATATGAGACGTATTCAATGATTCTGCCGTTATGCGGATTCACGGCCCTTTCAACACTGATTACCGCTAACTCACTCGTACAAATAAATACAGATCCAGTATTGCGCGGACGAGTGATGGGTATTTACCTTTTAGTTTTCTTAGGCGGTACTCCAATTGGTTCACCGTTGATTGGCTATTTAGCTGAAAAAGTTGGCGTCAGACAAACCATGGCAGGCTGCGCTTCGATTGCAATTCTCGCTGCCGTCTTTGTGTGGAGTCGCTTTCGAAACCGGGTTGGAGTTCCGAAAGATTTTTCAATCGATGTAGTTCTACCGCCCACTTACGATAATAAGAGCTAATAGACCAAAGAGAGTGATTAGCGTGACGATACGTCGCGTCTTGGCGTTCATCGGCTTAGCTCCTTATCCGCTGAGTGTGTAGGAATAGTGATGATGGTACCTAAACCAATAAGAATTAATACAGGAACCATCAAGTAGGCGCGAGAAATCCCAAATTGATCTCCGAAGACACCGAGAAGAAATGGTGATGCAGCTATTGCAATGCCAGCAGCAAGCGAGCTTCTTCCGATAGCTAAGTCCGGGCGTCCTCCGCTGAGTCCAATCAATCGCATCGAGTTAAGGGCAAATTGCATGGAGACGCCAATTCCAACCATGAGTAGTGTTATCAACGAAACCCACATGATGTGAGAAGACCAGAAAATTCCAAATCCGCAGAATTGAAATACTAAAACTGTTTTCAATTGTGAATCAAGCGAGAAGCGGCGCAATACATGCGGGCCATACCAGCGACCCATCGCCATTCCTATTCCAAATGCCAACATACTCAGCGTTGAAATTGCAGGTGTCGACCTAACGCGATCTTGCACAAGTGCTGCTGCCCAGAAGGTCGTACCGAATTCAGTAGATATGCAGGCAATGAAACCAATCCATGCAATCCAAAACTTTAGGCTCATCGCTCCGCGCTCTGGTCCATCTTCATGAGGGACGTGTTCTTTGGAAATATGCGGGCGGGCATAGAAATAAAGTAGAAGGGACAAAGGTATGACGGATAAAAGGCCAAGTCTCCAACTTAACGAGGTGCTTGCAATTGCTCCGACTGAGAGTGTGCCAATGATGTAACCACCAGATGAAATACCGCTGGCTTGTGAAACAGCATCGGATGCATCATTCGGAAAATGATGTGAAAGTTGAGTAACCATCGTGTTGATAATCGTGGATACCCCAAATCCTCCGATTAACGTTGCAAGCAATGTGAGCAGCACAGGCGGGCATACAACAAACATCAATACGCCAAAACAAAAGAATGCGAAGCCAATCCAAGAAGTGATTTGACGGCCGAATCTATGAGTTAAATGCGGATTAACAAATCCAGCGAGAATTGCAGCGATTCCCATAGAGGTACCGTGAAGTCCTGCGACGGTTAAAGATGTATGTTGTTGTGCGCGAAGTAG
>CAFAZX010000031.1_pt1 | contig 13215 bp, 11 predicted proteins | sample 7267911 | NCBI WGS metagenome assembly CAFAZX01 (sample SAMEA6814013, study PRJEB35770) | uncultured Actinomycetes bacterium | biome: Freshwater; feature: Freshwater reservoir; material: water | place: Czech Republic | collected 2016-04-20 | depth 30m m | reverse complement strand
CGGTATTCGCTGCGAGGTTCGCGACCCTTGCGTACAGGTCGTCTGGATTCGCTGCGAGGGCGCTCTTGCTTTTCACGGGTTTCACGGACTTTAACAACTGTTATGACGCCATCTTCTTCGATGGTCTATCCCGCAGTTACTCCATCTGCACTTGAGCGACGGCGGCGACGACGATGTGTAGCGCTCTTGGTTGAATCCTCTTCTGAATCAGAACCTTCTTCAGATTCGACGGCTGTGCTGACATCGTCGGTGCTGCCTGGGCGGCGACGCCCACGGCCTCCACGGCGACGGCGACGCCCACGGCTCGCGGCATCACCACTCTCGTCACTCTTTTCAACTTCTGGGGTAACGACTGCGCTCGGCACGGCCTTCTTGCGAGAGGGTGCCTTCTTTTCTACAGGAGCGGCTTCAGGTTCAGTGGCTTTGGCACGCGAAACTTTCGCTGCTTTGGCCTCGACGGGAGCAGCTTGGAAAATCGGGACAGGAATGGCTGCCGCGGCTGCCTTCTTCTTGGCTGGACTCTTCTTCTCCACAGATGTGGCAGGTACTTCAACGATCCCTGTGGGGGCTTGCGCAACTTTCTTGACCGCACGCTTGCGCGGCGTCTTTGGCTCAATAGCCATGGCACCAAATCCTCTATGCGTTTAATAAAACGCGCTCTGGCTCGAAAACGAGCAAATCTTGTTCATCCGCGCTAGGCATGTTCCGCGATGTAATCGCGAGCCGCGCTGGACGTTTGCCCTAAGTATGGCAGAAGGAAGGCCGAAAGCCCAACATCCCAGACTCTAACCCCGCTGGCGAGCGTGAATATTCTGTAAAAGCCCGATACCAATCATGTTGGCAAACATACTTGAGCCGCCGTAGGACAAAAATGGCAGAGGCACGCCGGTCATAGGCATCAACCCCATAGTCATCCCGATATTTTCAAAAATCTGAAATGCAAACCACGCAATAACCCCAGTACACACCATTCGACCAAATGGATCCTGTGTCTTTCGCGCTATCGCAAAGGCTCGCATCAAAATGGTAAGAAAGAGGAGCAAAATAAAAGAACTTCCAAGAAAACCTAACTCCTCTCCCGCAACTGTGAAAATAAAGTCAGTCTGCTGTTCTGGGACAAATCTGCCATTCGTTTGTGGTCCGTTAAATAACCCTTTACCCAATATTCCACCGGATCCAACGGTGATTCGAGATTGTCGCAATTGATATCCACTACTTTGCGGATCGGCCGTTGGGTCAACGAATGATTGCAATCTCTTTACTTGGTACTCACTTAGCACACCAACTTTTACAGCAGTGAAACCTCCAAGAAGTGCCACGATGAGTAATCCCGCGACCCATCGTGATGGGGCACCGGAGACAGCGACCATTGCAACTACTGATGCACTAATAATAAAAACAGTACCCATATCCGGCTGCAACAGGATTAGTGCAATCGGGACCGCGGAAATGGCAAGTGCCTTGGCGACATCTTGATGTGATGGTTCATCTCGTCCTTGTGCTCTATCGGATAAAATCATAGAGAGCCCGATGATGATAGAAATCTTTGCTAGCTCTGCCGGTTGAATTTGAAATCCACCTGGCAAAGAAATCCATGCTTTTGCACCATTAACGGTGCTTCCTAATCCTGGAACGAGTACAGCCAAAAGACCAAGGACGCCGATACTCCACACAATCGGCGTATAAGCACGCAATAAACGGTAGTCAATAACCGTTGTCCCGAATGCCAAGAATAGGCCAATCACAATATTGATGACATGGCGCTTAAGGTAATACTGGGGATCTAGCCCAACCGAGCCGTACCAAGATTTAGTTGCGGCATAGACAAGTAGCGCTCCGATAAAAAGGAGGATGCTCACCGATACCGTTATTACCGGGTCGAAGCCACGCATCCACGAATTACGCGCATCTTTGCGACGAGGGCTAAAGAAAGTTGAACTCATGAGGTTTTAACCTTAGTCGTTGGAGAAATCTTCGGAATGATTTTCGGTGGACCCGAAGGAAAAATTGCTTTTGCAAGATCTACTTTTGATCCGTCTACTCCAAAAAGAGTTTGATAAATCTTGCGTACACCAACAGCACTTGTCGATGCTCCAAACCCACCCTGGCTCACCATCATCACTACTGCATAGCGCGGTTTATCACTTGGGGCAAAGGATGCAAACCAAGAAGTGTTGTCTTTCTTTGTTCCATTTGTATTCAGACCAAAAACTTCTGCTGTGCCGGTCTTTCCGCTCACTGGCACTGGAAATCCGCTAAATGAACCCGCACCTGTTCCACTAATTACAACTTGTCTTAGGGCGTCACGAAGGAATGAAATAGTAGATTTGCTCGCCGCAATTTTCCCTAAAATGGTAGGCGCTATTTCTCTAATCACTTTTCCATCTGAGCCAACAATCGCTTGGCCAACCGTTGGTTGCCAGATAGTTCCACCATTGGCGATGGCTGCATACATTTGAGTCAATTTCAAAGGAGTAATTATCGTATCTCCCTGCCCGATGGAAAAGTTAACAGCATCTCCACCACGAATTTTATCCCCGTCAACGCAATTCTCTTTAGCTAGGGCAACAAGAAAGGGTGTTAATTCATTCTTGGCCGCCCTCGTTTGGTAGTTGCAGAAGTAGTTTTTATTCTGCTTGTACCAATTGTTCTTCCAGTCGCGATCAGGTACTCGTCCCAAAGATTCCGATGGCAAATCAATCCCAGTTCTTTTGGCCATCTGAAAACTGTTTGCTGCTGTAAAGAAATGGTCTTTGGCGCTGGATTTTGGAAAAAGTCCTCCATCTCGGAGCCATTCATCGTAGGCAATCTTGTACCAAATCGTGTCACAGGAAATTGCAATTGCCTCCTTCATCGTGATTGTTCCCTGCGATTTACTTTCGAAGTTCTGGAAATCTATATTTCCAACTTTGACACTTGCCGGGCAACTATAAGTAGCACTCAAGCTATATCCCGCGTTGGCAGCAGCGACTACAGAGACTGCTTTGAATGTCGATGCCGGTGCGTAAAGACCTTGAAGAGCACGAGACAAGGCCGGCACACCTTTTGCATCGCTAAATAAATCTTTCGCTTGCTGAACAGTCAAACCTTTTTCCCAAATATTTGGGTCGTACGTTGGATATGAAGCTAAGGAAAGTATTCGGCCTGTTTTTACATCCATCACTATGGCGGCGCCTGAATCAGCGCGATAACCCATGGAGCGCGCCCTGGCCACTGCATCTGCAAGTGCGCTTTCAGTAGATGACTGTAAGCGGACATCTAAACTCGTCACTAAATGACTCCCTGGAATGGGATCTGTGTTCCTGGCCTCACTTGTCACAGATTCCTTGCGGTCAACAATCACCGTTTTGATGCCTGGCTTGCCGCGCAAATACTTGTCGTATTGCAGTTCAAGTCCAGCTTTACCGATCGATTCACTCCTGTAGTAACCAGTTGAGTAAGCACCTGCTAAGTCTGATTCTGTAAGTGGGCCGACATAGCCAAGTTCATGAGCGGCATTCACGCCGGCAAGTCCTGGGTAATTCCGCACTGCTACAGGCATCGCATCGATACCTGGAAATAGATCTCCACGCTCAATGATTTGCAAAGCTTTCGTTGGATCGGCGTCTTTAGTAATTGGAATTGGTTGATATCTAGTGCCTGTCCAGCATCCGGTTTGAATCGACTTGGGAAGCTCGCCGCATAATCGAGTTCTTCGAAAAACATCCTGGTAAGTCAACGCTAATAATTTCGAGGTGCGCTTCAAAACTGCTACACCTTTATCTTCTTGTTTATCCAGAATGCTGCGATCAACGGTAACTGCTAATCCCACACGATTGAGAGCTAAAGGAACTCCAGATGAATCAACTATTAATCCCCTTGTTGCTGGAGTGACGATATCTCGACTTTGAATACTTAGCGCCGCGTCACGATATTTCGGTCCGGCACCTATCTGCAGATAAAACAACCTGCCAAGCAAAGCAATCATTAAAGAAATAATTAGAGTTTGAGTGACTAAAAGACTCAAGCGGGTTCTTTGATTCATTTAAGTTCTCGAGTTTCAAAGATTAAGCCATGCAATCGTGAAACAATTGGTAAGAGAAATGGAGTAACAGCCAGAGTCCACACTCCATTTCCGATGATTGTTTTCATTAACTGAAATGAACTTCCTAAATCCATTCCAAGAAGCGCACCCGCGAACACATAAAGGACGAGACTAACTACAACTCCTAGTGAAACCATTACTACCAAACTTAACGGGCTATTCCTTAAGCTGTCATCGCCATAACGTAGATACGCGATTCCAAATCCTGTGATGATTAATACGAGCGTCCATTGGCCAACGGAGCCCTGACTATGTGGAGCTAAATCCATTAGTAAGCCGGCTCCAAAGCCAGCAATCGCACCAGTCTCAGGAGTGCTTAGTGCACACCAACTCAAAGAAAAAATGAGGAAAAGCGAGAATCCCCCAAAAGGAAGATGAATCTGATTGAAAATGCTCTCTTCAATCAAGAAAACTAAAAGGAAAATCGGAAAACTTAATATGTTTTTTCGCGTATTCACGGCAACTACTTTGAAGGTGTAGGCGTTGGCGTGGGTGTTGGCGTTACAAAAACCGTGACAGTAGGTACAGGTTGTGGTGGCTTTGGAACCAAAATATCTCGGGGGTCTGCCAGAGGCGCCTTCACAACAACTGCAACGACACCGAGCGCATTCATGTTCACGTAATACTTAACTTCAGCTATTTCAGAGATAGCGCCTGATGAATGAGAGATCGAACTAACACTTCCCACGGGAACACCGGGTACGAAGGGTTTATCTCCCTGGCTTCCTCGCGCGACGAGTGCATCTCCGATATTCACAGAGCTCTGACTATCCAAAAGTTGCAGCACTGCGTGATCGGTGCCTTGGCCAGAAAGTATTCCTATCTGCTGACTCTTGGCGATTCGAACCCCTATCCGAAAAGATGGATCAGAAGCCAGCAGTACCAGTGACGTATTTGGATAGACAACTTTTACGACGCCAACCAAACCTTCACCACATATAACTGTCATATCGCGAGTGAGATGCTTATTTGCTCCAACGTCAATCGTCACGGTTTCTGAAAACGAAGTGGAATTTCCCTGCGAAATGACTTTCGCGTTTACAATTGTGTACCCCGCAGTGCCTGCTAGATCCAAAGTCGATTTCAGTTGCTTAATCTGAGCATCTGCGCTTTTACGGTCAATAAGAGTTTTGCGTAGTGATGCATTTTGCTCTTCCAGGCGCTTGAGTTTGGCCCGGGTGCGACCCAGATGGACTACATCGGAGAAGAAATTTCCAACCGGAGAAAATACTGCACTCGCGCCTTTTTCAAACGGTGCTAACACAGTTTGTGCGCCACTTCGGATGCCACTCATTACTTGCACGCCACGCAAATCAAGGGTGATGAAGAAAAGCGATGTAACGATAAGAATGACGAACAAGAGACGACTTCTATTGTCGCCGCGCTGTCTCATCAAGAATTACCTATCGGCGAGGTTCGGAGATTAAGACCTTCTCTAAAGCCTCAAACTCCTCAATGCATTTTCCAGAGCCTTCTACAACGGCATCTAGTGGACGCTCTGCTACGTGAATTGGCATTCCAGTTTCACGACGAAGACGCTCGTCAAGACCTCGAAGTAAGGCTCCTCCACCGGTCAGAACAATTCCTCGATCAATGAGGTCACTTGCAAGCTCTGGTGGAGTCTTATCAAGTGTGCTCTTTACAGCGTTAACAATGGCATTTACAGGCTCTTCGATTGCCTTACGAATTTCTGCCGCTGAAACAATAATTCTCTTAGGCAGACCGGTGGCAAGATCTCGGCCACGAATTTCTGCATCAGGCTCATCGGGCAAAGCACAAGCCGAACCAATCGCCATCTTAATTTCTTCTGCGGTGCGCTCTCCAAGAAGTAAGGAGTATTCACGCTTAACCCAATGAATAATCGCTTGATCAAGTGCATCTCCGCCAACGCGAATCGAGAGGGCGGTAACAATTCCACCCAAGGAAATAACGGCAACTTCAGTTGTGCCACCGCCGATATCGACGACCATATTTCCCATTGGCTCGTGAATTGGAAGTCCGGCACCGATTGCTGCCGCCATTGGTTCTTCAATGATGTACACCTTGCGTGCACCAGCTGCGTAGCCAGCATCTTTAACGGCGCGTTGTTCTACACCTGTGATACCTGATGGAACGCAAACGACGATACGTGGCTTTGCTAGATAACGACGACGATGAACTTTCTGAATAAAGTAGCGCAACATGCGTTCGGTTGTTTCGAAGTCGGCGATTACTCCATCTTTCAATGGACGGATTGCAACGATGTTTCCCGGTGTGCTGCCGATCATTCTTTTAGCTTCAAGACCAACAGCCAAAATCGCACCAGTGTCTTGGTTGATTGCAACAACACTTGGCTCATTGAGCACGATGCCACGACCACGAACATAAACCAAAGTATTTGCGGTGCCCAGGTCAACGGCCATGTCGCGACCTATAAAGGACATTCTGTTACTCATTTATTTCTCCCCGATTAATTGGCCTGAAAAAAAGATTTCAATTTCACGGGTAGCCGATTCAACAGAATCCGAACCATGAACTAAATTTTGCATAACTTTTGTGCCTTGGTCACGAGCGAGGTCTCCACGAATTGTTCCTGGAGCTGCAACTGTTGGATCAGTAGCACCTGCCAGCGAGCGGAATCCTTCGATGACTCGATTTCCTTCGGCAACCATCGCAACGATAGGTCCAGATAACATAAATTCAACAAGTGGTTCGTAGAAGGGCTTACCTTCGTGTTCGGCATAATGTCGAGCGAGTAAAGCGCGATCAGGTTGGACCATGCGCAGGGCTACCACTGCGTAACCTTTATCTTCAATTCTAGAAATTACTTCGCCAACAAGGCCCCGGCGTACGCCATCAGGCTTAACTAAAACAAGGGTTCTCTCGATGCTCACCCCCAGAGTCTAATAGGTGAAGGGACTATTGGCTTCCCGCCCCTGCCACGAAGGCCGCTCGGGCGGCTTCGCCCTTTCTACCCACCACAATCGCGCAAATCCACAAGCCCGCAAAAAGGGCTCCCAGGAAAAACATAGGAGTCACAAAAAAGCCATAAAAGAATGCCGCAATCTGGAGAGCTGAGCCAAGAATCCAACCTAATTGTTTTTTCAATAACCCGGCAGCAAGAATGAAGGCGAGGGCTATGACTCCCCCAAATGCGAGGACAGTGCCACTTTCATGTTTTCCGGCCAACAAAAGCGCAAATCCCATAACCATAGATTCCATAAATAAAACTGCCGCACCTAAGATTCTCAATTTTCATCCTCTGGCGCCGAAAGTCTCTTCAAAATTACACGGGCTTCGCCAACAGTGACCACCGAACCAGTGATAACAATTCCGACCGATTCATCATGCGAGGGTCGACGTGCATCAGTGATTGCTAATTTTACCGCGTCTGAGATATTTTCGGTTGACTTCACACGATCAGCGCCGAAAATTCCTTCAGCAATTTCACGAAGTTGCGCAGTTGCCATCGCTCTGGGCGATCCGCTTTGGGTAACAATGAGGGTGTTGATGATTGGTTCTAGTTCATTCAAAATACCGACAACATCCTTATCCGCAAAGGCAGCGAAAACGCCGATGATCTCATCGAAAGTAAATTCATTTTCAAGTGTCTCAGCTAAAGCTTTCGCACCGTGCGGATTATGTGCTGCATCAAGAATGACAGTTGGATTCCTAAAGACAACCTCGCATCGCCCTGGCGAAGTTACTGATGCAAAACCAATTCTGACTGCTTCTAGATCTAGCTCTTGGCCACCAAAAAAGGCGCTTACCGCTGCCAAGGCTGTTGCCGCATTCGCGCCCTGATGTTTGCCATGAAGTGGCAAGAAAATATCATCGTAGGTGTACTCCCCGATTGTTATAGCCAATAGTTGACCACCAATTGCAAGAGCGCGTGAAGACAATGAGAATTCAATTCCTTCGCGAGCCACCGTCGCGCCTACTTCTTGCACTCTCTTAAGAAGTTCTACCGCGGCCTCGGGTTCTTGTCTAGCAAGAACGACAGAGCCACCTTCCTTAATGATTCCAGCTTTTGTTTGCGCTATCTCAGAAAGTGTATTGCCAAGATAATTCATATGGTCAAAACCAATGGGGGTTATGACGGACACCGATGCCTCGACAACATTGGTCGCGTCCCACTCTCCACCAAGCCCGCATTCAATAATTCCGATATCAATGGGAAATTCTGCAAAAGCTACAAATGCAATTGCGGTAATAACTTCAAAGAAGGAAAGCGGGGTATCAAACTTCTCATCGATAACATCAAGGTAGGCAGCAATGTCGTTATACGCATAAATAAAATCTGCAGCGCTAATTGGTTCGCCATTTATTGAAACACGTTCTAAAACGCTCTCGAGATGTGGGCTGGTAAAACGCCCCGTACGAAGCCCCATTGCGGACATCAGAGCGTCAACCATCCGCGCAGTAGTGGTTTTACCGTTTGTTCCAGCTATATGAATTGTTGGATAAGAGCGTTGAGGCGATCCCAGCATGTCAGCCAACGCTGCGATTCGTTCCAGGCTCGGTTCTATATCAGTCTCTGGCCAACGCGCCGATAAGGCTTCTTCTATGGCCTGAAGTCGTGCCTGATCTTGGGTCGAGGTCATGCGGAAGGCAGCTGGGCAATCTGAGATTGAATGCGTTCGATATCGATATCGGTTTTCACTAGTCGCTCCCTGATTTCTACAACAACATTTTCGGGTGCCTTTGCCATGAAATTTTCATTATTTAATTTCACGTTTGCGGTCTCTCGATCTTTTATTGCTGTTGCCAAATCCTTCGACAGGCGAGCTCGCTCTACAACAACATCGACACTTCCGGTGAGATCTAGTTCGACTTTTATTGAACCAATTTCAACGTTAGCACTTGGCTTAAAATCATCAAGGGCTGGTTCTAGGCGCAAAACAAATTTCATCGCACTTTCATACGGAGCAAGCTCTGCAGGTGCAATAAAACGTGCAGGGATCTTGAGGCTTGTCTTGATTCCCTGGTCACTTCTAAAGCGACGAACTTCGGTAATGATTTCTTGAACTTGGCCCACCAACTTGGCGCCTTTGGCATCCTTATGTTCAGGATGATCTTTCGGCCAATCTGAGATAACTAGTGACTCTCCACCAGTTAAGGCAGTCCAGAGTTCTTCGGTTATAAAAGGCATAACTGGGTGCATTAAGCGAAGAAGTTGATCCAGCACGAATCCAAGTACGCGCTTTGACGATGTCGCATCTCCGCTAGCAAATGCTTCTTTAGAAAGTTCCAGATACCAATCGCACAGGTCATCCCAAGCGAAGTGATAAATAGTTTCACAGGCACGAGAAAATTCATATTTCTCAAACAGTGCATCTACTTCGACCACGGTCTCATTGAGTCGACTCAAGATCCAACGATCGATGGCATTGAGAGAATCAAAAGCAGGAAGGTCTCCGGTAACCGTTGCACCGTTCATCATGGCAAAGCGTGTTGCGTTCCAAAGTTTTGTGGCAAAGTTTCGAGAACCAGCTACCCATTCCTCTGCCAGTGCTTGGTCGCTACCGGGATTTGCCCCACGGGCTAAAGTGAAACGAAGCGCATCTGCTCCGTACTTATCCATAAACTCAAGTGGGTCAATTGTGTTGCCGCGACTTTTACTCATTTTCTTGCCGAACTTATCGCGCACAAGTCCATGTAAAACAATTGTGTTAAATGGAATTTCGCCATCCATGGCAAAAAGTCCAAAGATCATCATGCGTGCTACCCAGAAAAATAGAATGTCATACCCGGTTATCAAGACACTTGTTGGATAGAACTTCTTCAGGTCAGCCGTCTGCTCTGGCCAGCCCAGGGTAGAAAATGGCCACAAAGCTGATGAAAACCAGGTATCCAATACATCGGGATCCTGCGTGTATCCATCTGGTGCAACTTCTCCGGGTCCAACAACGATTACTTCATCATTGGGTCCATACCAAACAGGAATGCGATGGCCCCACCACAGTTGTCTGGAGATGCACCAATCGTGCATGTTGTCGACCCAATCAAAATATCTAGGAGCTAGTTCTGGTGGCTCAATAGTTACGCGCCCATCACGGACCGCATCTCCTGCTGCCTTGGCAAGTGATTCAACTTTCACAAACCACTGCAAAGAAAGTCTTGGCTCAACAATAGTTTCGCAGCGAGAACAGTGACCAACTGAATGTGAATAGGGGCGTTTTTCTGCGAGGACGCGGCCCATTGAACGCAACTTCTCAACAACTGCTTTGCGGGCAACAAAACGATCCATTCCGTCAAATTCAGTTCCAGAGCCATCCATAACAGCGTCTTCATTCATGATTTTTACAATTGCAACATTATGGCGACGAGCCATCTCAAAGTCATTTGGGTCGTGTGCTGCCGTAACTTTCACTGCGCCTGTTCCAAATTCAGGGTCAACTAACTCATCAGCAATGATTGGAATCATGCGATTAGCAAGAGGAAGCAGTACTTCCTTGCCAATCATTTCTTTATAGCGAGGATCATTTGGATTAACAGCTACGGCGCCATCACCCAACATTGTTTCAGGGCGAGTTGTTGCAACTGAAATTTGTACGTCACCTTCGCCATAAAGGATCGTCACAAATTCGCCATCAATGTCTCTGTGTTCAACTTCAATATCCGATAGCGCCGTATGACATCTAGGGCACCAATTGATAATGCGCTCGGCACGATAAATTAACTCTGCATCGTAAAGTTTCTTGAAGATCGTGAGAACCGCTTGTGACAAATTCTCATCCATAGTGAAGGCCTCACGAGACCAATCCACTCCATCACCGAGGCGACGCATCTGTCCAAGAATTGCTCCGCCTGATTCAGCCTTCCACTGCCACACTTTCTTTACGAATTCTTCACGACCAAGATCGTGACGAGACAATCCTTGGGCAGCTAATTGCTTTTCAACAACATTCTGTGTGGCAATTCCCGCATGATCCATACCTGGTAACCAGAGCGCTTCAAAACCTTTCATGCGTTTCATGCGTATGAGTGCGTCTTGCAATGTGTGATCTAGTGCGTGCCCAATGTGCAAACTTCCTGTGACATTGGGTGGTGGGATAACAATGGTGAATGGTGGCTTATCCGACGATGCATCGGCAGTGAAATACCCAGCGGCAACCCACTTTTCATACAGTGGTGCTTCTATTTCGGCAGGCGTGAAAGCCGATGGTAATTCCCTCATGAGGGCAGTCTAGATTACGCGCTCTTCTCTTCTGAACGCTTTGGGGCGCTAATGGCCCGCTTTGGAATATCTCCCGTACGTTTTACAAAGGTTGGAGCCCCACCATCTTGGATGCACTCCTTAGTGATGATCACCTTGGCTACATCCGTGCGGCTAGGTACGTCATACATGACTCCCAAAAGAACGCTTTCCAAAATGGCTCGGAGTCCACGAGCGCCAGTACCCCGCTTTAAGGCGAGTTCAGCGATTGCATCGAGGGATTCGGCATTGAACTCAAGTACCACGTCATCAAGATCAAAGAGTCGCTCATATTGCTTAACCAGCGCATTTTTTGGCTCAGTCAGAATCTGCATTAGGGCAGGTTTATCTAGCTTCTCTACGCTGGTGACAATTGGTAGACGGCCGATAAATTCAGGAATCATTCCAAACTTCAATAAATCCTCTGGCATAACATCACCAAAAATATCCATCTTTTCAGAATCTGCCGAAGACTTAAGAGTTGCATTAAAGCCAACTCCTGCAGATCCACTACGACTCTCGATGATCTTCTCAAGTCCAGCAAATGCGCCTCCGACGATGAAGAGAACATTTGTTGTGTCGATTTGAATAAATTCTTGATGTGGGTGCTTGCGGCCTCCCTGCGGTGGAACGGATGCAACTGTTCCTTCAAGAATCTTCAAAAGGGCTTGCTGAACTCCCTCACCAGATACATCGCGGGTAATTGATGGGTTCTCAGATTTGCGAGCGACCTTATCGATTTCGTCAATATAAATAATTCCTGTTTCGGCTTTCTTTACATCGAAATCTGCAGCCTGAATAAGTTTGAGCAAGATATTTTCAACATCTTCGCCGACATATCCGGCTTCTGTTAGAGCAGTGGCATCAGCAATGGCAAATGGGACGTTGAGCATGCGAGCAAGGGTTTGAGCTAGAAGCGTCTTACCGCAACCTGTTGGACCAAGAAGCAAGATATTGCTCTTTGCTAATTCAACAGAATCTTCGCGCTTACCTGTGTCGCCACTTTGCACTCTCTTGTAGTGGTTATACACCGCAACAGAAAGAGATTTCTTGGCGCGGTCTTGTCCGATTACGTATTGATCAAGGAATTCAAAGATCTCTTGTGGCTTTGGAAGTTCTTGCAATCCCAGTGAATTATTTTCTGAAAGTTCTTCAACAATAATCTCATTACAAAGATCAATGCACTCATCGCAAATGTAGACGCCAGGTCCAGCAATCAGTTTTTTAACTTGTTTTTGTGTCTTGCCGCAAAATGAACACTTCAGCAGATCACTGGTCTCACCGATGCGGGTCATGACACTCCTTCAGGCCTCTGGGTGGGGAATTCGTTTATTCGAGGCAACGCCTAAGGGTAGATTCAGGCGCTACTTTATGGGCGGTTAATTACGCTTCATCCTGTTCGCCCTGAGAATAATCATTCTTTTTTGGCATCTTAAGGTCCTTAACTCCAGGAATAAGCAAGACTGCAAAGCATAAAACCAAATGGAATATGGCTGCGAATATAAGGAATGGGCGCACGCCAAGTGCGTCAGTCACGGGTCCGACGAGTGCCATGCCAAGTGGCATGAGAGCAATGGATCCCATGTAATCGACACTAAAAACGCGTCCCTGTAATTCCTGTGGAATCTCACGTTGGAGTGCAGCACTCCAATACGCCTCCCACGGTCCGATAGAAAGTCCGGCAATCACGTAGCCGGCAATAATCAAAACTCTGGAAGATGGGAAAGCTAATACTAATGGGACCACTGCAAACAGAGCCCACAACAGGACCACCATTCGACCTGGATGCTTTGATTTAAGTTTTATCGCTACAAGAGCAGAAACTGTTGCTCCAACGCTGAAACCAACTTCTGATAAAGCAAAAACCGAGTTGGTATGAAACTCTCGTCGAGTAACAACTGGCAAAAGTACAGATGTGCTTGCAAGAACAACCATTAATTGCAAAGAAGACATG
>CAFAZX010000028.1_pt1 | contig 14753 bp, 15 predicted proteins | sample 7267911 | NCBI WGS metagenome assembly CAFAZX01 (sample SAMEA6814013, study PRJEB35770) | uncultured Actinomycetes bacterium | biome: Freshwater; feature: Freshwater reservoir; material: water | place: Czech Republic | collected 2016-04-20 | depth 30m m | reverse complement strand
GTTGATAAGCGCCTTACTCGTGATGACTTGCGGTTGCTTCGCGTTGATGTGTGGACAGGTTCTTTGCTCACAGGAGTGATTGGTTTCTTCGTTGTTGTTACGTGCGCGGCCACACTCAACAAACAAGGTATTACAAATATTACCGATGCCGCGCAGGCAGCCGCTGCACTTAAGCCACTTGCAGGAACTCTTGCCAAAGATTTATTTGCTATCGGCCTCATTGGTGCAGCACTACTTGCGGCATCCATCCTGCCTTTATCGACAGCGTATTCAGTCAGTGATCTCACGGGACGTCCTGCTGCACTCGATGATGGATATACCGAAGCGCCTTTGTTTTACGGAACATTCGCAGCGATCACAGTTATTGCAGCTGGGCTTGTCTTATTACCTGGTGCGCCGCTTGTGACAATTTTGATTTGGACTCAAGTACTTAACGCCGTCCTACTGTTGCCGCTACTTTTCTATATGTTCGGAATCGCGCGCGATAAGCGATTAATGGGTGAATTCAGTGCAAGCAAGAAGATGCAAGGCGTTTACGCAGTAATCATCGCGATGGTGGGAGTATGCGTAAGTTGCATGCTCTGGTTCACTTTCGTTCGCTAACCCTTTTCTTTCTCGGCCTCATCAGCTTCTTTCGCTAGCGCTTCAAGATCTGGTCGTGGAATCTTTGGCATATCTCCCTTGATTAACCTGCGCCATAAGTAAATGGCAATGGCTCCAAAGAATGGCCATTCAAATGTGTAAACCCATGCGCGCCAGTTTCCACTTTGTGCGCGGCCAAATTCAAACCAACCAGCCCATAGGCAAAAAGGAAAGACAACAACAAGGGTGACGGTAAGAATTATTCTTTGTTTGCGTGATACTTCTTGTGGGGCATTTGGAATATCAGGATTGCTTTCATCTTGCACCCATTGGGGGGCTTGGTACTCATCATCTTTATTGTCACCAGACATCATTCAATTTCCTCCAATTGCGATTTCGCAATCTCGGCATCAACAACGGCAGATATGCGCTCTTCATTTTTGAGCCAGTGGTGAACTGCGAATGCCATCCAGATTGCGTCGATAATCATTCCACCCGACCACATAATGGATCCACCACGGCGCTGATCATTGAGAGTGAACATATCGTTGTACAAAGAATTCGGTGAGATATAGATAAAGAACCCAGTGAGAGTCTCTGGAACCATCATAAGAAAGAGTGAGATCACCGAGAATGCGGGAGTGATTCGGCGGTTGGTGTGTTTGCGATCGAGAAGGTTGAAATAGAAGAGGTAGGCAACGATGAAGTAGAGCGGTACTTCGACGTAGTTGTGAATCCATGGGTGTTCCATAATGAAAACGTGCGGACCAGGAAGGTGCACTCCAATCATTACGCTGGCATAGATCAGCCAACTCAAAATTGGGTGGGTCACCACTGTGAAGACTTTATTCTTTGGCCGAAATGATGTGGGAGTTCCCAGAACAAGTAAGGGCCCAGTGACCATCATGAGCGTGACATGTTGAATCATGTGACACCAAAAGAGAGTCGCTGAATAGAAACCAATTGGGGTGCATACGACTAGGGCAATCGTTAGTAGTCCAGAGAGAAAGTACCTCCGTTGCCGTGGGGAGTTTTCTTCAGCGTGGCTCAGAGTTGCTCGTAAATAGAGGTATTCGCAGAGCAGCAAAGGGATTGTGATCGCGGGAGCCAGCTGCCAGTGGGACCAAAAACTCGTGACGTGGTCCATGTTCATAGAGGGGGAGCGTAAACCTAAGTTGGTCTCTTTGCGAGGGGCACCGCCAAGAACCACCTTCTGGCCCCTTCTAGGGGTAGCACTTGTTTCCCCATTTCGAAAGAAAATTTCCTGAAAACGTAGGTTTACTTGAGAGTACCCCTTAATCTTCAACAATTGATTACACCAAGTAATTAGGTAATTAGGGATTAATTAAGTTGGAGCAAGTTCACCTCGAGGGGGTATCTATGAATAAGCGATTTTTCGCAACGCTCGGAACCGTAATTCTTGGCGCTGCGGTAATTGCCGGCATCGGAACCTACGTTGCTAGCGCCAAGAATGATTCACGAGTACTTGCTGCAACCGCGGCAGGAACGTTGGATACCCCACAGGGAACTTTGCCTCATTACACATTAGACATTCAGGCATACCCAGACAGCATGTTTGGTGGGCACGGCGCTAATGGTGGCGCGCACCCTGATTGGGTTTCCTATGGCGACATCACCAACTTTGAAGTTCCTGCTCACTCAGCAATCACCATAACCGTTACAAATTACGACGGCGGAGAAACGCTTAACAACGATTATTTTGGAAAGGTCCGCGGAACTATTGATGGATCGGCAACGCTCAACGGTGTGCGCATAACTTCAGTTGCGCCAGATCACGTCGGACACACTTTTACCGTTCATGGCATCGCAAGCAAGCAGAGCGAACTTTTCTTTAGTGTTCCTATGCAAGCAGTTGCAGAAGAAGATATGCCTGAAGAGGGATACACCAAAACTCCTAACGTCACTGTCTTTACTGTAATCACTGGTGATGCGGGCGAATATATATGGAACTGCGAATATCCGTGCGGTGATGGCACTGTTGCCAAGTTTGGTAATGCGATGTCAAGCATGGGTTATATGTCCGGTCACTTCAACGTAGTGCAGGGATAAGGGGCCGACACATGAGCGATGTACAAGTATCAAACAAAGCGAAATGGTGGAAGAGCGCCGACGTTAAGAAGACGGCGATTTATTGGGTAATACTCACACCAATTATTGGATATGTGGCTACAGAAGTGCAGCTGCGATCAATCGGAGCGCCTGCATCAGAAGTTATGGCCTCAGTGAAATCCCTTATGGGAATCTTTACATGGGCAGCTTCGCCAGTTGCAGGATTAGTTGCTGCACTTGCTCTGACATCATTGATGGGAAAGCGTCACTATGGCGATAATCCACCACCTGATGCAGATCACGAGATTCGCAATAGTCCAAGAGCAGCGGCAACATGGGTCGTCGTGTCAACACTTCTTTGCCTATTCGCTTTAATTACTGGTCTGATTGTTCTTCAGAAAGATTCTGAGTCAATCCTTGATGCCAAGGCAATCAATATCAATGTCACTGGCCAGCAATGGGTTTGGAACTTTGATTATCCAGAGAGCAACGGCGTACGTAGTGAAGTCTTGTACTTGCCAGTTGATCGACCAGTTGTTTTCCATATAACCAGTAAGGATGTAAAGCACTCATTCTGGGTTGTGCAAATGGGAATCAAGATGGATGCCAACCCAGGTTATGTGACAGAGACCGCTGTTACGCCGAACAAGATTGGCGTCTTTGATGTGAGGTGCGCAGAACTCTGCGGACTCCTTCATGCGTACATGCAAAACAAAGTTCACGTCGTGAGCCAAGCCGATTATGACGCGTGGCTTTCAAATAGAGCAGCACTCGAGGGAGCAGCCTGATGACAACAATGATGGATCGTTCAGCATCTGCGCCAGGTCATGCAGCCGGCAAGAGGCCATTAATCGAAAGATTAAACATTGTCACCGCATTAGTTCTTGGCACCGTGAGCGCAGTTGTCGTGTGGCAACTCGCATTACGTTTCTTGCCAGAAACTCCAGAGACATCTCTCTTCTTTAATCGCGAAGACAAGATTTCACTTCTGTCTTTGATCGGTTGGTTTGTCGGATTTATGACGGGCATCGGCGCACTCATTGGGCCATTCCGTTGGGCACTTGGTAAAGATCTCAACCATGACGAGAACATGTTTCTTGCTGGTAAGGATCAAGGAATCAAGCGTTACTTCCGGTATACAACTGACCACAAGGTCGTTGGTATCCAGTATCTAGTAATCACAATCATTATTTTGTTTGTTGGTGGAACATTGGCAATGCTGATCCGTACAAACTTGGGTCACGCACAAGGCGGATGGATTCAACCTCAGACTTATAACGCAATTGTTGGATGGCACGGAATTATCATGATTGTTGCAACAATCATCATGATTACTGGACCATTCGGTAACTTCATCATGCCGATCATGATCGGTGCTCGCGATATGGCTTTCCCTCGTCTTAACGCACTCAGCTTCTGGTTGATTGTTGCTGCTGTTCCACCTGTATTTATTTCGTTCTTCACTGGCGGAATTACTACCGGTTGGTCGGCATACAACCCGCTTGCATCCCAAGCTGGACTTGGCATGAATGGATACATCGCATTTATTTGTATCTTCGCCATTTCCACAATGGTTGCTGGCGCCAACATCACAACAACTGTTGTGAAGATGCGCGCTAAGGGCATGACATGGAATCGCACACCAATCTTTATTTACGGTGTCGTGGCATCTGTTGCTTTGGCGCTTCCAGCATTCCCAGTCTTCTTCTTGTCCCAGATCATGTCGGGAATGGACCGCGCATTTGCAACGTCCTTCTACAACACAGCTGGCGGCGGTAGTGGTTGGCTGTATGAGAACTTGTTCTGGATCATGGGACACCCTGAGGTTTATGTAATCCTTATTCCATCCGTTGCAGCTCTTATGGAGATGGCGCCAGTATTTACGCGTCGACCTCTCTTTAGCTTCAATTTGGCGGTCATGGGAATTGCAGGAATCTCCGGACTTTCAGTTCTTGTGTGGGCACACCACATGTACATCAGTGGATGGGCGCCATTGTTAAATGCTCCATTTATGTTGACGACTGAATTGATTTCTATTCCAACGGGAATGTTGTTCCTTGTATTAATCGGAACCCTCTGGCGCGGACGTCTATGGATGACCATGCCAACAGCTTCGATCTACGCACTGTTGTGGAACTTCATGATTGGCGGAATCACAGGAATTTATCTTTCTGATGTTCCAGCTGATGCCTTCTTGCATGGCTCAATGTATGTAACCGCGCACTTCCATTACACACTTATGGGTGCAGGACTAACTGGAGCTCTTGCATCACTCGTCTTCTGGTTCCCAAAGATGACAGGCCGCATGTTTAACAAGACTCTTTCATGGGTTTCATTCTGGCTAGTCCAAATTGGATTCAACGTTACCTTCATCGGCATGTTCTTGGTTGGCCTTGCTGGTCAACCACGTCGCGTCGAGTCATACGCTGAAGTTTTCAGCAGGGGCAACCTGATTACGACAATGGGCGCTTACACAATTATGGCTGGCATGTTGGTTCTACTTCATGGAGTTATTTCCTCTTGGCGCAGTGGAGTGAAAGCTCCAATGAATCCATGGCAGTCCAAGACTCTTGAGTGGACGGTACCTAATCCTGTTCCACTAGAGAATTTTGAAACTCTTCCAGTTGTCACATCTGATGCATACGGTTACGGAAAGGCAAAGTCATGAGCGTCGAAACACACGGACATTCCAATCCACACCACGAACATCCCGATGTTGTAGGTAGTCGCAATCGCCTTGGAGTAATACTGATCCTCGTTGCAGATATTGCAATGGCGCTCAGCGTTCTCTTTGTCTACTTCTACCTCAAAGGTCAGAACGTTAATGACATGTGGTTGCCTGCAGCGACGGAAGATTCTCCTGCAATCCTTGCTCTTTCAAGCAAGGGCACTTGGTACATAACTGCTCTTGCTGGACTTGGTGCCGCTGCACATTTCTACGGCCTTAAAGGGGCTCGTGCAAAGAACGCCACTCAATTGGTTTTGGGTGGCGGCGTGGCACTTGTTTTCAGTATCGCCGCACTTGTCTACCAATTCATGCAGATTAGTAGCGCACCATTCACAACAACGTCAGGTGCCTACGCTTCTTGCTACTTCCTTATTGCAGGACTCAATGCGTTGCATTTAGTACTCACGGTCTTTATCGCCCTTGGTAACTGGAACCGCTCTCGCCTTGGCATCTACGCAGCCGATCACTGGCACGTGGATATCGTCAATGTGTGGTGGATTTGGATGACTGTCTCGTCATTGCTGGGAGCATTCGCACTTTCGTTTGCTTAATCTCTAATTCTTGTCGAAGAAGGCACTGCGCTAACCTTGCGTGGTGCCTTCTTCGTTAAATAACAAATCATGGCTACCTGCATATATTGCCTTGGGCATTGTGTGGGGATGTTCCTTTATTTTCATTAAGTTAGGTTTGGAATTTCTCACACCAGTTGGAGTCGCATTCGGAAGAACCTCTCTAGGCGCCCTCGCACTTGTAGCGATAAGTAAATTTCGTAAAATTTCATTACCCACTGATAAAAAGATTTGGGCTCACTTGTGGGTTCTAGCGATGTTGCTCAATGTTGTGCCCGGAGTGTTATTTGCACTAGCTGAAACTCACGTTACCTCTGTTTTGGCAGGAATTATTAATGCAGTAACGCCACTGATGACATTGTCGGTGATGATGACAATTCTTCGAGAAGAAAAACCTAAGACTTATCAGGTTCTGGGATTACTCATCGGATTTCTTGGTGTCCTCACCGTGCTTGGCGCATGGAAAGGTCTGGGTTCAAATCCAATTTCTTCAGTCCTTGCTTTACTTGCAGCAGTAACCTGTTACGGATTTTCTTATCCATATTCTCGCAAGTTCATCTTGCCTCACAACTTACAACCAGAGGCTGCCGCGACAGCTCAAGTTTCATTAGCCGCCGCTACCCTGTTGCCTTTCTATTTAATGGATGGCATTGCTCGGGATTACTACGCTCCTGGGCCAGTTCTTGCGATGATTGCGTTAGGTGTATTTGGAAGTGGCTTTGCATATATATGGAACTTTCAAATTATGGTCGCTGCAGGTGGTGCTATTGCGAGTTCGGTAACGTATGTGACGCCAGTTGTAGCAGTTATTGTGGGTGTGGTTTTCTTAGGTGAAAGTGTTACCTGGAATGAACCGCTGGGTGGAGTAATCGTATTACTTGGTGCTGCGATAAGTCAGGGCAGAATCCGAATTAATCGATCGTAAAAGCGTCTCGGATAGGCCCTAATTCAATTCCAGCTTTTGCGTGGTCAGACTTTTCTCCACGAGTTAATTGAGCAGAGTGCGCCTTGTTATGCCAGCGCTCTTCAATCTTTCCGTATCGCCACAGCGCAAGGGCAACAGACCACACAACAACAAAAAGTCCAACGATGATGTATCCCGCAGAGTTAAGGTTAAATCTGCCAATGTAATTCCATAACCCACCGGTCAGATTGAGTTGTTTGCTTAGTACTTGCAAAAGTTCTAGCCCGCCAACAAAAAGTGCAACAGCTACAGAAAGTCCAGTGATGACAATGTTGTAGTAAACCTTACGCACTGGCTTTGAGAAGGCCCAACCATATGCGAAGTTCATAAATGAACCATCAATAGTGTCGAGCAAGCTCATTCCTCCAGCGAAGAAAAAGGGTAGAGAAAGAATTGCCCACCACGGTAAACCGGCGATAACAGATGAGCCCGCAAGAACAAGCAGACCGATTTCGGTTGCAGTATCAAAACCCAACCCAAAGAGAATCCCAAGTGGATACATTTTCCAACTCGCATCAATGCGACGAGCAATCGGGCCAAAGAAGCGCATTAGGAGTCCGCGCGAATTCAGATGCTTTTCCAACTCTTCTTCGTTGTACATACCTTTACGCATATCGAAAAAGACTCGAAGGATTGAGATGAGAATAATCAGATTGAGGATCGCAATTAGCATCAAGAAAGTGCCACTGACGGTTGTTCCGATAAGCCCTGTGTAATGATGCAGAGACGAGTTTTCATCTTTGAGTTGTGAACCCAGTGCTTTAATTCCAAAGTTAAGCAAGATTGCAAGGGTTGCCACGACTGATGAGTGGCCTAAGGAGAAGAAGAAGCCAACGGCAAGAGGTCGCTTGCCTTCACTCATCAATTTTCGAGTTGTGTTATCAATGGCTGAAATATGATCTGCATCAAATGCGTGGCGCATCCCGAGGGTGTAGGCCAACGCCGCAGTTCCCCAGCCAAAGAGTGAACCATCGGCAAGCTTGTAATGCCCACTTGTTGCAGCGAACATAAGTGCGGCCCCGGCGACGTGAAGGAAGGCTATAAAGCCGAACATGGCATATATACGGCGCCATTCATCGCGTGTGAGGCGCTCTCGCAGGGGCACCCGCTGGGGCTCGGTAACGATGAGATTCACGAAAAGCCCCTTTCCACTGTGATTTCCTAGATGCGAACGGTTTGCAGGTAGAAAGTCTAAAACCTGATCTCCCCCTCGTCCACTCGAAATTCACGCTTAAGAATTTCTAGAGTCCTCTGCAGGGGGGCCTCCTGTTCCGGGTGTGGCGTATAGAGTTCGAAGTGTGACGGGGGTGACATGAGCGACGACGACGATGCAGGTCAGGAAGATCTTGTAACTGAGGAGATGCTCTGGGATCGAATTCCAGAAGTCGACGGTGCCGAACGCGCCAGTACGTATTACGAACTTAGCGCGCGAATCTATGCCCGCGGTCAATATGACGAAGCTTTAGCACTTGCTGAGACGGCATGCGACATTTATTCAGACCTTGGTTCAAGTGCGCCGAGTGAAGGACTTGCTCAGGCTTACTCAGCAATTGGATACAACCTCAATCAACTAAAACGCATGGATGAAGCTGCACATGCAATGAGTAAAGCGGTTGAGATTCTGCGCACGAACAAATCACCTATTGCACTAGAGCTTGCTTGCACACTTGGGGAGTGGTGGTATTCCTCGAAGAATTACGAGAAAGTTATCGACACCATGCGCGAGTGTGCTCAAGAGCATCTCGTTGACGGTGATGAAGTAGGTGCGGCAAATGATCTGCACCTCATTGGTTGTGCGTATAGAGAGATCAAAAATTGGGATGATGCGCTCGCAAGTTTCACCGAAGCAAGAACCCTTTATAAGAAGAATCGCGAAGTAATTCATGTAGGCCGCTGTGATCAAAAGATTGCTGCATGCCTTGTTGAGCTCGGAAATGGTGAATTGGCGCTGGAAACCGCGCGCAAAGCACTAGATGTTTTTGAGACAGCGCACGATCATTCTCGTGAAACTTTTGCGTTACTAGAATTTGGTAAAGCTCAAATTCTCTTAGGCAAATTGGAAGATGGCCTTGCAACGTTGGATCGAGTGCTACAAACATCAACGGATGAAGACCCAAGAGATTTCGAATTTATCATTGATGTTGAAACACGAATGGCTTCTGTCATGCGCACGCTAGGCCGGATTGAAGAAGCTGATGAAATTGTTAGGCGTTTATCTTCAGTATCTGATCTTCTTAACGAGGCAGATGCTGCAGAGCCCAGTGATACATCGCAATAGCTCCAGCAGCTGAAGCATTCATGGATCGTGTAGATCCATATTGATCAATCGCGTACATCACAGAGCAAGCTGCGATTCCTTCATCTGACATTCCCGCGCCCTCTTGGCCAAATAGCAGCAAGCATTCTTGAGGCAGTTGCGCACCTTCTAGACGTAGCGAACCCGGAACATTATCTATACCGATGAGTGGCAGATTATTTTCCTTTGCCCAAAGGGCAAGGTCTTCAACAGTTGGATGATGAAAGACTGTGAGGTATCGGTCGGTGACCATTGCTCCGCGCTTATTCCAGTCGCGCTTTCCGACGATGTGGACGCCGGAAACGTTAAACGCATTAGCTGTTCGAACGATTGATCCAATATTGAGATCGTGCTGCCAATTCTCAATGGCAATTTGCAGACCATGGCGCTTGGTATTTAGGTCGGCGACAATCGCCTCAACGCTCCAGTAGCGATATTTATCCAGAACATTTCGACGGTCTCCTGCAGCTAGAAGCTCAGGGTCAAAATGCGCCTCAGTCGGCCATGGCTCCGCGTGCGGGCCAACGCCAACGACAGGAAAGAATTCGCCGGGGCCAATAGTTGCAGGTGGAAGCATGAAGGCACTCTAAACTGAATACATTGAAAACGCTATCTGCGCGCAAGCGCTAAGGAGAAAACCATGAGTGCACTCAGTTCGATTTTGCTTATCGTCCACGTACTTTCAATTATTGCATTGATGGCTTTACTACTACATCAATTTAAGAAGAATCCTCGAAAGCTCCACCCTGCTGCAATGCACAGCGCGCTCACTGCCCTAGTTGCAGGATTAGCGATGGTTGGACTTCGTACACCTTTGCACACCGAAGATGCCGATAAGTGGCCGCTTTTAAATAATGGCTGGGTCGGGGTTAAGTTTCTTGTTCTCATCGCCATCATCATTATTGGTTTCCGTAATGTTAAGAAACCAGAGCTTAAGAATTCAACATGGCTAACTCTTGTAGGGCTTACTACTTTCAACATCCTTATCGCCCTCTTCTGGAAATAGACTTTATGAAGAAGCTTCTTTGCTCTGCCCTAGTTCTCGTCATTAGCTTTGGAACTAGTGCGTCGTCATCTCATGCTTCTTCGACATTGTCAGCTTCACAGATCTCCTCATATTTCCAACGCACATCTCTCTCGGCGACTTTGGCAGATCCTGCAATCATTGTTATTGACCGGGCAACAGGAGAAGTTATATTCGAAAAGGATTCAACGTCATCGCGCAAGCCTGCTTCGGTAATGAAAGTTCTCGCTGCTACAGCAACACTCGAATTTATAGACCCCGAACTAAGATATGAAACCAGGCTTTATTCAGGACAAGAATCAGCATCATTGGTTCTAGTTGGCTCTTATGATCCTTGGCTGACTAATACATATAAAGAGGCAGTTGCCAACAAGAGGGCCTGGATTGGCAACCTCATAAAGAAAGCAATTCCTGTTCTAAAGAACTCCCAAGGAATACCTTTCAAGAGCGTGTCAATCGGTTATTCAGGTCTATTCACTAAAGATCGTCCGCTCATCGAAACAGCATTTAAGAACGCTGGCTTTAAAGCAACGTTCACGCCTTTATCAAAGAGTGAAGTCATAACTAATTCGAAAGAAGAAATTGCAACCGTTTATTCACCTACCGTGAGAGAAATGGTTAAGTTCGCAATTTTATGGAGCGATAACAATTTAGCCAATAGATTGGTTCTCAATGCTTCGAGTGTTGCTGGATACGGGATGAGCAACCTTGGCGTCTCAATGACTATTAATGATGCAGTGGCTCGTCTTGAAGTGGATCCCACCGGTCTTGAGATTTTTGATGGAAGTGGTCTTTCGAAAGAGAATCGAGTCACAGCAAAATTAGTTGCCGAGCTTTTACAGAAGATCCGAGACGATCCTAAATTCTTACCAATTTATGAGGGGCTTCCAGTTTCTGGGGTTTCTGGCACGTTAGAGAAACGATATTTAACAACGGCGCCTCAGGCAGTGGGTCTCGTACACGCAAAAACAGGAACACTAGATGGAACAGTGAGTTTGGCTGGGTATGTGGACTCAGGTGATCGCCAATACATCGTTGTGGCTATTGCAGACCACATTCATGTGGGATCTGTTCCTACAAATGCCGCTCGAACAACCATCGACAAGCTCTTTGGGAAATTGGCGGCTCCTCTTATTAGCCCAGCCGCTTAAAGGTTATCGAAAACCTTTATTTGTCCTAAATAGCAAGCAACCCACGTTCGATTCATGGTTGCATCATAAGTAACACCGATTGGTTGTGTGCAGACCTTAACTGTTTGAAGAATCTTTAAATTCGAAGCATTGAGCTTAGATACGGTTCCACTTTCAAAATTAACAACAAATAGCGCTGTGCCATCACTTGAGATGGTCAAACTTCGTGCTGCCTTGCCAGTTGTAACCGTGGCGATGGTTTTACGTTTAACTAAGTCGTAGGCAGTCACTTTTCCTGATTGATTGAGTGTTGCGTAAAGCTTGGAGTTATCTGGTGAAAGCACAATTGCCCGTGGATTAACTCCTATAGGAATTAGTTTTTTAGCAAAAGTTCTTAAGTCAATTTGATGAATTGTTGTGCCACCCATCTGTGCAACGTACGCCGTGGTTGAATCCTTAGAAACCACAATGCCCCGCGGGTATGCGCCAATTGAAAGAGACTTTATGACCTTCTGGGTTTCGATTGAAATTACCGTTAGATCATAGGAGCACCAGTTAGTAACAAGTAAATACTTATTATCTGGAGTGACTTCTACAACCTTAGGCACAACTCCAACTTGGTAGACGGCATCAATTTCGTAATTACTAAGGTTGATTCTGTACAGAAAACTTCGATCAAACTTAGAAGCTGGGCTGCAAGTGTCGTGCCCTTCTCGATTGAACCCTTTTCCATACATTGCGTAATTAGTTACATATAGATATTTACCATCAGGTGAATATGAACCCTCGACTGGTGCACCTTGATAATTTCCGGAATATTGCTTGTACCCAAATTTAGAGAGAGTAATCGAATCAGGAATGGTCTTTAGAAGTTCGAGAGTTTTCGCATCATAAATAGTTACGGAGTGGCGGTACATCATGTTGTGCGCGCTTACTAGTCCGGCACCCGATGCTCGAACAGATTTAGGAGTGATATCTCCGGTAATAGTTTTTACGAGAGCCAACCGCGTCTGGGTAGAACTCTTTGCAGGTGAAGATGAAGTTGATGTGACCGTGTCATCGGCAATTGATTGTGGAACTAAATAGCTTACGAATACCAGCGTGCATAAGAGAATGAATGAACGTTGGCGCATTCGGTAAGAATATAGGGCTTAGTCGTCGTCGCCTTCATCGTCGTCGCCTTCATCGTCATCACCATCGTCGTCGCCTTCATCGTCATCACCATCGTCGTCGCCTTCATCGTCGTCGCCCATTGACGCTGCCGACACTGTTGGCTTAGGCAATGAGTTAGTTAGTGAAGTAACTGTGGCTTGTTGAGGTGCCACTTGCTTTGGAGCCGAAGAAGTAGAAAGTGATTGGCTAGAAGCAGGAGCGCTCTGGTTGACGGCAGGTGAACCTTGATCCACGGCAGGTGAACCTTGATCCACGGCAGGAGCGCTCTGGTTAAGGGAGCTGGCGCTTGCAACCTCTGAGGCCGATGCAGGACCCTGGTCGGAAGCCTGGGCGTACATGAATCCAGTCGCCACTAGAAGCAGTGGAGCTGAGAGGGCCACAAGACGTCCGCGTCGGGTTATCCCAGCACGAGCAGAGCGATGAGCGCCAAAGGCCACATTGTCAGCATCGGCCATCTCGAACCATTCTGGCTTTGGAGTGTTTGTAGTCATGTTTTCTCCCTTTCGTTAGGAGGAAAATAACCCTTAAGCCTGAGAGCACCCTGGGAAGCGCGTTCAACGTTGCTGAGTAAACTCCACTAATGACCATCGCCGCTCAATCTTCCACGCGTGAAAAGGTCCGTGGCTACATCGACTTAATGAAATTAAGGGTCGTAGAGCTACTTCTGATTTCGACATTGCCAGCAATGGTCTTGGCCAATAAATCCTTACCTCCACTTGGCGTCACTCTTGCAGCGATTATCGGTGGAACATTGGCCGCGGGTTCTGCAAACGCCTTTAACATGATTATCGAAAGTGATTTAGATCGGCTTATGGCGCGCACATCTAAGCGCCCATTAGTCACCGGAGTTTTAAATAATAAGGAAGCTGCAATTTTTGCAACTCTAATCGGGGTACTCTCCTTAATAATTTTTTGGGTATTTACTACTCCATTAGCAACACTTCTTACCTTCATTGCAATTGCTTATTACGTTCTCATTTACACAATGGGACTTAAGCGACGTACGGCACAAAATATTGTGTGGGGAGGTGCTGCAGGTTGTATGCCTGTTTTCATCGGATGGGCAGCAATTACTAACTCACTTTCGATGTCGGCTCTTGCTTTCTTTTTAGTAATTTTCTTTTGGACTCCACCACATTTTTGGGCGCTCGCAATTAAATATAAAGACGACTACGCAGCCGCTGGAGTTCCAATGCTTCCAGTTGTAGCAACGCGCGAAAGAGTTCGAATAGAAATGTGGTTTCACACTATTGCGATGATTATTTCTTCAGTCGTCCTAATTAGAACTGCAGAGTTACCTTTATGGGCCTTGGTCGTGACTGTTGGCCTAGGTTTGGTCTTTGCTTATCAACTTTTGCAGTTGCGGGATAATTCTGAATCCTATGCAAAGACTGCAGGAAAGATTTTCCATTGGTCTATAACGTATCTAAGTTTGTATTCAGGGCTGCTTGTAGTTGCCCAGCTACTTAATTAAAGAGCTTCCTCGATATCGCGCAACAAATCTTCAGGATGTTCTAGCCCCACCGATAAACGCAATACAGATCCCGTAATTCCCATCTCCGCCTGGACTTCAGGGGATAAACGTCTATGAGTACTAGAGGCTGGATGAGTTATTAAAGATTTGCTGTCGCCTAAGTTATTTGAGATATCAATGATCCTGAGTGCATTCATGAATTTGAAAGTGTCGCTTTGTTTTCCAGCAAATTCAATACCAATAGTTGAGCCGCCGCCATCCATTTGTTTTTGAGCTGTCTCATAACCAGGGTGAGATTTTAATCCTGGATATCGAACACTCTTAATCTCAGCGCGTGATTCGAGGAATTCAGCGATTAACTGAGCGCTGTTATTCATACGCTTGACTCGCATGCTCATAGTTTCAAGAGATTTCACTAGAACCCAGGCATTAAATGGACTCAGCGATGGTCCGGTGTGGCGAATAAATGGATTGAGTTGTTCTTTAATGTATGACTCGCTACCCAATATTGCACCAGCAAGAACGCGACCCTGTCCATCAATATGTTTAGTGGCTGAGTACATAACAACGTCGGCGCCGTGCTCCAGAGGTTTTTGTAAAACAGGTGATGCCATTACGTTATCAACTATGACGGTGGCTCCAACTTTATGTGCCAAGTCGCTGACCATTCGGATGTCAACAACTTCTAGCATTGGATTGCTTGGAGTTTCTAAGAAAACTGCCTTAGTTGGAAGAGAAAGAGC
>CAFAZX010000027.1_pt1 | contig 14797 bp, 13 predicted proteins | sample 7267911 | NCBI WGS metagenome assembly CAFAZX01 (sample SAMEA6814013, study PRJEB35770) | uncultured Actinomycetes bacterium | biome: Freshwater; feature: Freshwater reservoir; material: water | place: Czech Republic | collected 2016-04-20 | depth 30m m | reverse complement strand
CTTATTTTTATTGGAGCAGTTGGTCAACAGACTGCATTTGCAGGAGCAACACAAGGGGGGTTAACCCTTAACCCAAAACCACCAGTTGTTGCACCAAAACCACCAACGTTGATTACTAATCCGACTCCACCAGCACCGGTAGCTGGAGATCCAATTGTTCCACCAACGATTACTCAAACTCACTCTGTTGTTGCTGTTGCACCAGTACCTGTGATTGCAGATTCAGGATCGGCCCTGAAAGCAACTGTTGTTGTTGATGCGTGTACCAAAGCGGGAGCAACAAAAATTGATGCAGAAACTGCGGAGACACTTACTTGCGTTCTCTACACAAAATTAGGTGCTCTCAAAGGATCAAAAATAGAAACTCGCTGGGCCCATGTTTATGCAAACAGCAAAGTGATTCATAAAATACTTACCGATGCCCTTGTTGCCTACCACCGTTCTTTCCCGACCGAGGATCAACAGTTGGCTTATGAAAAACTAGTTGTGAACAATTTAGAGTTCGGTGCTTTCGTCGACTTACTAGTTGTTATGGATAAGAAAACATTCCCTGGTTTCGCCGATTATCTTTCACGCGATACTTCACTCGCTGATGCGATAACACCATGGGCACAAATGCTTGCACAACAACGCGAACTCCCATTAGATACTTTTAATACCAATGGTGACGCCTTTCTTACCGCTCTAGGCAATAGTTCAGTCACTGTTACCCAGGAAGTATTCGACAAGTTGTTCTTGAAATCAGAAACACTACGTGTTTACGCCGATGCCATAGATGAGGCTTACTGGCTGAACTTCCCAAATCCAACTCTTGCTCAGATTGCACTGCGTTTTGGCTATATCGACTCACTACTAACCCTTTCTACAGAGCAAGCCAAGAGCACGTACCTAAAGAAGATCCAAACCAACGCCAATAACCTGTATCCAAAGTTTGCTTCAGTAATGGCTCGAGGAAGCACAATGGCCACAATCATGACTCCATGGGTTTCATATTTCGCAGCGAAACTCGAGCTCTATCAGTCTGAGATTGTTCCAATCGGAGAAAGAACTTTGCTTAAGGTTGCAATGTCACCTCCATCAACAATGGCTGAATTTGATGCGATAATTGCCCTAGATGCGCGTTGGCCGCTCACAACAACAGCCAAAGCGCTCGCCGCCGGAAAACCTTCCTTCTAGTTTTTTCAATTAAGGCTTCGATCTTCAGTCACAAATCCTGACTGTGCGAACAAATTACTAAGTCCGTCTACATTCAATTGATAATCAGCGTTTTAACGAGGTCTTTCCTAGGTCAAAACCCCTGATAGGATTCAGTTTCTCAAAGAACGCGCCCGTAGCTCAACGGATAGAGCATCTGACTACGGATCAGAAGGTTAGGGGTTCGAATCCCTTCGGGCGCACTGTTCGACCTCTCTCGCCTTTCACTTGAGGGGTCGAACTTTTTCTTTTCCTAAGCCTTTAGACGCGGCAGACTCTCAATAAGTTTCTTTGTATATGGGTGAGAGGGCGCTCCCAAAACTTGCGAAGTCAGCCCTTGCTCAACTACAACGCCTCTCTCCAAGACGATTGTCTCTTTACATAGAGAGGCAACCACCGCCAAATCGTGTGACACGGTAACGATTGTCAGATTGTGCATGAGCCCTAAATCTCGAAGTAATTCAATAATATGAACACGGGTCGTAACATCTAGTGCGCTAACAGGTTCATCGGCTAGAAGTACTCGTGGCTTACAAACAATTGCTCGTGCAATGGCAATTCTCTGACGTTGGCCACCAGAAAACTCATCCGGATAGCGTTTAGCCGAATCGGCGGAAAGTCCTACCGCCTCAAGGGCGCTCACTACTTGCTCGGTGACCCATGTATTTTGAGCTTTTTTATCTGAGCCATTCTTCTCGTTTAATCCCAACGAGATCAAAGGCTCTGCGATTAATCGATCGATACGCTGGCGTGGATCAAGTGAAGAGTAAGGATCTTGAAAGACCACCTGAACCTGACTTCTAAAGATTTTCGCTTGGGATTTATCATCGAGAGAAAGCTTCTCCTCTTCAAAAAGAATCTCGCCAGTTGTTGGCTTCAGGATCCCTAGTAAAAGTCGAAGTAGTGTGCTTTTTCCTGAACCTGATTCCCCCACCAAGCCAACATTCACGCCCTCGGTGATAGCTACATTGATATTCTTGAGAATCGGCGTAGCGGTGCGATATGAGAAATTGAGGTCTTTAGTTTGCAAGAGGGTAGTCATTTCACTTCCCATCCTTGGCAATGTCGAGAGCGTCATCTAGAACGCGAGCATTCTTAACTAAATCTTGTGTGTATGGATGTTTCGGATTCGCCATTATTTCTTGAAGAGAGCCAGATTCAACAACGAATCCATCTTTCAAAACAACAACAGTGTCAGTAATTTGCCCAACGACAGCCAAATCATGGCTTATGAAAAGCAAGGCCATATTGCGCTCAGAAACAATGGAATCCAATAAAGCTAAAACTTCAGATTGGACGGTGACATCAAGTGCCGTCGTTGGTTCATCGGCAATTAGCAACGATGGCTGGCAAGCTAGGGCCATTGCGATTGCTGCACGTTGGCGTTCGCCACCTGAGATCTGGTGAGGAAATGATTGAGCAATTCTTGCTGGATTGGTAATACGGACCTCGGTTAGCGCTTCAATAATTGCACTTTCAAGTGCATCTCCGGAGATAGCTTGATGACGACGCAGTGGCTCTGCCAATTGCCGACCTATCTTCATTAGTGGATCAAGGGCGGTAAGTGGTTCCTGAAAAATAATGCTTGCGACTTTGCCACGGATTGTGTTGAGCATCCGTTCAGGTGCACCAAGGATTTCCTGGGGGTTTAAATCTCCGAGAAGAACACTCCCTGATGCTTTCAATTGGCTGGAAAGGAGTCCAATTACAGCTAAGGCTGTTAAAGATTTACCTGAGCCAGATTCACCGATAAGTCCAAGTCGTGCACCAGGAGCGATTGAAAAAGAAACCCCAGAGACTACTTTTACCCCAGCAGGTGTAGTGACATCGAGATTCTTAATCTCTAGTACATTCATCGCGAACGCCTAAGTGTTGGGTCTGCAATTTCACGCAAACCATCGGCAATGAGATTGACGCCAATTACCAATGCAACAAGGAATAGTCCAGGAGCAATTGCAGCAATTGGCGAAGTCATTACCGTTGCCTGGGCTTCTTGTAACAAACTTCCCCACGATGCATTCGGTGGCGGTGCCCCGAGTCCAAGATAGGACAAACTCGCTTCGGCCAATCCTGCTAATCCAAATTGTAAAGCGAAACTCACGATGAGGGTCGGCCAAATATTAGGCAATACGTGCAGAACAATTATTCTTGGCCATGAAGTGCCAGAGGCGCGAGATGCAGTAATAAAGTCTTTTGCCAAAACTCGTTTTACAAGGAGACGAGTGAGCCTTGCGATAATTGCTGACATTCCAAGACCAATAGCAAATATTGCGGAAGTTAAAGATGATCCACGTGCAGCGACAATGAGCATTGCAAGCAAGAGTGTTGGGAAAGCAATCAAAATATCTAGCAGTGCGGACAATGATTCATCGAGCCAACGCTGAGCAAAACCTGCAGCCATCCCAAGTGTCAGTCCAACAATCCCAGCAATCAATACCGCAGAAAAACCAACAGATAGGGCAATGCGGGCACCGACCATTAAACGAGCCACTAAATCGCGACCTAGTTTGTCTGTTCCGAGTAAATGAGACCAACTTGGTGGCGATAGTCGCCCACCATCAGTGTTATCAATTGGATAAGGCAACCAAACAAGAGAAATAAGTGTTACGAGTGTGATTGTTGAAATAATAACTAAGCCGACAATAAGCGACCAAGAGCGGCGAGATTTCACTTGATTCATCGCAGATCACCAGCGGAACTACTAATTAGTCGCGGATCTACAATGCGCTGGATTAAGTCAGCGAGAAAACCGATCATTAACACCGCAAAAGTGCTTACAAAAAGTACTCCTTGGATAACTGGGTAATCATGTTGAGCAATGGATCGAACCAAGAGACTTCCCAGGCCAGGCAGTGCGAATACGCTCTCTACTACAACCGCGCCAACGAAGGTGGTGGCAAGTTCGATTCCTATGATTGAAATAACTGGCGCAGCGGCATTACGTAAGCCATGACGAGTCATTGCCTGCGTGAAAGTCGACCCCATAGAGCGGGCGGTTCGAAGGTAATCGCTACCAAGAACATCAAGTGTTGCCGAACGTACATAACGAGTTAGGGATGAAGACATAACGAGGGCAATCGTCGCAATCGGTAGCAGTAGATATTTCAGTGTTCCTGGAATATTGGCCCAACCTTCAGGTGGCACGCCTCCAGAAGGCAAAATCATGAATTTGAGCGCAAAAATGTAGATAAAAATGACTCCGACCCAAAAAACCGGAATTGCAATTCCCAGTTGTGAAAAGCCATTGAGTAAGGTTCCATACCAAGTTTTCGCTTTAAATGCGGCAATAAAACCAAGTGGCAGAGCAATCGCAACGGCGACCACAAAAGCAATAAGGGTAAGTGGAACAGTTAACGAAAGCCGAGATGTTATCTCTGGGCCAACCGGGTAGCTGCTAATAATTGACTCACCAAATTGAAAAGTAGAAAGATCACGGACCCAATTAAGAAACTGAACAATCAAAGGGAGATCCGAACCTACTTCATGTTGTGCCGCGGCTATTTGTTCTGGAGTTGCACCGACCGAAAGCAAAGCATTAGCCGGGTCGCCGGGGATGATGCGAAGTAAAACAAAAAGTGCGATGCTGGCAAGTACGAGAGAAAGTAATAAGAAGGCGAAACGGCGAACTAGGTACTTAGCCATTTCTTCTCCTCTTCATTACATCAGAGTAACGAGAATCCGGCCCAGAAGCCCATTGAGGCATCTGAGCCGGATTCTGCGTATTAGTAGATACTAGTTATTTTGGACTAGTTTTTTACGATGTTATACGCGTAGAACTGTGAGTTCAGACCATTAATTGGATATCCCGAAAGTGTTGATGATGCAACAACAATCTGTGGATATAAGTAAATCCAATCACTAGCTGCCTCGGTTGCGATGATTCTGTTTGCACGCTTTAGCAGTGATGCCTGAATACGTGCATTAGCTGCTTGTTCAGCCTGATTAATTAGGCTTGTAACTGTTGTGTTGTTATAGCCCCAGTAGAAATCTGGATTGCCGTACCAAACAACATCGCGGTCATTAACATGCTCCTGCATGGTTGCAGCGAAATCATGCTTCTTGTATACATTGTTGTACCACTGGTCATCTGTTACTGAGTTGATGTTTACAGTGATGCCAACCTTTGCAAGTTCAGATTTAATGAATGCTGCAGCGGCTGGGTGTGGATCATATTGAGGTGTATCTAGGCGGAAGGTGAATCCCTTTGCATAACCAGCAGCAGCAAGAAGCTTCTTTGCCAATGTGACATTGTAAGGATTCACACCAGTCAAGTCCTCATACCAAGGATCTGTTGGAGGAACCATTGAACCGATCAGTGTGCCGTAATCTCCCCAGATTGATGCAAGAAGCTTCTTGTTATCAATGGCCGAAGTGATTGCTTTACGGACCTTCACGTTATTAAATGGAGCAACACGGTCATTGAATACAAGAATCAACTTAGTTGTTGACTGACCATTGCTGATTTTGTAAGAACTACTCTTGAATTGAGCCAAAGCATCTGGGCTTTGCGCACTTGTTATGACGTCGACTGCACCGGTAAGTAGAGCATTATTTAGAGCAGTAGCGTTAGTAAAGTAGTGATAAACAACGGTCTTATTCTTTGGCGCTGTGCCCCAGTATGCATCGTTGCGGACTAGAGAAAGTGTGGATCCGCGCTTCCAAGCAGAGAGCTTGTAAGGGCCAGTTCCGTCTTCTTCGGTAGCGAAATCTTTAGCTGCCGAGTTCATAATCCAGATATATGTCAGGTTATAAATGAAGGAAATTGAACGGCTGGAAAGAGTGACAACTACTGTCTTTGCATCAGGTGTTGCGATTGACTTAACAACCTTGAAGCTGCTCTTGCGAGCTGACTTAGAATCAGTAGCAGAAACCTTTTCTAAGCTGAACTTTACGTCAGCTGAAGTCATGGTCTTGCCGGAGTGGAATTTCACACCGCTACGTAATGTAAAGGTGTAAGTCAAACCATCTTTACTGACCTTACTTGCAGTTGCAAGTAAGTTCTCAACTACTCCAGCGTCAGTAAGACGATATAAGCCTTCATAAGAGTTTCCATTGAGTGCTTCGACGACGCCTTGTCCGCCTCCGCCTGTGTTATCGAGGTTCTGTGGCTCATAGAGTGAACCGATGTCGATAGTTGCGTCAGCTGATGCTGCATTTGCGGGCGCACTTGTGGCGAATAGAGTCAGAGCTACCGCGAAGGCAACGCCTACTACTCCGAACTTCTTTCCTGGCTTCATATCTTTCCTCCTGTTGTAGTTTGCCTTCTTGGTTGAACTGTTTTAGTGAACTTCATACCCATCTTTGAAAACGGGAATTTTCTCTCCAGCTCTTACGGGCAGGTGTAGACGATTTTGTGGTGGTGGCATCGGACAGTTGTAATGAATCGAAAAACCACAAGGTGGCACAAAGGCCTGATTGAAATTGAGAATGATTTTATTTGATCCTTCTTCTTTATCAACAAAAAGAAAGCGCCCTGCAGGATAAGTCTCCGAACCATTTGTCTTATCTCCGAAAACTAGTAACAAGACACCATCGTCATCAAATGCGTTGAGTGTGTAGTCAACTCCATCTATTTTCGCTGAAATATCACCTGGAACAACAAGGTCACGCGTACCACCGTTATCGCGAATATATTCAAATGCAACCGCACGATCTGCCGGATGCGGCGTAAAAATTGCTTCAATTACCCAAGCAGCGTCAAAGGGATAAGTATCAATAGTTTGAAATGCTTGGATGCTTTCAGAATTTGAATCCCATAAACGCAGACCTTGCGCAACAACAGTGCCATCAAAATCTTTACGCTCAAGTTCTGTCGCAAGAACAGTCTGGGGTTTCCCTTTAGTCGCTTCTTCTAAAGTGCTTGATTCGCCCTGCCCAAACCAGCGAGTTTCAATTAACGCAAGATTTCCAAGAGGGTCAACTACCGCTTTGAGGCGATCTTGGCGCCATTGATTCCAACTGGTTTCGTAAGACATGTCGCGACCGTATCAGTTAGAGCCTCACAAAACATGCCTACAACTGCTAAATGAGAACTTGTTGCACAATCGTTGTATTAGGCAATTGGTGGAGTAATTTGCGGAGTGTTAATGCACTCAACAGGCAGTTCAAACCAGCGTAATGATTCAAATTCATCACCCATAAGTTGCGAGAGGGTGATGTTTTCATGGGTTATAGAGTTTGCCACTCTTGTAGCTGCTAATTCATGTGCCTCTTTTATATATTCCTTCAAAGAACTCTCAGGAGTGCGATCATGCTTAATTGGATAAGTCATATCACCATCATTGTTATAGGAAATCGAACTCAATCGCATTGGAGGTTCTACTGGTCCTTTTCGATGGCGCCATAACCCTGTATCTGTATTGAAATGATAGTCAACAAGAAATAGATGACCATGCTCGGCAATAAATAAAACGGAATCAATAACGTGATCTACAACTGCATCGGAAACGAAATAGTTTAAGTTAACTCGCACCCAACCAGGCTTAATTCCCTCACATCCACTAAGAATTTGGCTCTCGAACTCGTGACTCTTCTCTTCTCCAATACCTAACAAACGATGTCCGTAAGGACCCGCGCAAGAACAACCACCACGTGATTGAATTCCGAAAAGATCATTGAGCAAAGCCACTACAAAATTGTGGTGAAGATATTTGCCCGAGGGTCCACGTAAAATGAATGAGAGAATAGAGAGGCGTTCAGCTTGCAGGTTTCCTAGCAATTCAACCCGAGAATCCTTACTAAATGCTGTTATTGCTTTATTTAAATACTTCGCTTCATGTTGGTGAATTGTTGAAATTCCGACCGCGTCTTTCAATTGGAATACAAGCCCGGCTCTAATCGATTCAATAATCGCAGGCGTACCGCCTTCTTCGCGGTGTTCAATATCGGAGAGGTAGCGGTGGTCATTTGTATTTACATAAGCAACCGTGCCTCCACCAGGAACAGCAGGAACAGAATTTTCGACGATTTCTCTATTAATAACAAGGATTCCCGGCGTTCCTGGCCCACCAATAAATTTATGAGGACTCAAGAAAATGGCGTCTTTGCGCGCTAATGGGTCTACGGGATGCATATTAATCTCTACATAAGGAGCCGCCGCTGCGTAGTCCCAAAAAGCAAGAGCACCATGCTCATGGAGGAGCCGGGAAACTGCGTTTGTGTCAGTGATAATTCCCGTCACGTTACTTGCCGCAGAAAATGACCCGATCTTCAAGGTACGAGATTGATACTTCACCAATTCTTGTTCCAGGTGCTTCACATCGATATGTCCATCAATATCCTCGTGGATAGTGACAACATCGGCAATTGATTCGCGCCATGGAAGCTCGTTGCTGTGATGCTCGAAGGGGCCAATAAATACAACAGGGCGGCCCTCAACGGGAATATGGTCAGAAAGATGCCATTTCTTATCCAAATCAAATGGAATTCGAATATTGAGTATGCCGATTAATTTATCAACCGCGCCAGTTGTTCCTGATCCAGCAAAGATCAACGCATCATCACCGGTTGCTCCCACGGCTGCACGAATAATAGTGCGTGCATCTTCGCGCAATCGCGTGGTTTGCAGGCCTGTTCCACTGGATTCAGTATGTGTATTGGCATATCTCGGCATTACTTCATCGCGAATGAAATCCTCAATAAAAGATAGCGAGCGACCACTCGCCGTGTAATCGGCGTATGTGACTCGGCGTTGTCCATACGGACCATGCATGACTTGGTCGTCGCCAATAACACTGTTTCGAATCTTTTTAAGAAGCGCCGAATCATCCATGACTGCATGCTATCAACAAGAACGAGAACCAAGGGGGCTAACTCTCACCTAACCCCTATTCTCCCTAAGGGCAGCACCGTATATTCTCAAATGAACGCTGACAATTGCAGTATGGAAGAAGTCATCATGATCTCAAAAGGTGCGAAACAAGGCAGAGGCTTTGGAGTGTTGGCAGCATCGATTATTGGGTCCACACTTCTTGTTGTTTTAACGATAGGCAATTCAGCCGAAGGTGCTTCGCCTTCGGTTGCATCACAAATTTCGACATTACAAAAACATGTTGCAACACTCCAACAACAAGTGACTGACCTGGCCTCAGTAAATTCTGAACTGCTGGGGCGGGTAATCAATTTGAATTCGACTCCAAGTTCAACAAGCAGAGATGGTGTAGATATCTATTACTACACGCTATCTAACGGTTGTAAGTCACCAGCAGATGAGGTGACAACTGTCCCTATTGCAAGCCCCGTTACCATTGTTTGCCATCTAAAGGTTTTAGTTCCTATGGCGGACCAGAACCAGGCATTTCTTAAAGGGAGCAAATAATTCATCGGAAAATGGAGATAAGGGAATACGATAAGCATTGCTTACTAACGAAAACCTCATCAATGGAGATATTTGGTGCAAGAGTTCACAGATTTCTTAGCCAAACAACCCCCGTTTAGCGCACTCTCCAATCAAGATCTGGAAAAGATTTCCGCACAGGTTGATGTGGAATATTTTACCCGCGGGGCTGTAATTGTTTCTACTGGTTCTGAACCTCTAGACCATATATACATTGTTCGAACTGGCTCCGTTGAAGTCTTGGATAAAGGCAATGTCATTGATTTACTTAGCACTGGAGATGCTTTCGGGCATATCTCGGTACTGACAGGTCTGCCTCCGCAGTATTCAGTGAGAGCGGCAGAGGATTCATTGTGTTACCGAATTCCAGATCCTAGGAAACTTGTTGACGAACCATCGGTATTGAAATTTGGCCATTTTGGAACTCTCATTACTCGTCACCGCTTAACGGCTAGCGCTTTGATGTCGGATTCTCAATCAAATGTCACCCGATATATGCGCAACATCCTCTGGGTTAATGCCGATGAATCCATTCGAACAACAGCAAAGAAAATGACGGACTTCGAACAGTCCTTTGCGCTGGTTGAATCAAGAGATGGAGTTGGACTGGTAACTGATCGAGATTATCGAAGCAAAGTTGGCCGAGGGGAGATTTCTATCGATTCTCCAGTTGGTTCGATGATGAGTTATCCATTAATTACCGTCTCGCATACCTCAACCCTAGCTTCGGCTTTCTTGCAAATGGTTGAACGAGGTGTACATCATTTAGTTGTAGTTGATGAATTTGGAAAACCACTCGGCGTCGTCCGAGCAATGGACTTGTCCTCCGTGCAACTCAGAAATCCGCTACTTATCCGTGCGGCAATAGAGTCCTCGCAAAATATGAATGAACTATCTACCGCTTCTCTCTTACTCAAGCCCTCGTTAGTTGAACTTCACGAGAATGCAATACCTTCGCTGCACATTGCTGGCATCATGTCTGCAATTGTTGGCGCAATCTTGACTCGTATTCTCACTCTTTCTAGTTCTGTTAATGAACCCGTGCCACATTCTTGGCTAATTTTGGGCTCTATGGCAAGAGGAGAACCGTTACCAGCATCGGATGTCGACACAGCAATCGTTTGGGCAGATCAGATAGGCAACAACGATCCCTCAGAAAAAATCTGGAGCAACGCTAAACACATTCTCGAACTTATGGAGAAATGTGGGTTGGAGCGTTGTTCAAATGGAGCAAACGCGGATAACGGACTATTTAGCAGGTCGCGTGCTGCATGGATAGAAGTATCAAGCGGATGGTTAACCGACCCAACACGTGCTGGGGCGCTCCTACTCTCATCAATTGCGGCTGATAATCAACCTATAACGCAACCAATTCTTGGAAGAACCATTATGGAAAATATTCGTGAAACCACAAGGAGTCATGAATACCTTGCAGACTCATTACGTTTCGCACTGGCCAAGAAACCACCCATCGGATTTGTTAGAGATTTCGTTGTAGATCAAACCGGCGAAAATCGTGGCGGTTTAAATTTGAAAGAAGGCGGACTTGCGCCCATTGCATCATTGGCTCGTTGGTTGGCAATTGCGCAAGGGGATGTTCGCGGAGGAACAATAGAAAGAATAAAGAGAGCTGCAGAAGCGGGTTTATTGCAGGGCGAGGAGTCTGAGATCCTTACCTCATCATTTACAGATATACATCAACTTGTTTTTGATGAAGAGATAGCATCCATAAAAGAAGGGACTGCCGTAACAACATGGATTTCTCCCGAATCATTGGATTCATTAACACGCAGGCACCTGCGGGAGACCTTTCGAGCGATTTCAAGCATTCAGAATACTTTGAACAGTGACTGGGCGAATCGCTTGCCATGAATTGGATGAAACCCAGATTTGATGGTTATTGGCGCGATTATGAATACTGTTCCCTCGATATTGAAACAACTGGACTTAACTTGCAAAACGACGAAGTTATATCGGTAGGCGCTGTGCATATTACCGATGGGCGTTTTAAGAGCGAGGATAATTTCTATCAAGAAATTCTTCCCGCGATTGCCCCATCCGTATCATCAATTCAGATTCATGGATTGCGGGGAGTGGATTTAGAAAATGCGCGCTCTGTGTCAGAAGTTATTCCTGAACTGATTACGCATATTGGTGGGCGAGTTCTCATTACTCACGCAGCCTGGGTTGAAAGGGGATTCCTTTCACAACATATGAAGAAATATGGGTATAAGTTTCCCAAGAGAGTCATTGATACTGCGGCGCTTGCTAGGGCTTGCGCATTAGTGAAAGAAAGCGCAACACATGAACCTTCTTTAGAAGCCCTGGCTCGTAAACTAAAACTCCCTGTATATGCTCCCCATCATGCTTTGGGAGACGCGATGACTACGTCGGTAGTCTTTCTAGCCCTGACAGCAGAACTTGAACGACTAAACCAATATAAGAGTCGGCAACCACTCTCGCTTCAAGATTTACTAGATTTGTCTCAGTAGTTAGGCACGTTCTTCTGGGAGTGCATTACCGCCATCAATAACTATGCATTGACCTGTGATGTATGAAGCACCAGGGCTAGCAAGCCAGATAATCGCAGAGGCAACTTCGTCGGCGGTTCCACGACGTTTCATGGGGACTGCAGTACCTTGAAGAATTTCGTGTTCTGAATCGTGTGAAGTGGCAATCCAGCCAGGTGCAACAGCGTTTACAGTTATTGGCAAGTGCGCATAATCAAGGGCGACTGCGCGAGTGAAACCAACAAGTGCGGTTTTGGAGGTTGCATATCCGACATTATTGCGCATCACAAGAAATGGCCCAGTGATACTTGAAACGATAACTACACGTCCAGCTGAACTTGATTTGATAAATGGCATCGCAGCCTTAGTTACCAACAAAGTTGTATCAACATTTCGAGTCATTACCTCATGCCAATTCTCCAAAGAGTAATTCTCTAGAGGCCCCTCGTTTGGATCTGAGGGCGAAGAAACACTTGTCATACCTGCGTTATTTACGAGTACATCCAATGTATTAAATTTGGTAATGAATCCGCTAACTAAAGCTTCGGCCTGTTTTTCAACAGTGAGATCAGCGACAAAACCGAATGCCTCAATTCCTAGCGCCTCCAATTCTTTTACGCGTTCCCAAATACGATCAGTTGTTGATGTAATTCCAACTCGGTAACCCAATAATCCAAGACCTTTAGCGCTAGCGAAACCAATTCCTTCGGGGTTGCCTGCACCAGTAATCAGAGCAGTTCTTGTTTGTAACGCATGGGATGTCATTGCATCAGCCTATATCCACCTTTACTGCGTGCCAACCTTCTGAACCATTTGGAACTGTTCCGACTGATTTATTGCTTTGAACTTCACCTGAACTATCGGTAGCGCGCACAGTGATTTCTGTAGTGCCTTTGACGGCATTCCAGTCCAACCACCACTGTCTCCAAGTTGTCGCGGCCAGTTCTGGTCCTAGAGTTGCATCGACCCATGGCTCATTGTTAATTCGCACCTCTACGCGCGAAATGCTTTTCATTGATGACCAAGCAACACCTGCAATAACATTTGGCCCCACCTCAATTGGTTTTCCAACCGAGAAAAAACCAGAATCTTCGGGAGTATCTATACGTGATGCGAGTTTGATTGGTCCTTGCGCGGACCACCCTCGTGGCATCCAATACCCTTCGCGCTGATCAAAGCGAGTAACTTCTAATTGTGTTATCCATTTTGTTGCAGAAACATAACCGAATAGTCCGGGAACAATTATTCGCGCGGGATATCCATTCTCTAAAGGAAGCACCTCACCATTCATGCCGAATGCGAGCATCGCTCCTCTGCCATCGAGTGCGGCGATTGGAAAACCTGCGCTAAAACCATCGTCAGAAAATCCCATTACTTGATCTGCGTTCTTGGAAGGTCCAGCTTCATGAATCAAGTCATCTAAACTTATGCCAGTCCAACGGGCATTACCGGCTAACTTTCCTCCAACTTCGTTTGAAACGCATGCAATAGTTGCATCGAGTTCAAATATCGGGCGACTAATAAGTTCTTCGTATGTGAATTCTTTAGGGTGATCCACCATTCCACCAAGGGTTAATCGCCATGAATCGAGTGAAATAGTTGGGATTCCATTACCAATATCTATGCGGAAGAAATCCTTGTTCGGCGTAAAAAGTGGAGTAAGACCTGGAGTCGAAAGGGCTGGATCTGCCGGTGGGCTAGGCAAGAATTTCAAAGCCTTCGGAAGTACGTTATTGAGTTTCTTTATAGGTGTTCCTGCGGGAGAAATCAAAATTTTCTTTGCGCCAGTGGCGAGAGCGGCAGTTACTGCAGCAACACCTGCAATTTTGAAAATATCTCGTCGGCTCACGTGAATTGCCACGGTTAATCTCCTCCTTGGGCTCTCCTCCTTCGGGATTCTTAACTATAGTCTGCAAGTATGTTGAGCGCCTCTGGAAAAGTCCTATCGATTAACGTCACTGCCATAGTTCATGAAGGTGAATGGACAGGAAGTGAAGGCCGTACGGGAATTGATAAGCGTCCAGTGTCTGGTCCAGTCTTACTCGCTAATGAAGGCGTGCAAGGTGATGTCATAATCGATCGCAAAGTTCACGGGGGATATCACGCGGCTGTATATGCCTATGCTCGCGAAGACTCTGATTGGTGGGAAAAGGAAATTGGCCAGGAAATTAGTAACGGCAAATTTGGCGAAAACATCACAACATCCGGAATGGATCTCACCCACGCTGTAATTGGTGAGCGTTGGGGAATCGGTTCAACAATTCTTGAAGTATCAGAACCTCGCATACCTTGTCGAGTATTCGCAGGATTCTGGGAGAGACCATCACTTATCAAAGACTTCACAAACGCTGCTAGGCCAGGAACATATCTACGCATTATTCAAGAAGGCAGCATTACAGCAGGAGATGTAATTTCCTTGATATCGCGTCCATCTCACGGCATAACAATTCAAGATATCTTTAACGCTAAAAGCGGTGAGCGTTCTAAGATTTCAGAGATTGCAAAAGTTCAACAACTATCTGACGAATATCGAGAATGGGCAATGAAGATTGCTTCAACGCATTTGTAATTATGGATTAATCCCACCCGCGATAGCTTTACGCGTTTTAAGATCACGCTTTTCAGAGTCAGAGAATATTTTCAGCATGTATGGGTTTTGCCACATTACCGCTGCGCCAATTCTCATCATTTCGCCAGATGTGGCTGTTACGTTCCTGATTTCGGCCGTACCAATGAATCGATCATCAACTGAGATCGG
>CAFAZX010000026.1_pt1 | contig 16094 bp, 15 predicted proteins | sample 7267911 | NCBI WGS metagenome assembly CAFAZX01 (sample SAMEA6814013, study PRJEB35770) | uncultured Actinomycetes bacterium | biome: Freshwater; feature: Freshwater reservoir; material: water | place: Czech Republic | collected 2016-04-20 | depth 30m m | reverse complement strand
GGTGATGAAGGTCTCTGGGAAGGCTCCCTCTTTATTTTCGATGATCGCATGAAAGTGGATTTCAGCAAGAAAGCAAAAGTTATTGGAGAGTGCGAAAAGTGCTCATCCCCCACAAACCAGTTCTACAACTGCGCCAACAAGGCTTGCCACAAATTGGTCCTGCTCTGTGACGCATGCGCGCAATTAGATGTCAGCAAAGGCTGTGGTCATACACGTACTCGCTACAACAATGCAGAGCTGATCGGTTGATTAAAGAGACGCTAGCCGAACTCGACGTATCAGCAAGTGACTTGGGAACATTTGACGGAGCAAAAGCTATTTAATGAATTTGGATATTGCATAAGAGTAGTAATCGACTCCTCTTTCATTTTCAACGAAGAGATCGTGCAAAACTCCTTCGAAGGTCCATCCTGCTTTTTCAAATGACTTACGCATTGCTAGATTGTCTTCTGAAGTAGATCCCTCAAGTCGGTGATGTCCTTCGCTAAATGCATACTCGGCAACAGCCTTAAGCGCTTGAGTACCAATTCCCTTGCCACGAGATTCTGGTGCGAGCTCTAGTCCCATGTGTAGTGCACCTGTTGGCATAGTAAAGTCGCAATGCCTCAGCTGCATATCCCCCACCAAAACTCCATCGGATTCAATCGCCAAATGCAGATAGTGATTGATCCACTGCCCCGAACCCTCAAAACGTTCCCGGAAGCGCTCTTTCTTCTCGGGAGTTTCTAATTCACGTATCTCGCACGCTAATTCAAATTCATCAGCGCGGTAAGGGCGAATAACTACGTGATTGATTGTGTCGGACATTTACAATGCAAACTTTCTTAGCGCGTCACCACTAAGTCTAAATACAGTCCACTCATCCATAGGTTCAGCACCTATTTGTTTATACAGATCAATCGATGGCTGATTCCAATCCAATACCCACCACTGAAATCTTTCGTAATCGCGCTCGATGGCTATGGCTGCCAACTTCTTCAAAAGTGCCATTCCATAGCCTTTTCCACGATGCTCTTGTAAAACAAAGAGATCTTCAAGATAGAGACCTGGTTTGCCAAGCCACGTTGAATAATTAAGAAACCAGAGGGCAATGCCGACAACTTTTCCATCTACTTCGGCAACATGACAGAAAGCGACTGGGTTCTCCTGGAAAAGTGAGGCACCAATTTCTGTCGATGTCGCAAAGACTTCCTCTGGGGCCTTTTCATAAATTGCCAACTCGTTAATGAGATGCATGATCGCATCTTCATCGCCAGGAATTGCTTCACGGATAATCATTATTTACCTCTCATCGAAAGCGCAGATGCAATAAAACTAGACTTCAAGGGTAACAAGGGCATGATGCATGCATTAAATGAATGGTAAATATCGGGTTTTCCTGGCCACATACTTTCACTTGGTTGGTTATTTGTATCCAATTCATGATGCCACGAACCCAATTGCTTGTCCAAAACATGCTCATCTATATAAGCCCACCACATGTCGTAATCCTTGAGATATTTGCTTTCACCAGTGATTTTCCACAGAGTGTATGCAGCCATGACGGCCTCTGCTGCTACCCATTGCATGCGAGAGCGGACAACTGGAACTCCTTGCCAATCTATTGTGTAAACAAAACCAGGTGCGCCATCAACGTTCCAGCCATGAGTTTTACCAGTCTGATAGAGACCCTTAGCACTTTCAATTACCCATTCAAGAGATGGATCATGAGGTTGCTTTTGGAGTTGAAGTTGAAGAATCAGCCGTGACCACTCAAAGAGATGCCCAATTGTTACTCCATAAGGTTTAAATTGATCGGCAGGATTATCTGCGTTGAACTCTGTAAGAATTTCCCAATTTTCGGAGAAATGTTCCGGTAAAAACCAATTATTCGAACGAGCAAATTGATTGATAGCACGAGTAGCGATTGATACCGCTCTATCGTGAAATCTCATATCCCCCGTGACATCGAATGCAGCAGTGAAAGATTCCACGGCATGCATGCTTGCGTTTATGCCTCGGTAAGAATCTAAGTGCTTGAAAGAGAGATCCCATTGGTCTCGCACCATATTGAATTCTTCATCCCAATAATACTTATCCATAATCCCAGTTGCTTCAGAGAAGATCTCTTGAGCAAGGGGGTCTTTCATTGCAAGCCCAGTGGCAGAAGCAAGAATCACAAAGTCATGGTCATAAGCCAATTTGTTTTCGCCGATTGGTACACCCTGCAATGTGATGGCGCTAAAGAAGCCACCGTGTTCCTTATCGTGAAAATTGTTCTTCAGCGCCCTTAAACCATGGGTCACAAGATGCTTGGTGTCAGAAAGTTTAAGAATGTCCGCAAGGCCAAATATTTCAATCATTCGCGCTTGGATATAGACCTGTCTTGGCATTGAAAGATCAACAACTCCATGCAGGTCCATGTACCCGAAACCAGCACCTGGCATTACAGAGCCTTCGCCAAATTCAAGTAGAGCGTTGGCTTGGGCTAGTAGAAACTTTTCGCCGTAGGAAGTGAGCCCTGAAGAATCAAGTTCGTTACTAGTCAGCATGTGCTTTAGCTCCTAAGCGGGTCAGGGAAAGTCTATGTGCAAAGCATTCTTTTGACTCATAAGATGTGACATGCAAGAAACCTTGGGCTCGATAGATGATGCATTACATCGAATCCAATCCCTTCTTGCCTCATCAAAAAGCCGCACAGTAATAGGCATTTCCGGTAAGCCTGGATGCGGCAAGTCCACTTTCTCCCATTACTTAAGTGAAAACCTTCCCTCTGAATTAGTAGCCATTGTTCCAATGGATGGGTTTCACTTGAGCAATAAAGTCCTCGCCGAACTTGGTCGATCCGAGTACAAAGGAGCTCCCGATACCTTTGATGTTATGAGTTTTGCGGCGCTGTTGCGGAGAATTCGAAGTGAAAATGATTCTGTGATTTATTATCCAGTTTTCGACCGCGCTATTGAGGAATCTATTGCTGCCCAAGGAAAGGTATCTGCCTCGATAAAGGTTGTCATCGTTGAGGGTAATTATTTACTTCATGACGAAGGCCCTTGGAGTGAAATCGCTTCATTGCTGGATGAATCCTGGTATTTAGATTTACCAGATGAAGTACGCGTTGAAAGACTTATTCAACGACATATTCGCTATGGAAAGAGTCCAGCCGATGCAGATGCCTGGGTGCAACGAACCGACGAGAAGAATGCAGAGCTCATAGGCAAGTCAGCGAGTCGAGCAGATTTCGTTCTTAATCTGAATTAGTGGTCTGGCAAAAATCCAGAATTATGTTTTTTAGAGTGTTGGTAACAATCTCCAACGAATCCAAAGTTACCCACTCAGATGCCGCATGTGCCCCATCTCCATCGACACCAAATAATAGGCATGGGATTCCGGCTTGATCAAGAAGGGCGCAATCGGTCCAAAATGGTTCGGCCCGAACATGCGGAACATGTCCGAGGGCATCGCCAAGATGTCGCATGGTTAACTGCGCAATCTCTGAATGTGGGTCAGCCTTAAATGAATTACGAGCTAGGCCCGGAATAAGCGTGTACGAGAAATCCTCCACTGAATTTGCTAACCCATCGAGAATTGCTCGTAATTCTTTCTCAACGCTCTCTGAACTCTCACCAGGAATTGTTCTGCGCTCTAAAGTGATTCGGCATTGGGCTGGATAACTTGATGCCTCTTCCCCGCCACTAATTACAGAGGCATGAACTGTGCCTGGACCAAGGATTGGATCAGGTTTTGTAATCAGCTCTTTTGCATAAGCTTCAAGAGCAACTAAGAAATATCCAGCCTTTGCAATCGCATCAATTCCCAATTCCGGGCGACTTCCGTGCGCTGCACGACCATGTATTTCAACATCAAACCAGACAAAACCTTTGTGCGACATTGTTACTTGAAGATAAGAAGGTTCGATAACTAAGCCGGCATCAGTCCTAAAGTATTCAAGAACTTCTTCGGTTCCAAAGCTGGCTGCTTCCTCATCGGCAACGCATGCCACATAAATATCTCCACTATGACCACTTAGTTTGGCTTCTTTGGCGGCAATCATCATTGCTGCGATTCCGCCTTTCATATCAAAACTCCCGCGGCCAAACATCTTGCCATCTCTAATAACCGGGTCTAATCCATTGCCGTCATAACTTCCAAGGGAAACAGTGTCTATATGTCCATTGAGCATCAGGCTCTTTCCGGAGCCAGTACCTCGAGATATGCCAACAATTGATGGTCTGCCTGAGTGCTTTTCCAAGCGGTGCACTTCAAACTCATTAGTGGTAAACCACTGCTCAATGAAATCCCCAATAGCCGCTTCTCCTGCTGCCCCCACTACAAGGTCGGGATTCGATGAATCAATGCGTATTAACTGTGCAAGAAGATCGGCTGCTTCGCTCATGATTGTTCCTTAGAAAGTACTCGGTAGTGGGTTTGCCTGGAAACCTTCGGTGTTAATAAGTACAACATGTGAGCCACTCGTGATTCCTAATTCTTTTCGAGCGCTTTCATTACTAAGAAGTGCACGCAATCCCGCCAATGTTGCACCCCCGCAAGGTCCTGAATCCACGCCATGTGCATTGAGGTCCTTAACTGCTACGGCGCATTCCTGATCACCGATTGAAACTGCGGCACTGAGCCCGTTTCGTAGTAATGGCCACGCTGCCTCCGAAGGAGTTCCACAATTTAATCCCGCCATAATCGTTGGAGATGTTTCAACACTTGTTCGCTCATCACGGTGCAGGGACTCAAGAACGCAAGCCGCCACGGTAGGTTCTACGCAAACTAACGCGGGATAAAACTTTGATGCGCCTCTGTAATGTGCAACAACGGCGTGAGCTAGTGAACCAACCCCAACTGGAATAACTACAACGTCGATTCCTGATGCACCAATTTGTTCATCTATCTCTGAACATAACGTTTGATAGCCCTCCACAATCCAGGCAGGAATATCTTCATATCCTTCCCACGAAGTGTCTTGGATTAGAACCGCACCTGAGACTGAATCGGAAAATACTTTTGCCTTATCAACAGCAAAGTCGTAAGACTCCTCAGTCCTATGAACAATCGCTCCTTCACTTTCAATCGCTGCAATCGCCTCAGGGCTTACTCCATAAGGAATAAAGATTTCCGCTTTACAACCCAGGTATTTTCCCATTCGAGCAACTGCACGTCCGTGATTTCCATCGGTTGCTGCTACCAACAAAGTTATTCCACTCTTACTAGCGTTCTCTTTAATTGCAGAAAAAGTAAGATCAGCTTCTGCAATGCCTAAGCGCTCTCCGTAAACTCGTGCAACTGCCCACGATGCTCCAAGTATTTTAAAGGCAGGTAAATCAAGGCGTGATGATTCATTCTTCACATGCAAACTTCCTATGCCCAATTCATGCGCCAATTCAGGCAGGGAGATCAGCGAGCTCTCTGAAAACCCAGGGATTGACGCATGAAATTTCGGCGCCCAATTCTTTGTAGATTCATGGCGCCACGATTTGGCTTCTGGATGCAAGAAAGTAGGGAAGGAACTCATAAGGCGATATTAACCTGGGAAAGGCCTTCGGTAGAATCACACCATGGCAACGTTTAAGAGCTCAGTCCTTAGTCAGCTACAGGCCGAACTTCCCGCCATGGGTCAAGCAAAGCGGGCCGCAGGTGCTCATGCATATATGAAAGGTATCGCTCCATTCTTGGGAGGGGCCACACCTGAGCGACGCTCTTTCGTTCGTGAAATGTGCAAAGAACTCAGCCCACCTAGTTCTGACGAGTTAGGCAAGACAGCTCGAGCCCTCTGGAAACTTGAACACCGCGAATATCAATACGCCACTAATGATGTGATCTCAATCTTCGCTAAGCAATGCGACAAGTCATTCTTGGCCGACCATGTCGAACACCTGATTACGCATAAATCTTGGTGGGACACTGTTGATGGCTTGGGCGGGGTTGCGGTCTCTCCTCTCACCGTTAAATATCCGCTCATTTCACTCATGCGAAAATGGAATAAGAGCGACAACATGTGGCTCAATCGTGCAGCTATCCAGCACCAACGCGGTCGCAAATTCGATACAGATATCCCGCTGCTTTTTGAGTTCTGCGATTATCACAGCGATAGAAATGAATTCTTTATCGCCAAAGCTATCGGCTGGGCTCTGCGTGATCTATCTCGAATAGATAATTCAGCCGTGAAGAGGTTCCTTAAAGATCACCCCAACCTCAATTGGGTAGCAGTGCGTGAAGCCAAGAAATTAGGCTTTAAGTAATTACTTCCTGAAAGGGTGCGGCGTTGCAGATGTCTTAGGAACTCGCATCTTTGCAATCACACTTCCGGGAGAAGGATGGCAATACTGTGCAATCCCCAAATCTCCTGCAACGGATAAGAAGATGAAGGCATCCTCCATAGTGAATCCCCACTCATCGACTAACAACTTGGCCGCTTCCTCGCAGGCGTTCTGAAGTGCCTGGTCGATGCTGTCGGCAGTTGTGCCGTGTGTAATCCAAGAATCTGCCGTCTCGGTAATTGGCCATCCACCTGATTTACCTTTTATGAGATCCACTTTAATGATTGCGGTTCCACCAATTTCGACACCGGTACCAGAAATCTCACCATCACCCATCGAGGCGTGCATATCACCAATTGCTAATTGTCCACCGGGCTGGAAAACAGGAAGGTGAATCGTCGCTCCGATTCCATTCATGTTGTCATCCATATTTCCGCCGTGGCGGTTAGCCTCAAATGTAGGAATTGATCCGCTGGCTGGTGCAACACCAATAACGCCAAACATTGGACGCATCGGCCACGACACTTTGTCGTTCATATGAATGATTCCATCTTCGACTCTAAAGATTCGAGTCGTTGGTGACTTCACTGTATGAATGAGTTGACCCCATTCTGGAATACACATTCCTGCACCTTGGCGATTTGGACGAATATCAATCAGAGTTACAGAGAGTGAATCCCCTGGCTGAGCACCTTTAACAGCAATTGGACCCGTTGCGCTATTGATGCGAGAAAGATCTAACTTCTCAACAGTGTCGCTTTCACTTTGCACTTGGCCCGTAAAGCAATCCCATGTTTCGATTTCGATAACGGTGCCTGGATCAACGCTAACTACCGGAGCCATCTCTGCGCTATACGCCCAAATATGCTGCTCTTTGCTGATTTTAACGGTTGGTTGGACCATGAGATGGCTCCTTAGTTTTGGTTAGTTCTCCGGAAAATGACAAGCAACTTGTCGGTTGCCCACTTGCAGAAGTGCGGGACTTTCGGTTTTACATTTCTCTTGGACTTTTGGACAACGCGGATTGAAGACGCATCCATCAGGGCGGTTGATTGGATTAGGAATATCTCCCTTAAGAATAATTCGTTCCCTGGTATCACCTTCGCCCATTCGAGGATTAGCCGAAAGAAGAGCCTTTGTATAAGGGTGCGCAGGCGAATCGTAGAGCGCATCCGCTGGTGCCAGTTCAACGAGTTTGCCTAAATACATCACAGCAATTCGGTCAGAAACGTGGCGCACTACACCGAGATCGTGAGCGATAAAGACGTAGGTTAAGTTAAATTCCTTTTGAAGGTCTTTAAAGAGATTTAAAACTTGAGCTTGAATTGATACATCCAAGGCTGAGACAGGTTCATCGGCAACAACAAGGCGAGGGTTAAGTGCAAGAGCGCGCGCAATAACTACACGTTGGCGTTGTCCACCAGAGAACTCGTGTGGATACTTCTCGTAGGCATCCAAATCCAAACCAACTCGGCGAAGTAAATCTTTAGCAATCTTTTCGCGCTCATCTTTACCCATGCCATGGATGCGCAATGGTTCTTCCACAATCTTGCCGATTTGGCGGCGAGGGTTGAGAGAAGCGTAAGGGTCTTGGAAAATCATCTGGAAGCGCTTGCGTCTTTCACGTAACTCTTTAGTGGAAAGCTTAGAAAGGTCATCACCTTCAAAAATGATTTCACCAGTAGTTGGTTCTTCAAGCCTGACAATCATTCTGCCAAGGGTTGATTTGCCACAGCCAGACTCTCCTACTATTCCAAGAGTCTCGCCTTCAAGGATTTCAAGATTAATATCTTCAACCGCATGGACAACATCTTTGCCGCGGGAAAAGGCAGATCCCAACTCATAATTTTTGGACAGTGAGCTGACCGAAAGAATCACTTCGCGAGAAGTCATGATCGATCACCCACTAAGAAGCATGCACTTCCGTGACCAGTTGAATTCGCCATGAAGACAGGCACTTCAGAGCATGCGCTATGTACCTTTGAGCATCTATTAGAGAAGGCACACCCGACAGGTAAATTCAATAAAGAAGCGGGTTGTCCGGGAATGGCATCCAAATGGGCAGAACGTGGGCGATCAACGCGTGGCACTGAATTCATTAATCCTTGGGTGTAAGGGTGTTGAGGATTAGCGAAAAGAGATTGCTTAGTGGCTCTCTCAACTGGACGTCCTGCATACATAACAAGAACTTCATCGGCAATCTCTGAAACAACTCCCATGTCGTGAGTAATAATAATGATTGAAGAATTATGTTGTTTCTGCAGTTGCTTGAGGAGATCCAAGATTTGCGCCTGAATTGTTACATCTAACGCAGTCGTTGGTTCATCAGCAATCAACAGTGCTGGGTTTAGTGCTAGCGCCATAGCAATAATCGCGCGCTGACGCATGCCTCCGGAGAACTCATGAGGAAATTGATTGACTCGCCTTGCAGCATCTGGAATTCCAACTTCATCAAGAATTTCAATGGCGCGCTTATGTGCTTCTTTCTTTGTGAGCTGCGTGTGAAGACGAATCTGTTCAACAATATGCCATCCAACCGAATAGACAGGAGTTAGTGCTGTCATTGGATCTTGAAAAACCATTGCAATCTCTTTGCCACGTATTGATCGCATCGTCTCATCATTTTGCTTCAACAGATCTTGGCCGTTAAAGAAAACTTCACCTGAAATCTTTACATTGGAATCTCTTAATAGCCCCATTACGGCATTCATGGAAACAGATTTTCCAGAACCAGATTCGCCTACGATCCCTAACGTTTCACCTTTGCCCAGTGAGAAAGAAAGGTCATTGACGGCGCGGACATCACCTCTGCGAGTTTCAAAAGTGACGTGAAGATTCTTAACATCTAATAATTTCTCAGACACGACGCACCCGCGGATCCAGAACTGCATAGAGCACATCAACTAAGGCGTTCATGAAGACAACAAAGAATGATGAATACATAACCGTGGCCATAATTACTGGAAGGTCAAAGTTTTGCAGGGAATCAAAAGTAAGTTTTCCAACCCCTTGAATGCCAAAGACAACCTCGGTTAAGAGCGCATATCCACCAACCAGCGCACCAAAATCTAAGCCAAATAAGGACACGATGGTCATCAAGCTCATCCTCGTAGCGTGCTTATAAAGGATGCGTTTTTCACTAGCGCCTTTAGCGCGCTCAGTCTTTATGTAATCCTCGCCCATTACGACCATGATTTCGTTTCGCAGGACTCGAACATAAATACCTGCGTAAAGAACTGCGAGAGTCAACCAAGGGAAAAATAGGTGCAAGAACCATTGCCAAGGGCTTTCAGAGATACCGACATACCCCAGAGGCGGAACCCAGCGAAAGACTGAGTTGTGAAGTTTGGACTGTGTGATGAGGTTTACAACTTCACCGAGCCAATAAACAGGCAGAGAAATGCCCACGATGCCTAAGAATGAGATTGTTGGATCTATCCACTTTCTTCGCGAACTTGCCGCCATGATTCCAAAGAAGATTCCAGCAAAGAGCCAGAGGATAGCGGCGCCAATAACCAATGAAAACGTTGCGGGAATTGCTTGCGATAGTTGTGGAATAACTTTCGCACCGCGATTGACGTATGAAGTCAGGTCGCGATCTATAAAGAGATGGCGCATCATAGAGATGTACCGAAAGGGCATTGGTTTATCTAGTTCGAATGAATGCCGCACCTGCATAAGAGTTTGTTGATCGGCGTTGCGACCTGCAATACGCGCTGCAGGGTCAACTCCTGGAGTCGCGAAGAAGATAAAGAATACAAGAATGGAAATTGAGACAAGCACAAAGACCATTGCGGAGAGACGACGAAGAATGAAAGCAAACATTAATCGCCCCTCGCTCTTGTCTTAGGGTCGAGCGCATCGCGAACTGCGTCACCGTAAAGATTTAGTGCGGCAGCCGTAAAAACAATCATGAGCCCCGGAGCCAAGCCAACTATTGGCCGCGTATAAAGCAGAGCCAATCCATCGTTAATAATCGTTCCCCATGATGCCGCTGGTGGTTGGACTCCAATAGATAAGAATGAAAGCGCCGATTCAGTGAGCATTGAAAGTGAAACGATGATTGGGATAAAGACAATCACACTGGGCATCACATTTGGCAAAATCTCACGGAAAATAATCGTTGAGTGCTTCGCACCTGTTCCAACGGCGGCGCGTACGAATTCGCGCTCACGCAGAGCAAGAACCTGTGCACGAATCGGGCGTGCAACGTAGGGAATATAAACAACTCCAATAATCACAATTGGCAGCGCAAAAGAGCCCGGACCTAAGTGAATGAACCCGATCGACAATCCTGAGGTGAGAAGTACAACCGAGAGGCTGATAGCTAAGAGGTAGACCGGGAATGCCCAAATGATGTCCAGGATTCGGGAAAGAACAGCGTCAATCCACCCTCTGCGATAGCCGGCGATGATTCCGATAAGTAATGAAAAGAAGATGCATAAGAGCCCCGCTGTTGTACCGATGATGAGCGTGCTTCGGCCCCCATAGAGCAAGCGCGCCATCACATCACGACCTTGGCCGTCGGCACCTAAGAAGTAACTTCTAATATTCCACGTTGGCCCAATTGGGGTCACGCCTAGTCCAAGTCCGGTGGTGGATGCTTCCAAAACCGGCTTCTCAGCGCCATGAATAATTATTGTGGCATTCAGACTTGATTCAAAGGGATTGGTATTGGCTACGTAATGTGAAAAAACAGGAGCCATAAAGGACAAGAAAATAATCACTCCAAGAATTGAAAGTGAAATTATCGAACGTTTATCTTTGGCAAGGATGCGCAAAGCGATCTTCCCCGGTGATTCGGAGAAGATCGCTTCGCTACTATCTTTTAAGCCCACGTACTTATTTACCTGATTTCTATTGCGTTATTTAACCTGAAGTTGTGAGACGAACATCTTGTACTGAAGAGAGAAGATATAATTCTTCGTTCCAGAAGAGATGAAGTCAAGTTGCTTAGGTGTGAAGACTACGGCCACTGGAGCATCGGCCATAACTTCTTGGTCAATCTGACCCCACAACTTGTTTGCTGCTACAGGATCGGTAAGGCCCAAAGTCTTTGCCTTAGCCATTTTGGCATCTAGTGCCTTGTTGCAGTAACCAGACATATTGATTGATGAATCAGAATTTGGCGTAAATGATGCGCACCCAAGAAGAACATCTAAGAAGTCAGAGGCTGCAGGATAATCCTGATACCACTGAGAAACTGAGATCTGAACCTTGTTGCTGGTGTTCTGGATATATGTAAATTGAATATTTCCAGAGATTGGCTTCACTGTTGCCTTATACCCGATCGAAGTTAGAACAGATTGAAGATAAACGCCCATCTGCTTATTAACATCATCATCAGAGACAACGATTCCAACTTCTTGTCCGGCTGTACCTGAATCTTTAACAAGTTGCTTTGCAAGTTCTAAGTCCGGTGCAGTCCATGCCTTTGCTGGCTTGGCTGGAGTTGCGCCCTTGGTATAACCGCAGTAATCAACGTGGCCAGGGAAGTTAGGTGGCAAGAACGAACAAACAGGACCAGCTAATTGAGTGCCACCAAAGATTTTTACCATGGCTGCACGGTCAATTGCGTAGTTCACTGCTTGACGAGCTTTAACATTATTAAATGGTGCAATGTTGACGTTCATTGGCAAATACCACATAGCTGTCAATGGGTTCACGTGTACCTGGGATGCGTACTTCGTGCCGATTTCATTGAGGCGATCTGCCGGAATTGGATCGTATGCCCAGTTAGCTTGGTTATTTTCAACTGCTGTAACTTGGGCAGTAGGTGTGATTCCAAACTTGAATAAAATCTGATCTGGGTACCCCTGAGGCTGAGCAGCATGTGACCATTCCTTGTAGTAAGGGTTGCGAACCATTACTAGGGATTTATTTGGGTTATATGACTTAAACATATAAGCACCAGTTGTAGGAATAATCGTTGTGCCGGCATCCTTGGAAGGAGATGATGCTGGGTTGATAACTGCGTGTGGAACAGCGAGCTTTGAAAGGATTGTTTCGTCAGCTGCAACAAGATTCATGACAATGGTGTTCTTTGCAGCATTTACAACAATTCCTTTATCTAACTTGCACGTTGCTGGAGTCTTGAGGCACGCAGCCGCTCCAACGATTCCGTTATAGAAAGAACCTGCAGTTGGGGATGAAACTTTAAAGATTCGCTCAAATGAAGCCTTAACATCGGCAACAGTTACTGGCTTGCCGTTTGAAAACTTTATTCCGCTGCGAAGCTTGAAAGTTAAAGTTTTTCCACCATTGCTGGAAACTGGAAGTGCTTCTGCTAAGTCAGGGACAACAACAAATGTTGTCGCTCCACTTCCGTAGCTAAATGTAAGCAATCCATCGTATGTAGCCTGGTATAGCTGCCAAAATTGAGCGGTGTAGTTAACTTTGGGATCAAGCGTTCCTGCTGCTGCTTGAGCCACCAATGTAACCGTGCCACCTGCATGCTTGGCATCGTATGGAGCGAGCGCTCCTGCCGCTGCTGCAGATGCCGATGAAGTTCCGACAACTGCCGAAACAATAAGAGCTGCGATTCCTGCGAATGAACTAAGAACCTTAATGTGACGATGCACTGAACACCTCCGAATGGTGATTATTTTGGCTAGCAATACCTACTGAGATTGCTGATTAATGGCTTATGCTCTCACCATAATCAAGTTTTAGCACTAGGAAGCCAGGGTGAATTAGTGATCAAGCTCGGACGCAATAAAGCCTCATTCAAAGATGCTGACCACTACCTGTCACGAGATCATCACTTTTTCTCATTTAACTCTGAACATGCACCCGCTCTGACTGTCTCACCTGGTGACCTCATCCACGTTCAAACCTGGGATTGCTACATGGGTGCAATTACCAATGCAGAGAACGCGCTCTTGCCGATTCCAGATTCACTGATTAATCCCGCGACTGGGCCAATTTTCGTTACTGGGGCGCAACCGGGCGACACCTTGTCGGTAACCATTCTTGATATTCAACCAGGACCGCGTGGAGTTGCACGCACATATCCAGGAAATGGCCAACTGCAGCACCTTATTAAAGAACAATATGCGCGGTTTTTCGATGTAAAAGATGGCATCGTGACGATGAACGACAATGTCTCATTTCCTGCATCACCAATGCTTGGAGTCATAGGTCTCGCGCCTGAGTCAGGGGATATCTCTACGCTTCCCGCTGGCAAGCACGGAGGGAACCTTGATAACAATATGAACAAAATAGGTTCGACTATTCATTTGCCTGTGAAGCATCCAGGTGGGCTACTTTCCATGGGAGATATGCATGCATCCATGGGAGATGGCGAAATTTGCGGCACGGGAATTGAAATTGCAGGTGATGTTCTCATTCGAGTTAATCTGATTAAAGGAATTGGTACTGAATATCCAGTGACCGAAACTGAGACTTCGTGGATTACCCATGGAGTTGCCATCGAAGATATTCCAGGCGCTATGCAGATTGCGTGCGAGGAAGCAGCCAATCTCTTGGTCAAACATTGGGGATTCACCATTGAAGATGCATTTATATTTCTCTCAGTTCAGGGAAATCTTGGGATTGCTCAAGCAGTGCATCCCAGCACCGGAACAGTCATAGCAAAAATGAGCGTTCCAAAGATTGCGGCTTGTCCAAAACCTTTTAAGATTGAATAACTGAACAACTTTGAAATGGGGATACCGATGAAAGAGTCTGTAATGAAATGGCAGCATGGGCAGACTTGGTATCGAGTATTAGGAGATCTGAATTCAGGCAAGACGCCTGTTGTCCTCCTCCATGGCGGACCTGGCGTTGGCCACAACTATTTGGAGGCAGCTGCCGATCTGATTCTCATGAGCGGGCGCCCTTGTGTGCTTTACGATCAATTGGGTTGCGGAAATTCAACGCTTATCCCAAATGCGCCAAAAGAATTCTGGACTCCAGAACTTTTTATGGAAGAACTTTCTCTATTAACGAAAGAACTCGGAATAGATAAGAACTACGCCATTCTTGGTCAATCATGGGGTGGAATGTTGGGAATGCAGTACGCAATTGGCAGACCATCGGGCTTAGCGGCTCTAGTCATTGCTGATTCCCCATCAAGTATGGCTGTATGGGTAAGCGAAGCAAATAAACTTCGCGCGCAATTGCCGCCAGAGAATCAAGCAATACTGCTTAAGCACGAAGAAGCAGGAACAACGGACGACCCTGCCTATGAAGAAGCCATGCAAATCTTCTACTCCCGCCACGTATGTCGCGTACCGATGCCACCAAGTGTTGTCGCCTCGTTTGATTTACTTAAGGTTGATCCCACTGTGTATTACACGATGAATGGGCCGAGCGAATTTCACACAATCGGTTCTTTGAAAACTTGGGACATCACAGATCGACTTGCAGAGATAAATGTTCCTACTCTCCTGGTTTCTGGACAATACGATGAGGCCACGCCTTATATGGTGGGGGAAATACATAAACGTATCCCTGGGGCTCAATGGCACCTATTCCCTGAGTCATCACATATGCCTCACATTGAAGAGCCTGCACTATTTAAGCGCGTAGTCTGCGATTTCTTGGATGCTGCAACGGCTTAATTAAAAAAGCCCTGCAGGTGCTTCGTTAGACTCAGCAAATGCTTCTGAAATGGACGAGGGTTGTTGTACGCAATCGAATCCCTGTGGTGGGGATCTGGGTTGTTGTCTCGTTATTTGGTCTAGCCGCTGGACTCAATCTCAATAGCCACCTGACTACGTCAGTAACAATTCCTGGAAGCGCATCCCAAGAAGCTGACCAGCTACTAGCTAAACACTTCAACGAAAACACCGAAGGCACATTTACCGTTCTCATGAAATTTAAGAAAACCACTGACGCTCAAGTTCAAATCTACAAAGAGAAAGTGGTAGCCGCCTCACTCGTTATACCTACTTCGCACATATTTCAGCAACGGGCATTAGCTGGCGTTCTCTTCACAAGTATTGGCACATCATTCTCACTCATTGATGCGGCGCAATATACCGAGCGCTTTCGGCAAGCACTCGATGATCAAGGTTTACCGGATGCGCTTGTAACAGGCCCTCCCGCCATCGAGCACGATGTCGCTCCTGTATTGGATTCTGATTTGCGATGGGGACAGATTCTGGCGATTGTGCTTGCGCTGCTTTTACTGCTCTTAGTGCTTGGCGCCTGTTTGGCAATGTTTGTTCCATTGGTTTTTGCCGCAGCGACAATCTCGCTGGCACTTGGGATTATCTACATCATGGCCCATAAAATGTTGATGGTTCTCTATATTCCAAACATCATCGAACTTATTGGGCTTGGCTTAGCAATTGATTACTCCTTACTTATTGTGCACCGATTCCGCAGAGAACTCATGGATGATGAGGTTATTTCGGTAGATGAAGCTATAGCTAAGACAATGACGACTGCTGGACGCACTGTAATTCTCTCCGGACTAAGTGTCTCCATTGGTATTGCGACTCTCCTATTAGTTCCGGTTCCCTTTGTGCATTCCTTGGGCGCCGCTGGAATCGTAATTCCAATCGTCTCAGTACTGGCCGCACTAACACTTCAACCAGCAATGCTTTCAATTCTTGGTCGTCGCGGTGTAACACCATATAAATTCCAAGGACTGATGGCACGTAAAGACTTGATGTCTGGGATGTGGGCGCGAATAGGAAGATTCGTTATTCGCAGGCCAATTTCAGTACTTCTGGCAGCTCTCGCTGCACTTGCACTGATGGCATCTTCGGTCTTGTGGCTCCACGTAACTCCAAGTTCTCTTACTGCAATACCGCAAAACCTCGAATCAGCACAGGCTCTGAAGATAGTTACTGAGAGAGCTGGACACGGAATAATCACGCCTAATGAGATAGTCATTGATCT
>CAFAZX010000025.1_pt1 | contig 16134 bp, 14 predicted proteins | sample 7267911 | NCBI WGS metagenome assembly CAFAZX01 (sample SAMEA6814013, study PRJEB35770) | uncultured Actinomycetes bacterium | biome: Freshwater; feature: Freshwater reservoir; material: water | place: Czech Republic | collected 2016-04-20 | depth 30m m | reverse complement strand
GGTAGGAAATCTGCTACCTGCATTAGCAGTAGCCCCACTACTTGCATGGGGACTACACAGCTTCGTTGCCTAAGATTAGATAGTTGTTGCATCAATCACGAAGCGATATTTAACATCACTTGCAACAGTGCGTTCGTAAGCGGTATTTACGTAATCAGCTGAAATGATTTCTACGTCACTCGTAATATTGTGCTCGCCACAGAAATCCAACATCTCTTGCATCTCAGGAATGCCACCGATCATCGATCCCGACATCGAACGTCGAGCTCCTAGCAGTGTCCCAACTTCTACGGAATATGGCTTTCCAGGAAGTCCGATAACGACAAGGGTGCCATCGAGTTTCAAGAGTTCGAGGTAGGTATTGATATCAAGTTCTGCTGAAACAGTATTGAGAATTAGGTCAAAAGTTGACGCAAGTGCCTTCAAGTTCTTCGGATCTTTTGTGACGACAAATTCATGAGCTCCCATAGCTTTGGCATCTGCTTCTTTACCGGGTGAATGCGAAAGGACGGTTACGTGAGCGCCAAGGGCTGCGGCAAATTTAACGCCCATGTGACCAAGGCCGCCCAATCCCATTACGCCGACTTTCATACCTGGTTTGGCGCCCCAATGTTTCAATGGGGAGTACAGAGTGATGCCAGCGCAAAGTAGCGGTGCAACCCCTGCCATATCTAGATTGTTTGGTACGTGCACTGCGTAATCTTGATTAATAACGAAAAGGTTTGAATAGCCACCTTGAGCGATTGTTGTGCCATCGCGTTCCATTGTGTTGTAGGTACCTGTCATTCCTTGCGTGCAATACTGCTGTAACCCACGAACGCAGTTTTCACAGGTGCGGCACGAATCAATAAATACTCCAACGCCTATACGATCACCAACAGCAAATTTAGTGACAGAGGGTCCGACTTCGCGCACAGTTCCAACGATTTCGTGTCCTGGAACCATGGGAAATATTGCAGGACCCCACTCTTCTCGTGCTTGGTGAATATCTGAATGGCAAATACCTGCGTAGGCGATATCCAACGCGACATCATCTGGCCCAAGGTCTCTGCGATCAAACTCCCATGGAACAAGGGGAGCGCTAGCATGGTTAACGACAAGACCGCGTGTTTTCATGAGGAACCTTTCAGAGGATGTATTTAAGAATTGAAGGGTAGTGGGTCATAGGAGGAATGTGCAGCGCGAGATGCTCTAGCCGTTACTCGACGCATGTGATGTCTGCGGCATAAGACCTCGTAAGAGATCTCCTGACCCGGGACAACGTCTCCCACGACAACTTGTTCTCCCTCAGTGATCATCACTCCACCTGAGGTGCGGGCATTATGTGTTGCTCGATTCCCACACCAACATAACGCCTCTACTTGGAGAGTATTAACGCGATCAGCTAATTCCACTAAACGCGCAGAACCTGGGAATAGCGATGTTCGAAAATCGGTCAGAATCCCGAATGCGAAAACGTCTATGCCTAATCCATCGACAATCTTGGCCAGCTGCTCAATCTGCTCTGGTTGATAGAACTGTGCTTCATCGCAGATTACATAATCAATACGTTCACCCACTGATAATTGATCAACAACGAATCGATGCAAATCTAACGATGAATCGACTTCCAGGGCCTCTCGTTGGAGTCCTAAGCGAGATGAAATCAAACCACTTCCGGCTCGATCCTTACTTGTGAAAATCACGCCTGTACGTCCGCGGCTCTGATGATTATGCGCTGTTTGTAGGGCGAGGGTGGATTTACCGCTATCCATCGTTCCGCAATAATAAATTAACTCGGCCACGGGCTAATCCTGCCAGGTTGTGAGTGAGGTTTAGACCAGAAACAACGAATCAAAACCAATATTTGGGTGTTTTTCTTGGAAGCGTTCGCGTCCGCCAAGTCCAGAAATCTCCAATACTGCTGCTGCGCCAACTATTGATCCGCCAAGTCGTGAAATAAGTGTAGATGCGGCGACTACTGTGCCACCGGTTGCCAAAACATCATCAAGTAGAAGCACCCTAGACCCCTGTGTAAATGCATCAGTATGAATTTGCAAGACATCGCTCCCGTATTCAAGGCCGTAACTCTCTTCAATTGTTACATGTGGGAGTTTGCCTGCTTTGCGAATTGGGACAAAACCCAAATTCAATGATTTAGCTAGCGCCGCTGCAAAAATGAAACCGCGCGCTTCAATTCCTGCAATAAGTGTTGCATCTTTCACTAGAGGCTCTAACGCTTGCACTACGCAGGCGAATCCTTCCCCATGACCTAACAGGGGAGTGAGATCCTGAAACCTAATACCCGGCAACGGGTAATCAGGAATCTCCCGGATAAGTTCGCGAGATTCCGCGAGGGTAATCATGTAACGAATTCTATGCGTCTAGCAGCACCGATGTAGCAAGAACACGAACATCAACGAGCGAACCTGCTACAAATTCCAACGCCGCCGAGCTTGGCATAGAGACAAACAAAGTACGTGCATCTCCTGTCATTCGTACTGAAATGCGAGTCAAAGGCCCAAGGAAGGTGAGATTAAAAACCGTTGCAGAGGCTCGGCCTTGGGTCTTTGCCAAGGCGAGGGAGAGTTGTTCAGGACGCACCAAGGCCATCGTTCCAGCCACGTTTCCGCCTTCTCGCAAAGCAACACTCTGCCCATAAATACTGACCGATGAAGACGAAAGAATCTCTACTGGCATCAAGTTCATCGCTCCCACAAATTTGGCAACTTTTACAGTTGCAGGGTTGAGGTAAACCTCTTGGGGTGGTGCGCATTGCTCTAGGACGCCATGCCGCATCACTCCTACGCGATCAGCAATAGCCATTGCTTCTTCTTGATCGTGGGTTACAAACAAGGTTGTGGTTCCTACCTCGATTTGGATGCGTTTAATTTCATCTCGCAATTGGGTCCGTACTTGTGCATCCAATGCTGAAAGTGGTTCATCGAGTAAAAGAACGTTGGGTTGAATTGCTAGTGCTCGCGCTAGAGCCACACGCTGTTGTTGGCCGCCTGAAAGCTGATGGCCCAATCGGGCGCCCATTTCTCCAAGGCCAACCAGGTCTAACAATTCTTGAGCTTTCTTGTTTCTCTTTTCTCGATCAACTTTTCTCACACGCAATCCGTATGCAACATTTTCCAAAACGGTCATAGTTGGAAAGAGCGAATACGCTTGAAAGACCATGCCCATATTTCGTTTATTGGCCGGGATACTCGCAATGTCTTTGCCATTGATAATAATTTGACCTTCATGATCGGTATCTAATCCAGCAAGAATGCGTAATGCGGTGGTCTTTCCGCACCCTGATGGACCAAGCAATGCGACAAGTTCGCCAGGAGCAATGTCAAGGCTGAAATTATCTAGAGCAACGGCAGTTCCGTAAACTTTTCGAAGTCCTTTGAGTTCAACTGAGACTCTGTTTTCGGATATCACTTTGTTGCCTCCTGTATTTTGTTCGAGCGAAGAGATTTGGGAGCAAGGGCAAAGATCATGACAACTACCCACGCACCGAAGAGGGAGAGTACCGAGAGAGCGATTGCGTTTAAGACATGTCCTTGCGAAACATTCGCAATCCAGGTTGGGAATGTGTCCCAATGCAATAAGACAGCTAGCGTGAATTCACCTAAAGAGAGAGCAATTGCCAAGAAGATTGCTCCGTTCACGGCGGTTCGAATTGTTGGAATGATCACGTACATCAATGTTTGTCGCATGGATGCACCAGAAGCACGCGATGCCTCCACTAAGGTCAACAAAGGAATAGAAGATAGTCCTACATCTAGAGCTCGATACGTGTAAGGAAGCGAAACTATCACGTACAAGAAAGAGAGCTCATAGACAGTGGATTGCAGGAAGATTGGGAAAGCTGTTCCAACTCCTAATGCGAAAGAAATTACCGGGACCACCAAAGGTACGAGACAAATGAATTCAACGAGACGTTTCCAGCGGGCACCTCCTAGATGGAGGTAAACAACAGTGGGGACCATCAACACTAGAACACAAATAGCGGTGACAAGTGCCAACCGAAAGGAAACGCTCAGGTTTGACTTAAAGCCATCCTGTTCAAAAATCCATCGGAAATTGTCGAAGCCATATGACTTACTTTCATTAGTCCGCAAAGAAAACTCAAATGCAGCAAGCATCGGAAAGATAAAGAAGGCGCCGCCAGCGAGCAAAACGATACGGTTACTCAGATTGAGTTTTTGTTTCATCTTTTAACCTTTGAAAAACGCAGAACTAAGACATAGATGCTCATAACAATAATGGAAACCCCAATCATGCACACCGCCATTGCTTGACCAAGGTGCTGCTGGTTGGCGATTACATTGCCATCGACCAAGTTCCCTATGAGTAAAGGCATGAGCGGGAGAGTGCCCGCGGTCATCGCTCGCGCTGTTGCGTAAGCAGAAAAAGAATTAGCAAACAACAACAATGCAGTGGATATAAAGGCCGGGAATAGTAGAGGCACCATTACTCGTCGGAAATATGTCAAACGAGTGCCACCTAGTGAATCACTTGCTTCACGCCATTCCGGTCTGACATTTTCTAAAGCCGGGGAAAAAATGAGAACCATTAAAGGTATCTGGAAGAATGAATAGACCAAGATGATGCCGGCTGAGGAAAAAAGCGTGAAGGTTCCACCATAGATATTCCAGCCCAGAAATTTGAGCGCCCTGGTTACTAATCCTTCAGTGCCAAAGCCTGCAAGAAACATAAAGGCGAGGGGAACTCCACCTGTATTTGCGAGAACTGAAGCTGATGCGGCCGTAGCTTTCCTGAATCTACTTCCGGTTTTAACGATCGCACTCGCAATCAGGGCGCCTACGACGGCGCCGATAGCGGCTGAAATGAAGGAGAGTTGAATCGATACGAAGAATGAATGCCCATATACACCCTTAAAGCATTCGGCAAAATTTTCGAAAGTGAATTTTCCGTCGTTATCTAAGAATGCATCTCGGACTATGAAAGTTAAAGGAAACACTAAGAAATATGCGATGAAAGCGAAGAAAGGCAATAGGGGAAGTGCGGATTTATAGGAGTTACCCTTGTTTGCGAAATGAAGCGGACCGACTCCTGTTTTAAGGGAGCCGGCCCGCTTCGTTGTCGTTAAGGACACGTAGTTAGATTTTCGACCAAGCAGTTTTTAGCTTCGTGATTGCCACTGTCTGTTGAGCCAAAGTAGGCAGAACCGACTTAGGCATCCCGCTAGGAACTATCAAAGAAGTCGGAGGTGCGACCTTGTCTTTCATTGCAGCATCTGTAATTGGCGTAGCTCCACTACTCACAAATACATTCTGGCCACCCATTACGAGAGCAAAGAGTTCAGCTGGTGGAAGAGCAAGATCCGCTGCGGTTAGGTCCTCAGCCAATTTACCGTTGGTCTTAGAGAACATGAGTTCTTCCCAAAGGCGTGCGGCAGCTGGATGAGGAGCTGTCTTGTTGATTGCAAGAACATAAGGAGTTCCAGCAACAAGTGCATCTTTCGGATAGGTGCACTTTACGGTTTTACCTAATGCACTCTTTGCGGTGGCAATAAAGCCAGGCGCGTTGTAGTCCCACGTCAAGAAAATCTTGAATGATCCGGCAGCGAAGGCTGCTGGATCTGCAACCACTGGAACGTAGATGCCTTGTGACTTCAATTTATGGAAGAAATCGATGCCTGGTTGAATGTTCTTCACGCTTCCACCCATGGCAACAGAGACAGCAAACACTGAAATCAAAGCCTGCTGTGCGGCTGTTGGATCGCCTTGAATAGCAAACATATTCTTGTATGCGATGTTGTCTAGGCTCGCTATCGAGGTTGGAGCAGGGGATACTGACGTGTCGTAACACATAGCGATTGAACCTGTGTATGCACCGTACCAATTACCTACTGGGCTCTTCCAAATTTTAGGGATGTCATTCCATGTTTGTACTCGGTAATTGGCGAAGAGACCGCCTGCGTCAGCAACATATGAAAGACCGATATCAACGACATCAGGCATCTTTTCCATGTTCTTAGTCGTACGAATCGCAGCGAGTTCTTGAGCCGAAGATCCATTGGGATTGTCGCTAACTATTTTTATTCCGAAGGCTTTTGTCATGATGTCCATGGCCGCGCCATAGTTTGCCCAATCGCGTGGAGTTGCAATGAGATTGAGTGTTCCTTCTTTTTTAGCGGCCTTAATCAGGTTTCCGATACCGCCAAAACTTGCGGCCGATGTGGCCTTTGATGCGTTAACGCCAGCAGTTGCTGGCATAACTGCAAGTGCAGTAGATGCTAAAACAATTCCTGCGGCTGCAGAAATAACTTTGAGTTTCTTAGACACGTATGTACCTTTCTTTATTTATTGCAAGGGGTAAATCGTTTCTTTATCATTGCCTAGATTGGGTACGCTGTCCAAGAAGTGAAGGTAAATTGCGAGGGTAAATTAGATTAATTTTTGTTATCAAATTTTGTCGATTTTAGTATTTCTAACTTGTGTCCGAACGGGGACTTGAACCCCGAACCCCTTGCGAGGACTAGCACCTCAAGCTAGCGCGTCTGCCAATTCCGCCACCCGGACGAGTGAGGTGCAAGGGTATCAACGCACAGCGAAAGGCACAAAACCTCTCGATAAACCTCTCGATAAACCCGAGGAAGTCCCCAACAATCTCTTCACAAAGGTGAGAACATACGCCATGACTACTAGCCACCTTGCATCAACAGCGACCCAAACAGAGCGGGAAGCACTTGAATCAGATGTCATCACTTTATGCCAAGAGATGATCCGTATTCCCAGCGTTAATTATGGTGATGGTAAAGGCGACGAGAAGGCAATATCGGATTACGTAGTTTCTAAATTGGCAGAGGTTGGCATCGCTTCCACGGTCTATGAATCAGCTCCAGGACGATGCAATGTTGTCGCAAGAATTAGTGGATCAGATATGGAAAGACCAGGACTGGTTCTTCATGGTCATTTAGATGTTGTTCCTGCAAATGCCGATGATTGGTCGATGGATCCCTTTGGTGGAGAGATTCGCGATGGAATGATTTGGGGACGTGGCGCGCTAGATATGAAGAATATGGATGCGATGATTTTGGCTGTTGCCAGAAAATGGGCGAGATCTGGATACAAACCCCCTCGGACAATTGTTCTTGTTTTCTTTGCCGATGAGGAGGCTGGCAGCCTCTATGGTTCTCGATGGATGGTCAAAGAGCATCCGGAAGTTTTTGCGGGGTGCAATGAAGCCATCTCTGAGGTTGGGGGATTCTCTGTAACTGTAGAGAACGGCAAAAGGCTTTACTTTGTAGAAGCGGCACAAAAAGGAATTCACTGGATGAGGCTCACCGCTCGAGGCCGTGCAGGGCATGGTTCGATGATTAATGACGAGAACGCTATTACTGCCCTTTCTCAAGCAGTTACGACTATCGGAAATCATGAATGGCCCCAGAGGTATACCAAGACTGTTCGGATTCTCTTTGAAAAAGTGGCACGAGTAACTGGAAAGCCATATAACGCTGAGGATTTACGACCACTCTTGCCTGAAATTGGATCTATGGCTCGAATGATTGGGGCGACTCTTCAAAACACTGCTAACCCAACGCTGCTCGAGGCAGGCTATAAAGCAAATGTCATACCTCAAAGCGCATCAGCGGTTATCGATGGTCGTTTTTTGCCGGGTTACGAAGATGAGATGAATGCCACCATTCGCCAACTTGTAGGACCCGATATCGAGGTTGAAACCATTACTCGCGATATCTCCCTCGAAGTTGATTTTGAAGGCGCACTCGTAGATGCAATGTGCAATTCAATACTTAGCGAAGATCCTGATGGAATTCCCGTTCCATATTTAATGAGCGGAGGCACAGATAATAAGGCGCTTTCGGATTTGGGAATTATAGGTTTTGGCTTCTCGCCATTGAAGCTTCCACCAGAGCTTGATTTTGCATCGCTCTTTCATGGCGTCGATGAGCGAGTACCTGTTGATGGTTTGAAATTTGGTGTCCACGTCTTGGAGAATTTCTTGGAGAATTGCTAAATCGCAGAAATCTCATTCAGAACATCACGAACAATTGCAGGAAGTGATATTTCCTCGGAAGTGAGAATTCCACGCAGTTGAGCACCAGTGCGAGCTCCTACGATCGCACTGGTTACGCCAGGTGCATCTCGTACCCAAGCTAGTGAAACCTCCAAAGGAGAGAAGCCAAGTCCTTCGGCGGCAACGCAGACCGCTTCAACAATCCGACTGCTTCGGTCATCCAGATATGGGGAAACGAATGCTGCGAAGTGAGAACTTGCTGCGCGTGAATCACTGGGAGTTCCATTTCGGTACTTTCCCGTTAGTACTCCTCGACCTAGTGGCGACCATGCCAACAATCCAACGTTAAGTTCTGTGACGCACGGGATTATTTCGGTCTCAATCTGGCGATTGAGAAGAGAGTATTCATTTTGAATTGTGGCGATGGGTGCCTTGCTCGGGAAATCTTCTTGACGTGTAATTGCTCGCGCACTTTGCCATCCAGAATAATTCGAAATTCCAACGTAACGTGCTTTGCCTGATGCATAGGCATAATCAAGGGCCGATAATGTGTCATCGAGTGGATTTGTTGGATCCCACACGTGTATCTGCCAAAGATCGACAAAATCTGTTCCAAGACGAAGAAGGGATTTATCTAATTCGGCAATGAGGGAGTGACGGGAAGCGTTCTTAATGCGTTCTCCATCTACAGAAGTAATTCCCGCTTTCGTGGCAATTACGACATCGTCTCTCTTGAAGAGAGTGCCAATGAGACCGCCAATAACTCTTTCGGAATCGCCCTCTCCATATGTCGCGGCGGTATCGAGAAAGTTTCCACCTGCATCTAGATAGGCGCGGCATTGATCAGCTGCTTCATGTTCATCGGTGTCACGACCCCAGGTCCAGGTTCCCAGACCTAAACGGGAGACCGATAGACCGCTATTGCCAGCGCGACGTATTTCCATATGAAAAGACTAGTCGAGAGTTGAAGGGCGGGAGTCAAAAAAGACCGATAACCTTCACCTTATGGAATTAGATTTGTGGTTTCTTAGATGACATTGGTTGTCCTTGTTCGTCATGCCCACTCAACTGCTAATGCAGCAGGGATTCTTTCGGGTCGAATTGATGACATACATCTGAGCACTCAAGGCAAGAAACAAGCGAAGAAATTGGCAACTCGTCTCGGAGATCTTGAAGTCAAGAGCGTGCGCATTAGTCCCATGATTCGCTGCGCCGAAACGATTGAACCGTGGGCTACGAGTAATGGCTCCAAGGTTGTAATTGACCAAGGGATAAACGAGATGGACTATGGCACCTGGTCTGGTCGCACGTTGAAGACCTTATCTAAGGAGCCTCTATGGAAAACCATTCAAGAGAAGCCTTCGAAAGTAACTTTCCCCAAGGGCGAATCTATGCGAGCGATGCAAGTTCGAGCCATGAAATCTGTGACCGAATCTGCAGCGAAACGGGGCAAAGGTCATGTTGTTATCGTTTCTCACGGAGATGTCATCAAAGCCATCATCGCCTCATGCTTAGGTATGGCGCTAGATGATTTTCAAAGAATTGTTATAGATCCTGCCTCAATCTCAATAGTGGATCTATCTAACGCCCGACCTAGATTACTCGTTATGAATAATTCATCACATTCCATCAATGAAATTCTCGCAAGCAAACACTCAAAGAGATTGCTCGTAGGTGGCGGCGAAGGATTGAAGAAAGTTAATGGTCGTAAGTAGATGCGGACCATTTTTACTTTTGATCCCGTTGAACGATTCATAGCAGGCACTGTTGGCGGTCCGGGGGAGCGTACTTTTTTTCTGCAAGCAAGAAATGGCGCAAGAGTGACTTCCGTAGTCGCGGAGAAAGCCCAAGTCCTAGCCATTGCCGAACGTATTGCGTTGCTATTGCGCGAACTTAAACGACTTGATCCCAGTTTTAGAATTCACAGTGGACCCCAAGAACCAGTAGACGAGTTGCCTTTGGAACAACCTATCCTCGAGGAATTTCGTGTTGGCGTTATAGCTCTGACATGGGTTTCAGATCGTCAATTGATTTCCATTGAGCTCCAAGGAGTCACACCGGGCGACGTCGATAACGATGAATTATTGGATGATGATGATGAGAACGCTCCAGATATTCTCCGAGTAGTTTTAACGCCAGCTCAAGCCGATGCATTTGCTAAAAGGTCCTTGGCTGTTGTCAATGCTGGTCGCTTGCCTTGTCCCTTCTGTGGATTGCCATTAGATCCACGTGGTCATCTTTGCCCGAGGGCTAATGGCTATAGAAGATAAAGAAAAGGTTCTGAAATTCGGGGAAATGTCAGTTACGGGACGCCTTATCGATGCTTCGAATGCAACGCTCTTCGCGAGCGTTTCTGCTGAAGGTCATGAGATTGAATGCATCTATAAACCTGTGGCTGGTGAGCGACCATTGTGGGATTTCCCGGACGGCACTCTTGCCCAACGTGAATTTGCGGCTTATGCCATCAGTTCCTTCGGTGGCTTTAACGTTGTGCCATACACACTTTTGAGGGAAGGACCATTTGGACTTGGAATGGTTCAAGAATGGATTGATATTGACGAGTCCATTGATTTGATGAATTTCTTTTCACTAGATCACCCGCAATTAAGGAAGATGGCGTTATTTGATGCCGTCATCAATAATACAGATCGCAAGATTGGTCACCTGCTTCCAACCCACTCTGGGGAAGTTCTTGGATGTGACCACGGTGTTACTTTCCATACAGAAGATAAACTTCGCACCGTTTTGTGGCAATGGGCTGGCAATCCTTTGACCGAGACCGAAATAGCGCAGTTAGAGAACCTTCTGCTTCTTATAGATGGGGAGTTGAAACCCATTTTGGAGGAATTGATCACCGCCGCTGAGATTGATGCCACGATTACACGCATTAATCGTTTGATTGATTCAAAAGTGTTTCCTCTACCCTCTCAAGAATGGCCCCCTGTGCCATGGCCCGCTTTCTAATTTCCCTTAGGATGGTGACATGAAATCTTGGTCTGATGTTTATTTGCCGCCTATTGATTCTAGATTCGTCTTCCCGATGCTTTCTTTGCATAACGCTGCATCAAATTCGGCCGTTACCTTGCCCAACAAAGCAGAGTATTCAATGTATGTATGTGGAATTACTCCGTACGATGCAACGCATTTGGGCCATGCCGCAACGTATATAACTTTCGATTTAGTCAATCGTTATCTCACCGCGATGGGAAAGACAGTGAATTTCGTAGAAAATGTCACGGATATCGATGATCCGCTTCTAGAACGTGCACATCGAGATGGGGTTGATTGGGAGGATTTGGCGCATTCACAGATTGATCTTTTCCGTGGAGACATGGCTAATCTGCATGTGATTCCACCTCAAAGCTATATCGGCGCGGTTGAAGCGATTCCTCTTATTATTGATTCGATTCAATCTCTTCAAGAAGCCGATACTGTCTATTCCGTCGATGGTGATCTGTATTTCACTGTTGACTCGGATGAAAAATTTGGCAGCCGTTCGCACTTGTCGCAAGAGAAGATGGTTGAAATCTTCTCTGAGCGTGGGGGAGATCCCAAGAGAGTCGGAAAGAAGCAACCTTTGGATGCTTTGGTTTGGCAGTTACAACGTCCAGGTGAACCAGCGTGGCCTTCACCATTTGGAGCGGGTCGCCCAGGATGGCACATTGAGTGTTGCGCAATCGCTCTTGCATACTTACCTTTGAATGATTCCTCTGAATTTATGATTGACATTCAAGGGGGAGGAAGCGACCTTCTCTTTCCTCATCACGAAATGGGCGCTGCACAGTCACGAATCCTCGGCAAGCGCGATTATGCGCGTATCTATATGTATGCCGGCATGATCGGTTTAGATGGCGAAAAGATGAGCAAGAGTAAAGGTAATCTCCTTTTTGTTTCCAGAATGATTATGCAAGGGTGCGACCCGATGGCAATTCGCTTGGCGCTCTTGTCAGATCGATACGCCGAAGACCGTATGTGGCAGGTGGAGTTGCTCACGCAAGCCAATGATTTATTAGCCAGACTTCGTTTACTTCTATCTCGTCCTGAAGTTGCCCCAACTGATCCAGTTATTCAGAAGATGATCAATGCGCTCAGCGATAATCTCGATACGCCCAGTGTATTTCGCGCGCTTGAAGAATGGTGTTCTGCTACAGAAATGGTTACAACTGGTGATGAATTAGGCTCTCCAGGAGAGTTAGCTCGAGCACTGGATTTACTGTTAGGAATCGCAGTCTAGTTATTTTTCTTCTTGTCGGCGAAGGTAGCGCTCGAATTCCTTAGCAATCGCCTCTCCGGTAGCTTGAGGCAGTTGCGTTTCGTCTTTGGAAGCTTCTAGTTGTTTAACGTAATCTGAAATCTCACTATCTTCACTAACTAATTCATCGACACTGTTTTGCCAGTTCGTAGCTTCCTCCGGTAGATCTCCACTGGGAATAGTTATTGAGAGAGAATCTTCTAGCGCTCCGAGAAGAGCCAGCGTTGCTTTCGGTGATGGAGAAGCCGAAGCGTAATGAGGGACCGGAGCCCATAGCGAAATAGCATCGATGCCGCGTCTCATTGCTCCGCTTTGCAGAACGCCAATGATTCCTGTCGGACCTTCATAACGACTTAATTCAATATTGAGACGGTTTGAAATTTCTTGATTAGCTCCAGTGATGCTGATATCTATCGGACGGCTATGAGGAGTATCTGCCAACAGTCCTCCTAGCGTGACGACTAAAGCGACATCTAGGTCATCAGCAAGGTCCATGATCTCGTGAGAGAAGGATTTCCATCGCATGGAAGGCTCAATGCCTTCAACAACAACTAAATCAAATGGTAGGTGAGGCGTTGGAATAGCGAAAATCTTTGTTGTTGGCCATGTGAGTATGCGATGAGATGTCTCATCCAAACTCACCATGGGACGATTGACTTGATAGTCGTAATAATCTTCTGAATCCACTTCAGCGATAAGGGAGGAGGGCCAGATATGCATCAAATGAGTAATCGCATCTGTTGCGCATTCTCCGGCATCGTTCCAGCCTCCAAAGGCAATAACCATCCTCGGATTCCGCAATGCGGGTATTTGAAATATCTCCACGAGAGCACTTTACGGTACCGTTACGCCAGTGACGACATCCTCCTTTAAACCTCGCACTACCTTGCGAGAAGCCCTTGCCCAGGGCGTGGTCGTCACTGACGGCGCAATGGGAACGATGTTGCAGGCCGCAAATCCAACCTTGGATGACTATCAAAATCATGAGGGTTGCAATGAAATCCTCAATGTCAGTAGACCCGAACTCGTACGCTCTGTCCATGATGAGTATCTCCACGTTGGCGTCGATGCAATTGAAACTAATACCTTCGGAGCAAACTGGGCTAATTTAGCTGAATACGGAATTGAAGATCGCATTTACGAATTAGCCTTCGCGGGTGGACGTTTAGCACGTGAGAGCGCTGATGCTTCTAGCACGGATTCAAAACCCCGTTATGTTTTAGGGTCTCTCGGGCCTGGTACAAAATTGCCGTCCTTAGGACACACAACTTATGAAAAACTTCGTGATTCCTACTATCAGGCATCCAAGGGATTAACCGACGCTCTTGTTGATGGACTTTTGATCGAGACAACACAGGATTTACTCCAAGCAAAGGCCGCCGTAAATGGCGCACGGCTGGCAATAAAGGAATCTGGGCGCGATGTAGTTTTGATTGCACAAGTTACGGTCGAAACTACCGGAACGATGCTCTTGGGTTCTGAAATCGGTGCAGCGCTCAACGCGCTGGAACCTCTAGGTATTGATCTCATCGGTTTGAATTGCGCAACGGGACCTGCGGAAATGTCCGAGCACCTGAGATATTTGAGTCAGTCAGCGCGTATTGGTATCTCTGTTATGCCTAACGCTGGATTACCAGTTCTTGGACCTAACGGTGCTACATATCCGCTCACGCCGTCTCAATTGGCAACGGCGCTGGAATCCTTTGTTCGAGAATATGGCGTTTCATTGGTGGGCGGATGTTGTGGAACGACTCCTGAACACATGAGTGCTGTAGTCAAAGCTTTAGATGGGGTCAAACCTAAAGAGCGCACACCAAGTATCGCCGCCGGCGCTTCATCTATCTATCAGTACGTGCCCTTTAGACAAGAGCTCACCTACATGGCCATTGGTGAACGTACAAACGCAAACGGGTCGCGTGCGTTTCGTGACGCGTTAATAGCCCAAGACTGGCAATCTTGTGTAGAAATCGCTCGAGATCAAATCCGCGATGGCGCGCATATGCTCGATCTCTCCGTCGACTACGTTGGTCGCGATGGTGTTGCAGATATGCAAGAACTTGCAAGTAGATTCGCAACCACATCAACTCTTCCTATTGTTTTGGATTCAACCGAACCCGCGGTCATCAAAGCTGGCTTGGAGTGCCTTGGGGGACGTAGCGTCATTAACTCTGTTAATTACGAAGACGGAGATGGCCCTAATTCGAGGTTCGCCAAGATCATGCCACTTGTACAAGAACACGGCGCCTGCGTGGTGGCTTTAACCATTGATGAAGATGGTCAAGCACGAGACTGTGAATGGAAATTGAAAGTAGCCCGTCGTCTAATAACCGACCTCACTGAAAATTGGGGGATAAATACAGGTGACATCCTCATCGACTGCTTAACCTTTCCAGTGGCAACTGGGCAAGAGGAGACCCGTCGAGATGGAATTGAAACAATCGAGGCTATCCGCAGATTAAAGGAAGAGTTTCCAGAGGTTCAAACAACCTTGGGCGTCAGCAATGTTTCTTTTGGGCTTAATCCAGCTGCGCGAATTGTTTTGAACTCGGTTTTCCTTCATGAATGCGTAAACGCGGGTTTGGATTCCGCAATTGTTCACCCTTCGAAAATAACACCCATGAACCGTATTGAGGATCGCCAGCGCGAAGTTGCGCTTGATCTTATCTATGACAGGCGCCAGTATGCGGGCGAGGAATGCATTTATGACCCACTCACATTGTTCCTACAACTTTTCGAAGGCGTTGAAGTTACATCCTCTCGTTTGACTAGAGCCGCCGAGTTAGCCTCTCTTCCATTGACCCAACGACTTGCCCGCAGAATTATTGATGGAGAAAAAGTTGGTCTAGAAGCTGATCTCCAAACCGCGATGGACGAGGGGATGGAACCTCTAGCCATCATCAACGAACATCTACTTGAAGGAATGAAGGTTGTTGGCGAACTCTTTGGCAAAGGAGAGATGCAACTTCCCTTCGTATTACAGAGCGCCGAAGTTATGAAAACAGCCGTTGCCTATCTGGAAGCATTCATGGAAAAGACGAGCGCTGACGGCAGGGGAGTAATGGTCCTTGCCACCGTGCGAGGCGATGTCCACGATATTGGCAAAAACTTAGTAGATATTATTTTATCCAACAATGGTTACCGAGTTGTCAACATAGGTATCAAGCAGACCATCAATCAGATTATTGATGCCGCTACAGAATCAAATGCCGATGCCATTGGCATGAGCGGATTGCTCGTTAAATCTACTGTGATTATGAAAGAGAATCTTGAAGAACTTACTTCACGCGGACTGGATCAGCGCTGGCCGATCGTTCTCGGTGGCGCTGCATTGACTAGGGCCTATGTAGAACAAGATCTTGCAAGTAATTTTCCAGGTGAAGTCCGCTATGCACGAGATGCATTTGAAGGATTACGTCTTATGGACACAATAATGGCAATCAAGCGTGGAGAAGAAGGCGCGCAGCTTCCTCCTCTTAGGGAAAGACGAGTGCGCGCAGTAATTCGCGATACCGATCTTGCTGAGATAGATACAACTCGTAGCGACGTTGACCAAAACGTAGATATTCCTGAACCTCCATTTTGGGGGAGTCGGATTGTCAAAGGCATTCCACTAGCTCATTACTCGGGAATGTTGGATGAGAGAGCTCTCTTCATGGGCCAATGGGGACTTAAAGGCAATCGTGGCGAGTATGAAACGATGGCAGAGAATGAAGGACGCCCAAGGCTACGTTCGCTAATTAACGAAACACTTTCAAAAGGATGGCTTAACGCTGCTGTCGTCTATGGCTATTTTCCATGCTACAGCGAAGGTAATGATCTGGTCATTTTGCACCATGAAGGCGAGTTAAAGGGTAAAGAAAGAACTCGATTTACCTTTCCACGCCAATCACGTGATCGACGATTGT
>CAFAZX010000024.1_pt1 | contig 16319 bp, 13 predicted proteins | sample 7267911 | NCBI WGS metagenome assembly CAFAZX01 (sample SAMEA6814013, study PRJEB35770) | uncultured Actinomycetes bacterium | biome: Freshwater; feature: Freshwater reservoir; material: water | place: Czech Republic | collected 2016-04-20 | depth 30m m | reverse complement strand
CTTAACGATTGTTGAAAGAACTGCTGGGTTTGGCTCAATGCCGCCAGGAATAACGAATTCAATGGCTTGCATTGCACCGCGTCCGCGTACTTCACCAATAATTGGATATTTTGCGGCCATTGCATGAAGGGCGTCAGAAATAATTACGCCCATCTCAAGAGCGCGTGCACATAAGTTATCTTCTTCAATTGTTGCAATTGCACCGAGTGCTGCAGCACATGCAACAGGGGAGCCACCGTATGTTCCGCCTAATCCACCTGCGTGGATCGCGTCCATGATGTCGGCGCGGCCAGTAACGGCTGCAAGAGGTAGACCACCAGCGATTCCCTTTGCCGTAGCGATCAAATCGGGAACAACGCCTTCATCTTCGCTGGCAAACATCACTCCAGTACGTGCAAAACCAGTTTGGACTTCGTCAGCGATAAAGACGATGCCATTCTCAGTTGCAAATTTGGATAGTCCTGGCAAGAAACCTTTAGGCGGAACAATAAATCCACCTTCACCTTGGATGGGTTCGATAACGATGGCAGCAATATTCTTTGCGCCGAGTTCCTTCTCCATCTTATGAATAATTACATCAAGTGCTTCTTTTTCACATGCCTCAGCACCGCCTTTCCATCTAAATGGATAAGCCATTGGCATGCGATAAATTTCTGGAGCAAAGGGACCGAAGCCCTCTTTGTAGGGCATGCTCTTTGCGGTCATGCTCATCGTGAGATTTGTGCGGCCGTGATAAGCATGTTCGAAAACGACAATTGCCTGGCGCTTTGTGTAATGACGAGCAATCTTTACTGCATTCTCTAGAGCCTCCGCGCCAGTGTTGAGCAGAATCGACTTCTTCTTATGAGTGCCGGGAGTTAAACGATTAAGGGCTTCGCAGACTTCGATATATCCCAAGTAAGGAGCGACCATAAAACATGTATGGGTGAATGCAGCTACCTGAGTCTTGACATTTGCGACTACGCGATCGGCGCTGTTACCAACGCTCACTACTGCGATACCCGAACCCATATCGATGATGGAGTTGCCATCGATATCTACAAGAATTCCTCCGCCGCCACTCTCAACTATTACAGGGAAAGCCATTCCGAGTGCCGAAGAGACTGCATCTGAACGGCGCTTGAGGATTTCTTGTGAACGTGGGCCTGGAATTGATGTAACAAGTTTGCGAACCTGCGGAATCGATGTCATGGAGTGATGCTACTACGAAGGCTAAGGCTTGCAATATGACAGCAATATGTAAGCCATATGTCAGCAATTGTCTGCGCAACCTGAGAGGATGTGCCCGTGCAAATACTTGGAATATTGGCCTTTATCGTGGCTCTATTGCTCTCCATCATGATTCATGAATTTGGGCACTTCATCACGGCTAAAGGCTTTGGAATGAAAGTTTCCGAGTTTTTCTTAGGTTTCGGCAAAAGCATCTGGTCGATCCAGCGTGGCGAGACTGAATTTGGCATTAAGGCAATTCCAGCCGGCGGCTACTGTCGTATCGAGGGTATGTCTCCTAAAGATGTGATGGTTGAGGGCGAAGAGGGTCGTGCTTTTTATACAGCTAGTGGCGGGCGCAAACTCATCGTTCTTGGTGCTGGCTCTTTTTTACATTTTGTTTTGGGGTTCGTTCTTCTGGTTGCGCTCTTTATGGGAGTTGGCACAACGCAGGTTACGTCAACGATTGAACGAGTCAGCGATTGCATCCCACCAGCAACAGGTGACCAAGCATGTACCTCGTCATCGCTGATCTCACCTGCCAAGAAAGCCGGATTGCTGCCGGGGGACAAGATTGTTTCTATCAATGGAGTTCGCACTAAAGAGTGGTCAAAAGATGTTCAGCTCATCCGCTCCTCAGCGGGAAAGCGATTAGAGATTGGTATTGATCGCGGCACATCTAAAGTGCAAAGTGCCAATGCCGATGGAGCTCCAGATTTGATTGTCAGCGTTGTTCCGGCTGAAAGAATTATTAACGGGAAGAGTTATGGCCTCATTGGAATCGTAAATACCATTGCAACGGTCCGAAGTGATCCAGTTGGGGCGATTAAGCAGTCCACCACCATGACGCGAACATTCCTCACCTCATCGGTTACATCTATTGGTGCTTTGCCAGGCAAAGTGCCTCAACTTTGGAGTCAGACAATAGGTGGGGCAACACGAGATCCTGAAGGTCTAGTTGGTGTCGTTGGTGTGGCTCGAGTTTCAGGGCAAGCGGTTGGCAGCACCAAATTAACTAATTCAGAACGCCTTGCGACATTTATCATGATTATTGCAAGCCTTAATATCTTTGTAGGCGTCTTCAACCTACTGCCCATCTTGCCGATGGATGGCGGCCATATGGCTGTTGCTATCGCGGATGAAATTCGCGCCTTCTTCGCTCGATTACGAGGACGTCCAAGGCCTGCGGCTATTGATGTTGCTGTACTGACGCCTCTGACAATGGTCGTATTTGTGATCTTGGCTGGCTTAACACTTCTGCTTCTTGTGGCCGATATCGTGAATCCAGTCAACCTCAATCTCTAAAACATGAAGGTTTGCCAGCATTAGGGCAGAATGCACTCATGGTTGATTTAGGTATGCCCGCAACGCCACCACCCACTCTTTCGCCTCGACGCAAGACTCGTCAGATGCAGGTTGGATCAGTGGGCGTTGGAAGTGATTCACCAGTGAGTGTTCAATCAATGTGCACAACTGTTACATCAGATGTCAACGCAACCCTTCAACAGATTGCTGAATTAACCGCCTCAGGTTGCCAGATTGTGCGAGTTGCAGTTCCAAGTCAAGATGATGCTGATGCGCTCGCGCAAATTGCGAAGAAGTCACAAATTCCTGTCATTGCAGATATTCACTTTCAACCAAAATATATCTTTGCTGCAATTGATGCAGGCTGTGCCGCCGTTCGCGTTAATCCTGGAAATATCAAGCAATTTGATGACAAGGTAAAAGAAGTTGCTAAGGCGGCAGGGGATGCTGGCATTCCAATTCGTATCGGCGTAAATGCTGGTTCGCTTGATCCACGGTTGCTGGCCAAATATGGAAAGGCGACTCCAGAGGCGCTTGTTGAATCAGCACTCTGGGAGTGCTCATTATTTGAAGAGCACGGCTTTAGCAATATTAAAATTTCAGTAAAACATCACGACCCAGTCACGATGGTTAAGGCATACCGCTTACTAGCCCAACAATGTGAGTATCCATTGCACTTGGGAGTGACTGAGGCTGGTCCGATTTTTCAAGGCACCATTAAATCATCGACTGCTTTTGCAATTTTATTGGCCGAAGGAATTGGCGACACGATTCGAGTTTCACTCTCTGCTCCACCGGTGGAGGAAGTGAAGGTTGGTATTTCAATTCTTGAGTCGCTCAATTTGCGCCAACGTAAACTTGAAATAGTTTCTTGCCCATCATGTGGCCGTGCCCAAGTTGACGTTTATTCTTTGGCTGAAAAAGTACAAGCAGGACTTCAGGGTATGACAGTGCCATTGCGAGTGGCCGTTATGGGTTGCGTCGTGAATGGTCCTGGAGAAGCACGCGAAGCCGATTTGGGTGTTGCATCAGGAAATGGGAAAGGTCAGATTTTCGTAAAAGGCGAAGTCATCAAGACCGTTCCTGAATCAATGATCGTTGAGACTCTTATCGAAGAGGCTATGCGCCTTGCCGATGAGATGGAAGCTGCAGGAGTGGAATCGGGCTCACCAACGGTCGGCGTTCACTAGTCTGACCTGACGCACCGCGAGGAATTACTCGGGTAGGCTGGCGCGCATGTTGCGAATGTCCACTCTCTTTTTGCGTACTTTGCGCGATGACCCGGCCGATGCTGAAGTAGCTAGTCACCGCCTCCTTGTTCGAGCTGGGTATGTGCGCCGAATAGCGGCAGGCATATATTCATGGTTGCCCCTTGGATACATCACTTTTCGCAACATTGAGCGCATTGTCCGTGAAGAAATGGATGCTGCTGGTTTTCAAGAAGTACATTTTCCTTCTCTCTTGCCACGCGATCCCTATGAGAAGACCAATCGCTGGAAGGAATATGGTCCTGACCTTTTCCGTTTGCACGATAGAAAAGGCGGAGATTATCTTCTAGGACCTACACACGAAGAGATGTTCACCTTGATGGTTAAGGGCGAGTACTCCTCCTATAAGGATTTACCACTTTCTTTATATCAAATTCAAACGAAGTACCGCGATGAGCCTCGACCACGAAGTGGAATCATCCGCGGCCGCGAATTTGTTATGAAAGATTCGTATTCATTTGACCTCACGGATGAAGGATTATCCGAGTCTTACATGAATCACCGTGCGGCTTATGTGAAAACTTTTGATCGCTTGGGCCTGAAGTACAACATTGTTAGCGCAATGTCGGGTGCTATGGGTGGCTCACGTTCTGAAGAATTCTTGGCTCCGTGCGAAACCGGCGAAGACACTTATGTTCTTTGTGAAAAATGTGGCTATGCAGCAAATGTTGAGGCAATGAAAACAACTGTTTCAGAAGTTGACGCTTCCGGAGTACCTCCATTAGAAGTTGTTGATACTCCAAACACCCCAACAATTGATTCACTCGTAGAGATTCTCAATGAACGATACGGCGGTGGATTCACTGGTGCTGACACACTAAAGAACATTTTGCTTGTAGCGGATGGGAAAACAATTTCCGTTCTAGTTCCTGGTGATAGAGAAGTAGATATGAAGCGCCTCGAGGCAAACTTACCTGGCGTGAGCGAGATTCGTTTGTTCGAAGACGAAGATTTCGCAAAGAATCCAAATTTTGTTAAAGGCTACGTTGGCCCTCAGGATGCTCAGAAACTTGGCATTACCGTTTATGCCGATCCACGTATTGCACCCGGAACTTCATGGGTAACTGGCGCGAACAAGAATGGTTGTCACGCACTAAACGTAGTGAATGGCAGAGATTTTACTGTTGAAAAATATATTGACGCAGCAGAGGTTCGACAAGGCGATGCCTGTCCAGAGTGTGAGGCACCTGTTGTTATAGATCGCGCTATCGAAATCGGTCATATTTTTCAGTTGGGTCGCAAATATGCGCAGGCACTGGATCTCACCGTTCTTGATAAAGATGGCAAGGCACGTGTTGTGACTATGGGCTCTTATGGCATTGGCGTATCCCGCGCAGTCGCAGCGATTGCCGAACAAACACATGACGAGCTTGGATTGAATTGGCCCGCTGAAGTTGCCCCAGCTAAGGTGCACATTGTCGCCACTGGTAAAGAGGATTTGCCTTTTGACACTGCAGAAACCATGGCTGTATCACTTGAGAAACTAGGCATCTCTGTGATGTTGGATGATCGCCGCGATGCTAGCCCTGGTGTGAAATTTAAAGATGCAGAGCTCATCGGTAATCCAATCATCGTCATAGTCGGTAAATCCTTGGCGCAGGGAAATGTAGAAATTCGAGTTCGCCGAAGCGGTGAGCGCTCTGAGATTGCGCTAGATGCAGCGGTCGATGAAATAGTAAAACTCCTCGCTTAATGCATTTCTTTGGTGACATCTCCAACATCTCCATGGGTTTTATGGCGATCGCGGCGCTATGTGCTGGGTTTGTTGATGCAGTAGCTGGTGGTGGTGGATTAATTCAACTACCAGCGCTACTACTCGGACTCACATCATCTCCAACGGTTCAGGTTCTGGGAACCAATAAGTTATCTTCAGTATTCGGAACAACAGCTGCAGCAGTGATGTATCGACGACGAGTCACTCCAGATTTTAGATTCACATGTGCAATGGCGATCCCGGCTTTTCTTGGATCAATGGGAGGAGCCCTTCTTGCCTCTCATTTGCCTACGCACGCACTTCGTCCAATTGTTTTTGTCTTACTCGTTCTTGTTGTCATTTACACATGGAAAAAGCCAGAACTTGGACATGTAGAGAATTTACGTCACACACAAAGACGTAGGAATGTTATTGCAGTTGGTTCGGGCGCTGTGATTGGGTTTTACGATGGGATTTTCGGCCCTGGAACAGGGACTTTCCTTATGGTGGTTCTCGTTGCTCTCCTTGGTTTTGCATTTCTGACCGCTTCTTCGATGGCCAAAGTAGTTAATGTTGCAACAAATTTAGGCGCACTAGTCATTTTCGGAATCCACGGCGTGATTTTATGGAAAGTGGGCTTAGCGCTGGGATTGGCCAATATTGCAGGTGGAATCTTGGGCGCACGGATGGCAATTCGAGGAGGTTCTGCATTAGTGCGCAAATTCTTCCTTGTCGTTACGGTAATTCTCATTTTCAAAGTTGGGATTGACACAATTACTCATTGGTAACGAAGCTCTTTCTCGGTTATGATTGCGCTACAACTTAATAGAAAGTAGAAAGATATGTCACTCGTAGAGCAAGTTACTGATGCTATTTCGCCGGCGATTGCGGCCGCAGGATTTTACCTTGAAGAGGTGCAAATCCTTTCTCCTGGTAGGCGCCGGACTATTACCTGCATCGTGGATGGCGAAAAAAGCCTCAATCTTGATGAAGTAACTGTCGCCTCAAAGTTAATCGCTGAAATTTTGGATGCAGCCGCATTTCTTGATGAAACCCCATTTACGCTAGAGGTAACTTCTCCCGGTGTTGATCGTCCACTTACGCACCCACGCCACTGGCGCAAGAATCTCACTCGATTAGTTCGCGTGGTCATGACTGATGGCGATGTTGTTGAAGGTCGAATTATTAGTTGCGATGACACTGGTGTGAATTTACTTGTAGGCGAGAAAGTTCAAAAGGAAGAGACCTTTCAATTTGCAGATATGAAGAAAGCGCTTATTGAAATCGAATTTAATCGCAAGGACAGTGACATCTGATGCATGTTGATATGAAGGCTCTTGCCTCCCTAACCATTGAACGCGAAATCCCACTTGATCGACTCATTCTTGCTATTGAGGCCGCAGTTTTGACGGCTTATATGCACACGCCAGAGGCCCGCTCTAACGCTCGTGCCCACCTGGATCCAGAAACAGGTGAAATCCGAATCCTGATTTCTGTCTTTGGTGATGATGGAGAAAAGATTGATGAGATTGTCGATGACCCTGCAGGATTTAGCCGTATTGCGACTTCAACTGCGCGCCAAACTATTAAGGCAAAAATGCGCGAAGCAAATGACGCCAATATCGTGGGGGAGTTCACCGCATCGGTGGGCGATGTTGTCTCAGGAGTTGTGCAACAGGGTCGTGACCCAAGAATGGTGTACGTCAATCTTGGACGCGTTGAAGGAAAAGTGCCTGCGCAAGAGCAAGTACCAGGTGAAGTATTTGCTCATGGTGAGCGCATCAAATGTTTCGTTGTCGAAGTAAAGCAAGGTATGCGTGGTCCTGAAGTCACTCTTTCTCGAAGCCACCCTGCACTTGTGAAGCAATTATTTGCGCTAGAAGTACCTGAAATAGCTGATCGAATTGTTGAAATCATGGCTGTTGCACGTGAAGCCGGTCATCGCACAAAAATTGCAGTCCGAACTCACCGTGCTGGAGTTAGCCCAAAGGGTTCACTCATTGGCCCAATGGGCGCGAGAGCACGTGCGGTGATGGATGAACTTCATGGTGAAAAGATTGACATCGTTGATTGGTCTGAGGATCCAGCAGTTTTTGTAGGACACGCATTAGCGCCGGCGCGAGTGGAGAAAGTTGAAATCGTTGACCTCTTCACGCGCTCAGCCAAGGTCACAGTGCCTGATTATCAACTCTCATTAGCCATCGGAAAAGATGGTCAAAATGCTCGTTTAGCTGCCAGGCTCACGGGCTGGAGAATTGATATTCACTCCGATGCTGAGGGAAAAACGGGCGAGTAAGGCCCTTTAGGGGTTTAGACCCTAAGGCAGGTACGATTGCCCTTGTTGAATTTGAGCGAAACGGTTGAGATGAACCCCATACGGAGTTGCATTAACTGCCGAAAACGTGAAAATCCATCGATGTTACTTCGTGTGGTCTGTGTTGATGGAAAGTTACTTCCTGATCCAGGTCGCCGTGCTCCAGGTCGGGGCGCGTGGGTACATCGCGAATGTGCACTAACTGCAATTGAACGTGGAACTTTTCGTCGGGCCTTCCGACATGAAGGCACGTACGATGGCAGCGAATTACTTCATTACATCAACGAAACGGATGCGAAAGATATGACACTCACATGAGTTCCAACCGATCATGAGGTCAGGCAACTAAGGCTCGCATCTAGAAAATTGCGGGCCAAGACAGGAGAACTGTGGCAAAGGTCCGCGTACATGAGTTAGCAAAACAACTCGGTATGGAGAGCAAGGTCGTCCTTGCGAAACTCCAAGAGATGGGCGAATTCGTCCGCTCGGCATCATCAACTGTTGAAGCACCAGTGGTGCGAAAACTTATTGAGTTATATCCCGATGCCAAACCAGCAGAAGAGAAGAAGCCTGTAAAGAAGGCGGCTGCGAAAAAAGCTGCAGCCAAACCTGCCCAAGGTTTAACACCAGAAGCAGCTGTTGAACTTCTTGCAGAGATTTCTCCAGAATTAGCACAACAAGCAAGCGAGCAAAAAGCCGCTGCAGATGCACGTGCAAGTGCACCAGTACCGCAGCCAACGGCTCCCGTAGCTGAGGCGACACCTGCACCTGAAACTCATGCACCGCGTCCAGGAAATAATCCTTTTGGAACACCACGTCCTCCTGCACCGCGTCCTGCTGCACCTGCGGCACCGCGTCCAGGAAATAATCCATTCTCTGCTGGTGGCGCAATGCCGCGACCACCACAACGTCCCGTTGGTGCAAGTGGTCCTCGACCAGGAATGTCTGGTCCTCGACCAGGTTCAGTGCGTCCAGGTTTTGCTGCACGTCCCGCATCTGCCAGACCACCAGGTTCAACGGGTGGAAATTTTCCTCCACGTTCTGGTGGACCTGCTGGAGCATCAACTGGTGCACCAGCTAGTCCTTATCGCACACCAACTGCTGGCGCACCTGCCGCAGGTGGACCTGCGCGTCCCGGTGGTGCAGGAAGACCACAACGTGGAAGCACTGGCGGTGCATTTGGTAAGAATGCAAGCAAGTCAAGCAAGAGAAAACCAAAGAGCAGAAAAGCTCTTCGCGATGAATTCGATAATATGCAAGCGCCACAATTGGGTGGCGCTGTTGTTCCGCACGGCGATGGTAAAACACCAATTCGCATGCGTCGCGGTGCATCACTTGCAGATTTCGCAGACAAGATTAATGCCGACCCAGCAGCACTTGTAGCAGCGCTCTTTCACTTAGGCGAAATGGTTACTGCGACTCAATCTGTTGATGAAGATACCTTCGCATTGCTTGGCGCCGAACTTGGCTACATGATTCAAATCGTTAGCCCAGAAGATGAAGATCGTGAGCTATTGCAGACCTTCGACATCAACCTTGATGACGAGCTAGCAGGCCTTGATCCTTCTATGTTGGTAACACGTCCACCAGTTGTCACTGTCATGGGTCACGTTGACCACGGTAAGACTCGTATGTTGGATGCGATTCGCCAGACTGAAGTTGTTAAATCAGAAGCTGGTGGAATCACACAGCACATCGGTGCATACCAAATTCATCACACACATGATGGAGTGGACCGAGCGATTACTTTCATTGATACACCAGGTCACGAAGCGTTTACCGCTATGCGTGCACGTGGTGCAAAGGTGACAGATATTGCAGTCCTTGTTGTCGCAGCTGATGACGGCGTGATGCCACAAACTATCGAAGCTCTCAACCATGCACAGGCTGCAGATGTTCCTATTGTTGTAGCGGTCAACAAGGTTGATAAAGAAGGCGCTAATCCAGACAAGGTGCGCCAGCAATTAACCGAATACAACTTGGTTGCAGAAGAGTACGGCGGAGACACAATCTTCGTAAACGTCTCTGCCAAGACTGGCGAAGGCATTAAGGAATTGATTGATTCGATTCTCTTAACTGCTGATGCTGTCATTGATTTGCAAGCTGTTGCTGATGACGATGCTCGTGGTGTTGCTATTGAAGCCCACCTCGATCGTGGTCGTGGCCCAGTTGCTACCGTTCTTGTTCAACGCGGAACCTTGAAAGTTGGAGATGCAATTGTCGCCGGCGGATCATTTGGTCGTGTTCGTGCAATGCTGGACGAGCATGGTGAGAATTTGACCGAAGCTGGTCCTTCTCGCCCTGTCCAGGTTCTTGGATTTACATCGGTTCCAAGTGCTGGCGATACATTCCTAGTCGCAAGTGATGATCGAACTGCTCGCCAAATTGCTGAGAAGCGCCAGGCAGCAGAACGAAATGCTCAACTTGCTAAGGCACGTAAGAAGGTTTCGCTGGAAGACTTCATGGAGCAATCCAAGATTTCTACACTTAACCTCATCCTCAAGGGCGACGTCAGCGGTTCTGTTGAAGCTCTCGAAGATGCACTCTTGCAATTGGATGTCGGAGCAGAAGTTGATCTTCGTGTTATCCACCGCGGTGTTGGTGCAATTACCAAGAGCGATATCACCCTTGCATCTGCATCTACTGCAGTTGTTATCGGTTACAACGTCAAGCCTGAGCCACAGACAGCAATCTTTGCTGATCAAGAGGGAGTCGAAGTTCGCTTCTATTCCGTTATTTATCAAGCAATCGATGAGATTGAACTTTCACTTAAGGGTCTCCTTAAGCCAGAGTACGAAGAAGTTGTCTTGGGTAATGCAGAGATCCGCGAAATCTTTAAATCCAGCAAGTTTGGCAATATCGCTGGATCTATTGTTCTTGATGGAATCATCCGCCGTAACGGTAAGGCTCGCCTGCTTCGCGGTGGTGAACTCGTTGTTGATAATCTCAGTATCGAATCACTGAAGCGATTCAAGGATGATGCCACTGAGGTTCGTGAAGGATTTGAGTGCGGTATCGGTGTAGGAAACTACAAGGATGTTCAAATCGGTGACGTTGTTCAGGTCTTTGAGATGCGCGAGAAGAAGCGGGCATAGCACCATGGGCCAATCACACCGTTCACAAAAAGTTGCAGACCGAATTAAAGTTGTTGTGGCCGGACTCCTTGAGGGGAAGATAAAAGATCCTCGCCTGGGGTTCGTCACAATCACTGATACGCGTGTCACTGGTGACCTTCAACATGCTTCAGTTTTTTACACCGTCCTAGGTGATGAAACCCAACGCGAAGCGACAGCAGCTGCTCTAAAGAGTGCAACTGGCGTAATTCGCTCAGCAGTCGGTAAAGATCTAGGCACTCGAATTACTCCATCCATTGAATTCTTCTTGGATGGGCTTCCAGAGAGCGCCCTAGCATTGGAATCGCTTTTGGAGACAGTTCATCAACGCGATGCAGAAGTAATTGCATTGCGCGCAAATGCTCAATATGCGGGGGAGTCAGATCCATACAAGGCTCCTCGAGTAATTGATCAAGAAGATGAAGAAGAGGAAAACTAAATTTGAGCATCGACGGATTCCTGGTTGTAGATAAAGCTCCAGGTATGACTAGCCATGACGTCGTTGCAATTGCTCGTCGAGCACTTGGAACTCGCAAAGTTGGGCATGCTGGCACGCTAGATCCGATGGCCACTGGAGTTCTTGTATTGGGCTTTGGAATTGGAACTCGGTTGCTTCAATACATAACCGATGGAGATAAGTCTTATTCGGCAACTGTAGTTCTTGGGCAAAGCACTGTAACTGATGATGCCGAAGGCGAAGTTCTTACAACGGCAAGCACCGAGCAATTGGCAGCGATTACGGATGAAATGATTCGCGTTGAGCTATCTGCTATGCAGGGAGTTATTCAGCAACGTCCTAGTTCGGTTTCAGCGGTGAAAGTAGATGGACAGCGAGCTCATGCCCGTGTTCGTGCTGGTGAAGATGTTCAATTGCCGGCGCGAGAAGTCACTATTAGCCAGTTAGATGTGTTGAATATTCGTCGTACCGAGACACGGATTGAAATTGATATCGAAGTAACGTGTAGTGCAGGTACTTTCATTCGAGCTATAGCGCGCGATTGTGGTCAAGCACTTGGCGTCGGTGGCCATCTAAGCGCATTGCGTCGTACGCGAGTCGCAAGTTTTACTCTCAATCCATCGGTAACAATCGAGCAATTGAAATCAGCGCAATTCAAGGCGCTAACAATCGGAGAAGTAGCAGCGCTAACATTCCCAATCCGAGATATTTCGGAGGAAGAAGTCTTGGAGCTTTCATTTGGTCGCTCACTTGCTCTGAGTAAGTCGATGGAAATCACTGCAGCTATGGCACATGGTCAGTTGATTGCCTTGCTATCCAATAATGAAAGTTACGCCAAGCCTATTGCTGTGTTTGCGGCGGCATCATGATGAACCGTATGCAGTGGCGTGGCAAGCAAATTGTTGGCGCAACCGTGGCAATTGGAATTTTTGATGGAGTTCACCTGGGCCATCAAGCAATTATTGCCAAGGCTAAAGAAGTAAGTAACGGTCAAGGAGTCATTGCACTCACTTTTGATCCCCACCCTATGCAGTTTTTTGCTCCAGAGAAGGCGCCGACTATGTTGGTTTCCCTCGAGCGCCGAGTAGAGCTACTGCGTAGTTACGGCGCAGATGCGGTCATTGTTTGCGAGTTCGATCGTGAATTCGCAGCCAAGTCACCAGAGGATTTTGTATCAGAGGTCTTAATCGATTACTTAAAAATTTCCGGCGTTGTTGTTGGTCAGAATTTTTCTTATGGACATAAAGCTGCCGGACGTGTCGCAGACCTGATTTCAGCGGGGGAGAAGTTTGGTTTTGCGGCGCAAGAAGTTGCTTTGCAATCCAATGGTGATGAAGTTGTTTCATCCACCCGAATCCGTAAAGCCATTGCACAAGGTGATGTTGAATTAGCAGCAAAACTTTTAACCAGGCCCCACCGTATGGAGGGAATTGTGATTCACGGAGAAAAACGTGGACGCGAAATTGGGTACCCAACAGCAAATCTTGGATATTCCGCTTCAACGAACACTGTTCCAAGTGATGGTATTTATGCCGGCTGGCTTGAAGTTGAGAATGATCGTTGGCCAGCTGCGATTTCTATTGGTACGAATCCAACCTTTGAAGGACGGCGTTCTCGCCAGGTAGAGGCATATGCCTTAGATCAGAGCGGGCTCGATCTCTATGACAAGAATGCAAAGATTGATTTTGGGTGGAGATTACGAGAAACCGTGAAATTTGATGGATTAGAGCCCTTGCTCGACCAGATGAAGATTGATTGCGATCAAGCGCGGAAACTGACCCAAATCTGATCATTACGCTCTCGATTTCACTTGTATGAGCGTGCGCTGGTATCCTACGACGTCCACCGAGAAAGCGAGTTTCCGTGAGGCAAACCGGAAGCCCTCGTGACCAGTAGAAGGAGTACCAAGAAATGGCACTATCACCAGAAGTAAAGAAAGAAATTATCGCTAAGTACGGTTCTTCACCTACTGACACGGGAAGTCCTGAAGCACAGGTCGCTTTGCTCTCCAAGCGCATTGAAGAAATCACAGAACACCTTAAGACGAATAAGCATGACCACCACAACCGTCGTGGCTTGCTGCTATTAGTAGGTCAACGTCGTCGAATTCTTCAGTACCTCGCAAAGACAAATATCGAACGTTACAGAGCGATCATCGAAAAACTCGGTATTCGCCGTTAATTAGAACGATCAACCGGGAGCAATGGTCCTCGGTAGTGGTTTACGGAACTAACTATGCAACACAGTAGCCGTCCGTGGGCTTCGATCGAAGATTCATGCTCCTCGAGTTGATCGAGAACAGGAGCGACCCATGGAGGGTCAAGAAATCTCATCAGCCGTTGCAGTAATTGATAACGGAAAATTCGGAAAAAGAGAAATACGTTTTGAAACAGGACGCCTAGCGCGCCAAGCCGGTGGAAGCACCGTTGTTTACCTAGATGACGAAACCATGTTGCTTTCCGCAACAACAGTTTCAAAACATCCTAAGGATCAATTCGACTTTTTCCCACTCACAGTAGATGTTGAAGAGCGCATGTATGCACTTGGTCGTATCCCAGGATCATTCTTCCGTCGTGAAGGACGTCCATCGGAGGATGCAATTCTTACCTGCCGTTTAATCGATCGTCCATTGCGCCCATCCTTCGTTAAGGGTTTACGTAATGAGGTCCAAGTTGTCGTCACAGTTATGGCACTTAACCCAGACCACATGTATGACGTCGTTGCAATCAACGCTGCGTCCATGTCGACACAACTTGCTGGATTGCCATTCTCTGGCCCAATTGGTGGCGTTCGCGTTGCACTAATTTCAGGTCAATGGGTCGCATTCCCAAACCACTCACAACTTGAAGATGCTGTCTTTGACATGGTTGTTGCTGGTCGTATCAGTGGCGACGATGTTGCCATCATGATGGTTGAAGCCGAAGCAACTGTGCGCACTATTGAACTCATCAAGGGTGGAGCACCAACTCCTACAGAGGAAGTTGTTTCACAAGGCCTCGATGCAGCAAAGCCATTTATTCGCGCATTGTGCGAAGCACAATCCAAGGTCGCTAAGGCCGCAGCAAAGCCAACTGGCGAATTTCCTATCTTCTTGGATTACCAAGATGATGCGTTCGCAGCTGTCTCAAAGGCAGTCTCTGCTGACCTTGCGAAGGCTCTTACTATTGCTGGAAAACAAGAACGCGAAACTGAAACAGATCGCCTCAGCGCATCTGTTAAGGAATCACTTGCCGAGGCTTTTGTTGGCCGCGAAAAAGAAATTCCAGCAGCATTTCGTTCATTGACGAAGAGCTTAGTTCGCCAGCGTGTATTGCGTGACAAGGTTCGTATTGATGGACGTGGGTTGCGCGATATTCGTGCGCTTTCAGCCGAGGTTGAAGTTGTGCCTCGCGTTCATGGATCAGCAATCTTCGAACGTGGAGAGACTCAGATTCTTGGAATCACAACGCTGAACATGCTCAAGATGGAGCAACAGCTTGACACGTTGAATCCAGAAAACCATAAGCGCTACATGCACAATTACAACTTCCCACCATATTCAACAGGTGAGACTGGTCGTGTTGGCACACCTAAGCGTCGCGAAATTGGACACGGAGCACTTGCAGAACGCGCACTATTGCCAGTTCTTCCAAGCCGTGAAGAATTCCCTTATGCGATTCGTCAAGTATCTGAAGCACTTGGTTCCAATGGATCAACTTCCATGGGATCAGTGTGTGCATCAACCCTCGCACTACTTAATGCTGGTGTGCCACTTCGTGCGCCAGTAGCAGGTATCGCAATGGGTCTGATTTCAGACGATGTTGATGGAAAAATTGAATACGTAGCGCTTACGGACATTCTTGGTGCAGAAGATGCATTTGGAGATATGGACTTTAAAGTTGCTGGTACTCGTGATTTCGTAACAGCGCTACAGCTTGATACAAAGCTCGATGGAATTCCTGCATCAGTTCTTGCTGGTGCACTTCTACAGGCAAAAGAAGCTCGCTTAGCAATCTTGGATGTCATGGCTGAAGCCATTGATGCTCCAGATGAAATGAGCCCATTTGCTCCACGTATTATCTCGATCAAGATTCCAGTGGATCAGATCGGTGCAGTTATCGGACCTAAGGGAAAGATCATCAACCAGATTCAAGATGAAACTGGCGCTGAGATTTCCATTGAAGATGACGGCACGATCTACATTGGCGCAACTGATGGACCAAAGGCAGAAGCTGCCCGCGCGCAAATCAACGCCATTGCTAACCCACAGATGCCAGAAGTTGGAGAGCGCTACCTCGGTACCGTTGTAAAACTTGCTGCATTTGGTGCCTTTATCTCACTTCTTCCAGGAAAAGATGGATTGCTTCACGTCTCGCAAATCCGCAAGATGCATGGTGGCAAGCGCATTGAAAATCTTGAAGAAGTAATGAAGGTTGGCGACAAGATTCAGGTGGAAATCGGCGAGATCGACCCTAAGGGCAAGTTGTCACTTGTTCCCGTTCTCGAAGACGGCGCAACAGAGTCTGCTGAGTAAGTAAGACTTTGAGCGTTCGACGCACAGTTCTATCTAGCGGCCTGCGTATCGTCACGGAGGAAGTCTCCTCGGTACGCAGCGCTGCGATAGGAATTTGGGTCAATGTTGGTTCACGTGATGAAACCCCGAGCGTTGCCGGGGCTTCTCATTTTCTAGAACATTTGTTATTCAAAGGAACTACTTCACGTACAGCACTCGAAATCTCTTCATCAATTGAGTCTGTTGGTGGAGAGATGAATGCATTCACCAGCAAGGAATACACCTGCTTTTATGCCCGGGTGATTGATACCGATTTACCTATGGCGGTGGAAGTCATTTCCGACCTCATCACATCATCGCTAGTTACAGCCAATGATGTGGACGCAGAACGCAAAGTTGTTCTTGAAGAAATTGCGATGCGCGATGACGATCCAGGCGACCTCGTTCATGATTTATTCTCAGATACTT
>CAFAZX010000023.1_pt1 | contig 17210 bp, 17 predicted proteins | sample 7267911 | NCBI WGS metagenome assembly CAFAZX01 (sample SAMEA6814013, study PRJEB35770) | uncultured Actinomycetes bacterium | biome: Freshwater; feature: Freshwater reservoir; material: water | place: Czech Republic | collected 2016-04-20 | depth 30m m | reverse complement strand
GCGAAGCAGGCGTTCGCCCATACCAGGATGAATCACTCATTGAAAAAGAGGAAAGTTACGGTGAAATAATCTGCCATTGTGAGCGGGTATCGCGTGGTGAGATCCGTGATGCACTTGTTAGTGACTTGCCGGCAACAACATTGGGTGGCCTAGGCCGCAGAACGCGCGCAGGTTTAGGAAGATGCCAAGGCTTTTATTGTCATGCGCAGTTGCGCACCTTGTTGGCTGGTGAGAAATGAAGATTACTTCGGTAGATGTTCTGATTATCGGCGGGGGTCCTGCCGGTCTTGCGGCAGCAATCGAACTTAAGAAGTTAGGCATCAAAGATGTAAGAATTATAGAACGTGAAGCTCAAGCAGGGGGAGTGCCACGGCATTCCAACCACCCTGGTTATGGATTGCGTGACCTCTATCGGTTTATGACTGGACCCAATTATGCAAAAGCATATGTTTCACAAGCTTTGAGTGCAGGAGTAGTTATTTCTACATCTACTACTGCAACTCAATGGGGAGATGATTTAGTAGTAGAGCTATCGGGCCCTGATGGCGTTGAAAGAGTGCAAGCCAAAGCAGTTGTTCTTGCAACAGGTGCACGAGAGCGCGCGCGTAACGCTCGCATGATTCCGGGAGCACGACCGGCAGGAATTTACACAACGGGATCTTTGCAACAAGCGGTCTTCCTGAGTCATTTAGACATCGGGACGAAAGCAGTAATAGTTGGGGCCGAGCATGTAAGTTTTTCGGCGCTAATGACTCTGTCACATGCGCATGTTAAAACTATTGCAATGCTCACTCATCAATCTGGTCACCAGAGTGTTCCAGGAGCATTAGCGCTGTCGAAACTTATCTATCGCTACAGATTCTTGGATAAGAGTGAAATTGTAGAAATCATCGGTTCATCACGTGTGTCAGCGATAAAGATCCGAGATGTACACGGAAATCTTTCTACGATTGAATGCGACACTATTATTTTCACGGGCGACTGGATTCCTGATAATGAAATGGCTCGTAGGGGATCACTTGTTATCGATCCAAGAACTAAGAGCCCGATGGTGAATACTTCATTTGTAACCTCTAAGCCAGGGGTCTTCGCACTCGGAAATATTCTCTTGCCGATTAAATCCGCAGACCAATGTGCCGTTGAATCCCGTAGGGCAGCGAAGGCCATTGCTAGCCATGTAGTATCTGTATCTGTAGCTTCGAAAGGATAAAGCGCGATGTGTCGATTGATGGGTTTCGTCTCTAACGAAAAGACCACCTTTGATGAAATAGTTGGCGCAGATTTTCCTGAGTTTGTTTCTCTCTCCTCCGTCCATTGCGATGGCTGGGGAGTGGCCACAATCAACCATGACGAGCACGATGCACATTTAGATCGAGCGCCAGAAACAGCTGTAGAAAGTCCAGATTTTGATAAAGCAATTAATGCAGCAAACGTTGATGGTGCGCTTTTACATCTGCGATGGGCAACCGCGGGTTTGCCCGTAAGCGAAAATAACACCCACCCTTTTATCTATCAGGATTTCACCTTCATCCATAACGGTGCGATTTATCCACCAGCGGTTCTGGATCCTCTTATCTCGTCTAAGTTTTCAGCTCTTGTCAAGGGGGACACTGATAGCGAGCGTTATTTCTATTTCCTCATGACGATGATTGAGGAACTTGGATTCGTAGAGGGTGTTAAGAAAGGTGTTGAAAAAGTAATAGCAACAATGGATTACTCCAGCATTAATGCCATGCTCATGAATGAGAAGACCATGGTCGTTGTTTGCGAACATCACCCTGAGCGCCACCCAGATTGGGCCCCAGATGACTATTACGAACTTAAATACCGCACAGATGAAAATGGAGTTTTGATTGCCTCAACTGGATGGAATCAACCTGGCTGGGAAGTTTTGCCAAATCACCACATCATGGTTGTTGACCGTGACACTTTGAAAATAACAACCATTGCTCTCTAACTAGAGGGGGGTTGAAACGAGATCCCATTCTTCAAATGCAGTTTTCCCAGAAGGTAGTTTCTTGCCGTCGACGGTTTTGTAATAGATATGAGATAGAACTGGTTTCCCATTCTTATGCACTAACTTGCTCAAGCGAACATTCACATCTGCATATGACCATTTACCATCCACGCATGTTGGCTCGCAATGGTTGATTGCGTATTGAGCAGTACCGGTAGCACCTTGCGCATTCCACGTTTCCCATTTGATATCTGAGAGGCCGATTCCAGCATCGGCACAATATTGAGTGAGGCTTGTGGGTTTGTAATCAATTATTCCGCAATTGAATGCATAGACCTGTTCGGTCGCCGCGCGATGTACATATGTGTATGCCCCTAGAGAGACACCAATCACAGTTACTAGTGAGAGCACTATAAGAAGCGGACGCGTGGTCTTCATGTCTACACTCTAATCTAGTTACCTAATTGCGCGTGATACCCTCGTCATGTGCGAGTGATTACACCAGAACAATTAACCTCAATCCTCGCAAACCTGCCTTCAAATCCACGGATAGTTTCTTCAGGTAATTTTGCAACGCCTAAGACTTTATTGGATATCGCTGAAAAAGCGATTCCTGAATTTCGACTCCACATGTTGAATGGGCAACCAGGAATTCCAGATCGCGAAGGCATTACCTACGAGACGGCATTTGTGGGGGCCGGTATGCGTCGCCACCCACGACTCAATTACATTCCTACGCGGCTGAGTTTGCTTCCGGTTCTCTACCGCGACCATTACCGGCCGGATGTTGTTTTCTTGCATGCTTCCACGCCACGCTTTGACACGGTGAGTCTTGGGACGGAAGTGAATATCTTGCCTGCAGCGATTGAAGCAGCCCGTGCAAGAGATGGGATTGTTATTGCGCAATCCAATGCGCAGATGCCATATACCTATGGGGACGCTCAGATTTATGAGAACGAGATTGATTACTTGATTGAAGTGGATGAACCATTAGCCATCAAACCACCGACACCGCTTAATGAAGTTGCTCAGGAAATTGGTGCCCGTATTGCGGCGCACATTGAAGATAATTCGACACTTCAGTTAGGCATTGGGGCTGTACCGGATGCAGTTCTGGCGGGACTAAGTTCTCGCAAAGGTTTACGTATTTGGACTGAAATGTTTAGCGATGGAGTCTTGGATTTGCATAAGGCTGGCATCTTGGATGATGAGATTCTGCTGACGGCATCCTTTGTCTTTGGTTCACAAGAGTTATATGACTGGCTCAATCTCAATCGTAAGGTTCGGATGATGCGCACCGAACGCACCAACGATCCAAGCCAGATTGCCCGCCAAGCAAAGATGACATCAATTAATGGTGCGCTAGAGATCGATCTTTTTGATCAAGCCAATGCAAGTCACGTCCGTGGTGAGATTTATTCTGGATTTGGCGGATCTACTGACTTTATTGTGGGCTCACTTCACTCTCGTGGTGGTAAATCCTTTATGGCTCTTCCTTCGTGGCACGCGAAGGCAAATGTTTCAACGATTGTTCCGCGTCTGACATCGAATGTGACTAGTTTTCAACATAGCTTTGTGGCAACCGAAAATGGAATTGCCGATTGTTTTGGTCATTCACAGAGTGAGCAAGCGCAAAACATCATCGAAAAAGCGGCGCACCCAAGTGTTCGAGAATCTCTACGTGAAAAAGCACGAGAATTTGGATTGCTAAGGTAGTCACATGAGCGCACTCGATGGAATCAGGGTTGCCGATTTTTCACGCGTCCTGGCAGGTCCTTACGCAACTATGTTGTTGGGGGATATGGGCGCTGAGGTAATTAAAGTTGAACGGCCAGGGTTAGGAGATGACACACGTACGTGGGGTCCTCCGTATGACGCAAATGGCATGGCTACCTATTACCAATCTGTTAATCGCAACAAGAAAGGTATAACGGCAGATCTCACTACTGCCGAAGGCCGTGAAGCAGCCCTGAAATTAATAGAAAGGTGCGACGTCTTAGTTGAGAATTTTGCTGTGGGATCTATGGAGAAGTTTGGCTTGGGCTATGCCGAACTTTCAGTGAAATTCCCAGACCTTATCTATTGCTCAATATCTGGATTTGGTAGCAGTGAAGAAGCCAAGGCGTTGCCAGGATATGACTTATTAGTTCAAGCAATGAGCGGGTTAATGAGTATTACCGGGCCAGATTCAGATCATCCGACAAAGGTTGGTGTTGCGCTAGTTGATGTAGTTGCCGGCTTGCACGCATCACTGGGAATTGTTGCAGCGCTCCATCATCGCAATCTCAGTGGCGCTGGACAGAAGATTGAGATCAATCTTTTGAGTTCTGCTCTCTCTGCAATGGTCAATCAAAGTGGAGCTTTCGCAGGTGCTGGCGTTGTGCCGGTGGCAATGGGCAATGCGCACCCCAGTATTTCTCCTTACGAATCATATGCAACCAAAGATAAGCAGATAGTTATTGCAGTCGGTAATGATGGACAGTTCGCAAAATTCTGCGCAGTACTTGGAATTGATTTCGCTACTGATTTACGATTTGCGACTAACCCAGATCGCGTTGCTAACCGCGCGTCGCTTAATGCACTTCTTGCGCCGATACTTGCAGGCAAGAGCGCCGAGGAATGGGCAGCGTTGCTCACACAGGCAGGTGTACCTGCTGGGCCAATAAATACTATGGATTCGGCAATTGCTCTTGCTTCACGAATTGGTTTACAGCCGATTATTGAAATTACTGATCCACGAGATGGTTCAGTCAGCAAGAGCATTGCAAACCCAATTACTTTCTCAGCAACACCCGTTGAGTATCGCTTAGGTCCACCGCGTTTGGGTATTGACGACTAACGAAACGCTGCAATACCAGTTAGTGCTTGGCCAATAACAAGAGCATGAATCTCATGAGTTCCTTCGTAGGTTAATACAGACTCAAGATTGTTCATATGTCTAAAGATTGGGTATTCGGTGGTGATGCCCGCCGCTCCAAGAATCGTTCGCGCTTCACGGGCGATTTCGATGGCGCCGTTGACGTTATTGAACTTGCCCATGCTGATTTGCTCGGGCTTAATTTGATGGGCATCTTTAAGTTTTCCTAAGTGCAATGCCAGCAACATTGCTGTATTTAGGCGAGTAGCCATTGACGCAAATTTGTATTGAGTAATCTGGTGGCGAGAGATGGGACCATCAAACTGCTCGCGAGTGGATGCATAAGCGATGGAACTCTCGAGGCAATCTCTTGCCGCACCGACTGCTCCAAAGATAATTCCGTAGCGTGCTTCAGCAAGGCACATAAGCGGCGCGCGCAAACTTGTTGCGAGTGGCAAACGAGCGCTATCTGGAACTCGCATACTTGAGAAAACTAATTCCGAGGTAATAGATGCGCGTAAGGATAACTTGTGTTTGATGACGTTGGCAGAAAATCCTGGAGTTTTAGTATCGATACAGAATCCGCGAATACCTTCCTCGGTGTTAGCCCAGATAATTGCTACATCAGCAACACTTCCATTAGTGATCCACATTTTGTTTCCATCAATGATCCAGTCTCCGCCATCACGCTTTGCATGAGTCAACATTCCAGATGGGTTAGATCCATGATCGGCTTCTGTTAGACCAAAGCAACCGATAGCTTTTCCTGATGCCATTTTCGGCAACCACTCTTGTTTTTGCTCTTCGCTTCCGTAAGCATGGATCGCAAACATTGCCAACGAACCTTGGACCGAAACTAAAGAACGAATTCCAGAATCGCCAGCTTCAAGTTCCATGCAAGCAAGCCCGTAAGAAGTTGCATCGGTGCCTGCGCAGCCGTATCCCTCTAGGTGCATTCCAAGCAATCCAATTTCGCCAAGCTCCTGCGCCAATTCGCGCACCGGAATCTCACTGGTCTCAAACCATTGCCCAATATTGGGCCTGACTCGATCATTCACATATTGGCGAGTGACGGCTTGAATTTCGCGTTGTTCTTGTGTGAGTTCGCGTTGGATATCTAGGAGATCAAAGGGATGCATGGTTGACATGGAGTAAAGGGTATCTAATGCAGAGGGCGAGGACACCTCGAGTAGGTATTACTCTTGCCACATGCGCGCTCTCGTTTTTGATGCTCCAGGCTTAACTCCATACATTACTGAGCGACCCGACCCCGTACCTCTACCAACCAGCGCCGTTATCAAGGTCGAAGCTACTGGTTTATGTCGAAGTGATTGGCATGCATGGATGGGCCACGATCAAGATATTTCTATTTTCCCACACACTCCGGGCCATGAATTTTCTGGAACTATCGCTGCTATTGGTTCAGAGTTAACGAAGTTCAAAGTAGGAGATCGCGTAACCGTCCCTTTTGTTAGTGGATGTGGCACATGCGTCCAATGTTTGAGCAATAACGCCCAGGTATGTCCCAATCAGTGGCAACCAGGTTTTGATGGACCAGGCTCTTTCGCAGAATTTGTTGCAATCCCACATGCTGATTTCAACATCGTCAAGATTCCAGATTCAATGTCGTATGCAGTTGCAGCATCTCTTGGCTGTCGATTTGCAACTTCGTATAGAGGTTTAGTTTTAGTCCACGAAACACAAGCAACGGATACAGTTGCAATCTTTGGATGCGGTGGCATTGGCTTAGCTGCAATCATGATTGCCAAGTCTCGTGGTGCCACGGTTATTGCTGTAGACCTTTCAGATAACGCTCTCACATTTGCACTCAGCATCGGCGCCGATCATGTGATCAATGCAGGGGATACCAATCCTGTAGTTGCGATTCGCGAGTTAACGGGCACAGGCGCATCCGTGACGGTGGATGCTCTCGGAAGTGCAATTACTTCTTCGCAATGCATTCAATCACTTCGCCCCAGAGGGCATCACTTACAAATCGGACTATTGCCCCCGGTAGTAATTCAAGAACGAGCTACCGTCCCAATGCACACCGTCATTGGCCGCGAACTTCACATTCATGGCGTGCACGGAATGTCTGCCGCGGATTACCCCCGCATGTTGGCGGATATTTCGAACGGCCTATTGCATCCAGAAAAACTCATTGCCACCACGATTTCCTTAGAAGAAGCACCAGCTGCACTGATGGCTATGGATAAAGAGCGGGCCCCTGGTATTACGGTGATTAACCTTTAACCGCGCCTTGAGTCAGACCGGCGACGATCTGCTTATTGAACGCAACGTAGAGTGCAATCATCGGTACGGTGACCATTGTGAGCGCAGCAAAGAGCATCCGATAATCAGTGGCATATTTCGATGAGAATGAAAGTAGACCTGTAGGAATTGTCTTGAGGGATTCATCTTGAATATAAAGCAGCGCCAATAGAAACTCATTCCACGCGCCGAGGGCAGTGAAGATTCCCACTGTCACAAGCGCTGGCCTAATTATCGGCAACATCAAGAAACGGAAAGTTTGTAAATCTGTACTGCCATCAATGCGAGCGGCTTCAAATAGTTCTTTTGGAAGAGAATCCACATAAGTTTTGATCAGCCAGATAGCCAGCGGAATTCCCATCGCAGCGTAAGGAATAATTAGAGCCCAACGAGTGTCTTTAAGGTTGAGCCATTCAAATTCTTGATTTTGCATGATGAAGTAAGACTGAATAGGTAACAATAATCCGAGAGTAAACATAAGGATGATTGCCTTAGATCCACGAAAGCGTAAGCGACTTATAGCAAAACCAGCCATCGCTGATGTAAGAAGAACGATGAGCGTTGTTGTGCCAGTGACGATTCCCGAGTTAATCGCGTATTGACCAAGTCCACCAACGGCCCACGCTTCACGGAAAACGGTGAAATCAATATGGGTTGGAAGAGTGAGTGGGTCTTGTGCAATCTGCGCATTTGTTTTAAAGGAGCTGTAGAACATCCAAAAAAGTGGCAAGAGGGACATCAGCGCATAGATTCCCACACATAGGTGTACAAGCCGACGAATAAGCGCGCTCATCAGTACTCCACTTCGATACGAGTGCGTTTTTGCCAAGTGTTAAATAAGTAAGCGGTCAGAAGGCCAACAATGGAGACAATGACAGCAAGTGCGGAGCCGTACCCAAACTCACCATCGCGGAATACCGTTTTCACCATGAAGGTCGTTGGAACTTCGGTGGTGTGATACGGACCGCCATTTGTTAGTACATAGAAGAGATCAAAGCCTTGTAGACCACCAGTTATGCAAATTAATATGGCGATAGATGTTACTTGGCGAATCATCGGCACTTTGATTTTTGTAAATAGCTTGAGCTCGCCGGAGCCGTCCAGACGAGCAGATTCAATGACGTCATTGGGCAAGCGATTAAGTGCCGCCGAGAAGATCGCCATGTAGAAGCCAGAAAAGACCCAACCAGAGACCAGACAAATAGATAGGAGTGCAGTTCTAGTTTCACCTAGCCAAATGTGTTGCCATTGTCCTAAACCTATGGAGCCAAGAATTGCATTGAGGATTCCATAGTCAGAGTTGTAGATTGCTTGCCATAGAACAGCGATGACAACCATAGGAAGCATGACTGGAATAAAGAGAGCGACACGATAAAAGGCCGAGCGACGAAGTGAGGAAACAAACCCTGCAAGCAATAGGCCTAGCAAAACTTCGACAATCAAAGTTGCCACAATGTAAATGCCAACATGAGCAAACGTTGAACGAAAAATTACATCGCTCAAAGCTCGTGTGTAATTTCCAAAGCCAGCCCATGTGGGGGAGGCGTATCCATCCCACCTCAGGAAACTTAAACCGATGGTCCCAAAGAATGGAAGCAATACGGCAAAGCCATAAATTAATGCGGCAGGAGCGACGAGGATAAAGACGCCAAGGCGAGAAGTTGGTTTCATCGCCTGGCGTCTACATCCCTACATGTATAAATGCGTTAGCTCTTGCTTACTTTTGCCTCTGCATCATCGAGTGCTTGCTGAGGCGTCTTTACCCCATCTAGAACTTCTGATGTTGCAGTGTTGAGTGCATCGGCCATCTTCAAGTCATATCCCGTATCTGGTGGAGCAACAACAGTTGCACCAGAGTTAAGGAGATCAATCATGGATTGGCTGAGGGCATCGAGTGAACCAGCAGCAGATGCTTTGGCAACAGGCGTGGTGCCGGACTTAATCCATGCATCTACCATTGTTGGGCTAAATGCCATCTTCAAGAATTCAACGGCCTTTTCCTGCTTCTTGCTCTTGGCATTGACGATGAATCCCGTTGTTACCGCCATGATTGATTTCTGATCGCCTGCTCCGCCTTCAATGGCCGGCAAGTTAAACCATCCCATATTTAGCTTTGGAGCATCTTGGATCTGGCTGGAAATAATCCATGAACCAATAGGCAACATCGCAACCTTGCCCTGGTAGAAGAGTGTGTATCCCTCGTTGTCGCTGATTGAGTTCGCACTTGCATTTACGTAGCCAGCTGTATGTAAGTCAGCTACATATTGCAAAGCCTTTACAAATTCTGGTGAATTCAGCGGCTTGTTCTTGCTCAGGATTTGATCGTAGACAGAATCACCAGCAACGCGTGAATCTACATGTCCAAACCAGTTGCCGGCCACCCAAAGGTCCTTGTTACCAATTCCAAATGGTGTAACACCGGAGGCTTTGATCTTGGCGCAATCGGCAAGCATCTCAGACCATGTTGTTGGAGGTGTGATGCCGAGTTTTGCGAAAATATCTTTGTTATACCAAATGACGTTTGTGACGTCCGCGGTGTAAGGAACCATACGAATCTTGCCATCAATACTTGTTGCGTTGAAGGCGCCGTCGCCAAATTGATCGGCTAGACCGGTGCTCTTTACGAGGTCAGTGATATCGGCAGCAAAGCCATCATTATTCTTATTATTCAAACGCGCGCCAGCCCACTCAAAGTAGACATCAGGAGGATTTCCGCTGGTGAGAAGATTCTTTAAGCCAATTGTTTCGTAGAGATCATCGTTTTGAACCTGAAATTCAACTTTCCATCCTGGGTTCTCAGCTGTGAAAGCTGTAGCGATTGAATCCCAAGTTTTTTGTGCGTCAGATCCACCACTTCCGTATGCAACTTGTAGAACTTTGTCAGCGCCAGAATCTTTGCTGCTGCACGCAGTTGTGAGGGAGAGGGAGGCTATAAGCACTCCAATAAGAATGACGCTTCGCTGTAGATTGCCTTTGAATTGCACAGATGACTCCTCATCAATTAGTCGTAATGCGCCCAATTATGCGGGGGTATCGAGCCTTAATCAAGGGTAAAGTGCTCTCGTGCATCTCATAGATTTCCCAAACGGCGCCTACTTGCGCCAGTCAATTGAGAGCGATCGCGCCGATTTGTACAGAGTCTGCGTTCAGACGGGAATTATCGGGTCAGATGCTTCTCATTTATTTCGAATGCCGCGAATGCTTGGTGAAATATATGTCGGCCCATATTTAACTTTTGAGCCCAATTATTCCTTCACCATCGTTGATGGTGAAATCACCGGCTACTTATTAGCAACGCTAGATACAGCAGCCTTTGAAGAGCGAGAAGAAGTGCAGTGGTGGCCAGCTCTGCGCTCAAAATACCTCAACGTTGGCATCGAGAATTTCACTGATGAAGAGAAGAGTTTATTTGCACATATGCAGAATCCACCCCGGACTCCGAAAGCGATTACCGATGAATTCCCGAGCCAACTTCACATCGACCTTGTCACTAAGTCGCAAAGAAAGGGGTTTGGTAAGCCTTTAATCATGTATTTGCTCAAACAACTGACCGAAGCTAATTCACCTGGCGTGCACTTACACGTGAATCCGATAAATGATAACGCTATTGGTTTCTATGAAAAACTAGGATTCGTTATTGCTCATAAATCAACCGATGAATGGCTGATGACTCGCAAGCTTTAATTCAGTATCGGAATCTGTTTTACATACTTTGCAAAGAGCGCCTTATTGTGCGCATCTCCGCCATCAAGATTCGCACTAAGAAAAAGTTCTGGTTTTCTTCCCGAAGCTAAGACTCGAGCCACAGTTTCTACAACAACGCTCTGTAATAGAAATGCACCGATGATTGTGGAAGTCGCAGCAACGGGAGTGGCTAATCCATCAAAGGAAATGCACGCATCTCCAGGTACGCCACCATTATCTAGAACAACATCTGCAATTTCGTGTAGCCGTACTCCTTGCGGACTGCGGGCCTTCGCACTGCTGGCGTGATTGACACTTGTTAGCGCAATAACTTTAACGCCCAGCTCTTTGGCTTTCTTTGCCAATTCTAAAGTTGCGCCATTGCCACCTGAATTAGAAATAACAAGCAAGCAATCGCCCGAAACCATGGGATGTGATGCAAGGAGGTTGGAGACAGTCGCTGATTCGCGCTCCTTATTGGTGGCAGATACAACTGCCTTGTGCAGCATCAATTCATCATCAACGACGACAGAAACATTTGCTAATCCACCAGCACGATAGAAGATTTCCTCAGCCAAGATATGTGAGTGCCCAGTGCCAAAAGTATGAATGAGTTTGTCGGCGCAGATCGCATCGGCGAAATGGGATGCTGCCGCGTCAATGGAATCTCTTTGCGAATGAGCCTGGGCAGCCAAGAGGTCACTTACCTGTTTGGTGAATTGGTCGAGCGGGTTGTTAGGGCTCATGGACATGTGGCAATGCTACCGCTACGCAATTGTGTATTTCCTAGTTAGAATTCATGTATGCCAAGCATCCGCGTTGCAGTTGATCAAGGTGGCTCGGGCTTTCGAATCGCCCGCATTGCCAGCGATGGGACTTTGACTACGACTGCTCACCCTGGCTTTACCCCTGGGGAGGATTCATTTAGTACATACGCAGTAAAGCAGTTACTGCAGGATATTGATCCCACCCAGAAGATAGATAAATTAGTACTGGCATCTGCGGCTCAACCTGCAAGCGATGCCGAACGTGAAGCGCTTAAAGATGCGCTCTTTGCGACATTCAATCTCACCGAACTCTGGCTCTGTTCAGATGCTATTAGTGCATCCCAAGCAGCAATTCGTGGTGACGGCGTTGTCATCATCATGGGTACAGGAATTGCTGCACTTGCAGTTGGAAATTCGCGAACAACGGTCCATGAATTAAGCGGAGATGGTTACTTGATTGGCGATGAAGGTGGCGCTTATTGGATTGGCCGTTTAGGCCTTAACAGTGCCCTGCGCGAAAAAGATGGACGAGGAGGAAGCGCTGCTTTACTCAAACGCGCATGTGAATTCTTTGATACTGATCCAGATTATTTAGCAGATCGTGTACATAATTTTCCGCGCCCTGTTCATAGCATCGCAACTTTTGCTAAAGAAGTTATAGAGATTGCAGAAGCAGGGGATGAAGTCGCAATCTCGATTGTCGATAAGGCCGTTGATGAATTAATGCAGGTGGCACTTGCGGCAAAGAGACTCTGTGGTGGAAATGAAGATTTCGAAGTAGTAATTGGTGGAGGCGCTTTTCCTCGTGGAGGAATATTGCATACCAAGGTTCTCGAATTAGCTAAGGTAACAAAACTTTATATTTCAGAAAGCTCAGCCACTCCATTAGATGGCGTTCTGGAATTGCTTGATCTTCCAATTCCCGGCGTCTTTGCGCCCGTTATTCATACTTATATAAAATCACCTCATTGAATGGGCAATTCGCCCTTGACTTGACTCTGCTCTAAAGGCACCATGACCACACTCAAGTGCCCAATAAAGACCAATAAAGAATGGAATAAAATGACACAACGGTCACGCATGCGCTTTTCAGCAGTTTCGGTATTTGCAGTGGTGGGAGCTCTTGCCCTTGGCATGATTGCTTCTGGTCCTGCAAATGCAGCAATAAGCAAAACAACCCTTGTTGTTGGAATGTCTGCAGATCTTGATTTCCTAGATCCTGCAGCAACAATGGATAACGCGCAATGGAAGATTACATATCCTTGCTACCAACGCTTAGTTGAATATAACGGCGCAAGCACTGATGTTGTCCCAGGTTTGGCCTCGGCATGGAGAATCTCCCGAGATCACTTGACCTACACATTCACAATTAAATCTGGCCAAAAGTTCTCAGACGGAACAGCTGTTACCGCGAAAGCCGTGCAGTACACCTTTGAGCGCATGCTCAAGGTTGCTAAAGGCCCAGCCGATAACTTCACATCAATCGCATCGGTTAGAGCAAACGGCCTTAAGACTGTGGTCTTTGTACTAAATCAGGTATCACCACAGTTCCTCTACACACTTGCTGGTAACTACGGTGGAATCGTTAACCCAACAACTGCTTCTAAAGCGGTTAGCGGCGACAACGGACAGGCATACTTGGCCGATCACACTGCAGGTTCTGGTGCGTACGTACTGACTGAGTGGAAGAAAGGTCAATACCTTAAGTTAGAACAGAACAAGTTCTATGGCGGAAAGAAGCCAGTTCTTGAGACAGTACTCTTCAAGATTGTTGGCGATGCTTCATCACAGCGTTTGCAATTAGGTAAGGGCGAGATCGATATTGCTGAAGGAATCACTTCAGATCAATATGCTGCCGTTGCTAAAGAAGATGGAAACACCGTCATTAATAAGCCAAGCCTTACAGTTGACATCATGTACATCAACAGTGGCAAGGGCAATGTTGCACTGAAGAACAAGCTTGTTCGTCAGGCAATTAGCTACGCTCTTGACTACGAAGGAATTATGGCTGCCACACAAGCTGGAAATGCGACGCAAATGAATGGTCCAATTCCTGATGGCATGTGGGGACAAGATCCAAAGGGATTCCAATACACAACTAACGTCACAAAGGCTAAGGCGCTCCTTGCTCAAGCCGGAGTTTCTAACTTAAGTCTGGATCTTGTGTATTCGGCTCGTAAGAGCTGGTGGGCTACAGAAGCACAATTGATTCAAGCTAACTTGGCCAAGGCTGGCATCACTGTTAACTTGAAACTGACAGAGTATGCAACTGCTCGTCAGTTGATTGATGCCGGAACCTTCGACCTATGTCTTGGTACTTGGAGTCCTGACTACGCAGATCCTTCAATGTTCATGAATTTCTGGTTTGATTCCGGAAACTTTGGACTTGCCGGAAACCGCTCGTTCTACTCAAACCCTGCTGTCGATAAGTTAATCCGCAGCGCGGCAAGTATCACTGACCAAAAGAAGCGCACAGCGCTTTATATCCAAGCTCAGAAGATTGTTGTAGAAGAAGCCGCATATGGTTACTTGTATCAGATGAACTATCGTCTGGCACTTCGTACCGATGTGAAGGGCTTTGTTTACAATCCAATGATTGAGCAGATCTACAACCTAGAAACTATGTATAAGGCATAGTTTGTAGTTGTTTTGTGAAGTCACTTCGGCCCTATAATCCTAGGATTGGTAGGGCCGAAGTGATTTTTCTGCCAGGTCAGAGAGTTCAATAAACTAGGAAGGCATTTGGTGTTACGACTAATTCGTGCTCGCCTAGCGATGCTTGTTATTGTGCTCTTCGGAGTAAGCATCATTACTTTTTTGATGGCACATGTGTTGCCTGGGGACCCTACTGCAGCGCTTGCAGGACCACACCCAAGCCAAGAGACCTTAAACTCGATAAGAACTCAGTTTGGCTTGGATAAGCCACTACCAGTTCAATATATTAAATACTTATCTAATCTTTTTCATGGAAATCTCGGAACTTCAATCCGTAGCCAACAGCCCATTACGCAAGAGATTTTGGCTTTCTTTCCAGCAACGCTAGAACTAGTAACAGTGGCCTTCCTGCTTGCGATTGGAATTGGAATTCCCCTTGGAGTTATTGCTGCAGTAAAGAAGAACACTTTTTCAGATTATGTCATTCGCCTCTTTGCTGTCGGCGGCGTTTCAATCCCTCTCTTCTGGGGCGGATTAGTAATGATCTTGATTTTCTACGCCAAACTGGGATGGCTACCTGCCTCTGGCCGGTTAGATATCGAATTAAGCTCCCCAGAGACAATCACGGGTTTCTATTTCATCGATGCTCTATTTGGCGGAGATAAAGAGACATTCATTAATGTTTTGAAGCATCTTGTTATGCCATCTCTGGCTCTGGGTTATGTGCAATTGGCCTTCATCGTGCGTCAAGTGCGATCCAGCATGCTCGATGCTCTCTCGCAAGATTATTACCTCACCGGACGGGCAAACGGGTTAAGTCATAGATTCTTAGTAGTCAGATATGCGCTTCGAAATGCTCTCATTCCTTCAATAACAATTATTGGACTTTCCTTTGGGTCACTACTGGGTGGTGCCGTTGTAACGGAAACAGTTTTTGATTGGCCAGGAATGGGCAAGTATGTAACTGATTCAATCCTCGGGCGTGATTTCCCTGCAATCATGGGATTCACGGTAGTCATCGCCCTTGCCTATGTGATTATCAATCTGCTGGTAGATCTATTGGTTTACTCCCTCGACCCACAGACGAGGAAGTAGGAAAATGAAAGCGATTCGCCAACTCATCAGAAACCCATTTACTCGAGGCGCATTCTTTTCTCTCTGCGTGATTGCCTTCGTGGGAATCTTCTCACCGCTTCTCACTCCGTATTCTCCAATTGATGCCAAACCCGAAGATCGTCTTCTACCCCCTGGCCATTTGCATTATTTTGGAACCGATGAACTAGGGCGCGATATTTTCAGTCGCATCATTGCAGGCACGAGAGTCTCTGTCGGTATTGCTCTCTTTGCGATATTGCTTTCCGCCTTAGTGGGCACATTCATTGGCTCTTTCTCGGGATTCATTGGTCGCTGGATAGATCAAGTGATTATGCGCAGCACTGATGTGCTTCTTGCTTTCCCAACACTTGTCTTAGCCCTTGCTCTATCTGCAGCTCTTGGACCCAGCATTGTTAACGCGGCGCTGGCAATTGCGATTGTAAAGTTACCAATTTATACGCGATTGGCTAGAACGCAGGCACTGTCAGTTTCGCACACCTTATTCGTCAAAGCTGCCAAGACTTTTGGAGTCAGCTCACCGTGGATTGTTCGCCGCCACATTGTTCCAAATCTATTAACACCAATCATTGTTCAGATTTCATTGGATATTGGCGATGCCATTTTGTTGATTGCCACGTTGGGCTTCTTGGGCTTGGGGGCGCAGCCGCCCACACCTGAGTGGGGCGCAATGATTAGCACTGGGTGGAATTACCTATTAGATCAATGGTGGTATCCAACATTTACCGGTGCTGCAATCTTTATTGCCGTAATTGTCTTTAACATTATCGGTGACGGAATCCGAGATCTGCTTGACCCCAAGGCAGGTGAGTGATGAGCGAACTCGTGCTTGAGATTAAGAATCTCTCACTCTCATTTGATACCCAAGGCGCTTCGGCCAGCATTCTAAAAAATGTTGAGCTTCACATTGGTCCTGGAGAGATTGTCGGGCTTGTTGGAGAATCTGGCTCAGGTAAATCTGTAACGGCGTTAGCGATTTCAAAGTTGCTACCCACGCAAATTACTAAATTCTCATCCGGAAGTATCGTTTTCAATGGCATTGATATATTGGCTTCATCTGAAACTGAAGTTGCCAAGCTACGCGGTAAAAGGATTGGTTTCGTTTTCCAAGAGCCGATGACAGCGCTTAATCCGACGATGACAATCGGTAAGCAACTCTTCCACGTCATTCGCCGCCATAGCGAGTTAACCAAGACTGAAGCCCTTGCAAAGGTTCGCACTGCGCTAGAAGAGGTTTTAATCTCTAAGCCAGAGGTAGTAGAGAATCAATATCCATTCCAGCTCAGCGGGGGAATGAGACAACGTGTTGTCATTGCGATGGCAATGGCGGCCAACCCAACGCTCTTGATTGCAGATGAGCCAACAACCGCACTCGATGTAACAGTACAAGCTGAGATCTTGAATCTGATTGCAAAATTGGCCAAGGATCACGGAACCGCAGTTTTGCTTATCAGCCACGATTTGGGTGTTATCGCAAATAGTTGTTCACGCGTGACAGTTTTATACGCTGGTGAGGTCGTGGAGTCAGGAATAGTTTCCGAGGTTCTTCGTAAGCCTCAGCATCCTTACACTCAAGCTCTTATCAAGTCGCTGCCAGATATTGCAGACCGAGATAGTTTGTTGGAGACAATCGCAGGCGAGTTTCCTGATCTGCGAAATCGTCCAGAAGGGTGCATCTACGCCCCACGTTGCCCAAAGAAGTTTGAGGCATGTGAAGTCAGACCGATGTTAAGAATTGCCAAGGATCTTCACTCTGTAGCTTGTTGGGCCGTAGAAACGACGGAGAAATAATGACAGAGAACATATTGCAGGTTTCACACCTGAATAAAACTTTCCACTTCAAGACTAAGAACGTTAAGCACGCCAACCATGCAGTGAGTGATGTTTCTTTTGAGATCAAACAGGG
>CAFAZX010000022.1_pt1 | contig 17770 bp, 15 predicted proteins | sample 7267911 | NCBI WGS metagenome assembly CAFAZX01 (sample SAMEA6814013, study PRJEB35770) | uncultured Actinomycetes bacterium | biome: Freshwater; feature: Freshwater reservoir; material: water | place: Czech Republic | collected 2016-04-20 | depth 30m m | reverse complement strand
GCAGATAAAGCTGGCATCCCGGTAGGTGGAGTTATCGACTCTATCGATGGCATGCGAATTACCGATCAAGTCAGCGCGATTGTTCGCATTAGGTCATACGCTCCAGGTGCAAAAGTATCTATTGTCATTCTTATGCCTGATGGCTCGAAGAAAACATTCGTTGTAACACTTGGCTCAGCGCCTTCTCAGTAGTCCAGTAAAGCTACAGGTCGGGATAGAGTGAGGCATGGCACTTTTTAGATTACACGTCTCCCTACCCGACCGACCAGGATCACTTGGCGCCGTTGCATCAGCGATCGGTTTTGCCGGTGGCGATATCCGTGGGTTGGTAGTTATGAAAAGCGAAGATGGCCGCGGCTATGACGACATAACAGTGGCAATACCCGGAAATGATCCGACTGATTTATTGAATATTCTTGGTGATATCGGGGGAGTTGAAGTTCTTAAAGTTCTGCCTGTTGTATAACGCTAGCTCCCGCACTTGGTAGAGATGTAAAGAAACGTGGTTGAGTAAAATCCGCTTCTGCAAATGCTTTCTTGATCGCGGTCGATATGGCCACTGAATCCTGAGCGCTGATGAGCGCAATAGCACTTCCACCAAATCCGCCACCAATCATGCGTGCACCCAATGCACCTTTACTCAATCCGACGTCAACCGCAAGATTGAGTTCAGGACACGAGACGGTGTAATCATCACGCAAGGATCGGTGTGATTCAGTAATGATTTTTCCTAGATTCTGAAAATCATTTCTCTCGAGTGCTGATACAGCGCTGTGTACTCTTTCCATTTCGCTGATCCCATGACGGGCGCGAATGAATTCCTGTGGAGTAAGTTCTTCCTTTTTTTCGAGTAGTTGACTAAGAGAAATATCCCTCAGCGCAGTAACTGAAAATTTTCTTGCAACCTCTTCACAATCGCCTCGACGCTCGGCATATCCACCATCCACAAGAGCGTGGTGAACCTGAGTATCGATAACAAGTAATTCAAGCCCATGGCTTTCTAGATCGATGGGAATTTGCCGCGTTGAAAGATCTCGACAGTCCAGAAGCAGTGCGAAACCTTCTTGCGCCATCAACGAGACTGACTGATCCATAATTCCGCACGGCATACCTACGTAAATATTCTCGGCCCTTTGAGTTATCTTGGCCAATTCCTTGAGGTTGAGACCGCAAGAGAAAAGTTCATTAATTCCCATGGCAACGCTGCATTCAAGGGCTGCCGATGATGATAATCCGGCACCTAGTGGAACATGACCATCGATAAGTAGGTCAACGCCTTGATCAATCTCCATTGCCCACAAGACTCCCAACGGATAGCGCTCCCACCCTCCAGCGCTTTCTGGGTTTAATTCTTGGATAGAGGTTTGAAAAGTTTCACCATCTCGCTGGAGAGATGCGACTCGAATTTGTGAGTCATCACGCCTTCTGATTGCCGAAACGGTGTAATCATGAATCGCAAATGGAAGGACAAAACCATCGCTGAAGTCAACATGTTCTCCAATGACATTCACGCGGCCCGGTGCTTGTGAAATTACATCAGGTTTCTCTCCAAAGATTCGAGAAAAGTCTTCAGAAATAGTCATAGGAGTTCAAGAGATAACGCAGAATCCAGAACCATTTGGTGAATATCACGAGTAGGTTTCCATTTAAGGACTGAGTATGCCTTCGTTATATCGGCTACAAGTACAGCAGGGTCTCCGTCGCGTCGACCTGTAAAGTTATGAGGTATCTCGCGACCTAATACTTTCGATCCTGCATCTATAACTTCACTCACTGAGTAACCACTTCCGCTACCAATATTGATGATTGAGTGTTTCTCTGGAATGAGTGCTTTTAACGCTTCGATGTGAGCTTGGATTAGGTCTACAACGTGGACGTAATCCCTCACACAAGTCCCGTCTTTTGTTGGCCAGTCAGAACCAAATACCTGCAACGGATTATCCAGAGTGCTCCTTAGCGCATTTGGAATCAAATGTGTTTCAGGGTTATGTCGCTCGGGCATCCAGCCACGTGATGATTGGTGGGCGCCTGCAACATTAAAATATCGCAAGCTGATTGCAGATAAGCCATGGTTGATAGATTCTTCGGTAAGCATTTCATCTATGCGGGCTTTAGTGGCACCGTATGGATTAGTTGGAAGTGTCGGATCACTTTCAAGGATAGGGATTGATTGTGGTTCGCCATAGGTTGCTGCCGATGATGAAAAAACAACTTTCCCGATAGCTGCAGTACGCATTTCCGCCAAGAGGTTGGCCGTTCCTTCTACATTGACTGACCAATACAACTCAGGTTTAAGTACGGATTCGCCAACTAGTGACTTTCCTGCAAAATGCATTACTGCCTCGCACTCGAGGAGAGCTTTTGCAATAGTCGAACGATCCATTATGGAACCTTGGATAAAGCGAGCATTTGCTGGGACTGCGTCAGAATGACCAGTACTGCAATCATCCAGGACCGTTACGTCGAATCCCTGCGAAATAAGAATGTCAGCTGCAGTTGCACCTATATATCCAGCACCACCAGTGACAAGTATGCGCATTACTTCTCCAACACGACGTTTCGAAGTTGTTCTGCAGATTGCTCTGGTCGCATATCCATAATGAATGCGCCCATTGCTGCTTCAGATCCAGCAAGATACTTCAACTTTCCAGGTGCGCGTCGCACGCTGGTTATTTGCCAATGAAGTCGAAGCACGTCGCGACCTTGACGCACAGGTGCTTGATGCCAGGCCGCAATGTATGCCATCTGGATACCGAATACTCCATCTAAACGCTTGAGTACTTCCAGGGCAACGGGAGCAAATGCGTCGCACACAGTTGGTGAAAGTTCGGTCAAATCGGCAACAGGTACCCGCGGTGCAACGTGAATCTCAAATGGGTAACGAGCTGCAAAAGGAGTGAACGCAATCCAATGTTCGTTCTGAGCCACGATGCGTACTTCATCTTTAATTTCACGTAGAACTAGATCATCAAATAGAACGCGGCCCGTTTTTGATTTGTAGTCTCGCGCTGCTGCAAGCATTCTTTCTACACGAGAAGGCAAATAGGAGTATGCATATATTTGACCATGTGGGTGCGAGAGGGTAACTCCCACTTCTTCCCCACGATTCTCAAATGGAAAAATCTGTTCAATGAAATCAACCTGTGATAATTCGCGAGTTCGATCTCTCCAAGCCTCAAGGACTGTTCGCACTTGGCGTTCGGAGAGATCTCCAAGTGAATTACCGTGTTCTGAAGTGAAACAAACAACTTCGCACTTGCCAGCCGCCGGTGCGTTTGGTGTTTCTGGTCCATGAAGTGCTGGAAGTTCCCAACCTTCTGCAGGGGATCGTAGAGAAGGAGCACGGTTATCAAAAACAACTACCTCATATGTTGAATCTGGAATTTCGGTCAATAACTCACCGACTGTGGGGCAAAGTGGACATAATTCTTTTGGGGGAAGAAAGACCCTGCCCTGGCGATGAGGGGCCATTGCTACCCATTCGTTGACAAGTGAATCTAAACGAAGTTCGCCAATCGCCGGTTGTGGCTCTGCTGGGCGTTGATCCAAAGCAACTCTAGATTGACCAGCGGTGTCGTAATAGCGAATTGTGCGGCCATCTGACATGGTGCGATCTGTACGCACGACCCCTGCTAAAAGTTCTTTTGGCATACTCATGGTGCTTACTCTACCCAGTTTAAAGTGCGAGCTACCGCCTTCTTCCAAAGCCTGAAGCCTTCAGTGCGAGTGCTTGCATTCATGATGGGATTCCATTCTTTAGAAATGGACCAATGCTTCTTGAGTTCATCGATATCTTCCCAATACCCAACAGCTAATCCAGCCGCATAGGCGGCACCGACTGCAGTTGTTTCGATGATGGTTGGCCGTTTGATAGTGATGCCTAAAATATCTGATTGAAGTTGCATGCATAATTCATTAGCTGTAATTCCGCCATCTACGCGCATAAAAGTTAGTGGCCTCCCGCTGTCAGCAACCATGGAGTCAAGGATTTCTTTCGTTTGATAGCAAATGGACTCAAGAGTTGCCCGTGCAATATGCGCTTTTGTTGAAGCCCTCGTTAGTCCGACTATGACTCCACGTGCGTCACTTCTCCAATGAGGGGCAAAGAGACCCGAGAATGCGGGAACAAAATAAACGCCACCTGAATCATCTACGCTTGCGGCAAGGGCTTCAATCTCGCTCGTCTCATTGATAATTCCCAACTGATCCCTCAGCCATTGAACTGCAGAACCAGTTACAGCCACGGATCCTTCAAGTGCGTAACAGGCAGGATTATCACCAAATTTATAGAGCACTGTCGTCAATAAACCGTGCTGGGAATGGACAATTTCCTCTCCTGTGTTGAGCAGGGCGAAGTTGCCTGTTCCGTACGTTGTTTTGGAATCACCACTATCAAAACATGCTTGCCCCACCATTGCTGCTTGTTGATCGCCCAAGATTGCCGCGATAGGGATTTGCGCACCGAGGAATCCATCGGCCTGAGTGTGAGCATAAATTTCTGACGAAGAATGAATTTCGGGCAAGACGCTCGGTGGTATTTCAAATATTTTAAGAAGCTCGTGATCCCAATCCAATGTTTCAAGATTCATCAGCAAAGTTCTACTTGCGTTTGTTACATCAGTGAGGTGAACGCCGCCATTAATTCCTCCTGAAAGATTCCATAGGATCCAGGAATCAATCGTGCCAAATCTCGCATTCCCACGTGCAATTGCTTCGGATACAGCAGGGACATTCTTCATTAACCAATGGATCTTGCTGGCAGAAAAATACGGTGCGACTGGTAGCCCTGTCCGTTTCTTTAGCAATTCTTGATCTGATTCTTTGATTTCAGAGCAGTACTGAGAAGTTCGCATATCTTGCCAAACAATGGCATTCGCTAAGGGGAGACCGGTAGTTACATCCCATATAAGGGAAGTTTCTCGTTGATTTGTAATGCCGATAGCTGCCAGCTCGGAACTTTCAATTCCGGCAGTTGCTAACGCCTTGGTCATAACACTTTGGCAACGACTCCATATTTGCGCGGCATCGTGTTCGACCCAACCAGATTGAGGAAGAATTTGGTCATGCTCTTCCTGGGCGCTTGCGATGATTTCTCCATCGTGATTAAAGATAAGGAAGCGAGTGCTACTTGTTCCTTGATCAAGACTGCCCACGTAAGCCATCAATCTCCACCCCCTGATACTCTTACTCTAATGGTGGTTAAGTAGAAAATGGGAGAAGATGTTTAATTCGCGCTTGGATCCTGAGCAGCGAAAGAACGCCCTGGAGGCGCTATCTTCGAAAGATTTTGATGTACTTGTAATTGGTGGAGGAGTTACCGGAGTCGGTACTGCTTTAGATGCTGCATCGCGAGGATTGCGAGTGGCCCTCATTGAGACAAACGATATTGCTAGCGGAACATCTAGCCGATCAAGCAAATTGATTCATGGAGGGCTTCGATATCTCGAACAATATGATTTTAAGCTTGTAAGAGAAGCGCTTCAAGAAAGAGAAGCTTTAGTAACACTCCTAGCGCCTCACTTGGTAAAGCCCGTTGCATTTTTATATCCCCTTCATGAGAAAATTAAAGATCGAACCTACGTCGGTGCAGGACTAGCGTTATATGACGTTCTCCGAGGATTCAACCGCGCACTTCCATGGCATAAACACATTAGCCAAAGAAGTATTGCCGCCATTTCTCCGTCTTTGCGTCGGGACATCGTCACCGGGGCTATCAAATACTTTGATGCACAAGTTGATGATGCACGTCATACGATGATGGTTGCGCGCACGGCTGCCAGACATGGCGCTGTTATCACATCGGGTGTTCGTGCTGAATCTTTGATTCGCGAAGGCAAGCGTGTTGTGGGGGTTATCGCAACTGACAATGAATCGGGTCAATCCATTCGAATTTCTGCCGGAGTAACGATCATGTGTGCAGGTGTCTGGAGTGACCAGTTGCACGAACAATTTGGTCTAAAGGCTGGCTACGAAGTTCGAATGAGTAAAGGCGTGCATATCGTTTTGCCAGGATCTGCAATCAATTCACAATCAGGGATAATCTTGAAAACACCATCCTCGGTTTTGTTTGTTATTCCTTGGAATAATCAGTGGATTGTTGGCACAACAGATACAGAATTTGTAGGAAATAGAGATGAACCTTTGGCTACGCGTGAAGACGTGGATTACATACTTAATCAAGCCAATAGAGTCTTGCAACCGATGCTAAAAGAGTCGGACATCATTGGAGTTTATGCAGGACTTAGGCCATTAGTCTCTCGCAAGGCAGATGAATCAACTTCCGAACTCTCGCGCGAGCACACTGTTGATCGTCCTGCACCTGGCTTTGTGAGCATTGCTGGTGGTAAATACACGACATATCGAATCATGGCAAGAGATGTTGTAGATATCGCAACAAGGGAATTAAAGAAATCCGTACCTGGTTCAGTCACAGATAAGCTGCCCATTGTTGGGGCCGATGGATATCTCGCACTGATGCAGCAGATTCCAACATTGCATGCTGATTCTGGGTTGAGTATCCAAACTATTGAACATCTTCTCAATAGGTATGGTTCTCTCATTAGCGAGATATTGGACCTAATTTCAGAGCAACCAAAATTGGCCAAGCAGTTGCACCCTCAATTTGCTTATATAGAGGCAGAAATCTATTACGCGGTAAGTCATGAGGGTGCGAGAAGCGTGGATGATGTTATTTCTCGGCGTACTAGATTGACTTTTGAAGCTCAGGAAAATGCAGAAGCCTTAATCAATGCCGTAGCTGACATTATTTCACCCGTCCTTGGATGGGGCAAGAAAGAGAAAGACAGATCAATAGCCGAGTACAAAGAAATAATCACTCGTGAAAGAGCTGCTTGCTCTTTGCTTCTTGAAAAGGGTACTTCGGTTAAATCCTAATTTGATTCTTACATGTGTCAGCAACCGTGGTTGGTGATTTCGTCGGTTTCGGAGTTGGTGACTTAGTCGGTTTCGGAGTTGGTGTCGCACCCTGAATTATAGTTAACAATACAGGCGTCGAACTTTTAGCATGAGTTCCTGAAACATCTTTATATTCAACAGATCCAGACCATGTGCCTGCGGGAATTCCCTTGACTGATAGAGCCCAGTTTCCGCTGGACTCGCGTACAGCGCTTTGCGTCAGCGCCGTAGGTGCGGTGAAAGGTACATCAGGTACGAATAAAACCGTTCCGGTGACTACAGGTGATCCCGAAGGGCGATTAACTGAAACAGAAAATACGACTGGTTTATTCGTTGTACTTGATGTTGTGCTGTTAATCATTAGCGCACTTGGTTCATGAACTGGCATCAAATCTGCGACATCAGGGACCCACGTACCCTTAATGAGATCCAGAAAAGTACTCGGAGTTCCGCGGAAGACACTAAGGTCTAATCGACTGCCGGGGACTCCATATTTATTAGCAATCCCACATGATGTGTACTGCCACATAACCCACGACACTGAACAATTGGAAGTCGTCCATGAGTGGACGAAGCAACCACCAAGTTTTTGTCCTGGCTGGGCGAGGGGGTCAGCAGGATTAATTCCGTAGTGAGCAATCCAGAGCGGATATTTAATTAAATCAGTACTGCGATTCATCGCGTGTTCTAGAAACTGAGGGTACGAGTAAAGAATCGGAGTGCGTCCCGTACGTAAGTTCATGGTTGAGAGCCATGTATTGGCCCAGAGAGTTACAGCGCTGCGGGTCGCATATTTCTCACATTTTCCGCTATTGCTGACTCGCACACAGTTATTTTCTAAGTCCAGGGCATATGACAAATCACGATCTGTGTACCCTCCGATTCCCGCTAGGCGCCAGATTGCTTTTTGGGCTTGAGCAAGGGCATCATCGATAATGATGTTCGGGTCCGTCGTATCTGGCAATGTCGCATAATAATAAAACCCAGTCATAATTCCGGCAGCTTGAGCAGCGTTGTGATCCATCACCAGATATTTCAGTGCTTGAGCATCAGAGACATCTCTAGAGTCAGAAGCTTTAATCATTACAAAGCGCACGCCTGCTTTATACATCTTTTCAAAATCAATGGGTGCATCGTTGGGATGTTGCCAGCGACTTATATCAACGCCATGAATGCGTCCGCCAGGTCCGGCAAGGTCAATCAAAGTTGAGCTATCTGCCGCGCTCATCTCTGGTGTTTGTTTAATGGTAATTGTTCTTGCAGAAGAATAAATTATCTGCCCAGCCACTTTTGCAACTGCTCGGTATTTCACCTTTGCATTCAGGGCTGTTGCGGTGGCTTCTATTTTCCAAGCACCCCCGGAAGTGCTCTTAGTGGAAAGATTTGTCGTTTGCCATTTACTATCTATTTCTACTTGAAGTCCAATTGCTATTCCTGGATTGGCAGGTTTGACTCGTCCATAAAGACTCACGATTGGCTCTGTAAAACTCGGAGTTTGCGTAAGAGTGAGAGTGAGGGTTGCTGGTGCACCGCTTGCTACAGGAAGAAATGAGTAAGTCAGGGCAACAACGGCAGCGAGGGCGAAGGCATTGTTTCGCATGAAAAGAATTTTCATACTTTTTCAACAATTTCTAAGTCGATACCAAAAACTTCTTGGATGGAATCCTTAAGGGCTAATCGATGCTCATTACGAATACTCGAGTACTCATGATTTGAGGCCAATTTGCGGCTATCGGAATAATCTAGGACTAACGTTGAACCGCTAAGAGAGGCTAGTCGGGCATCAAAGAATGCGAGCCAGGCAATACGATCTTTACGCTCCAAGCGGTCGAGCACCTCGGTCCATCCGGCTCGTAATTGAACGATATCCATATTCGAGACGATACCCGATGAATCCGTGTAAATCTTGAGAGTTCTAGGTGCCTATAGCGGGTGGCGGGGCGCTCCGATCCATTTGAAGTACTCACCCGCCATCAATACCCTCAGATTGCTACTTTTGCTTGGAGCCAGGCTCAATTGTTGAGCAACACGGGCCACGATTTGTTCCACTGCTTTTTCGCTCACAAATCTTGCTCGGCCGATTTCGGAATTGCTCATTCCGTTGGCAACAAGACGGAGCGTTTCAATCTGTGTATTTGTTAACTTATGTAAAACGGAATCAAAAACATCAGGGCGCAATGATGAATGATTATTTATCCATGACATTTTACTTCTGCGTGTGTTGGCAAGAATAGATTCTGGAATCGCCTCACAGATTGCATCTAGATCAACTATGGATCTTTTTAAAACAATGAGAGTTCCGACAGGTATATCTTTCTCGTTCAAATTAAGTAGTCGTAAGTCAGGACAAGCTGTTGTAAGCACTATGCCAATTGTTGGATCAAGCTGTCGTAGCTCATGTGCAAATGGAACGCCACCATGAGCATCAAATTGAACATCAATAACTACTGCTTGAGGATGCATTGTTCGAAAGATGTTGAGGGCTAACACCCGAGAATTTGCTTCACCAATAATATTTACGCCATGAAGACGCATCGCAGCAGCCAGAGTTGCTAACTCGAATGCATCATCTGTTACTAGGAGGACTTTTTCCATGATTGTTCACAGTACCGCAGTTTCACTCGTTCAGCGAAAGATAACCGTTAAATAATTATACTTTTATTCTACTTTTGTACCATTTTAAGTGCGAAAAATTCTTAGGATAACCCCACATAATTTCTCTATCTATTACTTAGGATAACCCCACGCTCAAAGAAAGAATTGATCCGGGCCCATCAGGATTTCTTTCTAGAACATTAGTTCCCGAACTGTATACAGAGAGCGTGTCACTTCCTTGTCCCTTATGACCTTGCTGAGGACCAATTCCGTTATCAGTTACCGTAAGAAAGATAGTTCCAGGAATATTTTCTCTCAGTACTATTTTGATTTGTGTAGCTAATCCATGACGCATCGAATTAGAAATTGCTTCTTCGATGATTCGCCCAATGTTAAAGGCGTTCTTGCCAGTTATGCGTCCAATGGATTCAGGTAAGTCCAAATGGATTTCACAGAGCCCATCCCATAGTTTGCATTTTCTAGCTATTTCACGCTCTACCGTGGAGCCATGATCGGCAACCTGGTCTAGCAGTGGTAATTCCAAGATTGCTCGCGCTTGCATGAGTGCGCGATTGAATTGCTCAACGTTTCCAGATAAACGTGCTTGGTCGATGGCAGCAGCGCAACTTACAAGCTTGGTTTGTACTTGTCCATGGAGGAGATCGGCAGCTTCAGTTGCAAGTCGAGAAAGTTGAATACTCTCTGCCAAAACTTCGATTTCGTTCTTGGTTAGAGTCTTGCTGAAAGAGGACATCATGTCTTGGTGAATGTTTCTGAAAGTTCCAAAGCCCGATGTAACGAAGATGAGAAATACGCTTGTAATCAGATTGCTCACCAGCTCGCCATTTGGAATCTGAATACCTGTCAAGTACTCGCGACTCAGATGAAGTGCCATGTAAAAAACTTGGATGATGAGAATTGTGTCTAAGAATATCCACGCGTGATTCTTTGGGAAGGTGCGCATTAAAAAATTAGCCAGTGTCATAGAGATGAAAAAAACAGAGGCAACAGCAAGGTATGAGAGAAGTCCAGTCTCTAATCCGAAATGTTCTACTTCAATCGGTCCGGTGCGGACTAGATAGATGAGAGTTAGTGCACCAGGGCGAAATGGTTGATTGTGGATAATATTCTTAATGAAGGCAAAGAAGGTGGGTGGTGGGTAAACTTTTGACGCTTTATCCTTGAGTCGCCTACTCATTGGCCGGACAATGTTGTTAGCGGTATCTCGGATGGATGAAGCGACATCACTCCATTCATTGGATTTAATTTCAAACTCGCCTTTTTCTAGGCGAGCGGCGAAACTTTCGCGGGCGCTGGTAAGTTCGGCGTCGATTTCTTTTCTAATTGAAATGCGCATTAGTTGCGAGACTTCAGCTTCCTGTAAACGGGCCAGCTCGATTTGAACAGCTCTTTCGATAACCACGTTTCGTTGCTCGCTAAATCGCGCACGTCCATCGAGAAGCAACGTGATCATTGATCCCCACCAAACAAGAAAGATTCCAGTCAGAATTCCGTTAGTTGTCGCCCCACGAGATATAGCGATATCTTGTTTTTCCAACAAAATTGAAGTAGTCGCTCCGACTAGCATTCCGGCTGAGAAAAAACCGGAAACGACTTTCCATAATTCAACTTGCTGGGTGCCTCTATTAGGAAATGCATATCTAACCAAGAAAAACATACAAACGCCGAGTCCGACAATGAGTTCGAGGGCAACTAAGAGGATTCTTAAGATTATTTCGTCTGTAAATTTAGAAAGGTTAATATTTGAAACAATATTGAGCAGTAGGAGAGGAAGTGAAAAGAAAAATGATGGCCAAGAGATTAACCAAGGGCCGCCTAAGCGGATTTGGACGTTAGGTAATTGACTATCCACGACGAGAAGTTGATGGCCCGATAGATTCGTAATAAGCCTGTGCGATGAGCACTCTTTGGTTCTGTTCCTCATTAGCGGGAATATTGAGTTGCTTAATCAGGCGTGCAACAGCTTTTCCGACGGATGCTTCCGTAAGAAATTGACGCTTAGCGATAGCGGCATTTGTAAATCCAGAAGCGACGAGCCTCATGACTTCTACCTGTGAGTCACTGAGTCGGCGCATTCGTTTTGTTTTGTTATCGATTTCAATCAATTCAGATGCAAAACCTTCATGTCCAAGTGCGGCACTAATTGCTTTCTCCAGTACTTCTGGGGTGCCAACTACTTTCTTTACAACATACACAGTGCCTTCGGGTAGTTCTAGTTGTTTTGCTTTGATCAACCGGGGCTCTTCATACGAGGAGAGCATGACGAGAGCAATTTCAGGAAGGACTCTGCGTAGCCCGTGTGCCACATCAATACCTGTTGGCCCTTCGCCTAAATCAAGGTCAACGATGGCAAGGTCGGGAACATGTTCGGTTGCTGCCCGAATCGCATCTGCGGCAGTGGCGGCGTCAGCGACCACGGTGTAACCCAGGTCTTTCAGAGTGGATGATAAAAGAAGGCGCGTGAAGTCATCGTCATCGATGAGAATGGCCTTAATTTCCACGTTTTTCCAATCTGAGCTTTCGAAAGAATCCGGTCAGCCAACGAGAGCAGTTTAGCCACCAGGGAGAGGCAAATGGCAAGGCATCTCCTAAAAACCAGGGTTTTGAGCCCACATATGCAGGGCAAGTTACTATGCGCCATGACCAAGAAGTTAGCTGTTATCCAAACAACCGAAGCGGCCCTCCATTTATCAACCTTTGTTGATGGACGTTATTTCTCAATTCCTGGACTAAGGACACTTACGGACGCATTAAGAATTCGACGAGCCGAATTACAAACATTGGTCGATGGCCCAAAAGGTGTTGAGATATTCGGAAAGTTGATGCCACCAATTTCTGCAGAGAGTGAAATTTGGGGAGCGGGCGTCACGTATCTGCGTTCACGCGATGCGCGCAAAGAGGAAAGCGGAGTGCCGGATGTTTATCAACGCGTGTACGAAGCGGATCGCCCCGAACTGTTTTTTAAATCTAATGCACGACGAACAGTTGGCACATTGGGAGAGATTGGAATTCGAGCAGACTCGAATGAATCTGTCCCAGAACCTGAAGTAGCAATCGTCGTAAATATATTTCAAGAGATTATCGGATTAACGATTTGTAATGATGTGACTGCTCGGTCAATCGAAGGCGAAAATCCGCTGTACCTATCTCAAGCAAAGATATATTCTGGTTCTACATCCATCGGCCCAATGATTACTCCAATGTGGGAAATTGAAGAAGTAAACGATTTAGGAATTTCCGCTCACATTCAACGAGATACCGAAATGGTCTGGCAAGCACAAACATCCTTAGGTGCGCTGCATCGGACATTTGAAGATCTAGTTTCCTATCTATTTCGTTGTCAAGTTTTTCCGGATGGTGTAATTCTTTCTACTGGGACAGGAATTATTCCGCCACTTGGAATTTCATTACAGGATGGAGATGTCGTAACAATTTCCGTTGATAAAGTTGGCGTATTGTCTAATCGTGTAGTTGGCATTCCATTAGATATTCACGAAACAACTTTAAAGAGCGGACGTAATTCATGAGCACCGTAGTTTGGACGCAATGGGATGACTTAACAATCCCTGAGGGCATCATCGGTCTTTCGCCAGCGAATACTCCGTTGGAGAGCGCCGACCTTTCTGCAATAACATTTTATGTTCCTTCCTATATGGGTGGTCGAGCTGCGCTAGAAAAAACTCTTCACATGCCAAACCTTTCAGTGCTCCAAATGCCTAATGCGGGCTATGACGATGCTTTGGAATTCATTCGCCCAGGCATGACACTATGTAATGGTCGCGGAATTCATGATGCATCGACTGCCGAACTCGCAGTAGGTCTAACAATTGCCTCTTTACGAGGTTTTCCAGAATTAATACGTGCCCAGGATGCAGGCCTTTGGAAGCATGCTCGCTATCAATCCATAAGCGATAAAAGAATTGGCATTGTTGGGTTTGGGTCAATCGGTCAGACCATTGCAAAGAACCTTTCAGGATTTGATGTGGAAGTTATTGGCTTCTCGCAGTCGGGCCGTGATGGCTCTATAACTATGGATCAATTTGATACCTATTTACCAACACTCGATGTTGTTATCTTAATTTTGCCACTCAACGATGGAAGTCGAGGACTTTTCGGAGCCAAACGATTGGCGGCGCTAAAGGACGGCGCACTGCTAGTTAATGTCGCTCGAGGACCGATTGTTGATACCGATGCGTTAGTCGCAGAGCTAAATTCGGGTCGGATCAGTGCAGCTCTAGATGTCACAGATCCCGAACCATTACCTGAGGGCCATCCACTGTGGAAGGCTAAGAATGTTTTTATCGCTCCGCATGTGGGAGGAAATACGAGTGCCTTTGAACCTCGTGCTCGCAAACTTGTTGAAGCACAATTGCAAAGAATTTCTGCTGGAATAAATCTCGAAAACATTATTGTCAACGGAGTCTAAATAGGTAAGATAGGAAACATGAGCGAAGATCCAGGAAAAGGTAAGCGTCGCAGTTCCGAATGGTTTGCAGGCACAGGTAAGAATGGTTTTATCCATCGTTCTTGGATGCGCAACCAAGGATTTGCCCCAGATCTATTTGATGGCCGCCCTGTAATTGGCATCGGTTCCACCTGGTCAGAATTCACACCATGTAATGCTCATCTGCACAAAGTTGCTGAATCCATTAAACGTGGAGTGTGGGAAGCCGGTGGATTCCCACTTGAATTCCCCGCCATGTCATTGGGTGAGCCAATTATGCGACCAACGACAATGTTATTTCGTAACCTCTTAGCAATGGAGATTGAAGAACTCATCCACGCAAATCCAATGGATGGCGTAATTTTACTTGCAGGTTGCGATAAAACGACTCCGGGAATGTTGATGGGCGCAGCAAGTGTTAATTTGCCAACCCTCATGATGACTGGTGGGCCAATGCTCAACGGTAAATTCCGCGGAAAAGATATTGGTTCAGGTACAGATGCGTGGAAGTTTGCCGACGAAGTTCGTAACGGAACAATGACCGAAGAAGAATTTACCGAAGCCGAAACATGTATGGCTCGAAGCGCCGGTCACTGCATGACGATGGGTACTGCTTCAACCATGGCTTCAGTTACAGAGGCTTTAGGCGTTCAATTGCCTGGAAGTGCGGCGATTCCCGCTGTTGATTCTCGTCGCTATGCACTTGCTCAAATTGCTGGCCGCAGAATTGTCGAAATGGTGAAAGAAGACTTAACTCTTTCAAAGATCCTTACTCGCGATGCCTTCGAAAATGCAATTAAAGTTAATGCAGCTGTTGGCGGATCAACAAATGCAGTAGTGCACTTATTGGCTCTAGCGGGCCGCGTCGGGGTCCCACTTTCGCTCGCTGATTTTGACTCACTTGCACGCGATATCCCTGTTGTGGTGAATTTGATGCCATCGGGTAAGTACCTCATGGAAGATTTCTACTATGCAGGCGGTATCCCAGTTGTCATGGCCGAACTTGGCAATCTCATTCATCGTGATCACATTACCGTGAGCGGTAAAACTGTCGCCGAGAACATTGAAAAGGCCAAGAACTGGAATGAGGATGTCATAACCCCGATGAGTAATCCATTCCAAAGCGCTGGTTCTGGAACGGTAGTTCTGACTGGAACACTTGCACCAGATGGCGCAGTATTGAAGATTTCGGCGGCATCTCCGCACCTTCTCAAGCATCGCGGTAAAGCTCGAGTGTTTAGTAACGTAGAAGAATATAACGTTGCAGCAGATGACATGAACATGGATGTTGAAGCCGGTGACATTATTGTTTTGCAAAATGCCGGGCCTAAGGGTTACCCAGGGTTTCCCGAAGTTGGCAATGTTTCCATGCCACGCAAGTTACTTGCCCAGGGGATTACAGACATGATTCGCGTTTCCGATGCTCGCATGAGTGGAACTGCATTTGGCACAGTGGTCTTGCATGTTTCACCAGAAGCAGCAGTCGGTGGACCGCTTGCACTTGTCATGACTGGAGATGAGATTGACCTCGATGTCGAGAATAGAAAGCTCGATCTCTTAGTTTCTGAAGAAGTTCTTGCCGAACGTCGCAAGAACTGGACCCCACCAACTGGTGGCCCAACGCGCGGCTGGAGCAAGCTCTATGTTGACCACGTGATGCAAGCAAATACTGGAGCAGATCTAGATTTCTTGCTCGGCGGCTCCGGTAGTGAAGTTGGACGTCACTCGCACTAGTTCAATTCCGAATGCGCACGTACTCTGAAGTAAAATCCTTTATGGATGTAACTCCGGTCAATTGCATTGTTGTCTTCATTTCTTGGGTAAGAATGTGAATCGACCTATCAACGCCCGCCATGCCACCAGCCATTGCTCCGTATAGGTATGCACGCCCAATAAGTACTGCATCTGCCCCGAGTCCAATAGCCGCCAGGACGTCTTTGCCACTCATGATTCCACCGTCGAGATAGATCTCCATTTTCTTGCCAACGGCTGCAACTACCTCAGGAAGTAATTCAAGTGGAACCACGCCACAATCGAGTTGGCGACCGCCATGATTAGAAAGAACAATTGCATCTACGCCAATCTTGGCCAAAATCTTTGCATCCTCTACAGATTGAATACCCTTAACGATGATTGGGCCACCCCAAATTGTTTTTAACCACGAGACATCATCAAAAGTGACTCCAGGATCAAAGAACGTTGCCGCAATTTCTGACAGTGGTTTTGTAAATTGGCGAAAAGTTGCAAACTCCAACGGTGGAGTTGTGAGGACGTTAAAGCACCATTTCACCTTGGTGGCCATATTGAAAAACGTTTTAGTGTTAATTTTTGGCGGAACAGTTAGCCCATTTCGTATATCTCTGTTGCGTTGCCCAGCAACCGGGGTGTCCACCGTGAGAATTAACGCTTCGAATCCGGCATCTTTGGCTTGCTTTACAAATGCTTTTGTTTGCTCTCGGTCGCGCCAAACATATAACTGGAACCACTTACGTGAATTAGGTAGCGCAACACCAAGCTCTTGAGCAGAAGTAGTCCCCATGGTTGAGAGTGAGTACACAAGATTATGAGAAGTTGCAACGGTCGCAATTCCAATTTCTCCGCTGTGATGCATCATTCGCGTATAACCGGTCGGTGCAAAAATAATAGGAAGATTTGAATGCTTGCCTAAGATTGTTGTTCCAAGATCCACTTCATTTACATCACGCAGAACTCGAGGTCGAAATTCAACTCTAGAAAAGGTCTCACGAGCTCGTGAGAGACTGATCTCTTCATTGGCTCCTCCATCAACATAGTCATAAACGGCTTTAGGCACTCGTTGCGTCGAAAGCTCCCGAAGATCTTGAATCGTGATGCACCTAAGTAATTTCTTGTCGACGCCATCAAATCGCGGCAGGTGCCAACCCAGTAGAGGTTTGATTGTTTTCCATCGCGGTAATTGCCTGTGAGTTTTCATTGCGCTCATCATACGATTTAACTTTCTAGAATAGATAGAACTTGCCAGAGTGACTTTGTTCGGAGTAGATCTAACCACCGTGAAATTGCTGGGAAAAGCGCTGAATCCACTGGAGATGCAAAGGCCAGCGTGAGGCAATGCCGGACAACGAGGTTGGAATCTCTCCCTTTTGCAAATGTTTGTAGTTCTAATGCCAATGGGTCATCCAGTTTTTCGGCTTCACCCAAATAATGAAGCCATATTGCAATCGCTAGGCATACTCGCGAAGACGGCAGGCTTTTTTCATACAGATTATTAGCAGTTGCAAATAATCTCTGCGGCAATTTTTGGGACCCATCTATCGCGATTTGTTCGGTGCGGTGCAACAAAGTCGGGTTACTTATCCTTTGGCGTATCTGAGTTGAATACTCCATGAGATTTAGATCAGTTGGTGCGATAAATGATTGGGCGATTTCATCTTCTTGCATACGTTGTACGAATTCTGAGATCCTTGAATCAGAAATAACATCTGCAACGTATTCGATGGAAAGCAGTTGACCCAGATAGGCCAGAGTTGAATGCACTCCGTTAAAGAGGCGAATTTTTGCTAGCTCATATGGAGCAACGCTATTTACAAACCGAATTCCGCTGCCGCTGAGTTCCGCCTCTACTTCATCATGCTCGATGACCCATTCGCTAAATGGTTCCGCCGTTATGAGAGACAAGTCGCGATAGCCATATTTTGATTCGAATTGATCGATTCTCGTGTTCGTAATCGCGGGCACAATACGGTCGACCATCGAATTTGGAAAGCGCACATGTGCTTCTACCCATTTTTTGAATTCTGAAGATTCATTGGCAAT
>CAFAZX010000021.1_pt1 | contig 18165 bp, 14 predicted proteins | sample 7267911 | NCBI WGS metagenome assembly CAFAZX01 (sample SAMEA6814013, study PRJEB35770) | uncultured Actinomycetes bacterium | biome: Freshwater; feature: Freshwater reservoir; material: water | place: Czech Republic | collected 2016-04-20 | depth 30m m | reverse complement strand
GAGTGGTGATGCCGCGAGCCGTGGGCGTCGCCGTCGCCGTGGAGGCCGTGGGCGTCGCCGCCCAGGCAGTACTGACGATGTCAGCACAACCGTCGAATCTGAAGAAGGTTCTGATTCAGAAGAGGATTCAACCAAGAGCGCGACACATCGTCGTCGCCGCCGTCGTTCAAGTGCAGATGGAGTAACTCCAGGAGAGACCATCGAAGAAGATGGTGTCATAACAGTTGTTAAAGTCCGTGAAACCCGTGAAAAGCAAGAGCGCCCTCGCAGCGAATCCAGACGACCTGTACGCAAGGGTCGCGAACCTCGCAGCGAATACCGCGAGCCATATCGCAAGCGCGGAACAATTATTACCGAAGGTGAATTCTTAGCACGTCGCGAAAATGTTGATCGCGAAATGTTGGTCCGCCAAATTGGAGACCGCACCCAGATCGCCGTCATTGAAGACAAGGTGATGGTCGAGCATTACGTCAACCGCCATAGCAATATCTCTTATGTAGGCAATGTGTATTTAGGTCGTGTCCAAAATGTTCTGCCAAGCATGGAAGCGGCATTCGTTGACATCGGAAAAGGACGCAACGCAGTTCTTTATGCAGCTGAAGTCAATTGGGATGCAGCAGGAATTTCTGATTCGCAGCCTCGCAAAATTGAAATGGTTTTAAAAACAGGTCAACCAGTTTTGGTTCAAGTAACAAAAGATCCAATCGGCCAAAAAGGCGCTCGCCTTACTAGTCAAATAAGTTTGCCTGGCCGTTACCTTGTTTATGTTCCTGGCGGTGGAATGAGCGGAATTAGTCGCAGACTTCCAGAGCCAGAACGTGCACGTTTAAAGGCAGTTTTAAAGAACGTAGTGCCAGAAGAAGCTGGCGTAATTGTGCGTACAGCTGCAGAAGGTGCCAGTGACGCTGAAATTGAAGGCGATGTCAATCGTCTGAAAGCGCAATGGGATGACATTCTCGCGAAATCTGATAACCCTAATTTCCACGCCCCAGCACTTCTTTATGCAGAGCCCGACCTTGCTGTTCGTGTTATTCGCGATATCTTCAATGAAGATTTTCGCAAGCTAACAATTCAAGGCAGCGATGCATGGGAAGAGATTAATGGCTACCTCAGTTTTATCGCACCAGAACTTACTTCAAAGATTGAGAAGTGGACTGGCTTAGGCGATCTATTCACTGACTACCGAGTTGATGAGCAGCTTTCTAAAGCATTCGATCGCAAGGTCTATCTTCCATCGGGTGGTTCTCTGGTTATCGATCGCACTGAGGCCATGGTCGTTATCGATGTGAACACAGGTAAGTTCATCGGCAAGGGCGGAAACCTTGAAGAAACCGTCACGAAGAATAACCTTGAAGCTGCGGAAGAGATTGCTCGCCAACTACGACTTCGCGACCTTGGTGGAATTATCGTTGTTGACTTCATCGACATGATTCTCGAATCTAACCGCGAATTAGTTCTGCGCCGTTTAGTGGAATGTCTTGGACGAGATCGCACCAAGCATCAAGTTGCAGAAGTAACTTCTCTAGGACTTGTACAGATGACACGCAAACGTATCGGTCAAGGTCTTATTGAGGCCTTCTCTACAACATGTGAAAGTTGTGCTGGCCGTGGAATCCATATTCATACCGATCCCATTAAGGCTCGTGCTGCGATGCCAGAGGGCGAGCTCAATGCAGATCATGAGTCAGATAACCCCTTAGCCAAGAGCCCAGAGGCACCTGAAATCCAAGAATCGCACTCGGATGAGGCCGAACAACCAGAGGTTGAGGAATCAGCAATTGAGCCCGAACAACCAGAAGCCCCTGCTAAAGGCCGTCGACGTCGCCGAGCCGCCAGTTCCGGAGTAATAACCCCAGGTTCTGTTTAACCATCTCAGAGCCAAGGAGCCGAGAAACCCGCTCAGTTTGACCGGGGACCTCAATACTCCGTACGCTTAGCCCCTGCTTAGTGGTCCTTTTTGCCGCTCAAGCTTTGATTCATTAAAGAACTGGAGCGTTACGTGTACGCAATCGTTAAGGCTGGCGGGCGCCAAGAGAAGGTCGCCGTCGGAGACACTGTCACTGTGGACCGCATTAATAGCGCGCCAGGATCAACCGTAACTTTCCCTGCAATCTTGCTCGTGGATGGCGCAACTGTCACTACTGATGCAAAGGTTTTAGCAGGCGTAAAAGTTACTGCAGAAGTTTTGGATGAGACAAAGGGCAAGAAGATTCATATCTTGCGCTACAAGAACAAGACTGGCTATCGCCGTCGTCAAGGTTTCCGTTCACAGAACACCCGTGTTCTTATCACCGCCATCAGCGGCGCTAACTAGAGGAGTTGAGATATGGCAAGTAAAAAAGGTGTCTCATCGACACGAAACGGTCGCGACTCCAATGCTCAGTACCTTGGCATCAAGCGCTTTGGCGGACAGGTAGTTAACAGCGGCGAGATTTTGGTTCGCCAACGTGGAACTCACTTTCACCCAGGTGCAAATGTTGGCCGCGGTAAGGATGACACTCTCTTTGCACTCGCAGCAGGCGCAGTTGAATTTGGTCGCGCTCGCGGACGTCGCGTTGTGAATGTCGTGCCCGTCGCCTAGTTTCCGGTTCTCATAAAAGAGCGGGCCGTGAATTCGGACCCGCTTTTTTTATTTAATACTTTTCTTTGGAAGGGGAGTCGCACATGGCAACATTCGTTGATCAAGTAACTCTCTATGCCTCTGCTGGAAAAGGTGGAGATGGGTGCGTTTCAGTAAAGCGCGAAAAATTTAAACCACTCGGCGGTCCCGATGGTGGCAACGGTGGACGTGGTGGAGATATCACTTTAGTTGTTGACCCTAACGTGACGACGCTTTTAGATTTCCATCACTCACCACATCGCAAAGCAACTTCAGGTCGAGCTGGATACGGTGATCGCAAAGATGGACCATCAGGTGAAGACCTAACACTTTCGGTACCAAACGGAACTGTTATCTATGACGTCGACGGAAATCAGCTCGCCGACCTTGTTGGCAATGGAACAATATTTATTGCCGCGCAAGGCGGACGTGGTGGACTTGGAAACCTTGCACTCTCTTCAGCGAAGAGACGCGCACCAGGCTTTGCGCTTTTGGGCGAACCTGGCGAAGATCGCACACTTGTTCTTGAACTAAAGAGCGTTGCAGATATAGCACTTGTTGGTTTCCCAAGTGCCGGAAAATCTTCACTCATTGCGGCAATTTCTGCAGCGCGCCCAAAGATTGCTGATTATCCCTTCACAACGTTAATTCCTAACTTGGGAGTAGTGCAAGCCGGTGGTGCTCGATTTACTGTTGCAGATGTTCCTGGATTAATTCCAGGGGCAAGTCAAGGCAAGGGTCTCGGACTCGAATTCTTACGTCACGTTGAACGTTGTGTTGCACTTGTCCATGTATTGGATTGCGGAACGTTAGAAACCGATCGCAACCCGATCTCAGATCTTGAAGCTATCGAATCAGAGTTGGCACAATACGGTGGGCTCGAAGATCGTCCACGCATGATTGCTCTTAATAAAATTGATCTTCCAGATGGTGCAGCAATGGCGGAGATGGTTGCCGACACGCTTCGCGATCGAGGCTATGAGGTTTACCCAGTTTCTGCAGCATCACGTGAGGGATTAACTGAACTCACATATGCGATGTCTCGTTTGATTCAAAAATCTCGTGCAGAAGCAGCAGTACAAGAGCGCACTCGTATCGTTTTGCGCCCTGTTGCAGTCGATGATTCTGGTTTCACGGTTAAAGCTAATGCCGATGAATCATTCACGGTGGCGGGTGCAAAAATCGAACGTTGGGTGCGTCAAACAGATTTCCGCAATGCAGAAGCGATCGGATATCTTGCAGATCGCATGGCACAACTTGGAGTAGAGCGTGAACTCTTCAAGAAAGGCGCAATTGCCGGAAGCGAAGTTCGCGTAGGCGTTGGCGAGGCTGCAGTTGTATTTGATTGGGAGCCAACAATTGAAGCTGGCGCAGAACTCTTGGGATCGGCACGTGGCGAAGATGCTCGTTTTGATGCACCATGGCGTGGTTATGAAAAGAAGCATGATCAACTCAATGAAGATGAGATCGCCGATCAATGGGAATATAAAGTCGCTGACCCACATACTCCAGAACTGATAATTGAAGATCCCACGGAGGAAGACGAAGGCGTTCAGTGAATCGCGCCGAGATATCACGTGCGAAGAGAATCGTCATCAAAATCGGCTCATCATCGTTAACTGGTTCGGCCGGCTCTCAATTAGACACGCAAGCGGTAGACACCCTTACTGACATAGTGGCAGAAGCTCGCTCACGTGGCGCGGAAGTATGCGTTGTTTCATCGGGTGCAATTGCGGCGGGATTAGCTCCTTTAGGTTTAAAAGCGCGCCCTAAGGATTTGGCCACACAACAAGCCGCGGCATCAGTTGGGCAAGGTCTCTTGATGCATCGCTACACAGAATCTTTTGCCCGTCATGAATTAACAGCTTCACAAGTGCTTCTCACTACTGAAGATGTAATCCATAGAGCGCATTATCAAAATGCTCAACGGACTCTTGATCGGTTGCTCGCTTTAGGGGTAGTTCCAGTTATCAACGAAAATGACACAGTAGCAACACAAGAGATTCGCTTTGGTGACAATGACCGTTTGGCTGCCTTAGTTGCACTGATGATTGCAGCTGATTTACTTATTTTGATTTCAGATATTGACGGTTTATACGATGCACCTCCTAAAGAACCTGGCGCTGAAAGAATTTCTGATGTTGCATCAGTTTCTGAAATTGATGAATCCATTATTGGTGGAATAGGCAGTGCCGGTGTTGGTAGCGGTGGAATGATTACAAAAGTGGAGGCAGCTCGAATTGTTACTGGCGCTGGAATCCCGATGTTACTTACTTCATTGCCACAAGCGCGGGAAGCGATATTTGGAGCTGACCTGGGAACATTTTTCCGGGCTCATGCATCTAGAAGTAATTCGCGCATGTTGTGGCTCGCTCACGCTTCAACACCCCATGGTCGCCTCATTGTCGATGATGGCGCAGTAACTGCATTGCTCGAGCGCGGCGTCTCACTCTTGCCTGCCGGCGTAACCGCAATTGAAGGTGATTTTAGCGCTGGAGATGCTGTTGAAATTTCAAGTCAATCAGGCGTTGTCATCGCGCGTGGACTAGTTGCTTTTGATGCATCAGAAATTCCGATGATGATGGGGCGCTCTACTAAAGATTTAGCGAAAGAATTAGGACCAGAGTACGAGCGAGAGCTTGTTCATAGGGATGATCTAGTTCTTATTTAACGCTATCTCATGCATCACCGCTGCTGTTAATTCTTCAAAGTTGCCACTGTCGGTTGGTTCGTCACTGAGTTTGACCATGACTGTGTGGGTACTGGGTTGGATCACTATGTATTGCCCATGAAGGCCTAGCATCATCATCGTTCCTGTAAATGGATGCCAGAGTTGTGCGCTATAGCCCCAGCCGTGATCGAGTGTTGTTACCGGGTTAGACAATCTGGCCATCCAGTTGGCATCGATAAGGTTCTTAGTGCCCAATGCGCTTACTCCATTGTTAAGTACAAGAGAGCCAACTCGTGCATAGTCTCTCGCTGTCGCGTTGAAGCAACAGAAAGTTTTTTCAAGCCCACCTACATGGTCAACATTCCAAAAGGCGCTGTCTTGAGCACCGATTGGTTGCCAAATATTCTGACTGAAGTAATCCGCAACTTTCATACCGGTTACCTTTTGAATAATAAATCCGAGCATTTGTGTATCAACGCTTCGATACTCCGATTGAGTCCCTGGTGCCCAGCTCATCTTGCGGTTATGTTGCATAAAGAATTTAAGATCAGTAGTGGCGTACATCTGAGCAATACCAACACCCCAGCCCGATGGCCCTGTTGGATAATTGTCGCTAACTCCCACCCCTGCCTGCATATCGAGCAATGACTTGATTGTTACATCATCAAATGAATCACCAGTTGCATATTCCGGGAAGTACTTAACGAATGTATCGCTTTCCTCAATTTTTCCTTGAGCGACCAATTGGCCAATCATTAGTGAAGTCATCGTCTTTGCAACCGAATACGATGGAAGTTGAGTGTGAGAAGTAATGCCGTCCTTGTACCACTCGTATGTGATGACACCATCTCGAATCACGAGAAATGCGTTTGAGTTGGTAATTGTTAAGAAATCATTAAAAGGAATATTCTTGCCATCCCAATTAACTTCTGCTGGCATAGCTTCGTCGCCAGTTACCCAGGGAAGCGGATTCTTTGCAGGTGTGATTGTATGGAAGGGCATCATCGTCGGAGTTTTAGATGCAGGAGCCAGGCCAAGTTTGATGGCTGCTATTGGTTCTGGATAGTGAATAACTCGAGTTACCCCAAAGAGGATTACATAGAAACCTATTAGGCCAACAGTGATGATCCGAATGACTTTTAATGATGTACGCACATCCCAAGCCTAACCCCCGATAGGCTTTGCGGCATGGATGCCAACGCTCTCATCGCTAATCTTGCGGATACAGCCCGAAAAGCTGCGCGAACTTTGACGAGCGCATCCGCCGCAGACCGAAAGTCTGCAGTCATTGCAATTGCTGATGAAATTGAACGAGCGGCAGATGAAATCGTTGCAGCCAATGAGGATGACCTACGTCGAGCGCGCGCTGAAAATATGCATCCGCAGTTGATCGATCGCCTCTCACTTAACAAAGAGCGCATTACGGGTGTCGCAAATGGTGCTCGTCAAGTTGCCGATTTGCCATCGCCTTTGGGTATCACTCTTCGTGAGTCAACTATGGAAAATGGGCTTCACCTGGAACAAAGAACGGTGCCCTTCGGTGTAGTGGGAATGGTTTATGAAGCTCGCCCAAATGTGACGGTTGATGCAGCGGTCATTTTATTAATGTCCGGAAATGCTGCCCTTTTACGCGGTTCATCTAGCGCAGCTTCTAGCAATGAAGTTCTCGTTAAAGTCATGAGGAGGGCGCTGGCAGGAACAAGAATTTCTCCAGATGTTATTCAACTAGTTCCTTCTGAAGACAGAGAGAGTGTTCGCGCTCTTCTTCATGCGCGAGGCAAAGTAGATCTTGTCATTCCTCGGGGCAGCGCCTCACTCATCCGAATGGTCGTTGATGAGTCAACGGTTCCAACAATTGAGACTGGCGCCGGTGTTTGCCATGTTTATGTCGATGAGTTTGCCGATTTCGGAAAAGCTATTCCAATTCTTATAAACTCTAAGACTCATCGACCAAGTGTCTGCAACGCAGCAGAAACTTTATTGGTACACGAGAAAATTGCATCATCCTTCTTGCCTGTGGCGTTACAAGCATTAGCCGATGCGGGAGTTGTTTTGCATTGCGATCGGGCATCTCAAGCGATAGCCGACTCCATCAATATTTCAGCAACACTTGCATCTGAAGAAAATTGGAATACCGAGTATGGGATTTTAGAAATGAACGTAGGAGTTGTCTCTTCCGTTGATGAGGCTGCCGACCACATTGCACAGTACGGAACCAACCACACCGAAGCGATCGTTACTGATTCTCAGGAGGTTGCCAATAGATTCATCGCGCTGTCAGATTGCGCTGCAGTGATGGTCAATGCTTCGACTCGATTTACCGATGGCGAGCAAATGGGATTTGGGGCGGAAATTGGAATCTCGAATCAAAAACTTCATGCTCGTGGGCCGATGGGCCTAGAAGCCATGACCACAACTACCTGGATAGTCACTGGAAACGGTCAAATTCGCAGTTAACCCTGTGAGTAAATAGAATAAGCGCCATGAGCAATCTGTCACGAAGCGATGTCGCACATCTGGCCCATCTTGCTCGAATCGATATGACTGACCCTGAGTTAGACGCCCTTGCCAACGAGCTCGATGTAATTCTCGAAGCAGTCGCACGCGTTCAAGAAGTGGCCACGCCCGATATTGCGCCAACTTCGCATCCATTGCCACTTCGCAATGTGACGCGTCCTGATGTGGTCACGCCAAGTCTTACACCTGCAGCAGCCCTCTCCGGGGCGCCGGCTAGCGAAGATCAACGTTTCCGCGTTCCTCAAATTTTAGGGGAGGAATCATGATTACTCGTGCAGCTCACGAAATGTCTGCAGCGATGGCTTCAGGTGAAATTTCCTCTGTTGAATTAACTCAAGCCCACCTTGATCGCATAACTTCAGTGGATGCTCAAGTTCATGCATTTCTACACGTTGATACCGAAGGCGCATTAGCACAAGCACAATCTGTTGACGATGCGCGTGCGCGTGGTGAAAGCGTTGGCCCACTTGCCGGAGTTCCGCTAGCTCTTAAAGATGTCATGGCTCAGCAAGGAATTCCGACGACCGCCGGTTCAAAGATTCTTGAAGGATGGCGTCCTCCATATGATGCAACCGTCGTATCTAAATTAAAAGCAGCAGGCGTTGTTATTTTAGGTAAGACAAATATGGATGAGTTTGCAATGGGCTCATCAACTGAGAATTCAGCATATGGCCCGACCCATAACCCTTGGGATCTCACTCGCATTCCTGGCGGTTCTGGTGGCGGATCATCCGCATCACTTGCAGCATTTGAAGCACCTCTTGCAATCGGTACTGATACTGGTGGATCTATTCGCCAACCCGCAGCAGTGACTGGAACTGTGGGAGTTAAACCAACGTATGGTGGAGTTTCACGATATGGATTGATTGCTTTTTCATCCAGCCTTGATCAGGCAGGTCCATGCGCTCGAACCGTTTTAGATACTGCACTTTTACATGAAGTCATTGCCGGTCACGACGCTCACGATGCAACAAGTATTGATGCTCCTGTCCCACAAGTAGTTCGTGCAGCGCGCGAAGGTTCTGTTAAGGGAATGAAAATAGGCGTCGTCAAAGAACTCAATGGCGATGGATACCAAGCTGGCGTTCGTTCTCGATTTGAAGAATCACTCGAACTTCTTGCCAAAGCTGGAGCTGAAATTGTTGAAGTCTCATGTCCCAATTTTGAATATGCACTCGCTGCCTATTATCTAATCGCCCCAAGTGAATGCTCATCCAACCTCGCACGTTTTGATGCGATGCGTTACGGCATTCGTGTCGGGGATGAAGATGGTGCTTCCGCGGAGTCAGTCATGAATTTGACTCGCGAAGTTGGATTTGGTCGCGAAGTAAAAAGGCGCATAATTCTCGGCACATATGCACTTTCTTCTGGCTATTTTGATGCCTATTACGGAAGTGCTCAAAAAGTTCGAACGTTAATAATGCAAGATTTCAACAAAGCATTTACGTCTGCCGATGTTTTGGTTTCGCCTACCTGTCCCACAACAGCATTTAAGATTGGCGAAAAGGCCAATGACCCGCTCGCTATGTATCTCAATGACATCGCAACGATTCCAGTCAATATGGCAGGGATTGGTGGCATGAGTCTTCCATGCGGACTAGCGCCTGAGGATGGCCTACCCGTTGGATTCCAGGTCATGGCACCGGCGATGCAGGATCAACGAATGTACTCAGTAGGTGCCGCGCTTGAAGCATCCCTGCTTTCACAATGGGGAGCTCCTTTGCTTTCCCAGATTCCAGCGTTAGTGGGTGCAAAGTGAGTCTTACTTATGAGGATGTAATTGCAAAGTACGAACCAGTATTGGGCCTAGAAGTTCACGTCGAACTCAATACCAATTCAAAGATGTTTTGCGGATGTAGCACCATATTCGGTGGCGAACCGAATACTCAGACATGCCCTGTTTGCTTGGGAATGCCTGGAGCACTTCCAGTTGTCAACGAGAAAGCGATTGAATCATCGATTCTTATCGGCCTTGCTCTTAACTGTTCGATTACACCATTTAGTCGTTTCTCTCGCAAGAACTATTTCTATCCAGATATGCCAAAGAATTTCCAGATTTCACAGTACGACGAACCAATCTGCGTTAATGGTTATCTGGACGTAGAAATTGATACTGACGAAGGTATTAAGAAGTTTCGTGTTGAAATCGAACGCGTGCATATGGAGGAAGATACAGGGAAGTCATTGCACGTTGGTGGAGCCACTGGACGTATCCATGGCGCCGACTACTCGCTCCTTGACTACAACCGCGCAGGTATCCCTTTAGTAGAAATCGTTACGAAAATTGTTCCGGGCACTGGTAAATATGCACCAGAAGTAGCAAAGGCCTATGTTGCAGAATTGCGAGATATCTTGCGATCTTTAGGTGTGAGCGATGTCCGTATGGAACAAGGATCATTGCGATGTGATGCCAACGTTTCCCTCCGACTTATCGGAGCAGAAACTTTAGGTACCCGAAGTGAAACGAAGAATGTTAATTCATTGCGCTCTGTTGAACGCGCAGTTCGTGGCGAAATGATTCGTCATGCAGAGTTGCTCAACAAGGGAGAGCGAGTAGTACAAGAAACTCGTCACTTCCAAGAAGAGAGCGGACTTACACGTTCTGGCCGCTCAAAAGAGCAAGCCGAGGACTATCGATATTTCCCAGAGCCCGATCTAGTTCCTGTCGCACCAGATGCAGCCTGGATTGAGACTCTTAGAGCCACGCTTCCAGAACAACCAACATTGCGCCGCAAACGTTTGCAAAGTGAATGGTCTGTTCCTGATAAAGAAATGGCGGCAATGATTAACGCGGATGCTCTCGATATTGTCGAAGCAACGGTAAATCTTGGGGCCGATCCAACACGTGCACGTGGTTGGTGGCTGGGCGAAATCTCGCGCATCGCAAACGAACAAGGTGTAACGATTTCCGATTTGAAAATATCACCTACAGATGTTGCCCAAATTGTGGCACTCGTCGCTCAGGGCGATTTGACGGATAAGTTGGCGCGCCAAGTTGTTGAAGGCGTGATTGCTGGCGAGGGAACACCTGCATCAGTAATTGAATCTCGTGGATTAAAAGTTGTTTCTGATGAATCGGCTCTTATGGCTGCGATTGAGCGTGCAATAGCAGCGCAGCCAGAAACTGCAGAAAAGATTCGTAACGGTCATATTCCTGCGGCAGGCGCACTTATAGGTGCAGTAATGAAGGAAACGAAGGGCCAAGCTGATGCTGCCCGAGTACGTGAACTACTTCTCACGCACTTAGGGCAACCTTCAGATTAGTGAGCAAGCACGCCTTCTGTTTCAACAACGGCTTCCTTGCCGATATTGATGAAGAAGGCAAGGACTATTGCTCCAACAAATAGCAATCCTGCACTGACAGTAAATGCAGTAGTGAATCCGTGTGTCATAGCAAAGGGTTGAAGTGATTTACCCATTGTCTTATGCGTAGCGATATAGGTTGTTGTTGCTGTAGCTGCGACTGTATTTAGTAAAGCCGTTCCGAGAGATCCACCAATTTGCTGGCTGGTGTTAATCATCGCACTAGCAACTCCAGTGTCGTGGTTACTAACAGCGTGAAGTGATGTCGTGGTGAGTGGGATGAATACCAATGCCATACCGCTAGACATGATGAGCAGCGCAGGAAGCACATGCGTTATGTAAGCAGTTTCTGGAGTGATTCGAGTTAGGAGAAGCAACCCGACGGCTGCAGATAGTAAACCAGGCACCATAAGTGGCTTAGGTCCAACCTTTGGAAGCAATGCTGAAGCTATGCCAGCAAAAACAATAATTCCGGCAGTAAAGGGCAAGAATGCAAATCCAGATTTCAATGGCGAATATCCAAGAATCATTTGCAGGTAGAGACCAAGGAATAAGAACATCGAAAACAGTCCGGCTCCCACAATGAGTGATCCAAGGTATGAACCTCCACGGTTTCGTTCGGTGACAACTCGCAGGGGCATCAAAGGATTCGCTACTCGTTTTTCGATAACTACAAAGGCAACTAGTAGCGCAATTGATGCAGCAAGGAAACCAAGAGTGTGGCCATCGGTCCAGCCATGTGTTGCTGCTTGATTGAAGCCATATGTTAACGAGAAGAGACCTGCGGTGGCTGTTAATACACCAGGAATATCGTAGGTGTTATCACCAGAGGCTTTTGATTCATGGACAAATTTCGTAGCCAAGATGGCTGCAAGGATTGCAATAGGCACGTTGACACCTAAGCACCAGCGCCAGGAGAAGTATTCGGTAAGAGTTCCACCAAGAATTAGTCCAATTGCCGCGCCGCCACCAGAAATTGCACCAATTACGCCAAATGCTTTTGCGCGCTCTTTAGGTATTGTGAAGGTGACGCTAATAATCGCCAGAGCTGCAGGTGCAAGTAGCGCACCAAATACACCCTGCAATGCGCGTGCAGCAAAAAGTAGATGCTGAGTCGATGCGATGCCGCCAAGGGCAGATGCTCCCGCGAAGCCGATAAGCCCAACAAGGAATATTTTCTTGCGCCCCATGTAGTCACCAATACGGCCGCCTAAAAGAAGAAGTGATCCAAAAGCCAAGGTGTAGGCAGTGATGATCCATTGACGGTTTGCAACGCTTATCCCTAAGTCCTTAGTGGCACTTGGAATGGCGATATTTACGATCGATGAATCAAGAACCACCATCAGCTGTGAGATGGCAACAACAAAAAGTGTGCGCCAACGGTTGGGATCTAGTCCTTCTTTATAGGCATTTTCGAACACGCGTCAGACCTCTTTCACTGCAGATTGGGATTGTTTGGCTAAATCTTGAATAGTGGAAGTTTACCCTCAAATGAGACAAGCGCATCCCAGAACCTTTACGATTAGCGCCATGAGCACAATGAAACCTCGGTCCGGTCTTGTTACAGATGGAATGGAACGCGCCCCTGCACGTGGAATGTTACGCGCCGTCGGAATGGGCGATGAAGATTGGGTAAAGCCACAAATTGGAATTGTCTCTTCGTGGAATGAAATAACACCGTGCAATCTTTCATTGGATCGTCTTGCAAAAGCTTCGCGTCAAGGTGTCATTGACGCAGGGGGATTCCCCATGCAATTCGGGACGATTTCTGTCTCTGACGGTATTTCAATGGGACATGAAGGAATGCACTTTTCTTTAGTCTCTCGAGAAGTTATTGCTGATTCAGTTGAAACTGTCATGCAGGCTGAGCGCCTTGATGGCATGGTTACTTTTGCAGGCTGTGATAAATCATTGCCAGGCATGATGATGGCCGCAGCACGAATCGATGTTGCCAGTGTTTTTGTTTATGGCGGTTCTATTTTACCTGGACAGGTTGATGGCAAAGATGTCACCATCATTGATGCATTCGAAGCAGTAGGTGCATGTGCCCGCGGTCTTATATCCCAAGAACAAGTAGACAAGATTGAACGTGCCATTTGTCCAGGCGAGGGTGCATGCGGTGGTATGTACACAGCAAACACAATGGCAACTGTGGGCGAGGCAATCGGACTTTCCCTGCCAGGTTCAGCAGCGCCTCCTGCGGTTGATCGACGTCGTGATGCGTATTCAGTCAAAGCTGGTGCCGCGGTTGTAGAACTTATTCGTCAAGGGATTACTACTCGCGATATTTTAACAAAACCTGCATTTGAAAATGCAATTACTGCAGTAATGGCTTTGGGTGGATCGACGAATGCGGTTTTGCATCTTCTTGCTATTGCACACGAAGCAGATGTTGATCTCAACCTTGAAGATTTTCATCGCATCGGTTCAAAAGTTCCACTACTTGGAGACCTCAAACCATTTGGTCGTTTCGTCATGAGCGACATGGATAAAGTTGGGGGAGTTCCAGTTGTATTGAAGGCCCTTCTTGATGCCGGTCTATTGCATGGTGATGTTTTAACAGTTACTGGTAAAACAATGGCCGAGAACCTGGCAGATATTGCACCGCCAGATCCAGATGGTGAAATTCTTAGAGCAACGAGCAAACCACTTTCCCTCGGTGGCGGAATTACTATTTTGAGCGGTTCACTTTCCCCAGATGGCGCAGTAACAAAAACTGCTGGAGTTGGCGTAGATCTCTTTGAAGGACCTGCTCGAGTTTTCGAACGCGAACAACATGCAATGGACGCACTTGAAGATGGAACGATTCAAGCAGGCGACGTCGTGGTTATTCGCTATGAAGGCCCAAAGGGTGGCCCGGGAATGCGTGAAATGTTGATGATTACTGGCGCAATTAAGGGCGCAGGTCTTGGCAAATCAGTGCTCTTGCTCACAGATGGCCGATTCTCTGGCGGGACAACGGGCTTATGTGTTGGCCATGTTGCCCCTGAAGCATCCGAAGGCGGCCCTATCGCATTTGTAAAAGATGGCGACCGTATTCGCATCAATACCGTTGATCGCACGCTTGATTTATTGGTATCTGAGGCCGAACTTGCAGAACGTCGCGTTGGCTTTGCTCCAATTCCACATAAGTACACCCGAGGAGTACTTGCTAAATATGCAAAATTAGTGGGATCGGCTAGCAAGGGCGCGGTCTGCGACTAGTCCTACCAAGAGTCCAGATTGTGAGATGCCAATCTCAGGGGTTGACGGTTTTGAGCCTGAAGTTGGAGAATAAGAACATGATTTCAGTAGTGGTGATTGAAAAGCGCGCGATCTAGCACCATTTGATCGCGCGCTACCCTCAGTTATTTACTGAGGGTTTTTGCATTGATAGGGCAAATTTTCATCGCAAGATAACGAGAGCGAAGGGAGAAGAGAATATGGGAACAGAAATGACTGGGGCGAGCAGCCTTGTGAAATCTTTGGAAGCCGCAGGAGTTGAAGTCATGTTCGGTATTCCCGGAGGCGCAATCTTGCCCGCATACGATCCCATCTTTGATTCAAGTATTCGCCACATCTTGGTTCGTCACGAACAAGGCGCAGGCCATGCTGCTACTGGTTATGCCCAAGTAACTGGCCGAGTCGGAGTCTGCATTGCAACATCTGGTCCCGGTGCAACAAATCTCGTGACACCACTTGCTGATGCACAAATGGATTCAGTTCCTCTTGTGGCAATTACCGGACAGGTACCTTCTGCGGCAATTGGTACCGATGCATTTCAAGAAGCCGATATCCGCGGCGTGACAATGCCAATTACTAAGCATAATTATTTGATAACGAATCCCGATGACATCCCTCGCGCAATCGCTGAGGCATTTCATATTGCAAGCACCGGTCGCCCTGGTCCTGTCTTGGTTGATATTGCTAAAGACGCGCTTCAGAAGATGACAAATTTTTCATATCCCAAGAGCATCCAGCTTGCTGGGTATAAGCCACAAATAGAACCCAATGCAGAAGCAATACGTGACGCGGTTGCTCTCATTATGTCTGCTAAGAAACCAGTTCTATATGTAGGCGGCGGAATTATCAAGGCGAATGCATCAAAGCAATTGATGCAACTAGCCGAACTCACAGGGGCTCCAGTAGTTACAACATTGATGGCACGTGGAGCATTTCCCGATAGTCACCACTTGCACCTAGGCATGCCAGGCATGCACGGAACAGTTGCAGCAGTTACAGCGTTGCAAAAGAGTGACCTCCTCATCACCTTAGGTGCACGCTTTGATGATCGTGTTACAGGAAAACTTTCATCTTTTGCAGTACACGCAAAAGTCATTCATGCAGATATCGACCCCGCTGAAATTGGCAAGAATCGATTCGCTGATGTTCCAATCATTGGCGATCTCGCGCACACCTTAAATGCACTCATTCCTGCACTTCAATCAGAGTTTAAAAAGAATAAGCCAGACCTTACAGTTTGGTGGCGCCAAATGGCTTCACTTCGCGCAACGTATCCATTGGGATATGACACGCCACCGGATGGAATGATTTCGCCCCAGCATGTTATTGAACGAATCGGTGCAATTGCTGGACCGGAATCCATTTTTGTTGCCGGCGTAGGCCAGCATCAAATGTGGGCATCACAGTTTGTTAAGTATGAAAGGCCCAGATCGTGGCTTAACTCTGGCGGCCTCGGAACAATGGGATACGCAGTTCCCGCCGCAATGGGTGCCAAAGTTGGCGCGCCAGATACAACAGTGTGGGCTATTGATGGAGATGGTTGTTTCCAGATGACCAACCAAGAGTTAGTTACCTGCGCTCTTAATAACATCCCAATTAAAGTTGCCATCATTAACAATGAAAGTTTAGGCATGGTTCGCCAATGGCAAACAATGTTCTATGAAGGTCGCTATTCAAATACATCTTTGGACTCAAAACGAATTCCAGATTTCGTGAAATTGGCTGATGCCATGGGATGTGCTGGTCTTCGATGTGAGCGCCCTGAAGATGTAGATGCTGTCATCAAGGAAGCAATGTCAATCAATGATCAGCCTGTTGTCGTTGATTTCAGAGTTTTCCGCGATGCGATGGTCTGGCCGATGGTCGCCGCCGGAACATCAAATGATGAAATTATGATTGCTCGGGGCCTTGCTCCCGACTGGGATTCACAGGAGTTGTGATGAGTACACATACGATTGCAGTTCTTGTAGAAAACAGTCCTGGTGTCTTGGCGCGTGTTGCCTCACTCTTTTCGCGTCGCGCCTACAACATTGATTCACTGGCGGTTGGACCGACAGAGAATCCTGATATCTCACGCATGACGATCGTTCTGAATTTGGATGGACATGTGCTTGACCAAGTAATGGCTCAGCTCTACAAATTAGTTAACGTGATTGCGATTTCAGAAATGACAGACGAGGCGACTATTAAAAGAGAGTTGCTACTCGTTAAAGTAGAAATCGGAACCAAAAAGTCAGAAATCGAATCAGTTGTTGCGAAGTTTGGGGCAACAATCGTTAATGATGATGATGGATTCCTCACGGTACAAGCTCTGGGCGAGCCGGCCCGTATCGAAAAACTTCTTGAGGATTTAACTGCCTTCGGAATAAAAGAATTGGTGCAATCTGGTCTGGTTGCGCTCGAACGTGGAAGTGCTGCTCTCTCAGACCGCACGCTCAGTGCTCAAGGAATCTCTACCCTGCACGAACTCGGTACTCAAGCCGATTACCAAAACTAATCCGACATACAAACAGAGAAAAGGAAATCAGCCGTGGCAACTATGTATCACGATGAAGATGCAGACCTATCTATCATTCAAGGTCGAAAGGTCGCTGTTATTGGCTATGGCTCTCAAGGCCATGCGCATGCACTTAGCTTGCGAGATAGCGGAGTCGATGTTCGTGTTGGGCTAGCAGAGGGATCCAAATCTCGTGCAAAGGCAGAAGCTGAAGGCCTTCGAGTAGTCAGCGTTGCTGAGGCAGTTAAAGAAGCCACAGTCATCATGATTCTTGCTCCAGACCCAGTTCAGCGCCATATTTACACAGAATCAATTTTGCCAAATATCAAAGATGGCGATGCCATTTTCTTCGGACACGGATTTAACATTCGTTACGGATACATCACGCCTCCAGCAAATGTTGATGTGTGCATGGTTGCGCCAAAGGGTCCTGGCCACTTAGTTCGCCGCGAATACTCGGCAGGACGTGGAGTTCCTGTCATCGTTGCTGTTGAGCAAGATTCAACAGGAAGTGCCTGGCCACTCACTCTTTCATATGCAAAAGCTATCGGCGGACTTCGCGCAGGTGGAATTCTCACAACATTTACTGAAGAGACAGAGACAGACCTGTTTGGCGAGCAAGCAGTTCTCTGCGGTGGAGCATCACAATTGGTTATGTACGGCTTTGAAGTTCTAACCGAAGCTGGCTACCAACCTGAAGTTGCTTACTTTGAATGTCTCCACGAACTCAAGTTGATTGTTGACTTGATGTACGAAGGTGGAATCGCAAAGCAGCGTTGGTCTGTCTCTGATACTGCAGAATTCGGTGACTATGTTTCTGGGCCACGAGTAATCGATGCACGCGTTAAAGAGAACATGAAGGCAGTACTTGCCGATGTTCAAAACGGAAACTTTGCAAAGCGCTTCATTGAAGATCAAGATGCAGGCGCCCCGGAATTTAAGGCAGCACGCGAAAAAGGCGCCCAGCACCCAATTGAGGCTGTTGGACGCGAACTTCGCAGAATGATGTCTTGGGTCAAGAACGACAAAGATGATTACAAAGAAGGTAGCGCTGCGCGTGGCTAAACCTGTCGTATTGATTGCTGAAGAACTCAGTCCCGCAACGCTTGATGCGTTGGGGCCGGATTTCGAAGTCCGTCATTGTGATGGAGCGAATCGACCTGAACTTCTTGCTGCTCTTGCAGCAGGTGTTGATGCGGTGTTGATTCGTTCTGCCACGAAAATGGATTTGGAAGCAATCACTGCGGCAAAAGGTTTGAAAGTAATTGCACGTGCGGGTGTTGGCTTGGACAACGTGGAGATTCCTGCGGCAACCGCTGCAGGAGTCATGGTCGTTAACGCACCAACATCAAACAT
>CAFAZX010000020.1_pt1 | contig 18420 bp, 22 predicted proteins | sample 7267911 | NCBI WGS metagenome assembly CAFAZX01 (sample SAMEA6814013, study PRJEB35770) | uncultured Actinomycetes bacterium | biome: Freshwater; feature: Freshwater reservoir; material: water | place: Czech Republic | collected 2016-04-20 | depth 30m m | reverse complement strand
TAGACCTGCTCCAACGATGATGGAGTAGATAGAGAGCTGCCAGTATGGAGTTGTGCGGGTGAGAGTGACCATAGAAAGAATTCCTAGAGTCATAGTCGCAGTACCTACAACTGGGAATATCTTGTAATGGCCTTTAGCGCTGATTCGCTTTCCGCTGTAGATGGACATAGAGACGATACCCAACATGAGTGGAATCAACTTCAAGCCAGCTGCTGTTGCTGAGTTGCCTTTAACAATTTGCAGATAGAGAGGCAACATAACGATTGCACCAAACATGCCAGCGCCAATTACTGCGCCTAGGGCAGAGGTCAAACTAAAGGTGTGGTTCTTGAAAAGGCGAAGCGGAAGGATTGGCTCTTTTGCTTTGCCTTCCCAATAGAGAAATGCACCAGAAATTGCGAGGCCGGCAAATAAATATGTAAGTGTGCGCGAATCTAACCAACCGTATTCAGGGCCGTAGACGGCGACTGAGAGAAGTAGCGACGTAACTCCAAGGATTAATAGGAGTGCGCCAAGGTAATCAATGGAATGTTCGCGCTTAATTTTTGGAATGTGCAATACAGCAGAAGTGATTACTAACGCGAGAATTCCGAAAGGTAGGTTGATGTAGAAAATCCAACGCCATCCGGTGATTCCAAGAATGTGTTGGTGATCGGAGAAGAAACCACCAAGTAGCGGACCTGCAACTGATGAAAGACCCCAGACGGCGCCAAAGTAACCTTGGTAGCGACCGCGCTCGCGCGGAGGAACAATGTCTCCGATGATGACGAAGGTCAGCGCCATCAAACCACCAGCGCCTAATCCCTGAAGCGCGCGAGTTCCAATGAGTTGAGTCATGTTTTGTGCAGCACCTGCAAGGGCAGATCCAATAAGGAAAGTAACAATGGCAAATTGGAAGACAACTCGACGACCGTAAAGGTCGGAGATCTTTCCGTATAGCGGTGTCGATGCGGTTGAAGTAAGAAGGTATGCCGTCACAACCCAGGTGTATTCCTTGAGTCCGCCAAGGTCGATCACGATGGTCTTCAAAGCAGTGGAAACGATTGTTTGATCTAGGGCAGCTAGAAGCATTCCTGTCATCAATCCGCTCAGAATGATCATGATCTCGCGGTGGGTGTGGGCTTTGGCTGGTGCTCCGGATGCGGCTACGTGCTTGGACATTAGTTACCTTTCATATCAACGTGCTCAGTTTTCGTCATTAAGGCTAAAGGGGTTAATCCTGGCGAGCCAGGTATTTGAATCTTCAACTAGAAGTGTAACTTTACCCTGTGAAATCAATCGTTGCAGAGCATCTGGTCCGGACCTACCGAAATGGCGAGGTGAAAGCCCTCGACGATCTCAGCCTGGATGTGGAGGAAGGCACTGTTCTGAGTGTTTTGGGCCCCAATGGAGCGGGAAAAACAACTGTGGTACGGATTCTTTCCACACTTCTCACTCCAGACTCAGGAAGCGCAACCGTTGGTGGGATCGATGTTATTAAACATCCTGAAAAGGTTCGCGAAATTATTGGTCTCTCAGGTCAATATGCAGCGGTCGATGAGACGCTCACTGGTTGGGACAACTTGGTGATGTTTGGACGTCTTTATCATTTAGGCAAGAAAGCATCGATTGCACGAGCCGATGAATTACTAGAGCGTTTCTCACTTACCGATAGCGCTCGCCGCCCAATCAAAACATATTCAGGTGGAATGCGCCGACGTCTTGATTTGGCCGCATCGTTAATTGTGCAACCAAAAGTTCTCTTTCTCGACGAGCCAACAACGGGATTAGATCCACGTGGCCGCCAGGAAATGTGGGGAGTCATTGAAGAATTAGTAAAAGGCGGAGTGACCTTATTATTAACAACACAGTATCTCGACGAAGCTGATCAATTAGCAGATGACATCATCGTTGTAGATCACGGAAAAGTAATTGCTCGCGGAACATCCGATGCCCTCAAGAAACAGGTAGGCGGCGAACGCTTAGAAGTAGTTGTTGATCAAGCACACATTGCATCAACGATGGAAGCGGTTGCAAAAGTAAGTGGACATGCTGCCTCACTTGACGAAGGTCTCCGAAAAGTTTCTGCGCCCGTCACTACTGGTGCAACTGCGTTGATTGAGGTTCTGCGCCTGCTGGATGCAGCGGGAATTCACCCACTAGATGTTGCGCTAAAGCGTCCATCTCTTGATGACGTATTTATGTCGCTAACAGGACACGTGGCAGAGGATCAAGCAATTGTGATTGATAACGCTCGTGGCAAAAAGAAGAATAAGAATTCGGAGGCGAAGTCATGAACGCACTAATGGATGCGCTAATCATCACTAAGCGCCAATTGTTACAACTTGCTCGAGTTCCTGAGGTCCTTATTTTCTCGACTATTCAGCCCGTTATGTTCGTACTTCTATTTCGCTATGTATTTGGCGGCTCCATCGCTACGGGTGATCCAGGCGGATACGTGCAACTTTTGATGCCTGGAATCTTTGTGCAAACAACTGCTTTTACATTGGCAGCAACCGCCTCTGGATTAGCTGAAGATATGACTAAGGGCTTAATCGACCGCTTCAGGTCGCTACCTATCTCGCGCTCAGCTTTGGTTTTTGGTCGCACTCTTGGTGATGGCTTACTTAACGTTGTAGTGCTCGCCGTGATGGGTCTTGCGGGATTTATTGTTGGATGGCGTCCATCGTCTGGAATATTTAAGATCGGCTTGGCATTTATATTCCTTTTGGCATTTGGGTATTCACTCTCATGGGTAGGAATTTTTGCGGGGTTATCTGCTCGTGATGCACGAGTCGTTCAGAATATGAGCTTCCTTATTACTTTCCCACTTACATTTCTTTCCAACGCATTTGCGCCAACAACGGGAATGCCACGGCCATTGCAATATGTTGCCGAGTGGAACCCGGTATCGACAATGGTTGCTGCTTGCCGTGAATTATTCGGATTACAAAATCACTTCGGCGCGACTGCTAATTCTTTTCCAAGCCAACACCCATTGACGATGTCGTTAATTTATATGGTTGTTATCTTGGTGATATTCGTACCGCTAAGTGTTAGAAAGTACAGCCGCGCAAATAAGAAGTAATGTAGTTTTTAAGAAGAGTTAAAGAATTATGCGTAAAACTCGGCTTCGAGAATCGCGACTGTAATCTCTTTTCCACTGGGTGCTTTGTATGTAACCGTTTCTCCGATTTTTACACCCAGAACAGCTGCACCTAATGGTGATTTTTCGCTGTAGACATCTAAGTCACCTGATGCGATTTCGCGTGAACCTAATAAGAATTTAATTTCATCGCCACCGATATCGGCGGTAATAACCATTCCGGCGCCAACGAATCCTGATTCACCTGCAGGTGGTGCACCAATATGTGAATGCTCGAGCATGTGCTTGAGTTGGCGAATTCGTGCTTCCATCTTTCCTTGCTCTTCACGAGCCGCGTGATATCCGCCGTTTTCTTTGAGGTCTCCCTCTGCGCGTGCAGTTTCAATTTTCTTGATGATCTCAGTGCGCCCCGTTGTTTCTAGGGTCTCTAGTTCTGACCGCAAGCGATCTGCAGCCTCTTGTGTGAGCCAGGTCTGGGTAGTCATAAGTCACGAAGGTTACTGTGTTGAGGCCCAACAGCGCGAGATGCCTGCATTTACCGGGGTAGTTCGAGTGGAAATGAGCGTAATTTTTTCTATATGAGAAGCCCCTGGGGCAAAGACATCATTGATTTCGCCAATCACGTTCTTGTCGTAGTCATGGGCCACCAAGGTGCAGGTAATTTCATCGGTGGGCGTCCTACGGTCAATGGAATAGCGCAGAGAGATTGATTGATCGGATACCACCGTGAATGAGATGAGCGTTGTCCGAACCTCTGGATTGGAATGATGGAGCCCAGCCCAAGCAATCCATGCTCCGCCTGCAAGAAGCAGGAAAATCGCTAGGCCCTTGTATCGAGCAGGTCGGCGCCCGTAGCGGTCATCCATAGATAGTTCGGACATGGGATGATTGTGGCAGAGGTACGGACTGGAGTGGAAATGTCAAAGAATGTTGAGATGGGCGCGGCTGGCTCGGCCACCGTTGCGCTTTTGACCATTGCCGTTGCTTTCTTGTTGCGTAGTTTCTATCGACGCTTCACGCGCATGGAAAAACGCAAGGATGATGAGACGCAGTAACTTTCAGAGCGTCCTGGCTTACATCGGTCTCGTTGCACTTGTTGGTGCATTTGCCAGCCTAGGGTTCTGGCAATTACAACGTGCGCAAGATAGCCGCCGTCAAATTGTTATTGATAGAGCTGTTCTTTCTTTAGATTCTCTGGCTAAGCCGCGAACTTCACTTGATGGTTCAGCGGTTTTGCGAACCGTCATTGCGAACGGGAAATACATCGCTCGCTTTGAAGCACCAAACCAAATGGATGCATCGGGTACGAGTGCCAACTGGGAAGTAAATCTGTTGCAAGTCTCTCCCACCGCCGCAATTCTTGTTGCACGGGGATTGTGGAGTGATAGAGGCGAATCTGATTTCACTAAGAATTATTCGATTGAAGCCACCGTCATGCCACACCAAAATGATGCCCATGCAGAAAGTGCAGCCGGAGTCTTAAGTCGGATTGATAGTGCGCTGGTTGTGAATGAGACAACCCTTGACCTTTATGACGGTTTCTTAATTGTTGCCAAGGAATCAATCACGGAAAATGGAGTGAGCACGTCTGTCACTCGTACCCGCCTGGACCCGCCCACGCCAAAATCGGGAATTCCTGGCTTCTATTGGCAGCATGTTTCTTATGTAATTATCTGGTGGCTTATGGGATGCGTAGTGCTCTACCTTCCCTTCTACCAACGTAAGATTAAGCAAACCAACCCTACGAAAGTGAGCAGTACATGAGCCCTGGTGAGACTTCAATGGATGGAACCCTCAAGCGCTATCGAGTGATGGCCATCATCTCTGGTGTGATGTCTTTGCTTTTGTGGTTTGTGGACCTGCCCATCAAATTCTTCTCCCATGATGATCACCTTCATAGTTTGGTCGCATGGATTCCGATGGTGCATGGCTATCTTTACCCGCTCTATGTATTAGCTGCGATTCAGTTTTCGATAAAAGCACGCGTGGCATTGCCCAAAATGGTTGGTTACATCTTGGCTGGCACGCTTCCTGTTGCGTCCTTGTGGGCCGAACGTCACGTCGTTGCACAATATGGCGGCCATAATCACAATGGCCACAAGGGAGAGACGGCCACAAAGAAGTAAATGCGAACACGTGGGCTGGTGATTCGAAGGGCGATAAAGGCTTTCTTGTATCCGCTCTATGAGCGACGCCTTGTTAGATCGTTAGATTTCACGCAGACCCCGCACCATGTTGGTGTCATTTTGGACGGTAATCGTCGATGGGCAAAAGCCAATCCTGACAGTGTTGGAATGACTTCATCAGCCAGGGGCCATCGCGCAGGCGCTTCTAAAATTGTTGAATTCTTGGGATGGTGTGAAGAGGCCCAAGTTCACGTTGTCACCTTGTGGCTACTTTCGACAGAAAACCTCACTCGTCCTGAAACTGAATTACGACCACTCCTTGAAATCATTGGGGAAACGGTAGATGCATTGAGCTCTACGAAGAGATGGCGCATTAAACCCGTTGGCGCACTGGAGTTATTGCCTCCGTGGCTTCAATTAACGTTGGAGACTGCAGCAAAAGAAAGCGGTTCAAATGATGGCATCGAAGTAAACGTTGCGATTGGTTACGGAGGCCGACGTGAGATTGTGGATGCAGTTAAGCAGTACCTCACTCATGAAGCAGCCGATGGGCACAGTATTGAAAAAGCTGCGGAGAAGCTTTCCGTAGAAGAAATTGGCAACTTTTTATACACGGCAGGTCAGCCCGATCCAGAGTTAGTAATTCGGACATCGGGGGAGCAACGTCTTTCTGGATTCTTGTTGTGGCAAAGCGCCCATTCTGAGTTCTATTTTTGCGAAGCTTATTGGCCAGATTTTCGACGAGTTGATTTCTTGCGCGCCCTTCGTGCCTATGCCTTGCGCCATCGCCGTTTCGGAAGTTAAGCATTTAATTCTTAATGAATAGTAAGAACTGCTCGCGCGTGTCGCTGATTAAGTAGAGGGTTTCCGTTCTACATTTTTCCTGTCAGAACTAGTCCCCTCTAGTTTCCTTCGAGAACAATTACAAAGATTGAGGGATCCCCGCTTGACGGCTCAGACCGATAAGAAGACCTATGTTCTCGACACCAGTGTTTTGCTGGCAGACCCTGGCGCGTTTCTTCGCTTTGCAGAACATGAAGTTGTATTGCCCGTCGTAGTTATCAGTGAGTTAGAGACCAAACGTGATCACCCAGAACTCGGCTTCTTTGCCCGAGCCGCCTTGCGTGCCCTTGATGATCTTCGAGTAAGTCACGGTCGCTTAGACCAACCTCTAACCATCACACCCGAAGGCGGCACCCTTTCGGTAGAACTCAATCACTCCGATTTAAGTTCGCTGCCCCAGGGCTTTGTCCGCGATGGGACAAATGATTCACGAATTTTGGCGGTAGCCCGCAATCTCATGGCCGATGGTCGCGACGTTGTCTTGGTCAGTAAAGACCTGCCTCTGCGAGTGAAAGCATCCTCGATGGGGATTGAAGCGGAGGAGTATCGCGCTGAGTTAGTTTCCAATAGCGGATGGACCGGAATGGTGGAGGTCACCGTCGGCTCCGACGTCATCGACTCCTTATACGCCCATGAAGTTGCAGAGCACGAGGCTGCTCATGAACTGCCCTGCCACACGGGGGTTGTTTTGCACTCGGATAAAGGCAGCGCTTTGGCGCGAGTTACGCCGGATAAGAGATTGCTCCTTGTCAGGGGCGATCGCTCCGCATTTGGTTTGCATGGCCGAAGCGCCGAACAACGAGTGGCGCTAGATCTATTACTAGATACTGAAGTAGGAATCGTTTCTTTGGGTGGACGGGCCGGAACTGGCAAAAGCGCACTAGCGCTCTGCGCCGGTTTGGAAGCGGTGATGGAGCGACGCCAACATAAGAAGGTTGTGATCTTCCGTCCTCTCTATCCAGTGGGAGGTCAAGAGCTGGGCTATCTGCCAGGTGGCGAAAATGAAAAAATGTCGCCGTGGGCGCAAGCAGTTTTTGACACTCTTGGCGCACTCGTGAGCCAACCGGTTATCGATGAAATCCTTGATCGCGGTCTTATCGAAGTCTTGCCACTGACACATATCCGCGGTCGCTCCTTACACGATTCCTATGTGATCGTTGATGAAGCGCAGTCGCTGGAAAGAGGAGTGCTCCTGACAGTTCTCTCTCGCATCGGACAAGGCTCGCGCGTGATCATGACCCACGATGTTGCCCAACGTGACAACCTTCGGGTTGGACGCCACGATGGCGTAGTCGCTGTCGTTGAAACCTTGAAGGGCCATCCGCTCTTTGCGCACATCACCTTGACGCGTAGCGAGCGCTCACCAATCGCCGCTCTTGTCACCGAACTTCTCGAGGGCCCAGTCACGATGTAACTCGAAGTCCGCGAGTTCGTTGACGGCGTGAGCGGGGAGCGCACCTCTGGCGCTCAATGCCTTTGGTAGGTGTCCCAGAGATGGCCCAGAGGTGGCTCATAAATGACTGCCAGATGCCCTCAAAAAGGCTAAAGGAATAGGTCACACTCACATTTGCGACAAATCGGACTTTCCCCTTTACGACCTGGGCTTTAACTTGTCCACAGGGGATGGTTTTTCTGAGAATCCATGAGACACGCGTGTTGTGATTTGCCCTTGCCACCCCTTGTTGCCACCCTTAAACCTTCCCCGCACCAAGCAGAGCCCTTATCTACCAAGAAACGGGCTCACTGTTCATTTTCTGCAGGGTGCGCAGGGCCGCTTACTAAGAGTTACTAAGAGTTACTAGGAGAAGGTGAAGGAGGTGTCATGAGTCGCAGTACCAAACGCTCCCTTAAAAAGGAGCACGAACTCATGAGACGCCATCCCGGAAACCTCCTTGGCCACACCAAGAAGGTTCTTACCGCTGGGCTTACCGCGTGGGCCGCGATTTTTGCGATGATCTTTCTTGCCACTGTTCAACCCAGTGCCTACGGTCTTGAATTTCCCATGGCCACACACATCGCTCTTCCAGATGCTGCTGACTTAATGGTGAAGCCATCGTTGACCGTGGCTCTTTATAGCCAACTTCAAACAGGTGGAGCGATTTCTTCCTCCAACGAACTTGCCTTAGTTTCCTTTGCTAGCCAACAGACTGAAGCAGCTCGGAGTATTTCTGGCGCACAGAAAGTTGCCAAGGAAATCATGTCCACCGATTATCAATGGAATTCCCACCAGTATGCATGTTTAAAGACGTTATGGACCCACGAAAGTCACTGGAATTACAAGGCACATAATTACCGCTCAGGTGCCCATGGAATTGCTCAAGCGCTACCTGCTGCGAAGATGGAAGTTATCGCTATGGATTGGCGCACCAACCCCGTCACACAAATTCGTTGGGGTCTGCATTACATCGATCTTCGTTACTCAACACCGTGCAAGGCGCTCGCCAAATTTAAACGCTCCCGCTACTACTAGAAGCTAGAAGCTAGAAGCTAGAAGCACACGGACTATTAGGGACGCTTACCAATAGACATTGGTTTGGAAGTTTCGGCAAAGAAGTCATTGCCTTTATCATCGACAACAATGAATGCAGGAAAATCTACGACCTCGATCTTGAAGACAGCTTCCATCCCCAGTTCAGCAAAGTCCAAAACTTCTACCTTCTTTATGCAATCCAATGCCAGGCGAGCCGCCGGTCCACCGATTGACCCGAGATAAAACCCGCCATGTGCCGAACAGGCATCGGTCACGGCTTTGGAGCGATTTCCCTTTGCAAGCATCACGAAGGACCCTCCGCGAGACTGGAAATACTCCACATAAGAATCCATGCGGCCAGCGGTAGTGGGGCCAAATGATCCGGATGCATAACCCTCTGGTGTCTTTGCAGGGCCGGCATAGTAGACAGCGAAATCTTGAAGGTAAGAAGGCATCGCCGCGCCAGCATCCATCGCTGCTTTTATCTTTGCGTGGGCAAGGTCTCGAGCAACAACCAGCGTTCCAGTCAAAGAGAGTCGCGTCTTAACGGGATGACGGCTTAACTCCTGGCGGACTTTTTCCATGCCTTGATTAAGATCGATTCGTACAACGCCTTCGTCGCTATCAATCAAGTGAGCGGCTGTCGTATCGGGCAAGAAGTGAGCAGGATCGCGCTCTAACTCTTCAATAAATATCCCATCATGAGTGATCTTTGCTTTGACTTGTCGATCTGCAGAGCAAGAAACAGCGATAGAAATTGGCAGCGAGGCACCATGGCGTGGAAGGCGAATTACGCGTACATCGTGGCAGAAGTACTTTCCGCCAAACTGGGCGCCAATTCCCAAAGTGCGGGTGAGTTTGAGGACTTCTTCTTCCATCTCAAGATCGCGAAATCCATGGCCAGTTGCAGCATCCCCCGAAGTAGGCAAGGAATCTAAATACTTAGTGCTTGCAAGTTTGGCTGTCTTTACCGTGTGCTCGGCACTTGTTCCGCCGATGACAATTGCCAAGTGATATGGCGGGCAAGCCGCTGTTCCAAGGGAGCGCAACTTCTCTTCAAGCCATGGATAGAAACTTGTTGGATTCAATACCGCTTTAGTTTCTTGGTAGAGGTAGGACTTGTTGGCACTTCCCCCGCCTTTGGCGACAAATAGGAATGAATACTGATCGGGATGGTCGGTATCGGCGAAAATTTCGATTTGAGCGGGCAAGTTATTGCCGGTGTTCTTCTCATCCCACATCGTGATGGGGGCCATCTGTGAATAGCGAAGGTTAAGTTTTGTGTAAGCGTCATAAACACCTTGAGCAACGGCAACTTCATCTTTGCTTTGAGTTAAAACATGTTGTCCTTTTTTGCCCATAACAATTGCTGTGCCAGTGTCTTGGCACATCGGCAAGATTCCGCCAGCAGAAATATTTGCATTCTTGAGAAGATCAAGTGCTACGAAGCGATCATTGGGCGATGCTTCAGGGTCCTTCAAAATATTAGCTAATTGCTGTAAGTGGGCAGCTCGCAAAAAATGAGAAATGTCATGAATCGCTGTCTCGGTCAGATGCGAAATTGCCTCCGGTGTGATTTCTAGGAAAGTTTTCTCTCCGTGCTTAACGCTCCGCACGCCTTCTGTACCTAATGAGCGATAGATGGTTGCATCTTCTCCAAGTGGCAGCAGGTCGGAGTAGGAAAAAGTAGGTGTCATGGCGTTGGCTTAATTGATTCGAGTTTGGCACGGGCGCCATCTAGCCATTCCTGACAGATTGCTGCAAGGACTTCGCCGCGTTCCCAGAGAGAGATTGACTCTTCAAGTGTTGTTCCACCTGCCTCAAGTTTGCTAACGACATCAGTGAGTTCATCACGGGCGCCCTCATAAGAAAGTTTTGCATCTGCTTTGCCACCAGATTTTGGAGTTTTCGCTGATGGTGCCTCGGGAGATGAATCAGGTGTCATGAGGTAAATCTACTCTCTGGATTCGACAGTTACAGCGTTGATTTCGCCAAGCGCTAATCGCAAACGGAGACGTTCGCCGGCGAAAAGGTTACGTGGGTCACGTGCCACGCTGCCATCTTCGCGTTGAACTACTGCGTAGCCACGGTCCAAGGTTGCCTGGGGTGAGAGCGATCGCACGCGGGCGTAAACATGTACCAACTCTTCGCGAGCAAGCGAGAGAGCATGAACAGTGCTTCGGTGTGAGCGCTCACGTAAGGAGGCAATGATTTCTGCGCGAGTAGAAACAAGAGTGAGTGGATCTTTAAGTACTGGGCGCTGGCGAAGGCTCGCGATGCGTTGAGTTTCCAACTCCAAGACATTTCGTACTCGACGACGTGCGCGCTCTGTCAGTTGATTAATCAATGCAAATTCTTCAGCGATATCAGGAACGACTTTCTTGGCAGCATCAGTTGGTGTCGATGCACGAACATCTGCAACGAGGTCCAAGAGCGGCGCATCTTGTTCGTGGCCAATAGCGCTCACGATGGGAGTCAGACACGATCCGGCAAGGCGTACTAAACCTTCATCAGAAAATGGAAGCAGATCCTCAAAGGAGCCACCGCCTCGGGTAATGATGATGACATCGACTTCAGGGATTGCCTCAAGTTCTCGAAGTGCTGCCGAAACTTCAACGACGGCCGCAGCGCCTTGAACGGCAACTTCGCGGATTTCAAATTCAACAGCTGGCCAACGTCGCTTTGCGTTCTCTACGACATCTTTTTCTGCCGCGCTACCTCGTCCGCAAATTAAACCGACGCGTCGAGGCAGGAGAGGCAATGGCTTCTTGCGATCTTCTGAGAAAAGTCCTTCAGCGGCTAACAATTGTTTGAGGTGTTCAAGGCGAGCAAGCAATTCACCAATACCTACTTGGCGAATTTCTTTGGCAGATAATGAGAGTGATCCATTTTTTGCCGAGTACGAAACCTTTGCCAATATGACAACCCGTGCATTTTCTGGAAGCGGTGAAACTGGAGCCAATACTGTGCGATGGCACATCACAGAAAGACTCATGTCTACGCTGGGATCACGCAATCTCATGAAAGACATTCCGGCACGGTCGTTAATCTGAGAAATTTCGCCTTCAACCCAAATGGGTCCTAAACGATCTATATAACCTTTGAGCGCTTCGGAAACTACCCTTACTGGGGCGGGGGATTCACTTGAAGTTTCGAGCACAGTGCGATTCTAATAGACTCCCCTCCATGTCCAAGAAGGTATTGCTTGCTGCTCCGCGTGGCTATTGCGCTGGCGTTGATCGAGCTGTGATTACTGTAGAAAAGGCGCTTGATTTATACGGAGCCCCGGTCTACGTACGAAAGCAGATCGTTCATAACAAGCACGTAGTCACCACTTTGGAAGCTCGCGGAGCAATATTTGTTGACGAGACTGACGAAGTTCCAGAAGGCGCTCTCGTTGTGTTCTCTGCGCATGGTGTTTCTCCTCAAGTGCATGCCGATGCAGCTAGCCGAAATCTGCGCACGATTGATGCAACTTGTCCGCTCGTCACGAAGGTTCACCACGAGGCAAGGCGATTCGTTGCCGAAGATGTTGAGATTTTGCTTATTGGCCATGCAGGACACGAAGAAGTTGAAGGCACTGCAGGTGAGGCTGTCGGAAACGTGCAGATTGTTGATGGCCTTGACCATATCAAGGACATCAAGGTACGCGATGAAAATAAAGTTGCTTGGTTAACGCAGACAACGCTCAGTGTTGATGAAACTCTTGCAACGGTTGCCGCATTACGTGAGCGCTTTCCTAACATTATTGATCCACCGAGCGATGACATTTGCTATGCCACACAAAATCGCCAAGTTGCAATTAAAGAGATTGCGCCACTTGCAGATCTTGTATTAGTAGTCGGCTCAACAAATTCATCTAACTCGGTTCGGCTAGTTGAAGTAGCCAAGGAATATGGCACCCCTAATGCTTATCTCATCGACTTTGCTTCAGAGGCTCAAGAGAGTTGGCTTGAAGGCGTAGAGACTATTGGAGTGACAAGCGGAGCTTCGGTACCAGAAATATTGGTACGCGATCTTCTCGAATGGTTGGCTGTGCGGGGATTCACTGATGTGGAAACTATTACCGCAACCGAAGAGTCACTTCTCTTCTCCCTGCCTGCAGAACTTCGCAAAGAACTCAAGATTGCTGGTCTGGAAACAGTCATTCACCAGAAGTAGTTCTATGTAATTTAAGTAGTCATGCTCCACAAATAACTGCGCGTACCAAGGGTTTTCACACTGACTTCCCCTGTCCACAGCAACCTAAAAGACCCCGGAAATTGTCTGCACCCTGCGCCAAGAATCGCCCTAGCGCGATGGCACATGACCGATGCGCACCCGAGGCAAGGAGTTGCGATGAAACAAATGAGAAGCATGAAAGAAGTAGGAGTAGTAAAGGCGCTTTCAAGAGGCTTCGAGAACTATGTGAAAGTTGCAAGTAACTTTTCCGAGCGAATTACAGCGTTATTTATCGCGTTGGTTTTACGCACGCGAGTCAAGACGAAGAAAGTCATGGAATGTGGATTCACCGAAAAGGAACTCAAGAGTGATCGAGGCGATGTTCCAGGATGGGTCTTGGTTGTCTTGATGACGACAGGACTTGTAACTGCGATTTGGACTATTGCAGCACCTCGATTAACAGCAATATTGCGCAACTCGTTAGATTCGATGAACGGGATTCGCTAGTTAACCGCTAGTTAACTATGAAATTCGTCAATAGATTCTGGCGCGATGATCGCGGAGTTGTCGAAAGTACCTTAGTAATAATTCCATTGATGGTCCTTTTTCTCATTACCGCATCATTAATTCTTGCGGTTAATTACCGCAACCTGGATTTGTCCTATGCGCAGAGCGAGGCAACGACGGGAGCTATTACAGGTGAAGTACTTGCCTCGGATGAGGTTGCATCATTTAGCTCGTGGTTCTCGGTAGGCAAGCTGCAAGTTCTCATTACTCATCGAAGGAGATTACTGCCGAGCATCCTTCCTGCGATGCCTTTCTTGGCACATGAAAAGGCGAGAACGACTGATGTTGTGGGAGTTGCAGTTATGGAGCGCCAACCGTGAGAACTATAAGAGATTCACTATTTGGCTTTCTAAACTTTGACTCTTTGAAAGTATCGACATCTAACACGAAAGACAAGGGAAGCGCCGTCGTTGAATTTGTGATCCTTGCAATCCCATTATTCTTACCAATAATCATTTACATAACTCAGTTTGCCGATGTGAGTGCGATAGAGATCAACAGCAGGAATTTAGTGCGCGAAGTAGTACGCGCTTATGCCACGAGCGAAGATCTTGGAGATGCACAATCTAGAGCCAACACAATGTTGCACTTTGGCGCTGAGCGAATGGGTTTTACAGAAGAAGAGATTTCCTCGATGACACTTTCATTTTCATGCTCCTCACATCGTTGCTTGACTGCAGGCGAGAGTGTGAGCGCGCGACTGCACGTTACATCGTCTCAGACGCATCGGGTAATTGATGTCTCAGCGCAGGAGTATGTATCGCCATGGCAGTGAAGTCAGAGTTTCGCAAAGATGACGGTTCACTCTCTGTTCTCATCATGGGGTTGTTTCTCATCACAGTCGCACTATTGTTTTTAATGACTGATGTTGCATCTATATCTGTCTCAAAACGTTCACTTACCCAAGCCACTGAAGCCGCAGCATTGCGTGCAGTACAAAGTTTGGATAAGGCCGCTTATTACCGCGGCACATCTGCGGTGGGTGTTCCATTAGATTGCGCGATGGCTCGCATTCGAGTTCTAGAGGAGTTAGATCTCTGGATGAATAGCGATGGAATGAGACGACCAGAGTTAGAGAAAGTCTGGCTCACCGATTTCTATTGCGAAGGCAATACCGTTGAGATACATACCAGCGCCAATGCAGCACTCGCTTTTAGGTTGCCACAATCGACACTTTCCACTGTTGAAATACATGCATCGGCAGGAGCAAGTGCCAACAAATCTGATTGGTTTCTATTCCCCTGAGCAAGGTCGCTCGTTGGATCAACCCAATGAATTAGTCGAGGCAAAACCTGGGAACGAGGCGCTTTCTTCTGGAAAACATACCTGGTTCATTCTGAGTATTCTTCTCACTGTGGCTGCGCGCGAATACGATCTTGAGATCGCTGGAATTGATGCCACCCTTGTCTCAATTGAAAAGGTTTTAAATCTTCCAAAATTACGAGCAGATGCAATTGAGTTCGAAGCTGCGGCTGGAGTGCCCAATCTTTGGGATGACCCTGAAAATGCCCAGAAAGTAACAAGTAAATTATCCCGAGTTCAAAGTGAAATCAAGCGCCTCACCGAACTTCGCCAAAGAGTTGAAGACCTACCTATCCTTATTGAATTAGCTCAGAGCGAATCAGACGCAAACGCACTTGCAGATGCCGAACGTGAACTCGATTCCGTGACCAAGGCAATCGGCCAATTAGAAGTTCAAACGTTGCTTAACGGTGAATACGATGATCGCGATGCCCTAATGACGATTCGCTCTGAAGCAGGAGGCGTGGAAGCTGCTGACTGGGCTGAAATGTTGATGCGCATGTATTTGCGGTATTGCGAGCGCCATAATTTCAAGGTCGATGTTTTGGAAACTTCATATGCAGAAGAAGCAGGAATCAAGTCCACGACTTTTCGCATCTCTACCCCGTATGCCTATGGCACGCTATCGGTAGAACAAGGAACACATCGATTAGTGCGCATCTCGCCTTTTGATAGCCAGAGCCGTCGCCACACTTCATTTGCTGGTGTAGAAGTTGTGCCAGTTGTAGAACAAAGCGATCACATTGAAATTGACGAGAAGGAAATTCGCATTGATGTGTATCGCTCATCTGGGCCAGGTGGCCAAGGTGTTAACACGACAGATTCTGCGGTGCGCATCACGCACATGGCAACAGGGATAGTCGTCTCATGTCAGAACGAACGTTCACAAATTCAAAATAAAGCAACAGCAATGGCTGTATTGCAATCGAAATTACTTGAACGCCGTCGCCAAGAAGAGCAGGCGAAGATGAATGCACTCAAGGGTGACAACAGCGGTTCGTGGGGAAATCAAATGCGCTCATACGTTTTGGCGCCGTATCAAATGGTTAAAGATCTGCGAAACAATCACGAGACCGGAAATACCTCAGCAGTTCTCAATGGCGAAATTGATGACTTCATCGAAGCGGGCATCCGCTGGCGCCGAAGCAGCGCCTCGGCTTAATTTTCGGCCACTATCCAGTCCGCCTTTGGCTTCCTTGGGCCACTATCTAGTCCGCCAAAGTTCGAGCCGAGCAGGTGCTACGTCAAATAAGTGAGATATCCCGCGAAATTATCAGGCAAAAAGTGCCCTTTGGAGCCGATGTATGCGCCGCCCTTGCCTAAACTAAGCCTGTAGAAACCGTGTGCCCGTTTTGAGCCCCCATTGGAGTCTGAGTGATCCGCTTTGAGAATGTCAGTAAGCTTTATCCTGGTCAGGACAAGCCTGCCCTCGCGGGGATCAATCTCGAGGTAACCAAAGGCGAATTCGTCTTTCTTGTTGGGCTTTCGGGATCGGGAAAATCTACTTTTCTTCGGCTGGTTCTCCGTGAGGACCACCCAACCTCGGGAACCATTCATGTCGCGGGCAAAGATTTGGGCACCCTGGCAAACCACAAGGTTCCTGAACTTCGCCGCCAAGTTGGAACCGTGTTTCAGGATTTTCGACTTCTTCCTAATAAGACAATTTTTGAGAACGTTGCTTTCACTTTGCACGTATTGGGATATTCGCAGAAGGAGATTGATCGCGAAGTTCCTGAAGTTCTAGAACTCGTCGGTCTTGAAGATAAAGGCGATCGCCGGCCAAGTGAGATTTCTGGTGGAGAACAACAGCGCGTTGCGATCGCTCGTGCATATGTGAGTCGTCCTGCCATTCTGATTGCTGATGAGCCAACTGGAAACTTAGACCCCGCAACAAGTGTTGGAATTATGAAGTTGCTCGATCGCATCAATCGCGAGGGAACAACTGTTGTTATGGCGACACACGATTCTGGCATTGTCGATCAGATGAGAAAGCGCGTTATCGAATTAGATAGTGGGCATGTTATTCGCGATCAAGTTCGCGGCGTTTACGGATATACGGGCTAAGGGGTAACGAGATGCGCGCACGGTTTTTAGTTAGCGAAGTTGGGATTGGCCTTCGCCGTAACTTCACGATGACATTTGCTGTAATTATTACAGTTGCGATCTCGCTTTCACTCCTTGGCATTGGGTTGCTAGCCAATGCACAAGTAAGCGCGATGAAAGATTATTGGTATGACAAGATTGAAGTATCGGTTTATCTCTGCGGTCCGCTCTCTGAATCACCATCATGCTCTGGAGGCGTAGTTACCCCGGGTCAGCGTCTTGCAATTCAGGAAGATCTTCAAGCACTTCCTGTTGTATCCAATGTGTTTTATGAGTCGCAGACCGAAGCATTTGCGCGATTCCAAGAAAGATTTAGGAATTCAGCGATTGCGCAGAACGTAACAGCCGACCAATTACCTGAATCCTTTCGTGTGAAATTGAGCGACCCAACGCAATTTGCAGTTGTCGTTAGTGCATTTTCGGGACGTCCTGGCGTTGATGTAGTGCAGGATCAACGTGCAATCCTTGAGAAGTTCTTCCGATTACTTGGCGTTCTGCGAAATGGCGCGCTATTGGTTGGTCTGGCATCTGTTCTTACGGCAGCGCTTTTGATTAGCAACACTCTACGTATTGCGGCATTTAATAGACGTCGCGAAACAGGAGTTATGAAACTCGTGGGCGCAACCTCTATGTCGATTCGTTTGCCATTCTTGTTAGAGGGCGTAATTTCGGCGATTATCGGATGGGCAATTGCAACGGGCTTACTGGCTCTTCTCAAGAGCGTCATCGATTCAAAAGTCGCGCCGCTCCTTTCCTTCACCAAGTTCTTCGGTTGGGGCCAAGTCTGGGTTTCCTCTGGCTACCTCCTTGCAACGGGGCTATTTGTCTCAGTGACCGCTTCCGTCTTAACGCTTCGCCGCTACCTCAAGGTTTAAGCGCACCTCATCAGAGTGTTGGTGGTCTAAACTCGCGTTAATAACGGCATCGACCATCGATGTTTGTACTTGAGAGACGCGAGAGAAGTGAGGTGAGCGACCATGGTTAAAGAGGTAGGTCGCAAACTCATCGCGCAAAATAAGAAAGCGCGTCACGATTACTCCATTGAAGATGTCTTTGAATGCGGATTAGTGCTCACGGGCACTGAAGTTAAATCACTGCGCCAAGGACGAGCCTCCCTCATTGATGGTTTCGCCATGATTCATAACGGTGAACTCTGGCTTAGCGGCGTGCACATTCCTGAATACACAGAGGGCACCTGGACCAATCACACACCTCGGCGCGATCGCAAACTCTTGGTTCATAAGGATGAACTCAAAGATTTGGTCGGCAAGACAAAAGAGGGCGGCATAACCCTTGTTCCGCTTTCACTATATTTTAAGGATGGCAGAGCAAAAATTGAGTTGGCTGTTGCCCGCGGAAAGAAGGCTCACGATAAGCGAGCAGCATTACTTGAGCGCCAAGCCGGTCGTGAAATGGAGCGCGAAATCTCTAATAGACGCTCAGGCAAGAACGGCTGACTCAAGCGGGAATAAATAAGTATGGGATGTCGGTTATATCTTCTACACTTAGCGCGCGGAAGCAATTCTGCGCACCACCACAATTACATAGCGACGCAGTAACGCTTCAAGTCTCATTATTTATCCCAGATATCAATTTTTGATTTCTAGATTTAAATCTTGGGGGTGAACGGTCTCGACTTTGGATGTTGGGGCAGGGGAAGCGGGCCGAGGAAGCCAGGATGATCTCGTTAACCAATAACCTGTGCAAAAAACTAAGCGCCAGTACAACTGCCGCTGATTACGCCCTAGCTGCATAAGCTAGCC
>CAFAZX010000019.1_pt1 | contig 18492 bp, 14 predicted proteins | sample 7267911 | NCBI WGS metagenome assembly CAFAZX01 (sample SAMEA6814013, study PRJEB35770) | uncultured Actinomycetes bacterium | biome: Freshwater; feature: Freshwater reservoir; material: water | place: Czech Republic | collected 2016-04-20 | depth 30m m | reverse complement strand
TGATTTTGGCGGCGGAACATTTACTGGAAGCCCTGTGCGCGCTGTGCAAATTGGTGGACCACTAGGTGCATACCTGCCGCTTTCTTCATCTGATATTTCAATGGATTACGAATCCTTATTAGCCGCTGGCGGAATGCTGGGTCATGGTGGAGTCGTGGTTTTCGATGAAAGCGTAGATATGGCCATTCAAGCAAAATTTGCCATGGAGTTTTGTGCTTTCGAATCATGTGGCAAGTGCACTCCTTGTCGCCTTGGATCTACTCGAGGCGCAGAAACGATTACAAAAATTATTGATGGCGTAGATGTTGAAGGCAATAAACGATTACTTCTGGATCTTTGCGAAGTGATGACCGATGGTTCGCTCTGTGCAATGGGGGGATTGACGCCCCTACCAGTTAAGAGTGCGATGCTACATTTTCCTGAAGATTTCGAATCACGTATTGGAGTCGTACGATGACCTTGCTGATCGAGCCAGATTACGGAACTCCCGCGAGCCAACGCTCTGAGACGGTTAACGTTGAAATAGATGGTCAACAAATTTGCGTTCCGGCAGAAACTTCAATCATGCGCGCCGCACTCGAGGCAGGAATTGATGTTCCAAAATTATGTGCGACTGATCGCCTGAAGGCTTTTGGATCATGCAGGCTATGCGTTGTCGAAATTGATGGAAGAAACGGAACACCATCTTCCTGCACGACTCCCGTTTCTGAAGGCATGAAAGTCTCCACGCAGAGCGAGCGTTTAGATCGTGTGCGCCAGGGTGTCATGGAGTTATACATGTCTGACCATCCCCAAACCTGTGTAGCAGGGGACGAATGTGAAATGCACTCAATGGCCGAGCGCGTTGGCTTGAAAGAGATTCGTTATTCAGGCAGCACGCACTTAGATTTGCCCAAAGATGAATCCAACCCTTATTTCACTTTTGACTCTACTGAGTGCATCGTATGCAATCGATGTGTTCGTGCCTGTGATGAAGTGCAAGGAACCTTCGCGCTCACTATCGAAAACCGTGGCTTTGAAGCTCGAGTCTCTTCATCAGGAACATCTTTTATTGAAAGTGAATGCGTTTCATGCGGTGCATGTGTTCAGGCTTGTCCGACAGGTGCATTGACCGAGAAGACTCTTTACACGATTGGCACGCCAACGCGCACTGTGTTAACTACTTGCGCGTATTGCGGTGTCGGTTGCTCTTTCAAGGCGGAAATTAAAGGTGATGAGTTAGTTCGAATGGTTCCGTTTAAGGAAGGTGGAGCCAACGAGGGACATTCATGCGTTAAGGGGAGATTTGCCTGGGGCTACGCGACTCATACCGATCGAGTGACTACACCTTTGGTTCGTGAATCGATCACAGATTCTTGGCGTGAGGCCACTTGGGAAGAGGCGATAAGTTTTGCTTCGACCAAACTATTAGCTATTCAATCCGAATATGGAAATGAAGCAATCGGTGGAATTACCTCTTCTCGCTGCACTAATGAAGAGGTCTACGTTGTACAAAAAATGATTCGGGCAGCTTTTGGAAACAATAATGTGGATACCTGCGCTCGGGTTTGCCATTCACCTACAGGCTACGGTTTGAGTCAAACATTTGGCACCTCTGCCGGAACTCAAGATTTCGAATCTGTTGAACATTCGGATGTAGTTTTGCTCATCGGTGCAAATCCGACCGCAGCTCACCCTGTCTTTGCATCACGAATGAAACAGGCCTTGCGAAAGGGCGCTCAACTCATAGTTGTCGACCCACGCAAGATTGAATTAGTCCGTACACCACATATTGAGGCCACTCATCACCTAGGACTAATGCCTGGTACCAACGTTGCAATTATCAACGCAATTGCTCACGTGATTGCTGAGGAAGGTCTAATAGATCGTGATTTTGTAAACGCCCGTTGTGATCTTGAATCATTTGCCAAGTGGGAAAGTTTTATCAGACTCCCAGAGAATTCTCCCGAATCCCTTGAAGCGGCAACCCGCGTACCCGCAGCCGAGGTTCGTGCAGCAGCACGTCTCTATGCAAATGCACCAAATGCAGCCATTTATTATGGGCTAGGAGTAACTGAACATAGCCAAGGTTCAACGATGGTTATGGGCATTGCCAACCTTGCCATGGCAACTGGAAATATTGGTCGCCTGGGAGTTGGCGTTAATCCCTTGCGCGGTCAAAACAATGTGCAAGGTTCGTGCGACATGGGTTCGTTCCCTCATGAGCTTCCTGGATATCGCCACATTTCAAATCCAAAGACTCGCGCAATTTTCGAAAACATTTGGGGACGTACTATCAAAGCAGAGCCAGGATTGCGCATCCCAAATATGTTTGATGCGGCTCTGGCAGGGCAGTTCAAAGGAATCTATATTCAAGGCGAAGATATAGCCCAGTCAGATCCCAACATTTCACACGTGCATGCTGCTCTTCGGGCGATGAGCATGGTCATCGTGCAAGACCTATTCCTCAACGAAACATCGAAATTTGCGCATGTTTTCCTTCCTGGAACATCATTCTTAGAAAAAGATGGAACTTTCACAAATGCTGAACGTCGTATAAATCGAGTGCGACCGGTGATGCCGTCTAAGACTGGAAAAACCGAATGGGAAGTTACGTGTGATCTGGCTAAGGCCATGGGTTATGACATGCATTACGACAATGGCGGGCAAATCATGGATGAAATTGCTGCCACAACACCTACTTTTGCTGGTGTTTCATTTGCGAAATTAGATGAGCTTGGAAGCGTGCAGTGGCCGTGCAATGACAAAACTCCTTTAGGTACGCCCGTAATGCATGTGGATCAATTTGTACGCGGTGAAGGACGTTTCATGGAAACGCCATTCGTGCCAACTGATGAAAAGGCATCTCGAAAGTTCCCATTGCTTTTGACAACTGGGCGCATATTGAGTCAGTACAACGTGGGTGCCCAAACTCGGCGAACCGCTAACGTGATCTGGCATTCGGAAGATATTTTAGATATCCATGAATCTGATGCTCAACTTCGCGGCATTGCCGATGGCTCGTGGGTGCGGTTATCAAGTCGAGTTGGCGAGACAGTATTGAAGGCTCGAATAACTAGTGAAGTTCCGGCGGGCGTGGTGTACACGACCTTCCACTTCCCTGAAAGCGGAGCAAATGTTATTACAACAGATTATTCTGATTGGGCAACAAACTGCCCTGAATACAAAGTAACTGCTGTTGACATTGCACCCAGCGTTCGCGGTCCTAGCGGGTTGCAGCAACATGAGGTTAGCGGCGACATGCAATTGGAGTCCATCATTCGAATGGCAAATCAAATTGCTGCGAATGTTCCTTCAACTGCAGCCCCAGAACATGCTGTGGCACATCACCTAGTACAGTTTTGGACTCCATTGATGCGTCAGAGACTTAACTCAGAAGTGGATCCCACTAAACTTTCACCGATAGTTCGAGCAGCGATGGAGCTTGAGCGCGCTTCTTTCGGTAGCGACGTGAGTAAGTAATCATGCCCCCGAACGATCGCGTGCCCAGTTCTGTAGCGCGAGCTAAAGTTCAACAGACAAATTCTGATGCAACTACCTCAGATAGCGTTGTAGTCGAGGAGCCTCTAGAAATACGACTAAAGCGCGGAGATAGTGAAGAACAATTAGGAATCACCATGCGGACTCCCGGTGCCGATTTGGAATTAGCTGCTGGCTTTCTATGGGGAGAGGGTTTCTTGACTGATCCTGCTCAATTAAAAACGGTCATAATCTGCGGTGATCGCAGCCTTACTGCCCGCCAACGGGCCAACGTTGTAATTGCAACAGTGAGCGAGGATGTCCCCGACGCGCCTAGATCTCTCCAACGTCGATTCACTATCTCCTCGGCATGCGGTGTGTGCGGATCCACAAGCATGAGCGACCTTCATAATCGTGGAATCAAGTCAGTTCTTTCTCCCACTCGTTCGATTCAAGAACTAGCACAGTTCTCTTCATTGCTAACTGATCGTCAACCGATCTTTGAAAAAACTGGCGGTTTGCATGCAGCACTTCTTGTGACTCCAGAAGGTAAGCCCAAGTGGGTGCGCGAAGACGTGGGACGCCATAATGCCGTTGATAAAGTAATTGGTGCAGCGCTCATGAATGGCGCTTTGCCATTGAATGACTGGACATTGGTTGTTTCTGGTCGAATCGGTTATGAAATTGTTCAGAAAGCAATCGTTGCGGGGATATCGGCGATTGTTGGAGTCTCCGCCCCGACTTCCTTAGCTATTGAATTAGCTGATGAATTTAACCTGACACTTTTGGCTTTTGCTCGCAATGGTCAAGCAAAAGAATTTATTTCTATTCCCGACTGAGGTATAAAAGCCCAGTGGCAATGATTGCTATGCCAATCCAACCTTGAGCATTAATATGTTCGTGCAAAATCGCAGCTGCTAATAAAGTTGCCGTAGCAGGTTCTGCCAAAATTAGTGTAGAAGCGGTACTTGCTCGCACTCCATGTAATCCATAGGCGTAGGCCAAATAAGCCAATGCTGTGGGAACCAATCCAAGCCAAAGTACTAATAGAAAACCGTGGAGCGAGATGAGTCGAGAAGAGCCTCCAGCAAAAAGAAATGGAAGATCGAGTATTGCTGAGAGGATAAAGATCTGTGTCATGGCTTCAGCAATACCAACCCCCATTGCAAGGGCTCTTTTGCTAGCGACCGCAAAGAGGGAGTAGGACGCACCCGCACAGATCGCTAATGTAAATCCAAGAAGATTGAATTGCGAGAATCCCTTGTTGCTACTAAGAGCAAAAATTCCAACAGTCGTAATAGATGTAGCAATCAACCAAGAACGAGAAGGTTTTTCACGGGTGAGAATAAATGCAATTATTCCCGTGAGGGCGGGAGCCGAGCCAAGTGCGGTGACAGTACCGATGGCGACTCCAGTGCTTTTTACAGCGGCAAAAAATGCTAATTGGTAAAGAGCCATACCTATCGCGGCCAACCATAAATCGCGTTTATCTAACTTCTGAATCGTGCGAGGCATGAACCGCGTGAAAAGCCAGAGCAGGAAGGCGCCGCATAGTAAACGGGCACTCCCAACAGCCATGGGTGAAATGCCTTTGGGACCAAGTGCTTGAGCGGTTCCTGTAGAGCCGAAAAAAATACCGGCCAAAATAAGTGCACCGTAGCGATTGCGAATTTTCATTGACCTGTTATGGGTGCTAATAATTTCATTAAAACGCTAGGTCGTTGTGTTATTCGTTCTTCCACGTCGGATGCACCCGAAAGCTTTATCGCAGCGTTTACTCCAAGCCAACGTAAAGGCTCGCGCTCCCACAAAGGACTTCTCCATTGCGCAAATGGCAAGGCGGTTCGAATAGTTTCTTTCTGCGTGACTAAGTCAGCCATTGCAGCCGCAGCCAAATAAGAGAGAGTGACTCCGTCACCTGCATAGCCGCCGAGTTCTCCGTACGAACCATCAAATCGAACATATGCGGCCCAGTCGCGAGTTACCGCGACGGCGCCACCCCATGCATGTGTAAATTCAAACTCTCGAAGTGCTGGAAACCATGTGCGGGACATGATGCGAAGCTGCTCGTGAATATCCTTAACTAGTTCATTGCTATCTCGTCTGCGAGATCCCCAAATATACGGAGCTCCTCGACCGCCGATAGCGAGACGATTTTCTGCCGTTCGTTGCGCATAGGTAACCAAGTGCGCGCCTTCGGCAAAAGTTTCTCGGTTGTGAATTCCAATTTCTTCAAAGATGTGATCTGGAAGTGGTTCTGTAGCTACCATCAATGAGTAGATCGGCAACTGCTCCCTAGAATTTGCATGGTAGGCCTCAATGGCCCGCACTACCGCTTTGGCTTTTATTCTCTTATCGCCAACGTAGACTTTCCCGTCCTTGGAGAATTCCGCGCGAGTGTTTTCAACGATACTCACGCCTCTGCGTTCAAGTGACATAGCCAATCCCACTATGAGAGTCGCCGGATTAATCGCTGCACAATCTGGAGTAAATGATGAACCGAGAGCGCCGTTCATACGAATACGTGATTGCGTTTCCTGCGCATCGAGAAAAGTTGACCCCTCTTCTAGCGAATTTTTAAGTCTTTCTAGTTGGCCACCATTTCGCGCAACGACCAAACTTCCGCCTTTGTGAAAATCGCAGTCAATCTTTTCCTTACTTGCAAAAGCGCCTATCTCATCGATGCTTGATCGCAATTGATGATGAAGGCTGTCGATGATTTCTTGCGAAAAGTGCTTGAGCATTTTTGCATCATCGATGGGGTAGAGAGCTGAAGCCCAGCCACCATTGCGTCCGCTAGCCCCAGAACCAACTGTTGATTGTTCAATTACGGCAATCTTCAGGTGAGAATCGTGGGAGAGAAGGTGATGAGCAGTCCATAGTCCGCTAAACCCGCCGCCAACAATGACAACGTCCCATTGTTGATCGAGTGAGGCACCTTCAAATTTTGGATGATCCGTAAGTGACCACCAAAGACTCATGGCCTTATTATTACCCAATAACCCATGTTGCGATGTAATGGGGAATCGGCAGTCCCGGCTTTAGATTGTCAGCAGGTATCGCGACACCGTATGTGGTCTTGATGGGCAATATGCCTGCCCATACATCTGCATCGAGATCAGATTCCAGATCATCTGGTTGACCAGCCGAAACTTTGACGGAGATTTCAGCCAGAGGGAAAGCCAGAACTGATGTGGCCTTAATTTCTTGCTCGGTCGATGTGCGAAGTTCTGCGCGACGTTGCGGGAAGAGATGGTCAGTTAAGGCTTGAAGTGCTGGACGTTTCTCATCTTCAGAAAGAATACGAGCGGACCCTAGAGCTATTAATGACTCATAATGCATAGAGGATTCAAAGGATGAGCGTGCCAGAACTAGGGCGTTGAGGTGAGTGATGCTCACGCAGGCCGGATGTCCCTGGCTCAAATGTTTGAATAGTCTAGATGCGGTAGATCCATGTAGGAGAAGTTCCTCGCCAAAAGGGGCGCAGGCAATAGGAATCGAATATGGCTGTCCATCGACAACGATTGCAACGTGAGCCACCAATGCGCGCTCCACTATGGAACGCGCAACGGCAGGGTCGAAACTTTCCTTCTGTGGTGCCCGATGAATCTTTGTGCGCTCGCTCATTAGAAAATCAATGAAGAAGCTTCGGTAAGGACGGTGCGCAGAATTGATTCGATTTCATCGAAGTGGCTCTGATCGCAGATTAGTGGGGGAGCCAGCTGAATAACGGGATCTCCTCGATCATCTGCCCTGCAATACAGGCCGTTCTCGAAGAGAGCTTTGGATAGGAATCCTCGCAGAAGTTTTTCGCTCTCTTCAGCGTTAAAGGTTTCACGAGTGACTTTATCTTTCACGATTTCGATTGCTAGGAAATACCCAGCGCCACGAACATCGCCGACAATGGGTAAGTCGTAAAGTTTCTCAATGGTGGCCTTGAAGGCCGCTTCGTTTGCTCGCACATGTTCATTAGTGCCTTCACGTTCCATAATATTTAAGTTAGCCAGCGCAACTGCGGCACCTGCAGGATGGCCACCAAAGGTGAATCCATGTAGGAACGAAGCAGTTCCATGACGGAATGGTTCGTAGAGGCGTTCGTTTGCAATCATCGCGCCCATTGGGAAATAACCAGATGTCATTCCTTTTCCGCAAGTAATAATGTCTGGAACTACTCCATAGCGCGTGGAAGCAAAGTATTCACCGATGCGTCCGAATGCATTAATAGTTTCATCGCAGACCATCATCACGTCATATTGATCGCAGATCTCGCGGACTCTTTGTAGATAGCCGGGAGGTGGAACAAAACACCCACCTGAATTCTGAACAGGTTCAACAAATACTGCGGCTACTGTGTCGGCGCCTTCAAAAAGAATTGCTTCTTCGATGCGATTCGCTGCCCATTGGCCAAATTCTTCAACTGAATCACGATGATTCAAAGGAGCTCGGTAGAAGTTTGTGTTTGGAACTTTGTGGTGTCCTGGAACAAGTGGTTCGAAATATTGTTTCGCTCCAGGAATACCAGTGATTGAAAGCGCTCCCTGAGTAGTGCCGTGATAAGCAATGTGGCGGCTGATGATTTTGTGTTTCATCGGCTTGCCCATCATCTTAAAATATTGCTTAATAAGCTTGGCAGCAGATTCAACGGCCTCGCCACCAGTGGAAGTAAAGAAGACGTGGTTGAGGTCTCCAGGTGTGTATGAAGTTAATTTCTCGGCTAATTCAATCGCAGTTGGATTGGAGTAAGACCAAATAGGAAAGTATGAAATCTCGCGAGCTTGCTTTGCGTACGCGTCAATGATTTCTTCACGTGCATGGCCAAGTTGGACAGCAAAGAGTGAAGAGATGCCATCGAAGTAGCGCTTGCCGCGATCGTCGTAAATATAAGGTCCTTCACCCTTAACAATTATCGGTATCGAGCCGCCGTCATCGTATGCGCCCATGCGAGAGAAGTGCATCCAAAGGTGATCCTTGGATCGGTTAGACCAATTCTCTTCATGATCGGTAGCGAATTTTTGGGCATTATCGAACGTTGTTGTTGTTGCCATTTGTTAGGTTCCCCAGTTATAAAGTTGTTTGCGCAACTTCAGGTATATAAAACTCTCAGTACTGCGTACTTGAGGTATTGCACGTATTCGTTGTAGTAAATCCAGAAGATGTTCATCATCGTTACAAATCACTTCGCACATCACATCAAATCCGCCAGATGTCACCAGGACATAGTCAACTTCTTTGTAATGCGAGAGCTGATCTGCAACTGCAGTGAGATCTCCTTCAACTTTGATTCCGACCATCGCCATGCGGTACGAACCGACGGTGAGTGGGTCGGTAATTGCGACCACTTGCATGACCCCAGATTCAATGAGCTTGGCGATGCGCTGGCGCACCGCAGCCTCAGAGAGCCCAACGGCAAGACCAATTGCGGCGTAGGGCTTACGCCCATCGATCTGCAATTGTTCGATGATTGCCCGCGAGAAATCATCGAGAACTTGACGGTGTTTAGGGGCCATGGGGTTACTCTCTCGCACCTTTCAAGGAAAAGCAAAGGAATCCGCAGATTTTGGGGCGTTTTGCTACGATATCCGCACGAAAAGTGCCAAAAATCAGCCAAATCCGCAGTGGGGGTTACTTTCTAAGCGTGCGAGGGCGTACTGTGCGCTTATAGCGTGTCTAGCCAGGCGCGATTTGAGAAAGGGATGTCGATGGAGCAGTTAAAGAACCTCATCAATGGACAGTCAGTAGCGAGTTCGTCCGGGGAGGTGACTTCAATTGTGAATCCATCCACTGGTGCGGTCTACGCGCAAGCGCCAAATTCAAATCAGGCCGATGTTGACGCGGCGATGAAATCTGCTGCCAATGCATTTACTGGATGGAGAGACTCGACTCCAAGTGAAAGACAACGGGCGCTGCTAAAGATTGCAGATGCACTTGAGTCTCGCTCTGAAGAAATCGTTGCAATCGAATCTCGTAATACAGGTAAGCCAATTGGTATTACCACTTCGGAAGAAATTCCTCCAATGATTGATCAAATTAGATTCTTTGCCGGTGCCGCTAGAAACCTTGAAGGTAAATCAGCTGGTGAATATATGCATGGCATGACATCAATGATTCGTCGCGAACCAATTGGAGTATGCGCACAAGTAACTCCATGGAATTATCCAATGATGATGGCTGTTTGGAAGTGGGCTCCTGCAATTGCCGCTGGTAATACCGTCGTTCTTAAGCCGAGTGATACAACTCCAGCCTCAACTATTTTTATGGCAAATGTCATGTCAGAGTTCTTGCCCGCGGGCGTAATAAACGTCATTTGCGGAGAGCGTGACACTGGTCGTGCACTTGTTGATCATCCAACTCCAGCAATGGTTTCTATCACTGGCTCCGTTAGAGCGGGAATGGAAGTAGCAGGAGCTGCTGCAAAGCAACTCAAGCGCGTTCACTTGGAATTAGGAGGCAAGGCACCAGTAGTTGTATTTGATGATGCAAATCTGGAAGCTGCGGCAGAAGGAATTGCAATCGCTGGATTCTTTAACGCTGGACAAGATTGCACTGCAGCAACGCGCGTCCTTGTGCAGGCCGGCGTCTATGACCAAATGGTCGCGATGCTTGCAGATCAAGCAAAGAACAACATTGCAATTGGCGACCCTCATGAAGATGTTTTGGTTGGCCCAGTCAATAACGCCAATCAATTGGCACGGGTATCTGGATTCCTAGATCGTGCACCATCTCACGCTCGAGTAATGGCTGGCGGTAAGGCGCTAGAGCGCGCAGGGTTCTTCTTCCCTCCAACAATTGTTGCCGACCTCAAGCAAGACGATGAGATGATTCAGAACGAAATTTTCGGTCCAGTCATCACGATTCAAAAATTCAACACAGAAGAGGAAGCAATCGCGATGGCCAATGGAGTCGATTACGGCTTGGCATCGAGTGTCTGGACCCGCGACCATGGTCGTGCGATGAGGCTTGCAAAGGCCTTTGACTTTGGGTGCGTCTGGATTAACACTCATATTCCGGTGGTTGCTGAGATGCCACACGGTGGCTTCAAACGCTCCGGATACGGAAAAGACCTTTCCGGATACGGTTTTGAGGACTACACGCGAATCAAACACGTGATGACGAATCTCAATTCTTGACGCGTAATTTATCTCCGATTGCCTTCAATACTGTGGACTCACCACGCTTGAGGGCATAAACTCCCCGCATAAGTTCACCCATGAACTCGACGAATGAAGGATAGATAACTCTCTACCAATGAACACCACCACGATGAGGAGCTGTAATGCCAACCATTAATCCAATCTCGCCAGAGACCCGAGCAATTATCCGCGCACAAATGTCGCGAAGAGGATTTATTGCAGGCGCAGGTGGCTTGGGAGCAGCGGGACTACTTGCTGCTTGTGGAACAAAATCTACTTCTTCGGATACTGCTGCGGCAGTGAAAGATCTATCGGATACAGAAAAAGTCGCTCGTTGGGCAAACTGGACTTTATATTTGGATTACGACTCAGATGCTAAGAATTATCCAACACTCGACGCTTTCCAAAAGTCATCGGGCATAGAAGTTACCTATGCTGAAGATGTAGACGATAACAACACTTTCTACGGAAAAGTCGCCGGTCAATTAAAACTTGGTAAAGATATCGGTTACGACATTGTCACTCTTACCGACTGGATGGCAGGACGCTGGATTCGTTTAGGTTACACACAAGCATTTGATGCAGCGAACATCCCAAACAAAGCAAATATTCTTCCAGTCCTTCAAGATGTTGCATTCGATCCAGGTCGAACCAACTCGCTGACCTGGCAGACAGGTTTTGCTGGATTCGGTTGGAATAAAGAATTACTACCAAAGGGCGTCCATTCCGTTGATGATCTTTTTGCGCCTGCAAATAAAGGTCGCATTGAAGTTCTTTCTGAAATGCGCGACACAATGGGAATCATCATGCAGTACCAAGGTGTGGATTGTTCGGCCGCATTCACTGAAGACCAATTCATGAACGCTGTTGATTTCCTTGAAGCAAAAATTTCTGATGGCTTCATTCGTCAAGTGAAGGGCAACTCCTACAAGGAGGACCTCATTTCGGGTGATGCGATTGCTGTTATTGGCTGGTCTGGAGATCTCTTCCAGTTAGCAACTGAAAACAAAGGTAAATTCGACTTTGCAGTCCCTGACAGCGGTGGAACTCTATGGAGTGACAACATGATGATTCCTTCCACCTCACCACATAAGAAAAATGCTGAAGCAGTCATTAATAATTACTACGATCCTGCTGTTGCGGCTCAAGTTGCTGCATATGTAAATTACATTTGCCCTGTTGAAGGCGCTCAAGCTGAGATGGAAAAGATTGATCCAACCTTGGCTGCTAGCCCATACATATTCCCTGATGCAGCTGCCCTATCCAAGGTAAAAGTTTTTGCTGCGTTAAGCCCAGCAGATGAAACTAAGTACCAGACTGCTTTCCAGAAGGCCACTGGCAACTAGTGGTCGACGCGGCAGCCTCGACTAAAGGCGATTTAAACCTCACCAATTTGGTGAAAGAGTTTGGTGATTTTCGCGCAGTTGATGATTTATCTCTGCTTATTCCAGAGGGTTCATTCTTTGCCTTGCTTGGACCATCAGGATGCGGAAAAACTACAACTCTTCGAATGATTGCCGGATTAGAAGAACCAACGTCGGGAAAGATTGCAATTGGTCCTACCGACATTACCTACGCCAAGCCGTACGCACGTCCGGTTAATACTGTGTTCCAAAACTATGCACTTTTCCCACACCTTACTATCTTTGAAAACGTAGCTTTCGGTTTGCGTCGTCGTGGGATTAAGGATGTAAAGGAGCAAGTCACTAAGGTTCTCGAACTCGTAGAGCTCGGCCATCTTGCAGGCAGGAAACCTGTTCAACTTTCAGGTGGGCAACAACAAAGAATTGCTGTTGCTCGTGCAATTGTGAACCGTCCTGCGTTACTGCTTTTGGATGAGCCACTCGGCGCCCTCGATCTTAAGTTGCGCCGTCAGATGCAGATTGAGTTGAAGTGGATTCAAACCGAAGTTGGATTGACCTTCGTGCATGTAACACATGACCAAGAAGAAGCCATGACCATGGCCGACACGATTGCCGTTATGAATGAAGGACGAATTGAGCAGATGGGAACACCCGTTGAGCTCTATGAATCACCACGTACCGTTTTCGTTGCAAACTTCCTTGGGCAGTCCAACTTGGTAAAAGGAAAAGTTGAAGGAACAAGTGGGGATGACCTTCTGGTATCCGTGCATGGCAATCGAATAATCGTTCCTGCCAATCGAGATTTTGCAGCCGACAATCATGAAAATAGCGTGCTTATTGGCATTCGACCAGAGAAAATCTCACTTGAGCATGCTGAGGAAAATACCCTCGGCGGCGGAATCATTACTGACATTTCCTTCGTCGGCGTTAGTACGCAATTTCAAGTTCAAATGCCATGGGGGCAAGAACTTGCCGTCTTTGAACAAAATGATGGTGGAGCTTCACACTTGCAAAAAGGTGACACGGTCTCACTTTCTTGGAAGCCTCAATTTACTTTCGCACTGGACGGAACTGCCGATGTCGATGCTGGTACCTCCGTTAACCCTGACGAGGAATAATGGCATTTGTAGCTGCAGTCTCTAAACGTTCGAGTGTTGTTCGAGGCATCAAGAGGCCGAGCACTCCATATCTTTTACTGATTCCAGGTCTTGCTTGGCTGGCCATGTTTTTCATTTTTCCACTCATCAACCTTGCAGGTACAAGTACTCAAACACCAGGGGATAGCGGTGAAGTAGGCGTATATGTTCAAACTTTTCGTTTTGCCAACTACATCGATGCATTTTCGGGCGCCCGAGATCAGTTCTTGCGCTCATTCTTCTTTGCCTTCATCGCAACAGTTTTGGCTTTAGCGATTTCTTACCCACTTGCCTATGCAATCGCCTTTAAATCTGGCAAGTGGAAGAACCTTTTACTAGTGCTTGTGGTTGCCCCATTTTTCACTTCATTCCTTTTGCGTACCGTTGCATGGAAACAGATTCTGGGCAATGAAGGTCCCGTAGTTGCGGTATTGAAGTTCTTGCATATTTTGGGGCCACAGAGCGGCCTCACTGCAAGTGCTTTCGCTGTCGTTACCGGCATGACCTATAACTTCTTGCCCTTCATGACCCTTCCTCTCTATGCAAGCCTCGAGAGAATTGATCCACGCACTTTGGAAGCCTCTTCTGACCTTTACGCGAACGGAATCACAACTTTTCGAAAAGTGACTTTTCCACTTTCGCTTCCTGGTGTCGTTGCCGGAACCTTGCTTACATTTATCCCAGCAGCGGGTGACTACATCAACGCGACACTTCTTGGTAATCCACGAACGAAGATGATTGGAAATGTCATCGAATCCCGATTCTTTGACATCGTCGATTACCCAACCGCTGCAGCGCTTTCTTTTATGTTGATGGCAGCGATCTTGATCATGGTCATGGTTTATGTTCGCCGTGCAGGTACGGAGGAGCTCGTATGAAACGTTGGCTCTCCAAGAACCTCATCAAGGTATATGCCTTCCTTGCATTTGTTTATCTCTTTATTCCGATTGCCTACACAATGGCTTTCTCATTTAACAATGCTGGTAAAAGCAATCTCACATGGCGTGGATTCACTTTTGCGAATTGGCAGAACCCATGCGGCGCCCCTCAAGTTTGTAACGCCCTGGGTAACTCGCTAAAAATTGGTGGCATATCCACCTTAATTGCAACAATTCTCGGAACAATGATTGCTTTTGCGTTAGGCCGGCATCGCTTTCGCGGACGCTCTTCAGTTAACTTGCTGATCTTCTTGCCGATGGCAACACCTGAAATTGTTCTTGGAGCATCACTGCTCGCAATGTTTTTGAATCTTGGAATCAATCCAGGTTTCTGGCCAACAGTTATCGCGCACGTGATGTTTTGTATCTCATTCGTTGTTGTAACCGTTAAGGCCCGTATTGCAAGCCTTGATCCCAAGTTAGAAGAAGCTGCAATGGATCTCTACGCAACGGAGGCCGAAACATTTCGTCGCGTAACACTTCCACTTGTGATGCCAGGAATTTTTGGCGCAGCGCTTTTGGCATTTTCTCTCTCCTTTGACGATTTCATCATTACAAACTTCAACTCAGGCACACTCACAACATTTCCGAAGTTTGTTTATATTTCCTCCGCACGCGGTATCCCGCCTCAGGCAAATGTCATCGGATCCACGATGTTTATTCTCGCGTTGGCTATCGTTCTTACAGGCCAATTCGTGTCGAATAGGAAGAATCGCGTTTAAGGGCTATATTTGCCCTATCTAAAGCGAACAATTAAGCCGAAGGGCTTAACACTTTGGGGTAGGACTCCGGAGGACCCGGGCCAACTGTGAATGTAGGTAAAGGGGTGAGTCCGGCGCTAAGCCGGCTGCGCGATGGCCACCATCGACCCTTTCGTTCTTCGTCATTTAGCTGATCTTCAACCCACTCTTTACTGGCTTGATGCTGATCCGCTCGAACCTGAATCCCACTCTGCCCTTATCGGCGACATCACCACTGACTTATGCATCGTGGGCGCTGGATACACCGGCTTATGGACCGCCTTACTTGCTAAGGAGCGTAATCCTGAACGCGAAGTAATTATCATTGAACAACGCGAAACTGGAGCAGGTGCATCAGGTCGAAATGGTGGATTCTGTAATTCCTCGTTGACCCACGGATTTATCAATGGTTACGCGCGCTACAAAGATGAAATGCAGATTATCGAACGCCTTGGTCGCGAAAACCATGATGCGATTGAAGAAACAATTGTTAAATACGGTATCGATTGTGATTGGGAACGCACGGGAGAACTTCGAGTAGCTGTGGCTCCATGGCAACTTGAAGGAATGAAAGAAGAAGCGGCCCTTCGCAATAGTTATGGTGACAACGTTGAGCTTCTCTCTAAAGAAGAAGTTCAAGCCAGAGTCAAGTCACCAATTTATGTTGGCGCGCTTTTTGATCACGATGGAACTGCCCTCGTTGATCCCGCGCGCCTCGTTTGGGGACTAGAGAAGGTTTGCCTTTCTTTGGGTGTGCGCATTTTTGAAAACTCCAAAGTTGAATGGCTTGAATATGAAAAAGATCATGTCATCGTTCATTCTGCATATGGCACGATTAAAGCTAAGAAAGTTGCTCTTGCAACGAACGTATTTAAATCCTTAGTCCGCAGTGCTCGTAAATATGTGGTTCCCGTCTACGACTATCAATTAGTGACCGAACCACTCACTCCAGAACAAAGAGCAAGCATTGGCTGGAATGGCAGAGAAGGTTTATCGGATGCGGGAAATCAATTCCACTACTACCGACTAACCAATGACGGATGCATTCTTTGGGGTGGCTATGAAGCCATCTATAACTTCCGCGGCAAAGTCAGATACGAATATGAATTCAGCCCTGAAATTTACGCAACCCTTGCCGAGAATTTCCTAAAGACCTTTCCGCAGTTAGAAGGTATTTCATTCACGCATGGGTGGGGTGGCGCGATTGATACATGCACGCGATTCTCGCCACTGTGGGGGACGACCCATAAAGGGAAAGTTGCCTACGTGCTTGGTTACACAGGTCTTGGAGTTGGAGCCACGCGCTTTGGTGCATCCACAATGTTAGATTTGCTAGACGGGGTAGATAGCGAAGCGACGCGACTTAAGATGGTTCGCAAACGCCCAATGCCATTCCCACCAGAACCTTTCCGTTTTATCTTCATTCGCATCACCCAATGGTCTATCTATCGAGCCGATAACAATGAAGGCCGTCGTAACCTTTGGCTTAAGTTCTTAGATCGTTTAGGCCTGGGTTTCGATTCTTAGTCCCTGACCGCAGTCCACGCTCACAGATCTACTTCTAGAGCTTTCCCATGCCATCAAATCTGGAGATATCCCCAGAAAACTATTGTAGTTATGGGTACTACCACTCAGAATTAGGGGCCGAGCGTGCTCGGTGCTCCGACACATTTGAGATTGGGTCAGTACTTCATTTTACGTGAAGGAAATTAACAGGAAGTAGATGAAAGTGCGCTATTCAAAAGTTGCTGCATTCCTCGCGATGATTGCCCTCCTTCTGGGCTATTCAAGCCTAGTCAATCTTGCACTTGCCGATGACGCAAACTCTTATCGCGCTAGCAAGCTGGCTTCACCAAAGGGGATCTCCTTAAACGCAACTCCTATTTCAGTAGTGGTTACTTTCAATGCCGTGTTACATCAAGTCTCGGCCTCTTCTTACGCAGTTCGTCTCTATGCGAGTTCTGGAGAGCGCCCTTTGAGAACGATTACGCCTTTCACATCCGGCGGTAGTGTCGCTGATTTGATTCCGGGTAAGACTTACAAGATCACCGTTCAGGCGATTGGTAACGCAGTCAATAAATCCAATTCAAAAGAATCAAATCAAGTTGCAGGCACTTATTACAGTTCAGAAGAGTCAGGCAAAATAAGTTTCGTAACGGGATTACCTACCGTATCTATTTCAGCTTTCAATCAACCAGTCACTAGTAATCCTACGCCAAGATTTTATTTTGGTTCACCGAATCAGGGTGGCCTCTGGTGTTACGTTGATTCAGATGTGGCAACTACATGTACATCTGTCTTCCAGACGCGATCCTTAGCTGATGGCATTCACGCTTTTCATGTTTACCAAATCGTTTCTGGCGTGCAAGGTCCAACGGCTTCATTTACTTTTACTATCGATCACCTAGCTCCAGTAATTACTAATCTGCTAATTGGTCCTGGACCTTCCTATAGCGCCTCATGGACTGAAACTTCATCACCTGGAACTGCCATCACTTTTACCTGCAAACTGGATAGTAATTCTGCGGTTTCATGTTCTTCTCCTTTTGCAATTGGAGCACTTGATGCCGGCTCTCATGCCTTCACCGTTACAGGAGAAGATGTAGCAGGCAATAGTGGTCAAGCCTCGACAACTGTGGTCGTGAGTGCGCCGTCTTGTGCCACCGGCGGAACTTGCAGTGTTGGGAATACGGGCCCTGGCAATGGAACCGTTTTTTATCACAGTGCAGCTGGCTTCAACTGTGGCCCAACTTTTAGTGCGACAGCAGGACTTGGTGGGGGGCTTTGCCATGATCTAGAAGTTGCTCCAAGTACGTGGGCAGGTCTATCTGACCCTACGTTAATCTGGTCACAGTCACTTTCAAACGTTCCTGGAATTATTGACGACTCGCTAAATATCAACACCCACGTTGGACTCGGATTTATGAATTCAATTGCAATTGTTTTGCAACCAAACGGCATCACTACCGCAGCAGGTGCAGCACGTAACTATGATGGCGGAAGTAAGAACGATTGGTATCTACCCAATATCGCAGAACTTAATCAACTGTGTAAATATGTCAACGGACAACCGTGGGTTACAGATGCATCTCCGTGCAATGTGTGGGCAGGACAATCACAATTGCTAGGCTTTTTGGATGGCGCAGTTCCAAACCCCGTGACAGGCTATTACTGGGCTTCTTCCGTGCACTGGATAGTGGATCCTAATTCTGGACCACCGGATGTAATGATCCAGAATGATCAAGGTGCCATGGTTATGTACTTCGATGGAGGCAGTAAGACTGCCGGATACAAAGCTCAGTTGGGCTATGTCCGCGCCATTCGAGCTTTCTAGGCGGTCACTAACTCTCGCGTGGCGATGGACTACCCTTAAGACGTGACTAACCATGGAAATATGTATGGACCTGATTTCACCTTTTTAGGGATTCCTCGTTGCGACATAGATGATCCGGCTTCCTATGCCGACTCAGATGTTGTCATTCTTGGCGCTCCCATTGATAGTGGAACGTCCTATCGCTCGGGTGCAAAGTTCGGTCCTCAAGCAATCCGCGCTGGCGATTATTTGCCGCATGACGGAGAGCGTCCACATATGGCCTTGCGAGTTGATGCGCTCACAGAATTAAAAGTTCGCGATGCAGGGGATCTCATGATGCCCGGCGGAGACTTAGTTGCCTCACTTGAAGTTCTAGCGGCTGCAACAGAAAAACTTTCTCGAGCAGGAGTGA
>CAFAZX010000018.1_pt1 | contig 19083 bp, 21 predicted proteins | sample 7267911 | NCBI WGS metagenome assembly CAFAZX01 (sample SAMEA6814013, study PRJEB35770) | uncultured Actinomycetes bacterium | biome: Freshwater; feature: Freshwater reservoir; material: water | place: Czech Republic | collected 2016-04-20 | depth 30m m | reverse complement strand
TCATTTCCTAACACTTCTCGTAATGAATTTGGCAGCCAGTAGCCCTTAGGCCCACCATAAATAAGTGCAAGAGCTAGTAGGTGAGGAATGACGAATTTCGCCGACGCATCCGTCAGCGCGATTATTTCTTTCTCGGTGAACGGTTCCTTTAAGGCAGCGCATGCTTCAAGCACTTGAAATTGCCACTCATTGAGCGAATCAATGGCACGGGCCAAACTAGGCGAAGAACTGGCTCGAATAGCTAGTGATGAAAATTCTGGCGGTACAGGGGAGACCAAATCCGGGCGCAGGGCGAAGAGAGCCAGCAGGGCCTGATCATCAAGGGCCCGCAAGTAATCTGCGAATGAACGAGTTTCCATAACTTGCCTACATTAGTGCCAGATTGACTATGGCGATTACCGCCCGCGACCCCATCTAGGAGTGAGAAAGGCACCTAACGCGACGACGCGGCTGACTACGGGACCGAGAATTCGATTGAGAACTCGGGCACGTCGGAAATCGTGGATTAACCAACCATCGCGAAGGGCTCGGATACGCAATATCGCATCTGGATTAATTGCACATGGGTGACCTACCGAAAGGAGCAAAGGTAGGTCGTTATGCGAATCTGAATATGCGTAGCACTCTGACAAATCAAAGCCGCGTTCTGCAGCTAAAGTTGTAATGGCAGTTACCTTCTCTTTGCCATGCAAGAGATTTCCGATCATTGCCCCGGTATAAACTCCATCTTTGGTTTCTGCCTTACTGCCTAGCGCGCCCGTGAAACCTAAACGCATCGCAATGAGGTGGGCCATATCTTCAGGAGCTGCTGTTACCAGCCACACTTCTTCTGAGTTATTCAAATGCGTTTGTGCAATATCAATAGTGCCTTGCCACAATGCTGGGGACACATATTCGTCGTAGATGTCTTGGGCCATTACGTCGATATCTTTAACATTGTGCCCGGCGATAAAGTTACAGGCACCATCTTGCCAACGTTTGATCTCTTCAGGATTTTCTTTGCCCGTTAGTCGAAATCTAAGATTGGCTAAGACGAAACGCGAAATGTCGGTTTTGGAAAAGAACCCACGCTGGTACATACCCCGGCCTAGAAAATAGAGGGTAGAGCCGCGTATGAGCGTGTTATCAACATCAAAAAATGCTGCGCGCTTTGGGGTGGTGGCATCCATGGCTCAACCTTAGCGAGACAGGGGTACTCCCAGACGCTTTATGCTTGCCCTATGCCTTCAAGCGTTCATGTCATCCGTCACGGCGAAGTCGAAAACCCAAAAAAGATTCTCTATGGGCGCCAACCAGGGTGGAGACTTTCTACGCGTGGCGAAGAAATGGCGAAGACAATCGGTGAGTGGTCCAAGACCATCGACCTTGGAGCTCTCCATGTATCTCCATTACAACGAGCTCAAGAAACAGCAGCACCTATTGCCGCAGCGCATGGAATTGCCATTACTACCGATGATCGCTTGATTGAAGCAGCGAATATTTTTGAAGGCAAACCATTCGGAATTGGTGACGGCGTTCTCAAGCACCCAAGTGCTTGGCGCCATCTTTGGAATCCATGGAAACCGTCTTGGGGCGAGCCATATGTGGAGCAAATTAATCGGATGCTAGCTGCAGTATTTAGCGCCCATGAAGCTGCTAATGGAAAGGACGCAATCTGCGTTTCACATCAATTGCCTATTTGGATATTAAGAAGCGCCATCGAAAAGCGTCCGATGTTTCATGATCCTCGCAAGCGAGAATGTTCGCTTGCTTCGGTTACGAGTATTCATTTCGATGACGACAATGTCATCTCAGGTATTTCTTATTCCGAACCAGCCCGACATTTACTGCCACCGAAAAAGTAATGACTCATCGAAAAGCATTAGCTGCGCTTTCTCTAGTACTTGCGCTTACCTTGAGCGCTTGCAGCGGTAGTGGGACAACAACCGGAAATAAGAGTTTTGTTTCTGGAAATGGAACTGTCACATTTCTCGACGTATCTAATCGAGTAGCAGCTCCTAAAATATCTGGAATTACTTTGACCGGAACAACTTTCACTCTGGTACCTGGAACAATTGGTGTTCTCAATGTTTGGGCTTCGTGGTGCGCCCCTTGCCGCGCAGAGGCACCAACTCTCGCAGCGCTCGCTTTAAAGTACCCAGAGGTGAGTTTCGTCGGTGTACTTACACGAGACAATATTGCAACTGCACAAGCATTTGTGAATCGCTTTTCACTTCCTTATCCGACACTGAAAGATGATTCAATTCTTTTGGGTTTCCATAACTCACTGATAGCTAATGCCATTCCTTCAACTGTAATTATTGATAAGAACGGCAAGGTAGCTGGACGTATTTCCGGTGAAGTGACAGTTGCCTCCCTCACCGACCTTATTGATCGGATACGGGCCGAATGAAGGGCTTCTTTGTTGATCAGATTCTTGGGGGAGTACTCATTGCAGCTTTCCCTATCTCGATTATTGCTGGCTTAATATCCTTCCTATCACCATGTGTTTTGCCTCTCGTGCCTGGATATCTTTCTTTCGCGGCAGGATTATCGAAAAATCGTGGAAAGGTATTGCTGGGATCCATTCTCTTCGTCTCTGGCTTCACGGTTCTTTTCGTTTCCTATGGAGCGCTTTTTGGTGGCTTAGGTTCCAGGATTTTGGTGCATGAAGAAATAATCACTCGGGTTCTTGGTCTTTTCACAATTGCACTCGGCTTAATCTTTATGGGCCATTTTCCAATGATGCCAACGTATAAACCGAAAATGTCTGTCGTTGGCGGATTAGTGGGCGCACCGCTTCTCGGATTTCTTTTTGGCGTTGGTTGGACGCCATGTATTGGCCCAGCACTTGCCGCAGTAGAGACGTTGGCTTTTGAACAAGCAAGTGCCATGCGCGGAGCGGTGTTGTCTTTGGGCTATTGCATTGGCCTTGGTATGCCATTCATTCTTTCGGGATTATTTCTTGATAAATCAGCAAGCCTTCGACGCTTTATTTCTAAGCGGGGAAATGTAATCACCAATATTGGTGGTGGTCTGCTTGTCCTTATTGGTCTCCTTCAAATATTCGGTATCTGGAGCGAAGTAATGATTTCTTTAAGGTCGCTGATTTCTGACTTTATCCCGGTGGTGTAAATGAGCCAAGAGAAGGAAATACAGGAGCTCGGTGTTGTTAGCTTGCTGCGATTTGCTTGGAGACAACTCACCAGCATGCGTACAGCGCTCTCACTTTTACTCATTCTTGGCGTCGCCTCGATTCCAGGCTCTCTGATCCCCCAGCGCCCACAGAACCCAATGAAAGTGAGCGACTATTTCAAAAATGATCCGACGTTAGCGAAATGGATGGATCGTCTTTCACTCTTTGACGTCTTTGGATCAGCGTGGTTCAGTGCAATCTATATTTTGCTTTTCATTTCACTTATCGGTTGCGTGCTTCCTCGGACGCTTGAGCACTTTAAGGCATCTCGAGCCCTACCACCGATCACGCCAAAGAATTTGGAGAAGATGGAATTCTTTTCCACATGGCAAGGCAATGGAAACGAATACGAAGTAGCAAAGGCTTATTTAAAGAGGAAACGTTTTAGAATTCGAGAATTTGAGGGAGCTCTTTCAACGGAAAAAGGATATTTGAGAGAAACTGGAAACCTCTTTTTTCACTTGGCTTTAATTTTGATTCTAGTTGGCGTCAGCATGGGCGCTCTCTTTGGGATGAAAGGTGAAGCAATCGTTAATGTGGGCGAACGTTTCACAAATACACCAACTACGTATGACAGTCTTACTTACGGCAAGCTTTTCAAAGATACAAGTTTGCCGCCATTCACTTTAACGATGAACGAATTCAAGGCAGAGTATGACCCGCTCACCAATGCTCCTAAGGATTACACGCTTTGGGTTACCGCCACCGACACACCGGGTGCGACTCCAATTAAACACATTATTAAAGTGAATGCCCCTTTGAGTTTTGGAAGTACCAATGTTTATCTCCAAGCAAATGGGTATTCACCAATTGTTACTGTCAGGGATAAATCAGGTGCGATAGTTCTTCAAGGGCCTATCCCGTTCTTGCCACAAGATGGAAACTTAACTTCGGCCGGTGCGATAAAAGTTCCAGATTCTCTACCTCAACTTGGGTTTGTTGCCTCGTTCTTGCCAACAGCTGCGCGTGACAAAGTACGCGGAGGGATATCAGCATTTCCAGAGGCGCTAGATCCGAAATTATTATTATCTGCCTGGAAGGGAGACCTTGGTTTAGATCGCGGAATCCCTCAATCGGTCTATCGCATCGATACATCGAAGATGCAGAAGATCGGCTTGGAGTCACTAAAGATCGGCCAAACGTATTCGTTCGCGGAAGGCTCGATTACTTTTGATGGCTTTGTGCCCTGGGTTAACCTTCAGATTGTCCGAGACCCTGGAAAGATTTTTGCACTCTTCGGCGCTATTCTTGCCATCCTTGGTTTGCTGGCATCCTTGTTTACAAGGCGCCGACGACTATGGATTCGCGTGGATGAAGATAATCGCGTCGAAGTGGCGGGACTGGCAAAGAACGCTGCACCAGGTTTAGAGAATGAATTAACACTTTTGGTCGAACATCTAAAGAAGGCAGGGCAGTGACGCATTCATCGTGGGCATATGTGTCCAACTACCTGATCTATTCCGCAATGGCCGTTTACACCTTGGCATTCTTTGCCCATGCCTATGAAACAGCCTGGGCTGTCCGTGCCCCGCAAACTGATGAGATCTCAGGAAATCTACTTACAAAAACTTTCGATTTCACCCGCACTGAAAAAGTTGCCCGAATCGCAACATCCTTCATGGTTTTAGGCTTCTTACTTCTATTTGCAGGGGTTGTTGCCCGAGGAATTTCTGCAGGGCGTGTGCCATGGGGCAATATGTACGAGTTTTCAATAACTGGGGCCCTCGCATTTTGTGGAGCGTATTTAGCCGCGCTCCGTAAATACGACCTACGTTGGTTAGGTTTGATTGTTTCTATTGCAGTCTTATTGACACTTGGCACTGCAATCACAGTTCTTTACAGACCTAGCGCCCCACTTGTCCCGGCGCTGAAATCTACCTGGTTGGTTATTCACGTATCTGCTGCAATTGTTTCTGGAGGAGTTTTCCTCTTGGCAAATGTAATTGCTGCGGCTTATTTATATTTAGATGCCATGGAATCACGTGGCGAACGAACAATGTGGGCTAAACGATTACCGACTTTAGAAGTTCTTGATCAACTTTCATATCGCCTTGTAGCTTTCGTATTCCCACTGTGGACCTTTGCGGTAATCGCTGGAGCGATTTGGGCAGAGCATGCATGGGGCCGTTATTGGGGTTGGGATCCAAAAGAAACGTGGGCATTTATAACCTGGGTTGCATATGCAGCATATTTACATGCACGAGTAACTGTTGGCTGGAGAGGTCGCAAAGCAGCCTGGTTATGTTTACTTGCTGGTTCTACTTTCCTGTTCAACTATGTATATATAAATGTTTGGGGAACAGGAAAGCACACCTACTCTGGACTCTAAGCAATAGTCCTAGATGTTACGAAGAAAATCTGGGTCATCATCTGGAGGCAAAATACGTCGAGTAGGCGGAGGATTAATTCCTGGCCTACGTGGGCGACCTGCAACCCAATAAGCAATGGTGCCAATAGTTCCGATAACAATGATGAGAACTAGCCAAGCCCACTTAGGAAGGTTACGAATTTCCGATGCATCGGTTTTCGCGCAATCAACAATTGTATAAACCGTAAAGATTATTGGCAGGAGTATGAGTAGATAGCGCATGGCGAAAGTGTAACCACAACTAGGAAAGCCAGAGCGAGGTTGCTAACAGGGCAGAAAAGGCCAACTGCAGCTGCCCAGTTTTCGCAAGTACCGGAATGAGCGCCTTACCTGATATTCCACTGAGGACTAATCGACCCAGCCCAATCGTGGCGGGCAGCGCCAGCAGGGTCAGTAATGACCAAGGGGAGAGTGTGAGAAGTGGTGCAACATGCGCGCTGAGCAAGAGGGTAAAAAATAATATGCGGCTTCGTCGATCTCCCAGCCTTACTGCAAGTGTGCGCTTACCGACCATTTCATCCTTGGCTCGATCGCGAATGTTATTGGCGGCCAAGATCGCGCACGAGAGCGACCCCATAGGTATAGCCACAATAAAACTATGTAATGTAATTGTTTCTGTTTGAACGTAATAAGAACCAACGGTTGCTACTAGACCGAAAAAAACAAATACAGAAATCTCGCCGAGACCGCTATATCCGTAGGGCTTTTTACCACCGGTATATGTCCACGCTGCAAAGACCGCCGCAGCGCCAATTAATAGGAGCCACCAAGATGTAAGCCATGCCAGAGACAAACCTGCAATCGCGGCAACCAGAAATGAGTAGATGGCGGCTTTCTTAACTGCGCTCGCACTTGCAAGACCGCTCGCTACCAAACGCGTTGGCCCTATTCGATCCGCATCGGTACCGCGCACTCCATCGGAATAATCATTTGAATAATTGACTGCTACCTGAAGTGCCAAACTGACAAGAAGTGCAAGTAATGCGCGAAGGATATTTGCGTTGCTTTGAGCTAGAGCTGTTGCAACTAATACTGGCGCAATTGCGGCGGGAAGTGTTCGTGGGCGTGCACCTGTAATCCATGTCGTTAACGAACTCATCTCTCCAGCCTTTCGCTAACAACAATATTTTGCAGTGCCTTGCGATTAACTTTACCAATACTTATCACGGGCAGCGCGTCGAGAAAAAGATATCCCTTTGGCTTTGCAATATCACCTAGCACTTCAACAATTGCAGTCGCTATGTCTGATTCTGAAGGGGTTTCTGCGCCAGCTAATGCAACATAAAGCGCCGATCCCCATTCGGAATCATCCATTGCGAAGCCAGCTGATTCACAGTCCGGGAATTTAGCTGAGAGGATCTTCTCAACGGCTGAGAGTGAGATATTTTCACCGCCGCTAATAATCACATCATCAGAGCGCCCATTTACTTTCAACGTGCCATTAGAAATTTCACCGAGATCACTCGTTGTAAACCAACCATCTACAAATGCTTTATCCCAAGCCGCCTGATTATTAACATATCCAGTTGCTAGGACAGCACCACTAATTCTTATTTCTCCGCCTTGACCAATTTCAACGGTGACGCCATCAAGTGGTGTTCCGTTATATACACAACCACCGCAGGTTTCACTCATCCCATAAGTTTCGACAATATTTATTTTCTGCTCAAGAGCTTGTGTTCGGACCGTTTCAGAAAGAGCAGCTCCGCCAACGAGTACCGCTTTGCAATTTCTTAGATGGTGCAAGAGTTCATGGTCACCGTTAAGTGCCCGAAAAAGTTGCGTTGGAACAATTGCTGTGAAGTTTGCTTTTGGGTACACAGTGACATCGCGAAGATCCAAAGGCGTGGTTCCTAGTTCGAGGCTTCGAATCAATACGTTGATGCCGGCAATGTGAGTTAGCGGCAATAGCAATGACCAGATGTCACCGTATTTCGCTCCGACAAATGTGTTTGATGATCTAGCGGAATTAATGAGGGCGCTCGATGAAAGTCCGACTTCTTTGGGGGTTCCACTGGACCCACTTGTGGCAACAACGACACTCACGCGAGCCGGCACCTGGGTGCTTGTTACCGCCCCAAGCCCGATGGCAGGGCCTTGCCCAGTGAGGGCGCTTGTTAGTTGCGCCATAAGTGATGTTACGGAGCACTCTCTGGGTTGAACCAGCAGCTCTCGGAGTGACGAGTTTTCCATTGAAACCGTAGGCTAGCGCCCGTGAGCATGTGGGAGGAAATATGAGTAAGCCAATTAAGCGCGATTTCGGAAGTCGGTCGATTCCAACCTGGGAAACCGGTCCAGGGGGAGAGAGTTTCACTGACGTGCTCTATCAATGCGCCGATGGAATAGCGAAGATCACCATTAATCGTCCCCAGGTGAGAAATGCTTTTCGCCCACAAACGATTATCGAATTACAGAGCGCGTTTTCGCTGGCTCGAGATAACGAAGAAGTTGGCGTCATCATTCTTACAGGTGCAGGCAATGAGGCATTTTGTTCAGGTGGCGATATCAGCGTGCGTGGAGATGATGGTTACCTCGGCGAAGATTCCTTGGCGAAAAAAGGAATTGGCCGACTCAACGTTTTAGATTTACAAGTACAGATTCGCCGAACACCTAAACCCGTTGTCGCAATGGTTGCAGGTTGGGCAATTGGCGGAGGTCACGTCTTGCATGTTGTTTGTGATTTAACGATTGCTGCCGATAATGCGAAATTTGGTCAGACAGGTCCAATGGTTGGTTCTTTTGATGGCGGATATGGCGCTGGATTATTAGCCGCACATGTTGGCCAGAAGAAGGCTCGCGAGATTTGGTTCTTGACTCGTGAATATGATGCGCAAGAAGCGCTAGCTATGGGTTTGGTAAACACAGTCGTACCGATTGCAGAATTAGAAGCTGAAACAGTTTCATGGTGCAGAGAGATGCTGCGCAATTCGCCAATGGCGATTCGTTTATTGAAGGCAAGTCTAAATGCAGCCGATGATGGACTTGCGGGAGTGCAGCAACTAGCAGGAGATGCAACGCTCTTGTTTTACATGACAGAAGAAGGACAAGAAGGCAGGGACGCATATAAAGAAAAACGTCCGCCAGATTTTGGGAAATTTCCTAGGCGCCCATAAATGCTGGATTCAATTCTTGAATCTCTTCACGTACTTTCACTTCCTACCAAGACTGATTTTCGAGGGGTAACTTTTCGCGAAGTTGCACTCTTTGAAGGACCAGCAGGCTGGGCCGAATTTTCTCCGTTTCTTGAATACGATGAGAATGAATGTATTCCTTGGCTGGTAAGTGCAGTTGAATCCGCTACGCAATCTGCGCCAGCGCCCATACGGGATTCCATTCCAGTGAATGCAACGTTGCCAGCAGTTAATGGAATCGAAAGAATCAGCGAAATTCTTTCGTGGTATCCAGGATGTTCTACGGTAAAGATCAAGGCTGGAAAGAATTTACAAGAGGATCTTCAAAGAATTGAGCACGTTCGAATGGTCGTTCCAAATGCGAAAATACGCATTGACGTCAATGGTGCATGGTCTGTAGAGGAAGCCATTCGGGCCATTTCTGAAATACGCCAAGGGGGCATTATTGAATATGTCGAGCAGCCATGTTCGACAATTGAAGATTTACGAAAACTTAAGAAACTTCTCAAGGCAGATGTGCTTATCGCAGGAGATGAAGTCCTACGAAAATCTCCAAAGCCTTTAGATATAAATTTAAACGAGGTTGTAGATATTCTCATGCTTAAAGTTGCGCCACTCGGTGGGATATCGCAATCGCTTCGCATTGCTAAGAAACATGGACTCCCCGTAGTTGTATCCAGCGCTCTTGAATCTGCAATCGGAATCTCGTACGGATTAAAACTTGCTGCCGTACTTCCTGAACTACCTTTTGCCTGCGGTCTAGGAACGGGCCAATTGCTCGGCGCTGATGTTGCATCTTTGGGGATTATTGATGGTGCTATTGCTGTAGGCAGTCCGTCACCGGAGGCAAAGGCCTTAGATGAGTACGCAACATCGTTAGAACGGTTAGATTACTGGAAAGAAAGAATTCGAAAGACTTGGGTAGCTGGCGCCCAAGATTGGATTGCCAAAGAAGGGTGGGTCTGGTGAATACATCAACAGCGCTTGCTCGCAACATTACTCAGCAAATAATCTCTAGCGGTATTACTGATGTTGTCATGTCACCAGGATCGCGAAATGCACCGCTATCTATTGCGCTATATGTTGCGCAAACTCACGGATTAATTAATCTACATGTGCGGATTGACGAAAGAAGCGCCGGTTTTTTTGCGCTCGGAATCGCGAAGGCATCAGGCAAACCGGTAGCCCTCCTATGTACAAGCGGCACCGCTGTCGCCAATTATTTGCCTGCAGTCTTGGAAGCTCACCATTCACAGGTGCCTTTATTGGTTATGACCGCTGATCGCCCCGCTCGCTTGCGACAAACTGGTGCTAATCAGACGACGATGCAAGCAGGAATATTCGGTCAAGCAGTTTCTTTAGCGTGTGATGTTTCCGAGATTGATTTCGATTTCACGGATGTTTTCTCCACATTGACCCATGGGCCAGTACACCTCAATGTGCAGTTTGATGAGCCTCTACTTCCTGATGATGAGAGTGATTGGTTAAAAGGTGTAACTCCGGGGTCATACAAAGCAGGCAAACCGCGCGGGCAAGAAGAACTAGAGATTACAGAATCTCGCGGATTGATAGTCGTAGGTCATGATCGCGGGACCTTTAATTGCGCAGATATTTCAGCGTTTGCTCGGGAAATTGGTTGGCCGGTAATTGCAGAAGATCCACTTTCATTTCCTGAATCAATTGCTCATGCCAGTCTTTTCTTAACCTCTCAAGTTATTCGGACTCAACTCAAGCCAGAAACAGTAATTGTCATTGGGCGAACTACATTATCTCGATCGGTCAATGCACTTATTAAATCCTCTGGTCGAGAAATAGTTATCGACTCTCGAATTTCTTCAGTTGATGTGAAACGTTCGGCCGATCAGTTATTCGCTGCTGTTCCACATTTAATTAAGAGCGCGGAAGCAGATAGCGAATGGGATAAACAGTGGAGAAATTACTCGGACGCTACTAATCAATTATTCTCAACACTTCCGCAATGGTGCGAGGAGAATATTGCCAGGCAAGTTTCGGCTCTGATTCCTGATTCGGCTTCTCTATTTATTTCCTCGTCTCGGCCCATCCGAGACATTGAGGGCTTTGCCTCTTCTCGAACTGGGCTAAATACATTCGCAAACCGAGGTTTGGCGGGGATTGATGGGAATATTTCCACGGCATTGGGAATTGCCTCTCAGTACGAGACATCATTTGCAATAGTTGGAGACCTCTCATTCCTCCACGACATGGGCGCCCTCGTTAGCACTGAGAAGATTAATTTGCGCTTGCTCGTGATAAACAATGATGGCGGCGGAATATTTTCGACGCTTCCACAGAATTCAGTTGAAGGGTTCGAAACTATTTTTGGTACTCCTCATGGCAAAGATCCAGCGAAGATTGCTCAGGCAATGGGTGTTGCCTCATTTACAGTTGAAAGCATTGATGAGTTGCGTGAAAAGATATCCGCGCCAGTTAAGGGTGTATCGGTCGTCGTGGCAAATGTCCCATCACGTGAAATGAATGCGCAGATCCTTAGAGATTTCTATCAGGCAGTTGAAAAGCTCTAACCGTTTTGTAAGGCGCTCTTCATTGCAGAAAACTTTACTTGACTCTCATTAAGTTCACGTTCTGGAATTGAACCAGCAACGATTCCGCATCCGGCAAAGAGTCTTATTGTTTCCCCCGAAACCTGACCACACCTGAGAGCGATTCCGAGTTCTCCGTCACCGCGTGCATCAATCCACCCAACAGGCCCTGCATATCTGCCTCGTGACATTCCTTCAAGGTCAGCAATGATGCCGGCAGCAACATCAGTTGGAGTTCCACAAACAGCCGCCGAGGGATGTAATTTTTCTAAGATAGCAAAGGTGTCAACGTGAGCACGCGATTCTGAAATTGCACCTGTCACGTCGGTTGCTAGGTGCATGAGGTTAGCTAAGTGCAAGACATATGGAGCATCGGGAACATTTGTTGATGAACAAAAATGCGCCAGAGAATCTGCGACAGACTTAACTGCAAAGTGATGCTCTTCAAGATCTTTAGATGAGCGAGCCAAAGATGCCGATAACGCCAAGTCTTTCTCGTCATCTCCCGTCCTGCTGATTGTTCCGGCCAGGACTCGAGATGTAACCATTCCGTGGTTGAGCCTAAGCAACAATTCTGGTGTCGCTCCAACAAGGCCAGCTATTGCAAAACTCCAGGTGGAGGGATATTCCTTTGCCAGGTTGCGCAGAATTGGGCGGACGTCAATAGGCCTATTGGTTACCGCATTGATATCCCTCGCCAATACAACTTTTTCGACTTTTTCAGTCCGAATTAATTCGATTGCTTTTTCAACTTGTTCTTCCCACTTATATGGCGGCAGTGTTCCATCTCCCCATGTGTAACTTAAATCTTCAAGTGTGGGTGCTTGTTCAAGAAGCAAAGGAGGTGCGTTTTCGCCGATCCACGTTATCCAAGATTTTCCACCCTGCATGCCGACAATTACTTCGGGAATTACGAGTACGGAATCTTCGTTCTCCGAAAATGAAAATGAAGTAAAAAGTATTGGCCCAGTGCTTGTTCCGTGTACCGAATCAGTTATTGATAATTTTTCTAGCTCTTGGTGCCACCAGTCTCTGGCATCGCGGAAACGATTCTTACCGCGCACTGTTGTTGTGGCATGAATACCCCAGCCAACTAAACCTTCACCGCGACGTACCCATGACAACGGGTTGGCATCAGGTAAGAGATCAAGTAAAGGTAGATGCTCGCCAAGGCGTGTAGTAGTAACAGGTGTTAATTGCGCCATCATGATGTTTTATTTTTGAACAAATCGCCAGACCAGCGGCAACGAGGTGCCAGCGATTGCGATCTTCAAAACTTCACCAATAACGAAAGGTGTAAATCCTGCAGCAATCGTCCATGTCCAACTTTTTCCTAATGAGGCGTGCAGCCAAAAAAGACCAAGCGAGAAAATTATTACATCGCCAAGTAACATCGTTACGAGCGCTTTGCTTATGCGTTGATCCCATTTGCGACCTGCGAGTGCACCGACAATGAATGAGGCGATCAACATTCCAACGAGATATCCGCCAGTGGCGCCAGTGAGCCGAGCCAAGCCAAAGGTCGCACCTGCGAAAACCGGTACTCCAGCCAAGCCAACGAGTAGGTATGTAATAAAAGTTGTTACGCCCAAAGTGGCGCCGTAGCTCGTACCGATAAGCAAGACACCAAGTGTTTGTCCTGTAACAGGAACAGGCGAACCTGGAATTGGAAGAGCAACCTGGGCCAGTAGCGCCAGAACAACAACTCCGCCAGCGACCAAAAGTGCATTTGTGGCGACGCTAGTGCGACCAAGAACAGCGCTTCGAAGCGAAATTGCTGAAATGGACATCGGTGACACGGTTGCCATGGGCTCTCCCTTTAAGTTGTAGGTGAGCCTACTCTGCGCGAGAATAACGGCATGTCCAGAGCCAACCTCAATAAGGATCCAGATGAAGTCGCCGCGATGTTTGATGGCGTGGCCAAGAGGTATGACCTACTCAATGACCTTTTGAGCCTAGGTCGCACGAAGGCGTGGCGAAAAGTCACCACCTCGATCATCGCCCCTGCCTCTGGAATGAAGATTCTTGATTTGGCCGCGGGAACGGGCTCCTCCAGCGCACCTCTAGCTGCAGCTGGAGCCGATGTCATTCCCGCCGATTTCTCGGAAGGGATGTTGGCGGCGGGTCGCCTCCGACACCCGAATCTGCCATTTACTAAGGCCGATGCGCTCAATTTGCCCTTTGAAGAGGCGACCTTTGACGTTGTCACCATCTCATTTGGGCTTCGAAACACTACGGATATAGATAAAGCGTTGCGAGAGGCCCTCAGAGTGACCAAATCAGGTGGCGCTCTTGTGGTCGCTGAGTTCTCATCTCCGACTTTTCGCCCCTTTCGTACCATTTATACCAATTACCTCATGCGGTTACTTCCAGTAATTGCCCGCCGGACCTCTAGCAACCCGGATGCTTACGTGTATCTAGCTGAATCAATCAGAGCATGGCCAGATCAAGGGGCGCTCGCAAAACGCATTACCGATGCAGGATGGACCCAGGTGAGTTGGAAGAATCTGACTGGCGGAGTTGTCGCAGTTCACAGGGCTATTAAGGCCTAGCGGTATTTGAGAAGAGGCTGGAAACCCTAGGATTTGGCTCACCATGACTTCCACACCTAACCCTTATGTACCGATTCTCGTTATCGGAGCCATTGGTTTCGGATTTGCTGCTATCTCACTTGTCATCGCAGCCATCACTGGACCAAAGCGTTTCAACCGCGCGAAGGCTCAAGCATACGAATGTGGAATTGAACCAAGCCCACAAGCATTAGAGGGTGGACGTTTCCCGATTAAATACTTTTTAACTGCAATGCTCTTTATTATTTTTGATATAGAAATTGTTTTTCTTTACCCATGGGCAGTTACTTTTGACAAGCTTGGCGTTTTTGGACTTGTCGAGATGGGGATTTTCATTTCCACAGTGTTTGTTGCTTATGCATATGTATGGCGCCGCGGCGGATTGGAATGGGATTAATTGTGGGTCTAGAAGAAAAATTACCTAGCGGATTAGTTTTAACAAGTGTTGAAAAACTTGCTGGTTATATGCGCAAGAATTCTTTGTGGCCAGCAACATTCGGCCTTGCATGTTGCGCAATTGAGATGATGGCTGCAGGTGCAGGTCGTTATGACCTCGCACGTTTTGGAATGGAAGTTTTCCGCGCATCCCCACGTCAAGCAGATCTAATGATTGTTGCTGGACGTGTTTCAAATAAAATGGCACCAGTGCTTCGTCAAATTTATGATCAAATGGCAGCACCAAAGTGGGTCATCGCAATGGGAGCTTGTGCATCATCTGGTGGAATGTTTAATAATTATGCAATCGTTCAGGGTGTTGATCACGTAGTTCCCGTTGATATTTACTTGCCTGGATGCCCTCCGCGTCCTGAAATGTTGATGGATGCAATTTTGAAACTTCACGAAAACATTAATAACGAGAAGCTTGGTCCAAACCGCGAACGAATCATTCGTGAAGTTGAAGCTGCAGCAATGGCCGCGAAGCCAACGCATCAACTCAAGGGATTGCTCGCATGAGCGATCACGGAATGTTCGGAGCCAAGGGCTCTGGAGATACTTCCGGTTACGGTGGGCTTGTCCGTTCTGCCGCCTCAACTGGATCGAGCGAGCGTCCATATGGCGGCTATTTTGATGATGTGGCTGATGATTTAGAGCGTGCGTATCCAGATTTCGCTGACGCTATCGAACGTGTAGTTGTAGATCGCGGCGAGTTAACTCTTCACGTCAAACGCGAAAAGTTAGTTGAAGTGGCGAAGATTTTGCGCGACAAACTTCTATTTGAAATGTGCCTCGGAGTAAGTGGAGTTCATTACCCAGCTGATGTTAATCGCGAACTTCATGCGGTCTATCCATTGCTGTCGATGACACATAATCGTCGAGTTCGTATTGAAGTTTCAATCCCGGATTCAGATCCGCACCTGCCTTCACTTGTTGAAGTATGGGCAGGTAACAACTGGAACGAACGCGAAACTTTCGACATGTTCGGAATTATTTTTGATGGACATCCGGGCCTCACTCGCATCTTGATGCCTGATGATTGGCGAGGACATCCTCAACGCAAGGATTACCCACTTGGTGGAATCCCTGTTGAATACAAGGGCGCGACTGTGCCACCACCAAACGAGCGCAGGTCTTACCGATGACTACATTTAGCGATCCATACGCATCTTCACGTGAAACAACGGAAGGCACCGTCTTCTCTGTTACAGGAGGCGATTGGGATTCTCTTGTTACTGAAATCGGCGCAACTAAAGAAGAACGCGTCGTGGTCAATATGGGACCTCAGCATCCATCGACTCACGGTGTGCTTCGTCTAGTTCTCGAACTTGAAGGCGAAACAGTTACCGAATTGCGTTGCGGTGTTGGTTACCTTCACACGGGTATTGAAAAGAATGCTGAGTACCGCAGTTGGACACAAGGCGTAACTTTTGTAACTCGCATGGATTACCTGGCCCCACTCTTTAATGAAACTGCTTATTGCTTAGGTGTAGAGAAACTTCTTGGCATTACTAACGATGTACCAGAGCGCGCAAGCGTTATTCGAGTCATGATGATGGAGTTCAATCGAATTTCCTCTCACATGGTTGCGCTAGGTACCGGAGCGCTCGAACTCGGCGCTCTTTCGCCAATGATCTTCTGCTTCCGCGAACGCGAAAAAGTTTTGGATGTTTTCGAACTTATCGCAGGATTACGTATGAATTTGGCTTATGTGCGCCCAGGTGGAGTCGCTCAAGACCTTCCTGCTGGAGCACTTCCTAAGCTTCGTGAAACCGTTAAGGAATTACGCCGCGATTTCAAAGACAATGACAAATTGCTCATTGGTAACACAATCTGGATGAAGCGCACCGAAGGCATTGGATACCTCGATCTCGCTGGTTGCACAACGCTAGGAATCACAGGTCCGGTTTTGCGTTCAACTGGAATGCCTTGGGATTTACGCAAACTGCAACCATACAGTGGCTATGAGAATTACAACTTTGATGTTGTTACTGCTGACACGTGCGATGTTTATGGACGTTTCTTAATCCGCATGAACGAACTCGAGCAGTCACTTCGGATCATTGAACAGTGCATCGACAAGTTGGAAAAACTTGAAGGCGCGCCAGTGATGGTTGCCGATAAGAAAATTGCATGGCCAGCCCAATTGGCACTTGGTGGAGATGGTCTGGGAAATTCACTCGACCACATTCGCGAAATTATGGGAACGTCGATGGAATCTTTGATTCATCACTTCAAACTTGTTACTGAAGGTTTCCGAGTTCCTGCGGGTCAGGTTTACTCAGCCGTTGAGTCCCCTCGTGGTGAAATGGGCGTTCACTTAGTTTCTGATGGCGGAACAAAGCCTTACCGCGTTCACTTTCGTGAACCATCCTTTAACAACCTGCAAGCAACAGCGGCAATGTGTGAAGGCAGCTTAATTGCCGACATCATCGGAGCCGTTGCTTCCATTGATCCTGTGATGGGTGGTGTTGACCGCTAATGGCATATTCCAAGCAAGAACTTTCCGTAATGGACACAATGATTGCGCGTTACCCACGCCCGCGATCAGCCATCATGCCTTTGCTTCACTATGTACAGTCACTTGCTGGTTATGTAACCAACGATGGCATCGAAGAGATTGCTCTTAAATTAAACATTGCGACTGCAGAAGTTTCCGCGGTTGCAACTTTCTACACCCAATATAAGCGTAAACCAATGGGCGAATACCACGTTGGTGTTTGTACCAATACTTTGTGTGCGGTCATGGGCGGAGATGAAATTCTCGCAGGGCTTAAAGATCATCTAGGGCTTGAAAATGATGGAGTGACAGCTGACGGGAAGATTTCAATCGAACATATTGAATGCAATGCAGCTTGTGATTATGCACCTGTAGTGATGGCTAACTGGGAGTTCTACGACAACCAGACAGTGCAGTCGGCTAAAGATCTCGTGGATTCAATGCGAAAAGGAAAGCCAATTGCACCAACACGTGGGCCAGATGCACTCCCAACGTGGAAACAAAATTCTGCCTTACTTGCTGGGCTCAATGACGGTCACGCAAATGAAGGTGTTCAAGCTGGCGAACCATCACTGCTTGGTTTAAAACTTTCCAAGAAGGGGTCAAAGAAATGACAGAGTTGACTCCAGTTCTATCTGCGCATTGGGATGAGAAAGATTCATTCACTATTGCCGCGTACAAGCGCCATGGCGGATATAAAGCAGCGGCCAAGGCACTCAAGATGGAACCCGATGCAGTTATTCAACTAGTTAAAGATTCCGGCCTCCGTGGTCGTGGCGGTGCAGGTTTTCCTACGGGAATGAAGTGGGGCTTTATTCCACAAGGCGATAACAAAGATCACTATCTAGTTGTTAACGCTGACGAATCCGAACCAGGTACGTGCAAGGACATGCCGTTGTTGATGGCAAACCCACATGTACTCATCGAAGGAATGATTATTGCCTCATACGCGATTCGCGCAAAGTATGCATTTGTTTATGTTCGTGGAGAAGTTGCACACGTTGTTCGACGCCTTCAACAGGCAATAGAAGATGCCTATGCTGCTGGACATGTAGGCAAGAATATTTTTAAGAGTGGGTACGATCTAGAAATAGTTTTACACGTTGGCGCAGGCGCATATATTTGTGGAGAAGAAACTGCACTCCTAGATTCGCTCGAAGGATTCCGTGGACAGCCAAGACTTCGTCCACCATTTCCAGCAATTGCCGGACTTTATGCCCGACCAACCGTTGTAAATAATGTTGAATCAATTGCTTCCGTACCAGCAATTATTGCTAATGGTGCCGAATGGTTCTCAGCAATGGGTACCGAAAAGAGCAAGGGAATGACTCTTTATTCCCTCTCAGGCCATGTCACAAACCCTGGCCAATTTGAGGCCCCTCTTGGAATTACTTTGCGCGAGATTCTTGAACTTGCTGGTGGCGTTCGTGAAGGACATAGCCTCAAGTTTTGGACTCCCGGTGGATCTTCTACGCCGCTATTTACCGTAGACCACCTCGATACTCCGCTGGATTACGAAGGTGTTTCTGCTGCAGGGTCGATGCTCGGAACAAAAGCTCTCCAGATTTTTGATGAAACAACCTGCGTCGTGCGCGCAGTTCTACGTTGGACTGAGTTCTACAAGCATGAGTCCTGCGGAAAGTGCACACCATGTCGTGAAGGCACTTGGTGGTTGGTTCAAATCTTGCGTGACCTTGAAGGTGGCACAGGAACAGCGGCCGATCTAGATAAGTTGCTTGATTTGTGCGACAACATCATGGGACGTTCATTCTGCGCTCTCGGTGATGGAGCAACGAGTCCTATTACATCTTCTATCAAGTATTTCCGAGACGAGTACATCGCTCACGTCACTCATAAGGGATGCCCTTTTGATTCTCATGCTTCAACACTATTTGCATCAGCAAAGGCAGGTGCATAAATGAGTACTGAAGTTGTAGACATGATTACCGTTGTTGTTGATGGATTTGAAATCACGGTTCCTAAGGGAACGCTTGTAATTCGGGCCGCAGAAAAACTAGGAATTCAAATTCCACGTTTCTGCGATCACCCTTTGCTCGACCCAGTTGGTGCATGTCGCCAATGCCTCGTCGACATTGAAATTAACGGTCGTGCATTTCCAAAGCCACAGGCTTCATGCACTATTCCTGTTGAACCAGGGATGATTATTAAAACCCAGTTAACATCAGCCGTTGCTGAAAAAGCACAAAGAGGCGTGATGGAACTCTTGCTCATTAACCACCCCCTTGATTGCCCAGTGTGCGACAAGGGTGGTGAATGCCCATTGCAAAACCAAGCAATGAGCACAGGTCGCAGCGAGTCTCGCTTTGAAGGAACTAAGCGCAC
>CAFAZX010000017.1_pt1 | contig 19435 bp, 14 predicted proteins | sample 7267911 | NCBI WGS metagenome assembly CAFAZX01 (sample SAMEA6814013, study PRJEB35770) | uncultured Actinomycetes bacterium | biome: Freshwater; feature: Freshwater reservoir; material: water | place: Czech Republic | collected 2016-04-20 | depth 30m m | reverse complement strand
TAGCTCGAACGAGCAGTTCTCAAACGCTATCTGTCTGGTCTTGCTCCAAGTGGGGTTTACCTAGCCATATACGTTGCCGTAAATGCTGGTGGTCTCTTACACCACCGTTTCACCCTTACTCATTTGCATGAGCGGTCTATTTTCTGTGGCACTGATCCCGCGGATTGCTCCGGGTGGGCGTTACCCACCACCTTGCTCTGTGGAGTCCGGACTTTCCTCGGTACCACTAGAAAACTAGTTGTAACGCGGTGATCCGGGCGACTCTTCTTGAGTAAAGGATACCTTTGGTCGTAGCAACAATGAAACCCTATAAATAGGCGTAAATCATGATGCAATTGCCGCACTTGCATAGCCTTCGCGTACGATGACCGACATGGCTAGCGCGCATTTGTCACATGATCCTAAATGGACTCGGGCACATACTATTTTTTCTGCTCCGAGTGAAGGCGCAGATGTGGCGCTCATTGGAATACCTGCACACGAAGTTTCTTTATCGGCAACATCTGCACACCAAACACCAGGTGCTATTCGTGATGCACTAGCTCGGTATTCAACATACTCAAGTGCACATGACGTTGATCTTCGTGACATCTCACTGTGCGACTTAGGTGATGTTGATTCTCCCGATCATGAATCAGGAGAGAAGAAAGTTGCAACGGCTGTCGCAAATGTAAGAGCAAATCACAAATTGCTAATTGCTTTAGGTGGAGATAATTCCATTACATATTCAGTGGCTTCGGGAATGTGGCCTGACTTATCCAAAATCGGATTGATAACTTTGGATGCACACCACGATTTAAGGGATGGGGTTTCCAATGGATCCCCAGTCTGGCGATTGATTCAGGCGGGATTATCTGGAAAGAACATTGTGCAAATAGGAATTTCGGATTTCGCCAATAGCCGTGAGTACTCACAACGCGCAAAGGATGCAGGAATCCACGTAGTCACACGTGATGTTCTTCGTAAACGACCAATGGCCGATGTCATGGCAGAGGCTCTAGATATTGCAGGTGCAGGCGGACGTGAAATATATGTCGACCTAGATGTTGATGTATGTGATCGCGCCGTAGTGCCAGCATGCCCAGCATCAGTACCTGGTGGAATCAGCGCTGATGAATTGCGTCAAGCTGCATTCTTGGCTGGTGCTGATGCACGAGTACGCGCAATAGACATTACCGAAATCGATGCAACATTAGATACGCCAGATCAGCGAACAGTCAGATTAGCTGCGTTGTTGGTACTTGAAGGTGCATGCGGTGTTGCTTCGAGAAAGAATTAACGAAGCTCTTTCACTACCGATTTAGCAGCTGCAACAACTTTGCCTGATTGAACCAATGTCACTGCTGCTTCAAGTTCTGGCGAAAGAAAACGATCTGGACCGACACCAGCTACAACTGTGCGAAGTTCTTTGACAACACTTGCCGTTGCCGCCGCTGGCGTAAATTCCTTGCGGAATTCAATCGCGCGAGCCGATGTGACAAGTTCGATGGCAAGAATGCGGGAAAGGTTCTCAACAACCTTACGTAATTTGCGGGCGGCGCTCCATCCCATGGATACATGGTCTTCTTGCATGGCAGAACTAGGAATGGAATCAACACTGGCAGGTGAAGCCAAGCGCTTATTTTCGCTCACTAATCCTGCCTGCGTGTATTGAGCAATCATTAAGCCAGAATCCACTCCTGGATCATGGGCAAGAAATGGTGGCAAGCCAGAAGATCTGTGTTGATCCAACATGCGATCGGTACGACGCTCGGAAATTGAACCGAGATCTGCCGCGGCAATTGCAAGGAAATCCAGGACATAGGCAACAGGTGCGCCATGGAAGTTTCCGTTGGATTCCACGCGACCATCAGGCAAAACAACCGGGTTATCGATGGAGCTTTGAAGTTCGCGCAAAGCAATAGTGGATGCGTAATCAACGGTATCTCGGACAGCACCAGCAACTTGTGGCGCGCATCGAAGTGAGTAGGCATCTTGCACGCGTGAATCATTTTCTAAGTGGGAGGCGACAATTCCTGATCCGCGCAACATTGCATAGATATTTGCAGCACTGATTGCTTGACCAACCTGCGGACGCAGTGGTGCATGTAGGTCTGGCGCAAATACGCGATCTGTACCAAGCAAGCCTTCAATACTCATTGCAGCAGTAATGTCGGCAACGGTGCAGAGTTCATATAAATCAGCGCAAGCCATGATTAACATGCCGAGCATTCCGTCAGTGCCGTTGATGAGGGCAAGGCCTTCCTTGGCTTGCAATTCAATTGGGTTGATTCTTGCTGCTTTCATGGCATCTAACGAAGGCATTTTCTTACCAGTTGCATCGTGTACAACGCCCTCGCCCATCATCGCCAGTGCGCAATGGGAAAGTGGTGCAAGATCGCCACTGCAACCAAGTGATCCAAATTCTGGAACAACTGGAGTAATGCCAGCGTTGAGGAAATCTGCATAGATTTGTGCAACTTCAACACGGACACCTGTGCGACCTGATGTCATAGTGCGGAGACGCAAGAACAAAAGTGCACGTACAACTTCGCGTTCAACTGCCGGACCAACACCTGCTGCGTGAGAACGAATCAAAGATTTCTGAAGTTGAGTGCGGTCTTTTACGTCAATGTGGCGATTAGCAAGAGCGCCGAATCCTGTTGAGACTCCATAAACAGGTATTCCTCCAGCTGCATACCCATCGATGTAGGTACGGGTCTTTGCAATTGCAGCAATGGCCTCAGGTGTGATGACAACTTTGGCACCGTGGCGTGCAACGTTGATGACATCATCAAAGCTAACTCCGCTGATTCCTAGGTTTACGGTTTTATTTGACTCGGACACCATGGCGCCATACCTCATCTATTAATTGGACACCTGGGCGATACGCCAGATGCATATATGTGTGCGTACCTAAGATTGAAAAATCAGCGCTTGCGCCTTTGCCTAAATGGCCAACATCAGTGCGGCGAAGTGCCTGTGCGCCGCCTTTAGTTGCAGACCAGAGCGCTTGCTCCGGTGAGAAATACATGTCACGAACTGCCACCGCAATAACAAAGGGCATGTTTGTCGTATAAGAACTACCTGGGTTGCAATCGGAGGCAAGCGCAACGGTGACGCCTGCTTCAAAGAGTCTGCGTGCATCAGGGTATGCAGATCGTGTGGAAAATTCTGCGCCAGGTAATAAGGTGGCAACGGTCTTCGACTTCGAAAGAGCTGCAACATCTGCATCGGATAAATGACTCACGTGATCTACCGATGCTGCTCCAAGTTCGACGCCAAGTTGGACGCCTTCACCTGGTTCCAATTGATTAGCGTGTAAACGAGGAAGAAGTCCCTTTGCCATACCCGCGCTAAGAATCCTGCGAGCCTGATCTGCTGTGAAAGCTCCTTTGTCGCAGAAAACATCAATCCATTTTGAATTGGGTAGCGCGGCATCGAGCATGGGTCCGCAGACTAGATCAACATAATCTTCCGGTGAGCTCTTAAATTCTTTAGGGACAATGTGTGCACCCAGGAATGTTGTCTCATCGGTAATTTGTTTTGCAACAGCTAACGAACGCGCTTCATCGGCGACTGTTAATCCATAACCAGATTTAGTCTCCATCGTGGTGGTACCGGAAGCAGTTGCTTCGGCAAAGAGTCTGCGAGCACTTGCAAGGAGATCGCCATTGCTTGCAGCACGAGTGAGTTCTACCGTGTAGTTGATCCCTCCAGCTGCATATGGTTCGCCTTGCATGCGTGCGCGAAATTCTGCGCTTCTGTCCCCTGCAAAAACCAAATGCGAATGACTATCAACGAATCCTGGAATCACACAACGTCCATGCGCATCTACGGTATTGCTTACATCCTTGTGTGAAACATCTCCACTCGCACCAACCCACGTGACAATTTCATCTTCAACAATAAATGCAGCGTTCTCGATAACACCCAGCGGACTGCCATCAACACTTAAGTCATTGGTGACAAGTAATCCGATGTTGTCGACGAGCGTGCGGGACATTTTTATTCGGTGTCCAACATCGGTAGATGCACATGCTTTTCACGAGCAGTACTGAGTGCACCCTCGTATCCGGCATCAGCATGGCGAATAACTCCCATGCCGGGATCATTAGTAAGAACTCGCTCTAACTTTTGAGCGGCTAATTTCGTGCCATCTGCAACGGATACTTGTCCAGCATGCATCGATCGACCGATGCCTACTCCGCCACCATGGTGGATAGAAACCCATGAAGCACCTGATGAAATATTGACCATTGCATTGAGTAGCGGCCAGTCAGCGATTGCATCTGAACCATCCATCATCGATTCGGTTTCGCGATACGGAGAAGCTACAGAACCACAATCTAAATGGTCTCGGCCGATAACAATAGGAGCAGATACTTCACCGCGAGCAACAAGGTCATTAAAAGCAAGGCCTGCCTTATCGCGTTCGCCATAACCTAACCAACAAATGCGAGCTGGCAGACCTTGGAATGCAACCTTTTCTTGCGCCATTGTGATCCAGCGGTGGAGTCCTTCATTTTCAGGAAAGAGATCAAGTACCGCTTTATCTGTGCGGTAAATATCTTTTGGATCTCCAGAGAGTGCAACCCAACGAAATGGCCCTTTGCCTTCACAAAACAGTGGACGAATGTAGGCAGGGACAAATCCGGGAAATGCAAAGGCGCGAGAGTATCCACCTTGGCGTGCTTCATCGCGGATTGAATTGCCGTAATCAAATACCTCAGCGCCAATGTCCATAAATCCAACCATGGCTTCAACATGCTTTGCCATTGCATCGCGCGAGCGCTTAGTGAAATCTTCGGGATCATCTTTAGCTAGTTGAGCAGCATCGTTTATATCCACGCCAATCGGAATGTAGGCAAGTGGATCATGCGCTGACGTTTGATCAGTGACAATGTCGATTGCAATACCCATAGTTAAAAGTTGCGGAACAAGAACTGCCGCGTTTCCAACTAATCCAACAGATAGAGGAAGACCCTTGGATTTTGCATTGAGAACTCTTTCAACCGCATCATCCAAATTATTTGCTATCTCATCGAGGTAGCGAGATTCAATCCGTTTCTCCAAACGAGATTTATCTACATCGATAATGAGGCAGACTCCACCATTCATGGTCACAGCTAAAGGTTGCGCTCCACCCATGCCACCGCAACCTGCAGTGAGAGTGAGAGTTCCTTGAAGTGTTCCGTTAAAGCGCTTATGTGCAATTGCTGCAAATGTTTCATAGGTGCCTTGCAAAATTCCTTGTGTACCGATGTAAATCCATGAACCTGCAGTCATCTGCCCGTACATAGTCAGACCCATATGTTCTAGGCGACGAAACTCGGGCCAGTTAGCCCAATCCCCTACAAGGTTTGAGTTCGCGATTAATACGCGCGGTGCCCATTCATGTGTTTGAAACACTCCAACAGGTTTTCCTGACTGCACCAACAGGGTCTCATCATCTTTGAGCTTGGTCAGTGTGCGCACGATGGCATCAAAGGATGGCCAATCACGCGCGGCCTTGCCTGTGCCGCCGTAGACAACAAGTTTCTCTGGGTGTTCGGCCACTGCGGGGTCCAAGTTGTTGTGAAGCATTCGGATGGCCGCTTCTTGGCCCCAGCCCAGCGCACTCTTTGTTGATCCAGTAGCGGCATGCAGGACTCGGGTGGAAAAAGATGAATCGCTCATGAGTTGAGAATACCTTGCCTTTCACCCACACTTCATCTATGTCTGTGACCAATTCTCGCGTAGTAGATGCTGATTTCCTTGCCCTGCCGCTTAGCAAGAGCGCCGATTCAGCAATAAGTACGGCTAAATCAGCAGGTGCATCCCATGTTGATGTTCGCATCGAAAGAGTGCGCACGGGGTACCTTCAATTTCGCGACTCACGCTCTGAAACGCAATCCGATGACACTGTTACTGGCGTCGGCGTACGAGTCATTGTTGATGGCACGTGGGGATTTGCTTCATCTCCAGAAATTTCGCCAGAAGTTGCAAAACAACTAGCACTAACTGCGGTCGCGATGGCCAAAACCAGTAAGCCGCTTTCTACTGAAGAAGTTTCACTTGCCGATGAACCCATCTACGCCAATCGCACCTGGGTATCCGAGTACGAAATTGATCCTTTCTCGATAAGTGATGAAACAAAGATTGCTCGCATGGTTGACCTGAGCAACAAACTACTTGCCACCTCAACTGTTACTAATGTGAGTGCGTACACGATGTATGTGAAAGAGCAAAAATATTACGCCGACTCATATGGAACTTCTACGACGCAACAGCGGGTTCGCATCCAATCACAATTTGATGCAGTCAGTGTTGGCGATCATGGATTTGAATCAATGCGTACCTTGGCCCAACCTGCAGGATACGGCTGGGAATGGATGGATAACGCGACCTACAACTGGGACGCCGAAATCGCAGAACTACCTAGTTTGCTGGCAGAGAAAGTAAAAGCGCCAAGTGTTGAACCTGGAAAATACGATCTACTGATTGATCCAAGCAATCTATGGCTAACGATTCATGAATCAATTGGGCACGCCACTGAGTTAGATCGTGCCATCGGTTATGAAGCTAACTATGCGGGAACATCTTTTGCTACACCCAATAATCTCAATATTCTGAAGTACGGTTCTGCGTTGATGAATGTCAAAGGCGATCGCCTCACATCTCACGGCCTAAGCACCGTTGGGTTTGATGATGAAGGCGTCGAGGCTCAGCAATGGGACATTATTAAAGATGGAGTTCTCGTTGGGTATCAACTCGATCGCAGGATTTCTGCACGAGTTGGACGCGATCGCAGCAACGGGTGCGCATTTGCTGACTCCCCTGCACATGTACCGATCCAACGTATGCCCAATGTTTCGCTACAGCCAGACCCCAACGGTCCAGATATGACGGGGCTTATTGCCAGCGTAGAAGATGGCATCTTGATTAAGGGAGATAACTCTTGGTCTATCGATATGCAGCGCTACAACTTTCAATTCACGGGACAACAATTTCACCGTATCAAAAACGGCAAAGTGGTTGGCCAACTCAAAGATGTTGCTTATCAAGCAACAACAACTGATTTCTGGGGTGCGATGCGCACAGTCGGCGGCCCATCTACCTATCTATTAAGTGGAGCATTCAACTGCGGAAAAGGACAACCCAGCCAAGTCGCTGCGGTGAGTCATGGAGCACCTGCGGCGGTTTTCTCTCAAATCAATGTTCTCAACACAGTTGCGGAGGCGGGAGCATGATCTCTCCACAAGAACTCATCGAGCGCATCACCTCTGCTGCTAATTACCACGATTGCATTGTCATAGTGCGTGAGAAGACTCAAGCTAACTTGCGTTGGGCAAATAGCACTCTCACTACAAATGGAGTTATTGCCGAGCGATCGGTGACTGTTATTGCCTTCGTTGAAGTTGAAGGCGGTATGGCATCCGGTGGTGTCTCGCGCACCGATGTTGCAGCACATGAAATCGAATCTGTTGTGAAAGAGGCAGAACTTGCCGCGCGCGGTGCAGGTCAAGCCCCCGATGCTTCAGAATTGGCTAAGAATATTTCTGTTGGTTCATGGAGTGAGGAACATCAAGCAACAGGCCCCGATGTTTTTGCAAGGATTGCTCCGGCACTAGGTGACATGTTTACACGATCTAATGCAGATTCAATCGAACTATTTGGTTATGCAGAGCACTCGCACATCTCAACGTGGGTTGGATCAAAGGGCGGGCTGCGACTTCGCTGGGATCAACCTGTCGGACGCCTTGAAATGACGGGTAAATCGCACGAGCGCTCTCGATCTACGTGGGAAGGTGTGCCAACTCGCGACTTCTCAAATGTTTCAATCCCTGATGTTGATGCAATTATTCGCAAACGTCTGCAGTGGCAAGGTAAGAAAATTGAGATTCCCGCTGGTCGCTATGACACCGTTGCTCCTTCTGGTTGCGTAAGTGATCTCCTGATCTACATGTTCTGGAGCTCTGCTGCTCGCGATGCCTACGAAGGCCAATCGGTCTTTGCCGGAAAAGATGGCGCAAAGACGCGCATCGGAGAAAAGCTTTCCAATCACAGCGTCAATCTATATTCGGATGCTTCATATAAAGGCTTGGAATCCATTCCCTTTATTTCAGCGACTTCAAGTGGTCCAATGAGTTCAGTCTTTGATAATGGTCTGGCGCAGACGCGCACCAATTGGCTAACTGATGGCTCTCTTACCGCACTTGCTCAAACTCGTGCTTCTGCACGCGATACAGAACTTTCCTTCACGCCTATTGGCGATAACTTGATTATGGAAGTTCCTGGCGCATCGGGCTCACTTGAGGACTTGGTTTCTGGTGTAAAAGATGGACTACTGCTGACAACGCTTTGGTACATACGACAAGTTGATCCAGCGACGCTGCTACTTACTGGTCTTACACGCGATGGTGTTTACCGTGTTAAAGATGGAGAAGTCATCGGCGCGGTCAACAACTTCCGTTGGAATGAATCACCAGTTGATCTCTTGTCACGAATGAAGACGGTGGGAACTACACAAATTACGCAACCTCGCGAATGGGCTGATGACATGGATCGTGTTGCAATGCCACCGGTAGTCTTTGAGAACTTCAATATGTCGACGGTGAGTAAAGCAAACTAATCTTTAGCGAAGGTGCCCGCGTTCGTTAGCACTGCGCAGCGCTCGAAGCCCATCACTTGGCCAAATTAAGAGACTAGAAATAGAGCATGGCGAAACATCGATGTGGAAAATACTCGATGGAGATCCACCGGTTGCTAGGCGAATCGCTTGCTTAATAACGCCATTGTGAGCCACAACCACAACTCTCTTGCCCGGATATTTTGCAACTAGATTGTCAATTGCCTCATCTACTCGCCATCCGAGGGCGTCATAAGATTCGCCTCCTGGTGGTGCATATGCCGATGATGAAACCCACGCTTGATATTCCTTCGGATAAGCACTTTTCACTTCATCAATCGACATGCCATCCCAAATACCAAAATCACATTCGTACCAGGCTTCATCAAAAATAATGGTTAGGTCAACAACAGCGGCAATCTCTTCTGCCGTCTGAGTAGTACGCATTAAAGGAGATGCAATTAGAACTTCAGGGGTCAATTTTCCAACTTCTTGAGCGACAAGTTTTGCTTGAGCCAAACCTTCAGCAGTCAGAGGTGGATTAATTTCACCACTTCCAGAAAACTTTCTATCAGGGGTGAGAATTGTTTCGCCATGGCGTACAAAGATAATGGTCGTGGCAACTTCATCAGTTCGAAGGCGCTCAGTCAAAAAGTTAAGCTGGCGAGGGACAAATCCGCCAAGTTCATCCATTGCTTTATTCGCTAAACGGTCTGCGTGTGAATTCTCCTCGCGAGGAATCCACCCATAACTCACTAGTGATGGCGAATGCGCTTCACGTGCTTTCTGTGCTAACTCGCGCATACCTGCATGTTTAATCTGCCAACGCCCAGACATTTGCTCGACTACTAATTTGCTATCCATACGCACATCTACTTCTGCATCTGGATCAATTGCGTGAATGGCTTCAAGCCCCGCAACAAGCCCACTGTATTCGGCAACGTTATTAGTAGCGATACCTAAGAAATCATAAAGTTCTGCAACGACTATGTGCCCTTCATGAACAACGGCCCCATATCCAGCAGGGCCAGGATTGCCACGAGATCCACCATCGGCGGTGAGTAAGAAATGGCGAGCCACTAATTAACTCCGCGCACCAAAATGCAACGACACTCTTCACACCGAACAACTTCATCCGACGGAGCTGTCTTGATTCTTCCAATTTCAACACTATTAACTGGCAGGTGGCAGCCTTCACATGTTCCGCCACGAAGTGCGGCAGCACCGTTCCCGCCGTTGCTGCGAATCTTTTCGTAAAGATCAACGAGGGCGCCATCAATTCCTTGAACAGTCGCTAAACGTTCGGCGGTCGTTGCTGCAATATCTGCGTTGATAATTGCCAATGCGCCATCTTTACGAGATTCAATCTCAGCGGCTTGAGCAACTAAAACGGTCTCTTCTCCGCGGAGTTCTTCAAGACGCTCTTTCACGGAGTCGATGCGCATCATGATTTCTAATTCGACTTCTTCTAATTCGGAACGGCGGGCAACAAGAGTGGCTACTTCATGTTGAAGACGCTCTAGGTCTTTTGCTGCAGTTGAGCCGTCGTTGAGACGCTTCTCATCGCGCTCGAGTCTGGTGACAACTTGCTCTACGTCGCCTTCTGAGCGGGAGAGTTCGCGCTTGATATCACTGATTTGAGTTTGGGCTGCAACACACAGATCGCGGACAACCTGCAACCGAGTTGTTGTTGAAAGTAATTCGGCGATTTCTGGAAGCGCTGCTGCTTTGTTTTTCAAGGTCGCAATGTGAAAATCCATGCGTTGTACATCAAGTATTTGTAGCTGATCACTTGGGGTGGCTTTCATAATATTTCCAACCCCTTCTGATTGATGTTGGTGGGCGCTGAGGGTTTCGAACCCCCGACATCCTCGGTGTAAACGAGGCGCTCTACCACTGAGCTAAGCACCCTAGCGTTGAAACTAGGCTCGCGAATTCTACTGGAATCCGCCAGTTTCAACGAATTGCCCGCCTATAGCGCAGCGATAGCAGCCTTGTAATCACCGTTATTGCGAGCATCGCCTAGACCGTTCACGATCTGCCAGCGCACAATGCCTTCTTTATCGATGATGAAAGTTCCACGTACTGCACATCCTCGTGTGTCATCAAAAACACCGAAGGTTTTTGAGATAGCGCCATGTGGCCAGAAATCTGAAAGCACTGGGAATTTGTATCCCTCAGTCTCCGAAAATACGCGCTGTGAATGCTTCGAGTCGCAAGAGATTGCAACTAGTTGTACATCGTCATTTTGAAACGCATTGAGATCATCGCGAATAGCGCACAGTTCACCGGTACAAGTGCCTGTGAATGAGAATGGATAAAACATAACAACGAGATTCTTTTGGCCAATCAACGATTGCGAAGAAAAGTTGGCGCCGTGTTGGTCAGAGAGTTCGAAAAGCGGGGCTGGTGTTCCAATGGTTAATGACATGGGTGGAAACCTATCTCTTAGCCGACTTTCGTGCCACTAAGCGCGTAGCTGACCAATCAGGAGCAATTGATAGCGTTGATGTTTGGCTTAAACCTGCCGTAGGAGCTGCATCTTGAATATCGCTGGGCTCCACATGTCCTGGGCGACCAACTTTGGGAGTCAGAACCCATATTGGTCCAGAATCAGAAAGATAGGTAAGGCCATCAACTAATTCATCAACAAGGTCGCCATCATCTTCTCGCCACCAAATGATTACTCCGTCGACAACTTCTTGCACATCACCAGTGAGCAATTGGCTACCTGTGAGAGCCATTAATTCATTTCGCAAGGCGCGATCACAGTCATCGCCGAAACCGACTTCAAGTAAGAGATCGCCAGATTCAAAACCCATACGTGTTGCCATGGACCCCGTTGGGGTTGTCACAAACTCTGCTCCTGTTCTCGAAGGCACTTACGTGCCGGAGTCCAAGTCCACCCAACTCCGCCCCCATATGCAAGCCTTTTTGACGAGAATTTTGGAACTTTGTGCGTGAAGTAGCCTCGTGGATGTGACGAAGAGGGCTTAACACGAGAGAATAGGCCAATGAGCGAAACGTTTAAGACGCCCGATCAGATTATCGACCAATTGGTAGACACCGATCCTGACGAGAGTTCGGAATGGAACGCCTCGTTTGATGCCGTCTTAGCCAATGCGGGTCCAGTGCGCGCACGTTACTTAATGCTCAGTCTTCTCAAGAGAGCGCGCGAGCGCAACGTAGACCTGCCTTATCTTCGTACTACCGATTACATCAACTCGATTCCGCCCGAAAAAGAGCCTGATTTTCCTGGCGATGAAAATATCGAACGTCGAATCCGTACATTTATTCGGTGGAACGCGGCAATGTTGGTACATCGCGCCCAACGTCCAGGTGTTGGAGTTGGTGGACACATTTCCTCGTACGCATCATCTGCATCCCTCTACGAAGTTGGCTTTAACCACTTCTTCCGTGGAAAAGATCACCCAGGTGGCGGAGATCAGATTTATTTCCAGGGACATGCAAGCCCTGGAATGTATGCACGTGCGTTTATGGAAGGCCGCCTGACCGAACACCAGCTTGATGGATTCCGCCAAGAACTTTCGCATGAAGGCGGCGGACTTTCCTCCTATCCACATCCACGGCTTATGCCTGAATTTTGGCAATTCCCAACAGTCTCCATGGGACTTGGTCCAATTAACGCAATTTACCAAGCACGTTTTAATCGCTATCTTCACAATCGCAATATCAAAGATACAAGCCAACAACGCGTTTGGGCTTTTCTTGGCGATGGCGAAATGGATGAACCAGAGAGTGTCGGTGCAATCAGTCTGGCAGCTCGCGAAGGTTTAGATAATTTAACTTTTGTTATTAACTGTAATTTGCAGCGTCTTGATGGTCCAGTGCGCGGTAACGGAAAGATTATTCAGGAATTGGAATCTATCTTTGGCGGCGCAGGGTGGAACGTTCTTAAAGTTGTATGGGGTCGCGAATGGGACCCTCTGCTGGCTCAAGATCGTGAAGGCGCACTTGTTAATTTAATGAATCAGACTCCCGATGGTGATTACCAAACCTTTAAGGCAGAAAACGGCGCATATGTTCGCGATAACTTCTTCGGTCGCGATCCACGTACTGCATCCATGGTTTCTAATTGGAGCGATGATCAGATTTGGGGCCTCAAGCGAGGCGGCCATGACTATCGCAAACTTTTTGCTGCATATAGCGCTGCTACTCAACATGATGGTCGTCCAACGGTCATCCTCGCAAAAACCATTAAGGGCTGGACTCTCGGATCTACATTTGAAGGACGCAACTCAACGCACCAAATGAAGAAGATGACTCTGGAAGATATCGTCACCTTCCGCGATCGTTTAGCTATTCCTATTCCTGACGACAAACTCGATGCCAAGCTTCCACCGTATTACCGTCCATCTGAGGATTCAGAGGAAATGAAATACCTCAAGGAACGCCGAGCCGAACTAGGTGGCTCCGTACCTCGTCGTCGCACAATTTCTAAACCCCTGCCAACACCTGATGAATCTGTCTATGAATCGGTAAAGCGCGGCTCTGGAAAACAGGAAATTGCTACAACCATGGCTTTCGTTCGGATGCTTAAAGACTTAATTAAAGACCCAGGTATCGGTTCGCGATTTGTGCCAATTATTCCTGATGAAGCACGCACCTTCGGAATGGATTCGCTCTTTCCTAGTTTGAAGATTTATTCATCAAAGGGACAGACATACACGTCCGTTGACCGCGAACTCATGCTTTCTTACAAAGAATCAACTTCGGGAGTAATTTTGCACGAAGGTATTAATGAGGCTGGTTCGGTTGCCTCATTTACTGCTGTTGGGTCCTCATATTCAACCCACGATGAGCCAATGATTCCTATTTATATCTTCTACTCAATGTTTGGTTTCCAACGTACAGGCGATGCATTCTGGGCCGCTAGCGATCAATTGGTTCGCGGCTTTGTTGTTGGTGCAACAGCAGGACGCACAACCCTCAACGGCGAAGGCCTTCAACACGAAGATGGTCACTCCCCATTGCTTGCTTCGACCAACCCTGCAGTTGTTGCCTATGACCCAGCATTTGGATTTGAACTAGGGCACATTGTTAAAGATGGTTTACGTCGTATGTACGGTGAGAACAGTGAGAATATTTATTACTACCTCACTGTTTACAACGAGCCTTACATGCAACCAGCCGAGCCAGAGAACCTAGATGTTGATGGCTTGTTGCGCGGAATATATTGCTACTCCCCGGCTCAAAAGCGCTCAAAGAAGACTGCGCAAATCCTGGCATCGGGTGTTGGTGTTAACTGGGCGCTCAAAGCGCAGCAATTGTTGGAAAATGACTGGGGAATTTCTCCTACCGTCTGGTCTGTCACCTCGTGGAATGAATTGCGTCGCGATGGGCTAAAAGTAAATCGCCACAATCTCTTGCATCCAGATGATCAATACCAGGCATACATTACGAAAAAGCTTGCTGGGGCTAAAGGTCCTGTTGTCGCAGTAAGTGATTTCATGCGCTCGGTACAAGATCAAGTTGCGCCATGGGTTGAACAACCATTCTTATCTCTAGGTACCGATGGCTTTGGTTTATCGGATACTCGTGGAGCACTTCGTCGCCACTTCAAAGTGGATGCTGAATCAATCACTATTGCTGTGCTTACTCAGCTTGCAAAGACTGGCGAGATTAAACAGAGCATCGTGAAAGATGCGATTAGTAAATATCAAATCTTTGATATTTCCGCTGCTGACCCTGGCAATACGGAAGGCTCGGGTTGATCGGTCGAATCCCAATAATAGATATCTCCCCCAGTGTGTACTTCGGGGGAGAGTTTGTTGCTGTAAAAGCTATTCCGAATGAAGAAATATCTATCTATGCCACTGTAATTCGTGAAGGTCATGATCCTTTTGGCGTAGAGGCGCTATTGCGCGATCACACCGGTAAAGAGATTCAACGCATTGCTATGAAAGAAGTGTGGCCAGGTACAGATAGATTTGAAGCTGTTCTTGTCCCTGGAGCAATCGGTGATTTTACATTCTCAGTAGAAGCTTTTGACCACACTCCAGAGCGAAAACTCTTAACGGAGTCTGAACGCTTTCCAATAAGAGCCGATCGCGAACGGGCACTTGTTGGTGCTTGGTATGAATTTTTTCCTCGCAGCGAAGGCGCGACCACTTCCTCTGCAGGTACATTCAAAACCGCTGCCAAACGTTTACCAGAAATTGCAGCAATGGGATTTGATGTTCTCTATCTCCCACCAATACATCCCATCGGAATTGACTTTCGAAAAGGGCCAAATAACTCACTCACTGCTAGCGAAAAGGATCCAGGTGTGCCGTGGGCAATTGGCGCTGCAACTGGTGGTCATGACGCCGTTAATCCTGACTTAGGAACCATGAAGGACTTCGAAGATTTTGTTAACATAGCAAAGCAAAATAACCTTGAGATTGCTTTGGATTTAGCGCTACAAACCTCTCCTAACCATCCATGGGTTACCGAGCACTCCGAATGGTTCTCACGTCGAGCCGATGGTTCAATTGCTTACGCCGAGAATCCTCCTAAGAAATACCAAGATATCTACCCTTTAAATTTCGACAATGATTATGAGGGACTACTCAATGAAATCCTTCGCATCATCCGCCTTTGGGTCAGTAAGGGAGTAACACTCTTTCGCGTCGATAATCCCCACACAAAGCCAGTCCACTTTTGGCAAGACATCTTGGCAATTATCTATAAGGAATCTCCTGAGGTTATTTTCTTAGCTGAAGCATTCACAAAGCCAGCCATGATGCATTCCCTGGGTAAAGCTGGTTTTCATCAGTCATATACATATTTCACATGGCGAACGAGTAAAGAAGAACTTACTGCCTATGGAAACGAAGTTGCACGAGAGACTAGTGCTTTCTTTCGTCCTAACTTTTGGGTCAATACCCCAGACATTTTGCCAACACATCTGCAAAGTGGAAATCCTGCGATGTTTGCATTGCGCGCAGTACTTGCCTCAACACTCTCTCCATCATGGGGAATGTATGCCGGATATGAATTGTACGAACATCGCGCATTTGCCGAAGGTGGCGAAGAGTACTTGGATTCAGAGAAGTACCAAATCAAAATTCGTGATTGGGCGGGAGCAACTAAAAAAGGTTTAACTCTTGCACCTTTCATTACCCAGCTAAACCAAATACGTAAGACTCATCCAGCACTTGCTCGTTTGCGTAACTTGGTTTTTCACAGCACAAGTTCTGATGCAATCATCGCCTACTCCAAAAAGAGTGGTGACGACTTAATGCTTGTCATTGTTAATCTTGATCCCACATACGCCCAAGAGGCAACAGTCCACTGGGATATGGGAGCTTTGGGAATCACTGAAGATTCTTTCACTGCAGTTGACCTCTTAGACAACACATCTTTTTCTTGGTCTGCTCATACCTTCATTCGTCTTGATCCCAGCAGGCCTTCGGGCAAGGTGGCACATGTCGCTTACGTTAAAATCTGACGATGAGCTTCCTCAATCCTCACTCCACGTTGGGCGATGTTGACCTATTTCTTATAGGTGAAGGCCGTCATGAGAAATTGTGGGAAGCCCTTGGAGCCCACGTTCTACGAGATGATTCAGGAGAGGTGCTCGGAACAGCTTTCTCAGTCTGGGCACCTAACGCCCAAGCGGTGAGCCTTGTCTGCGATTTCAATTACTGGGATAGAAATTCACACAAGATGGTCCGTATAGGTAGCAGCGGGATTTGGGAAATATTCCTGCCAGATATCGCAGGTGGCGAAAGATACAAATTCGCAATTCATCAGAAAGATGGCCGGTGGGTGGACCATGCCGACCCACTTGCACGGGAAACCGAAACACCTCCCCTGACCGCATCTGTAGTTAACGAACAAAACTTTGAGTGGAGCGATAAGTCCTGGATCGATCAACGAGCCACTTTCCAATCGTGGCGCAGCCCCGTCTCTACTTATGAAGTACACCTAGGTTCTTGGCGAATAGGTTTGAGTTATATCGACCTGGCAACACAACTCATTGAATACGTCACCGAACATGGCTTCACTCATGTCGAATTCTTACCGGTGATGGAGCATCCGTATGGACCTTCGTGGGGATATCAAGTCACTTCCTTCTTCGCCCCAACTTCGCGCTTTGGCGCCCCCGATGAATTCAGATTTCTCGTTGATCAACTGCACAGTGCGAATATTGGCGTCATTCTAGATTGGGTTCCTGCGCACTTTCCGAAAGACGAATGGGCTCTGGCTAAATTTGATGGCACTGCGCTCTTCGAGCATGCAGACCCTCGCCTTGGAGAACATCCCGACTGGGGCACTCTCATCTTCAATTTTGGTCGCAACGAAGTTCGTAATTTCTTAGTTGCTAGTGCACTCTATTGGTTATCTGAATTTCATATTGATGGCCTACGCGTAGACGCAGTTGCATCGATGTTGTATCTAGATTATTCGCGCAAAGATGGCGAATGGTTGCCTAACAAGAATGGCGGACGGGAAAACTTAGAAGCTGTACAGCTTCTCAAAGAAGCTACCGCCACTGCTTATCGCACCCACCCAGGAATCATGATGATTGCAGAAGAGTCAACAGCGTGGTCTGGGGTTACACGCGCAACAGAATCTGATGGACTCGGCTTTGGCTTCAAATGGAATATGGGATGGATGCACGACACCTTGTCCTATTTACAAAGGGATCCAATCCATCGTGTTCACCACCATAATGAAATCACGTTCTCGATTCTTTATGCGTGGAGCGAAAATTACGTTTTGCCGATTTCTCATGATGAAGTTGTTCACGGCAAGGGAGCACTTGTAAATAAATTTCCTGGCGATCGTTGGCAGAAGCTAGCAACTCTGCGCGCTCTTTACGGCTTTATGTGGGCTCATCCTGGCAAGAAATTGCTCTTTATGGGATGCGAATTCGCTCAAAATGATGAGTGGAATGAGAGCCAAGGGCTGCAATGGAGTCTTATGGAGTATGCCGAACACCAAGGCGTATCCAAAACAATTCAGAAACTCAATGCCATATATAAAGAGATACCAGCTTTGTCGGAAAGAGATACTTCACCTGAAGGTTTTACTTGGTTAGTTGGAACTGACGCAGCAAGCAACATATTGGCTTTTTCGCGCTGGGATGAATCTGGCCGTCCGTTAGTTTGCATAACTAATTTCTCTCCTACACCTCATGAGAACTACTCAATGTCACTGCCACTTTCTGGACAATGGAAAGAAGTTATTAATACAGATGACATGAAGTTTGGTGGAACTGGAATGAGTAACCCGTTGATTGAGTCTGAAGCGACAAGTGCCAATCGAGTGACTCTTCGCGTGCCCCCCCTAGCTACTATTTGGCTGGAGCAGATTTAGATATTTGCTTCTTTGATTGCACGTGCCGAAAATATAACTGCGATCAAAGCTAAAGCTGGGAGCATTAGAGCGAATGAAATCGTTGTGAGTTGCGCAGTCCACGCAATGATTGTCTTGCAGAAGAAAGTGAGTGTCGTATTAATCGCGCCAATTCGCCCAAGCACCACACTACCTGGCGCCTTTGAGCGCTTATTAGCTGCATCTAGCATCGTCGGAGCCAAGAATGAAGCTCCTAAACCTGCAATAAAGACTCCAAGGCAAAAGATTGTAAATCCTAGATTGGGTGAAGTCCTTGAGAGCATGGTTCCTAGTGTTGTGAGAATAATAAAAGACACTCCGCCGATGATTACACATTGTTTAATCAAGACATCAATCGCGAAGCGATTTGTCAACCGATGTACAGTTAACCGTCCAGCAATCATTGCTAACGCAAAGAGTACATAAGGGATTGCGGCCGCACCTGCACTGACGTGCAACTCTTCTTTAGAGAAGATTGCACCCCAGTCCGCAATGGCGAATTCCAATAAGGTTGCAGAAGTAATCCCAAGAGTGATATTCCAGTCGATCTCGAATTTTGTAAATAGATGCTTGATTGAAGATTGAGTGCTGGAATCAACAACTCCTGGCATTAAAGATCCGCGCATTCTCCATAAGCAATAAAGTATGAGGAGAAAGACCGTTATTGAAACCGAGTCAACATGTCTGACAAGGTCAACTTTTCCGGTCAAGAAGCCAGAAAATATGGCAGTACTTAAGGCTCCCGCAGACCATAACCCATGCAGGCGCGGAATGAGATTGTCACCTGTTTTTTCCTGTTCATGAAATGCCTGCCCATTTACTGCAATATGAAATGCAGAAGTTGCTGCACCTATGAGAATGACGCAGATAAGAAATTGCCATGCCTGTGTTGTACGGACTACAGAACTTATCGCTATAAAAAGTACTACGGAACTTACAGTCATAGCCTTGCGACTTCCAAACCTATGGGCAAGATGACCAGCAGTAAGAAGGCTTACAAGTGAACCTATAGCACCAAGGCTAAGTAGCGTTCCAAATTGGCCATTGCTTGCATGGAGATTGTGTTTAACCTCAGGGAATCGTGGAACCCAAGAAATAATCCCGACACCGAATAGGAAAAAGAGAGCTGCTAGAGCCTTCCGATCTGGAGTATTCATCAGTAGAGGGCGCTGGCAAGTGCAGAGCGCGCTTTAATCAATCGTGGATCGGTTGGCTCTACCAATGTGAAAAGTTCAAGTAGATGAGTTTTGGCGCGAGTTTGATCTGCTCCGGAAAATTGACGAACACATTTTAATACTCTGGCAAAAGCGAGTTCGACATCTCCACGTGAAATCTCTAGATCGGCGCACTTGAGTTGTAGATCTAGGTTAAGTGGGTCAGCATCTGCTGCGCTTATGATTGAATCTGCATTAAGTCCGGCTGTTCTAATAAGAAGTTGCGTCTGAGCTAAACCAAGTTTTGCAAAATTATCTTGTGGCCTACGGGCTAAGAGTTTGAGAT
>CAFAZX010000015.1_pt1 | contig 21010 bp, 21 predicted proteins | sample 7267911 | NCBI WGS metagenome assembly CAFAZX01 (sample SAMEA6814013, study PRJEB35770) | uncultured Actinomycetes bacterium | biome: Freshwater; feature: Freshwater reservoir; material: water | place: Czech Republic | collected 2016-04-20 | depth 30m m | reverse complement strand
CACCTTCCAATTACGCCAGGGGAGTACACGCAGTTAACCGGTAGGGCTGGCAGGCGTGGCATTGATATTGAAGGAAACGCCGTTGTTCAATGGTCACCAACTGTTGATTCGGCAACGGCCGCTGGGCTGGCATCGACACGAACATATCCATTGCGTTCATCATTTACCCCTACGTACAACATGGCCATCAATTTAATTGGTCGATTCGGTAGAGAAAGAGCCCGTGGATCTTTAGAGTCTTCGTTCGCTCAATTTCAAGCAGATAGAGCGGTCGTTGGCCTGACCAAACAGATCAGAAAGAACGCTCTTGCGATTCTAAATTTCGAAGCTGAGGCAAAATGCCATTTGGGCAATTATGTTGAATATGCAACGCTTAGACGAGAGATTAAAGAGACTGAAGTACTCCTTTCGAAAAGGCAGGCAAAGAAAGGCTTTGATCCCAATCAACGCGCTCACCTTGAATCTGATCTCGTAACACTTCGCAAATCCATGAGAGCTCATGCCTGTCATGGTTGCACTGATCGGGAAACGCATTCAAGGATTGCAGAACGAGCAGATAGGTTGATACGTGAGAATGAAGGATTGCAGAAACGTGTAGAGAATCGTACGCACGTAATCGCGAAGACTTTTGATCGAGTGTGCGATGTATTAACTGAACTAAATTATATCCAGGGGGAGAAGACGTTACCTCAAGGGCAAATCCTTGCAAAGATTTACACTGAGTCGGATTTGTTATTGGCTGAGGCTATCCGCACTGATTTGCTAGAGCACCTATCGGCACCCGAACTATTATCTGTGGTATCCAGCATGATTTTTGAAGCACGAAGTCAGGAGACTTTAGCTCCGCGCATACCTAGCGGAAATGTGCAATCGGCTCTCAGTGAAGTCGTTAAACTGTGGTCTTATCTAGAGGACCTGGAGTCGCGACATAATGTTGCAACTCAGAAAGAGCCAGATTTCGGCTTCTGTTGGATTTCATTCCGATGGGCAAATGGACATTCGCTGCAAAGCGTTCTGAAAGGGAGTGATCTCTCCGTGGGAGATTTCGTACGCTCGACTAAGCAACTCATAGACCTTCTCAATCAAATAGCGGTAGCTAGTGAATCCCTTAGGCCAAAATGTAAGGAAGCAATCAAGAAAATCGATCGTGGAGTTGTGGCCTATTTTGCGGGTGATGTATGAGTCTTATGTTGTTAGATAGCGCATCTCTTTGGTACCGAGCTTATTACGGCATGCCAGATACGATGGTTGCCCCCGATGGCACTCCCGTTAATGCCATTCGAGGCTATTTAGATATGACCGCTCGATTAATTGGAATGTATAGACCGAATCGACTTGTTGCTTGCATAGAAGGAGACTGGCGTCCTTCATGGAGAGTTGAGTTATTCCCAGATTACAAGGCAAATCGGGTTGATGATTCAGGTGAAGGGGAGGAAGAGCCTGACACTTTGACTCCACAGATACCTATTCTGTTGGATGTCCTCGATGCTTTCGGAATTACTGTTATTGGAGTCGATGATTACGAGGCCGATGACGTTATGGCCTCTTTCGCTGTTCAACAACCAGGACCTGTACGTATAGTCACGGGCGATCGCGATCTTTTTCAACTTGTAGATGACGAAAGAGATGTACGTGTTGTGTATCTAGCAAAAGGTTTATCCCAACATGATTTAGTTAATTTAGATTGGGTAAAGCAGAAGTATCAGATTCCTGGAGAGCGGTATGGGCTATTTGCTATGTTCCGAGGCGATCCATCTGATGGTCTGCCAGGAGTTCGCGGCATTGGCGAGAAAGGTGCCGCCGCTATTGCCAACGCGTTCGCGAACGTTCCAGAGGTCATAGAAGCGGCGCACTCAAATGATCCAAGACTTTCACCAGCCCTGACCAAGAAAGTCCTCGCTGGATTAGATTATCTAGCCATCGCGCCAACCTTGGTTCAATGCGCTTTAGATATTTCACTGCCCGATGTCTCTCTTGCTATTCCTAGAAAACCAAAGAACATGAAAGAACTTCAAGCGCTCAAGGAAAGGTATGCCTTAGGGGCTAGCGTGGATCGATTGATTGCAGCTCTAGAATGAGCGTGCTCCTTGCATTTCTTTCTGGAATTCTTTTATCGGGAGCATTCGCGCCATTCGCATTGTGGTGGTTAGCGCCATCTGCACTTCTTCTTTTGCTCTTCGCCTTTGACGGCAATGGATTCAAGGTCAGGGCCCTAGTAGTTATTGTTTTCTCTGCCTCCTTCTTCCTGCCTTTGTTGCATTGGACAAGTGTTTACGTAGGAGCTCTTCCTTGGCTTTTGCTAGTGCTACTCCAGGTTGGCCTTCTCTTTCCGCTGGCATTACATCCAACGACGGATCCTAAATTCTTCATCCTTTTCCCATCCGCATGGGTCTGTATCGAAATACTTAGAACGCACTTCCCATTCGGAGGTTTCGGTTGGGGGAGGGTTGGCTTCTCTCAAGCCAATGCTCCATATTCCTCCTTTGCCTCGATAGCAGGAGTATCAGGATTATCGTTCTTAGTCGCACTCGTTTCTGTCTCACTATTCCTAGTTATAAAGAAGGAATTTACTTTAGGTTTAGTCACGCTTTTTGTCGTTGGAATCCTATTTTCGACCACACTATTGAGGACTCCCGTAGATTCCGAAGAGGTTGTTACCGTACTAGCTGTGCAAGGGGGAGTGCCCAAACTTGGTTTAGATTTCAACGACAGGGCGCACGCAGTCTTTTCTATGCACGAGAAGAGCACAAGAAGTTACCTTGAATCTCATAGTCAAAAGCCTTCATTCATTGTTTGGCCAGAAAATAGCGTTGATGTTGATCCTTTTAAGGATAACTTCGTCCGTGATTCACTCAATAAGTTGGCTGACGACTTCCAGGTGCCAATCATTATCGGCGCCGTTCTTACTAAAGGCAATGGTTATGAGAATGCTTCGATTGCATGGCTACCAGGGAGTGGTCCATCTAGCATTTATGTGAAGAAACACTTAACACCCTTTGGAGAGTATGTACCTCTTCGATCATTGGCAGAATTCGTTTCACCCTTTGCCAAAGGAATCATCGACTTTATTCCGGGTACAGATTTGCAAACACATGTCATAGGTGGAGCTAAAATTTCCCCAGTTATTTGTTATGAATTGCTTGATGATCAACTTAATCGCGCGATGGCCGCTCGCGGTAATACTTTGCTTATTCAGACAAACAGTGCAACCTTCGGTCTCACGCCAGAAAGTGCACAAGAGTTGGAAATTTCGCGAATAAGGGCCATTGAACATCAACGATTTGCCATAAGTATTGCGACATCAGGCATCAGTGCGGCAATAGATGACCAGGGGAGGGTTCTCAAAGCCACTGCAATCAACAAGCCTGAGGCGTTCCTGGTGAATCTACCTTTGCAATCCCCCCGATCAGTGTCCGATTCTTTGGGAAATTCTGCGGAAATTCTCATAGTTTTTCTCCCGCTATTTCTCTTTCTCGTCATACCATTTCTTTATAGAGTTCTTCTTAAAAGGTTTTCGGTTGTCAGGAAACGGAGTAATCAGTGAAAGTTCTTGTAGTAATTCCTACCTACAACGAAGCTGCATCGATAACTTCATTGACGAGTGAAGTTTTACATCTTCCAGATAATGTCGACATTCTCATCGTTGATGATAATTCTCCCGATAAGACTGCTTCATTAGTTAAGGATATTTCTCGTGCATGGCCCAATCGTGTCCATCTCATTGAACGCCGAAAGAAAACGGGCTTAGGCGGCGCTTATCGCACCGGATTAGGTTGGTTTCTATTGCACGACACGTACACGCATGTTGTAACAATGGATGCCGATCATTCACATAGGCCAAGCGACCTTCATCGAATGATTTCCTTACTAACGCCAGAAAGAGATGTAATCATGGGCGTTAGGTGGATGCCAGGAGGAGAAATTATCAATTGGCCCAAATCTCGCCAACGTTTATCTCGAATTGGAACCTCTTACGCTAAATGGGCCCTTAAATTGCCTTTGCGAGATCTCACGGGTGGTTTCCGAATCTACTCAAGAAAAACACTCGAACGTATCCAGCTCAGCGCCGTTTCATCTGAAGGATATTGTTTTCAAATAGAAATGGCTCGAGCCGTCCATGCAGCCAAAGGTCGAATTCTCGAGACACCTATAACTTTTATCGAGCGCCAGAATGGAGAATCTAAGATGAGTAAGAAGATTGTCTTGGAGGCACTTATTCGAGTCAGTGGCTGGGCACTAGAAACTAGGCTCAGACCTAACGCCGATAAGTTACATTATGTTAAGTAACCTCAAGCGTAATCGCTCACTGGGGCGCACGAACAAATAAGGTTCCTATCCCCGAAGGCGCCATCTATGCGCCCGACGGTAGGCCAATACTTGCCTCTGCGGCCCATGATTTCACCCGTATTTACCCCTTGAGGAAATGCTGCCAATTCGCGGCTATAGCCAAATGGCCAACCATCTAAGGCAATCTTCTCTGCGGTATGTGGGGCGTTATGTAATGGTGAATCTTCATGGGTACGGACGCCTTTTCTGACATCTTCTATCTCAGCGAAGATGGCAATCATTGCCGCAATAAAGCGATCCAGCTCGACGATATCTTCACTTTCGGTCGGTTCAATCATCAATGTGCCAGGTACAGGAAAGCTCATCGTTGGAGCATGGAATCCGAAATCCATAAGCCTCTTAGCCACATCATCAACAGTGACCCCGGAGTCCTTGGTTATTTGGCGAAGATCCAAGATGCACTCATGTGCGACTAATCCATTCTCCCCCGTATATAGAACTGGGTAGTACGGATTCAATTTCTTAGCTATGTAGTTGGCAGACAAAATTGCAACTTCTGTTGCATGTTTCAATCCTGCGCCGCCCATCAAACGAATGTAGGCCCAAGAGATTGGCAAAATGCTCGCAGAACCGAAAGGAGCCGCGCTGATGGGACCAGGACCTGTGGCAGGTCCTGCCGTAGGGTCTAGCGGGTGGTTAGGAAGGAACGGAGCAAGATGAGCTCTGCAAATTACAGGGCCAACTCCTGGGCCTCCCCCTCCGTGTGGGATACAAAATGTTTTATGCAAATTTAGATGCGAAACATCTGCACCGAATTTACCCGGTTGTGCCAATCCGACTAATGCATTCAGGTTGGCACCATCAACATAAACCTGTCCACCAGCATCATGAACTAATCCACAAATCTGCGTGATTGCAGTTTCAAATACTCCATGCGTAGATGGATATGTAACCATCAACGCGGCAAGATTCTGCGCGTGAAGGCTTATCTTTGCAGAAAGATCTTCAACGCTGACATTTCCTAGTTCATCGCACTCCACTACTACAACCTTCATTCCAGCCATCACAGCGCTTGCTGCATTAGTTCCGTGCGCACTGGATGGAATGAGACAAATATTTCTATGGCTATCTCCACGTGAATCGTGATAATTTCGAATTGCCAAAAGCCCTGCGAATTCACCTTGGCTTCCAGCATTTGGCTGAAGTGAGACAGCGTCATATCCCGTTATAGATACCAACCACTGCGAAAGTTGGGAAATCAATTCACGAGAACCAACACTTTGATCTGCCGGAGCGAAAGGATGGAGTGAAGAAAATTCGGGCCATGTAACAGATTCCATCTCTGTCACTGCATTGAGCTTCATCGTGCACGAACCTAATGGAATCATTGTTCGATCCAGAGCAAGGTCTTTATCTGCTAGTGAACGTAAGTAGCGCATCATCGCAGTTTCGGAATGATTTGTATTGAAGATTGGATGAGACAAGAAAGCGCTCTTACGGTGAAGCGAATCAGGAAAACTCATACCAGCATTGCCAACTTGAGGCAGTAAAGTAACGCCGAATACTGCGCACACCGCTTGCAGGTCTGCTTGCGTTGTCGTTTCATCCAGAGAAATACCGATAGTTTGGCCGTCAATTACTCGAAGATTAAAACCTGCCTCTCGAGCCTTCTTGGCAATGACTCCTGAATCTGAAACAGAAACCATAAGAGTGTCAAAGAAATCCTTAGACAATACCTTCACTGCGCCATTAGTTAGTGACTGATTAAGTTGTTGCGCACCACGATGTACTCGATTGGCAATGTGAGTCAATCCTTTTGGACCGTGGTACATGGCGTAGAAAGCACTCATGACCGCTAATAGAACTTGAGCGGTGCAAATATTGCTCGTAGCCTTATCTCGCCTAATGTGTTGTTCTCTCGTTTGCAGCGCCAATCTGAATCCAGGATTGCCATCTGAATCAACACTTTGGCCAATCAAACGTCCTGGCATTCCACGTTCTAGTCCATTACGCACGGACATAAATCCGGCGTGAGGGCCACCAAATCCCATGGGTACTCCGAAACGTTGTGCACTGCCGACTACAACATCAGCGCCCCACTCCCCTGGCGGGGCAAGAAGAGTTAGCGCAAGTAAGTCTGTTGCTGCAACCACAAGTGCAGAACGATCATGTGCTGATTTAGATAACGATTCATAATGCAATATCTCTCCCAAAGTATTTGGGTACTGCACTAACACTCCGAAAAATTCTTGCTCAGGAAGTGCGTTAGATGCATCAATAGTCACAACCGAAATCCCGAGTGGCTTAGCTCTTGCAACAACAACCGCATAAGTTTGTGGATGAACATTCTTATCAACAAAAAATACTGCGCCGTCACTACCTTTATGCGCGCGTCGTGCGAGAGTCATCGCTTCAGCGGCAGCTGTTCCTTCATCAAGCATTGATGCATTTGCAATATCCAACCCAGTCATATCGCAAATCAATGTCTGGAAAGCAAAGAGTGCTTCTAAGCGCCCTTGTGAAATTTCAGGTTGGTATGGCGTGTAAGCGGTGTACCAAGCAGGATTTTCGAGAACGTTTCGCAATATAACTGCTGGGGTGTGTGTTCCGTAATAACCGGTTCCGATTAGGGAGGTGAAGACTTTGTTTCGAGATGCCATCGCTCGTAATTCAGCAATAACTTCAACTTCAGTGCGCGCCGACGGAAGCAGATCAGCCAATGCATGTGTCATGGCGATGCTGGAGGGAACTACTTGAGAAATAAAGTTTTCTAAACTCGGGTAGCCCAATTCCTTAAGCATTGTGGATTCTTGATCAGTAGATGGTCCAATATGGCGGCGTTCGAATGCGTCAAAAGTCATACAGGAAGTATGCCTGCTTTATGCGCCTTTGAGTTTACGTCTTTGCGATAGTTCATCGTTACTTTGGCCACTAACTACAGTGCCATTAATCTCCCCTTGCAAAAGGGCAAGTGATCCTTCTACTTCATGCCATACCTTGCCCACTGCGATTCCAAAGACGCCTTGACCGCCCTGCAACAAGTCGATAATTTCATCGGGGCTGGCACATTCATAAATGGAGGCGCCATCGCTCATAAGGGTGATGCGCTCAAGATCGGTCACTCCCCTCTCTCGAAGGTGATTGACCGCCGTACGGATATTTTGCAGCGAGACTCCCGCATCAAGCAAGCGTTTTACAATTTTCAAAACCAAAATATCTCGAAATCCATATAAACGTTGACTTCCCGAACCCATTGCATTGCGAACACTAGGTTCTACCAAACCAGTACGTGCCCAATAATCGAGCTGACGATATGTAATACCCGCGGCCGAACAAGCAGTTGCACCGCGATAACCGATTTCATTCATATCGTGGTCAGGTGTGTGAGTGTCCATGCTATCCATGCGGGGTCGCTCGATTCTGCTGGGGAGGTCTTAAGGGTAGAAGCCATAGGAAGTAGATTCAACGACCGACACGATTAAAACCTCAAGTAGAGGTTAACGGTTGCGTCTGCGTCCTCGCAAGACCAAGAAGTAGGCAGCTCCAATAATTAGTGAGAGAGAAGCCGAACTCCACTTGCCTAATCCCGTCAACGTTGGGGAAAGGAGCAACCAAGCGGCTAAACCACAGTGGATGAAACCCATACCAGAGCACGCTTGGCGCAATCCTCGCTCCCCGGCAAAAGCAGCAACTAATGGAGCCAGAAGTGCCGGAATAAGAAGAACGATACCGATGCATCGCACCAACCAGGAGAACTGAGAATTCTCTAATTGGCTAGCTACACCTAGGTAGGTCAAAACTTTGATCGGTTGAATAATGAGAGCTGCGGCAATAAGAAAGATGATCGATGCATGTAAGCGCAAGACCAAGGCAGCCCATTTGATTAACACGGTTCAACCTATGAAATCTTCTGGGTTGATCTGGTCTAAAAACTCTCTGAATCGTTCGACCTCTTCATTAGATTGCGAGGATGGATCATCACCTTCACCGGAAGGGATCTCTATGCCCGCCTCGTCGAGCAGTTGCCTTGAGGCGAAGATGGCTGCATCCGTTCGCAACGCAATCGCTATGGCATCAGATGGTCTTGCAGAGATGATCTTCTCGTTCGATTGTGCATCGGTAAGAACTAGATTTGCGTAGAACACTCCTTCTTGGAGGTGTGTCAGGTGTACCGCGGTGACAGTTGTATCCAGCGATGAGATTATTAGTGAAATAAGGTCATGTGTTAGCGGTCGAGGTGGTTCGACTCCCTGTTGGGCAAAGGCAATAGATGTAGCTTCAACCGCCCCCACCCAAATAGGAAGGAATCGCGATCCATCTACTTCTTTTAACAAGACGATGGGTTGATTCGATGGCATCTCGATGCGCACCCCTACAACTTCCACGGGAATCATCATCTCAACGAAGGCGGTGAAGACCACCGCGCACAAGTGAGGCATGAAGTCGGACAGATAGGGAGGCAATCTCTCTCTGAACTTCTTCGGCGCGTGCTTTTGCTTCTGGGTTCTTCTGGCGCGTGAGAGGAGTTATAACTTGCTCAATCAATCCTATTTCTCGGTCAGCTGCAGATTTAAATGAACGAAGATGACGTGGTTCGATTCCGAATCCTGCTAATTCAGCGACCGCACGTGCAACTGCAAGTGCGTCCCCATCGTAATGGCGTCCTCGAGGGGCTATTAGGCCATAGGACTCTAATTCAACAAGTTGCTCCTCTGAGATAGAACCAGATTTCAAAAGTTCCTCGCGAGAAAGGCGAAGATCGCTCTGCTCTCCAAAACTCGCCGGTGCCAATTCTCCATCAACGGTTGCAAGCCTAGGAGCCGCAGCTCCCCCTGCAATTTGCGCAGGTTGTAATCCGCGATCAAGGGCGTCAAGATTTTCCTTAATAACACGAAGAGGTAGGTAATGATCTCTCTGTGCAAGCAATACATAACGCAATCGCTCTAGATCTGTATTAGTAAATTTTCGGTAACCAGATGGGGTTCGTTGTGGCTCGATTAATCCTTCGGCTTCCAGGAAACGAATTTTAGAGATAGTGATATCCGAAAAATCGCCCCTTAATTTGCTCAGGACTTCGCCAATACTTAAATAGGCACGGGCTGGAACGCTCATCTATTTTCCTCCAAAGAAAAGCATATGGAATTTACCGATCTGTATTTCATCCGCTGTTTTCAAACTTATTTCTGTAACCGAATTATTGTTGACGTAGGTGCCGTTGAGGCTTCCACAATCCTTGAGAACGTAGCTCCCTTGCGAAATCATCGCGATTGAAGCATGGTGCCGTGAAACCGTTACATCATCTAAGAAAATATCACTCTCTGGAGATCTTCCAATAGTGGCATCGGCATTTAGGAGAAAGCGGGCTCCCCTGCTTGGGCCTCGGTGAACAATCAACATCGCATCATGTGGATTTCGATTGTTCAAAGTCTCTCGCTCTTCTTCAGTGAGAAGATTGAGAACTTCAGAATTAATTTCGGTATTGCCTGAACCGACAACTGCCCGAACCCCTAGGTGAAGGGTGGTGGTGAGATCGAGGTTAGCTTTCGCTTCTTCCATCACTCCCCCATCCTTACTATCAACCTGAGGCTGACACTAGAGATTCATGCGCCGTAGGTCAAGCCGTCAATTCAATGTATTGCGCTGCTGAAAGTAGGTCCGATGGCAATTGCGCAACGTCAATTTCAGCGATCCAACCTTGATCGTAGGGATCCGAATTCAAGATTTCCGGAGTTGCGGTGAGAGCGGTATTGACAGCCACAACTGTTCCAGATATCGGAGCGAATATTTCGGAAACACTCTTAGTTGATTCAACTTCACCGCAAACACTTCCGGCGTCAACCATCTTGCCAACGTCAGGCAATTGCACGTACACAATGTCACCGAGGGCGCCTTGAGCAAAATCAGTAATACCGATGCGATAACGATTGGCTGTTTCTGTAGGAGCAACCCATTCATGCTCTTTTGTGTACTGCAAAGATTCTGGTGTTAATGACATGCATCCCCCTACGTTGTTCTGCGTGGTATGAAGTGAACTGAGTACGACAGGTTAAATACTACTTCGCACGATTGATCTTGCGCCATCCCGTTCGGAAGTAATCAACCCCAGTGGCTAGATAGAGCGCTATTCCCCATACTGCAAAACTCCACCCAATGACAAAGGAAAGTGTCCCAAGCCACGAATGGCCTTGTGCAAGCAAGAGAAAAGGAAATGCATAGAGCAAATTAAAGGTCGCTGCCTTGCCCATGTAGGTAACGGTAAAAGGAGGTATATCAAAGTGATGCATGCGAAGTGTTAGCGCTCCTAGAATCAAATCGCGTCCAAAGAGAAGTAGGAGCATCCATAGTGGTATGACATCGCGAATTACTAAGGCGATGAGTGTTGCCGCTATATAGAGTCGATCAATAGCCGGATCAAGAAGTTCTCCCAATCGTGACTCTTGATTCCAGGCTCTCGCTAATTTTCCATCAAAATAGTCCGTCGCTCCCCCGACTGCCAAAACTGCAACAGCGGCGAAATCTGCATGGGGTCCGAGCGCTAAGTAGAGGAATAGCGGAATACCTAAGCCTCTAACCATCGTTAAAGCGTTAGGAACTGTCAGTACTTGAGATGCCATATGGATCTACTCGCGCTCACGAACTCTGACTGCAACTTGCACAGGCGTTCCTGGGAAACCAAATTCTTCACGTAAGCGCCGCTCGATAAATCGTCGGTAGGAAGCTTCCAAGAAGCCCGTTGTGAAGATGACGAACCGGGGCGGAGAAATACCGGCTTGTGTGGCATACAAGATTTTGGGTTGCTTGCCTCCGCGAACAGGAGGAGGCGTTGCTGCAATCATTGTGCCCAAGAATGAGTTAAGACGGCTCGTAGGTACTCGCCTCTCCCAACTGCTTAAAGCTGTACGAAGTGCCGGAGCTAAACGATCGCGGTGCCAACCAGTTTTTGCTGCAAGGTTTACTCTTTGCGCCCATTCAACCTGATCAAGGTGTCGATCAATTTCGCGATCTAAAGCAATTTGGCGATCTTCATCAACTAGATCCCATTTATTCATAACAATGATGAGAGCCTTGCCAGCTTCTTCGGCCATAGTAATGATGCGAAGATCTTGTTCAGAAATCGGAAGAGATGCATCGAGAACTACAACAGCAACCTCTGCGCGCTCTAGCGCCATTTGAGTACGTAACGTTGCGTAATAGTCGGTACCACTTGCCTGATTAGCTCTCTTACGAATTCCTGCAGTGTCGATAAATCTCCAGATCGACCCACCGAGTTCAATTAATTCATCAACCGGGTCTCTCGTTGTTCCTGGAACATCATCAACTAGCGAACGATTTTGACCTGCAAGAATATTTAGCAAACTTGATTTACCAACATTAGGTCGGCCAATAAGAGCTACCCGACGATAACCATCATGGATTTGTGCTCCACCAACTTCTGGAAGGACTTTTGTGATGCGATCCAATAAATCTCCACTGCCACGTCCATGCAATGCAGAAACGAAATTAGGCTCGCCTAATCCCAAATTCCATAATGTGTGGGCAAGTGCTTCTTCACGATCTCCATCGACTTTATTGGCAACCAAAATAATATGTTTCTTCATCTTGCGTAATTCTTGAACTAGTACATCATCCTCATCCAGCGCCCCGACTTGAGCATCTACAACGAAAAGCAATACATCTGCTTCTGCCATGGCTAGTTCTGCACTTGCGCTAACGCCGATAGAAATCCCGTCGGGTTTAGATTCCCATCCTCCGGTATCCATGACCATGAAATCGCGGCCGTTCCAATTGCACTCATAAGTCACGCGATCACGAGTAACACCAGGAGTATCTTCAACAATCGCTTCGCGACGTCCAATAAACCGGTTAATTAGGGTTGATTTTCCAACATTTGGACGCCCAAGAATTGCCACAATAGGCATTCCAAGTAAACGTCTTTGTCTAAGAATCTCCCAGACACGTTCTACTGTCTCTTCTAAATTCAATTCCGTGGAGTCAATTTCAATGGCGTCAGAGGCCATTGCCAAAGGTGAAATTTTTCGTGTGCTATCGATGTGATCTCGCTCTGCAAGAGCGTCTCCCACTTGAACAACACGAGAGTCTTCCTCGGGTTGGGTAAGTTCAGCATCACGCCTCTCAGCACGTGCTGCAAGATCTGCAGTGAGGAAAACTTTCAAAGCGGCATCCGGTACAACCACCGTGCCTATATCTCTACCTTCAACAACAATTCCACGCATCGCACTTGCAATTATTTTGTGTTGAAGCAGAAGTAACGCTTTGCGAACTTGAGGATAGGTGCTCACTTCACTGACTCGTGCTGTTACTTCCTGCGAACGAATCTGATCGGTAATCTCGCGATCACCAGCAAATAATTTAGGCTCACTAGGATCGCTGTTGAATCTCAAAGGAGATTTTTTCAGACTAGCCACAATGTCATCTGGATCTTTAAGGCCATCTCGTATCGCTAGCCACGTTATGCCGCGGTATAACGCGCCAGTGTCTAGATAATTCCAACCAGCTCTACGAGCGATAACTTTCGCTGTACTAGATTTACCTGCCCCACTCGGGCCATCAATTGCTACGACGATGCCCATGTGCTTAGTCTAGCCGTCTCACTGATGAACTCTTTTACAGCCCTTCTCGCACCGAATGAACATTCCAGCCTGCTTCAAGGAGATGCTTACTAAGTATTTTGGCATCATTAGGAGAAAGCGCCAATGTAATGAGTCCAGTGAACTGGCCAGGTGAATGTTCAATCACTAAATCTTCAATATTTACCTTCGCCTGTGCGCATTCATTGAAAAGAGCAGCCAACTGCCCTGCTTTATCTTCAATCACGATAGGCAAATAATGATAATCGCGAGCTTTGCCTCCATGTTTGCCTGGGATCTTGGCTCTACCTGACGCCCCATCAGCAATAAAAGATTGGACATGCTCGGTATTAGATAGGTTGGCAATCAACGAATCAATGTCATCTCGCAGACCTTTGAGCAACGGAAGAATTTGATTCTGATTCGCATGGATGATTTCACCCCAGAGCGCTGGGTCAGACGCCGCAATGCGCGTCGTATCCCTCAGGCCTTGGCCGGCCACTGAAAACCAATCGCTCTTGGCGCCATGGAGTTGCTTTGCCAATAACGAAGAAGTGATCTGGGGAAGATGGGAAATAAGCGCGACCGCTTGATCATGCTCCGGGCCACTCATCGCAACGGCAATCGCCCCTGACAAGGCAATGAGTTCCAGAGTCCTACTTAGGCTCTCGGGAGAGGTCTCAGAAGTTGGGCAGTAGATCCAAGCTCGGTCTTCAAAAAGGTCAGCACGCGCCCCATGAGGTCCTCCTCTTTCACGACCAGCCATGGGATGGGTACCGCAAAATTGGCGAGCAATGGCAGGAAATTTCTCAATCTCCAGCAAAGATTTAGTCTTCGTACTAGCAATATCGATAAAGGTCGCTCTGGGATTTAGTGCATATTCACTCTCTATGACACCCATAAGGGCTGTGGCAGGTATTGCTAAGACCACAACCTCCGGTGAAGTGCTCAGGCCCTCATCGCCCACCAAAGCCTTCGCTAGAGCTAGGTGGTTAGCATCTACATCAACAAGCTGCACGCTTATATTGGAATTCTTTAGGGCCAGAGCAAGAGATGTTCCTAATAGGCCAGCTCCAACTATGCGTACGCTCTTCACTGAGCTAGATCTCGACGCAGCGCTACTGCACCTTTTAGGTAAATATGTACGATTTCATCTGGTCTTTTGTCAGTTTCGCAATGCAACATCACTCGAATAACTCGAGGCAAGGCTCCAGGAACATCGATTTCGGAGGCACAAATCAAAGGTACCGACCCGAACCCAATCTGGCGGGCTGCGGCAGCCGGAAAATCAGCGGTTAAATCAGGAGTGGCTGTGAAAATAACTGAAATCAGATCCTCTGGTTGTAAATCATTCACAGAGAGAATCTCTTGCAAAAGCTCAATAACACTTGATCCAATGTCGGAGGCCGAATCAGCATCGACCTGAATCGCACCTCTAATGGCTCGTGTAGACATGGATAAATGATACTCCCCAAGGAATCGAGACGCACGAAATTACTAGATGTTTATCGATATGTCTTTATAATTGTATATGTCTTAATAATTAAAAGGTCTTACTTCTTTTCGTTTCTCGGAGCTTGCTAGACCAGAGGTTCGTATATGTCGATAAATCCGCAATATAAAGAGGGTTTACGCCTAAAAGCAGAGTTCTTATGTCGATAAATCTATCTTGCTTTCTTTTCTTAAAGTCGATAAATTAGTAAATAGATTTTAATAGCAGTACGTTAATATAGATAAATCGTTAAAGGTCTAAAGCTTTACGTAGATTTATTAGTTCTACCTCATTGAGATCTCGCCAGCGTCCCTCAAGAACATCCCCCAGCAAAATGGGACCAAATCGCGTTCTGATCAGACGAAGTACGTCCACTCCGACCGCTTCCATCAATCGTCGAATAATGTGATACCTGCCCTCATGGATAGTTACTTCAATCCACGTTGGAGAAAGCTCCTTGAAATCCAAAACTCTTCCTAAGCCATCCTCCAGTTCAATCCCCTTTTTCAAGTTCTTTTGGGCATCCCTGGGTAAAGTTCCGGCGTATTCAATCAGATACGTCTTCTCTAAGCCGTAAGAAGGGTGCGTTGCTCGAAAGGTCATATCGCCATCATTACTCAGGAGAATTAAGCCTTCAGAATCCTTATCGAGGCGACCTACATGGAACAAGCGCTCGGTTCGAACTGATATGAAATCTGACAGAGAGGGACGTCCTTCGGGGTCATACATGGTAGACACAACGCCACGAGGTTTATGAAGTGCAAGGTAAGTCTTAGTCAAACTAGGGCGAATTGTCTCACCATCAACCATGACTTGAGAGGTTTCGGGGTCAAATTTAGATCCCATCTCTCGAACGACCTCGCCATCAACCGAAACTCGACCTTCGTAAATGAGTTCGTCAGCGCCACGTCTGCTCGTGATACCAGCATCGGCGATAATTTTGTTTAAGCGTACAAGAGCCATGGATCCATCCTTGAGACTATGAGCGACCTAGTTGTGAACGTTGACAATTAAGCGTGAATTGGTCATTCTACCTCGAAATTGAGCCCTCTAAAACTCTTTCCGGAATAACCCCGCAGGCAATCAATCGGTCAGGGAGCCCAGGATTTCATCAAGACGATCTAGGTCCGGAAGGTATGGCGCCAACGCTGGCAGATCGGTGAGGGCATTCAACCCTAAACGTTCAAGGAAGTAACTGGTCGTCTTGTATAAAATTGCACCACTCTCGTGCTCAATCCCGCTCTCTTCTACCAAGCCACGGGTGACGAGGGTCTTCATGACAGCCTCCACATTTACGCCTCGAATAGCTGATACGCGCGCTCGTGAGACCGGTTGGCGGTAGGCAATCACGGCCAAGGTCTCTAAAGCAGCCTGTGTGAGGCGAGACTGCTGTCCATCGAGCACAAACTTCTCAACTGCAGCGCTAAATTCTGGACGACTATAGAAACGCCACCCGCCAGAGACTTTGCGCAAATGGAAACCATTGGTTTCATACCCTAAAGAGAGGCGCTCCAACGCCTCCACGATCTCGTCCGTTGGCCTTTCAAGTACCTGGGCTAGAGTCAATTCAGTTACCGGTTCATCCACAACCATCAATATGGCTTCGATTGAACTATCAAGTTCAGGATTAGACATTTGGAGTCTCCTCTGTATCTATAGGCACGACAGGTACATCAAATTCTTCTCCAGCACTTACCTCGCCGGACTCGCTTCCCGTCCAACTAATCTGCAACTCCCCTAAAGCCACGACTTGATCAAAGCGCAGTGCGCCCTGTCGGTAGAGATCCAGGAGCGCCAAGAACCGTGCCACGACAACAAGGGTGCTCTCTGCATCTGCCACGAGGTGGCGAAAGCTCATCGTCTTTGACTTGCGCAGGGATTCAACGACCCACCTAGCCTCCTCTGCCACGCTTACAAGGGGCATATGGAGGTGTTCTATGGCCACCGCTGGAGTGATTTTAGGCGTCAAGACGCGCTCGGCTATAGCCGCAAAACGCTCTGCCCCTACCCCAATCAGAACCTCAGGCAAAAGAGATGCCAGTGAAGGATCCAGGGCAACTACGCGGGCAAAAATCCTATCCTCTAAAGCAATGCGCTCATGGAAAGTCGCGGCGATCTCTTTGAAGGCGCGGTATTGCAACAAGCGGGCAAAGAGCAGGTCTCGAGCTTCCAAGAGGGCAAGGTCGGTCTCATCTTCTACTTCCCCGCTGGGAAGTAGTCGTGCTGCCTTGAGATCCAACAGAGTTGCTGCGACCACCAAGAACTCCGTTGCTTGATCTAACTTCCACCCTTCCCCAGAAGCCTCCAGGCCGCGGATGAAGGAGATGAATTCATCAGTTACCGCACTCAGTGCGACTTCGGTGATATCCATCCTGTGGCGTGAGATGAGCTGAAGTAGGAGGTCAAATGGGCCGTCAAAGTTATCAAGGTGGACAGAAAATGCGCCCGAAACTTCTGGCGCGTTGGTCTCTTCTGTAATTTCCACGTGCAAACCGTACTTCACAAATGAACCCTTGGCTTGCACTTGCGCTCAGAACCAGCTCATGCGTAGAGTCCGTCCATAAAGCGGCAGAGAGGCTTCTCGATTGAGCGTTAAATCGACATTTGATAGCGATGTGGCAACAACAGCCACCTTGCTCAAGCGTAAACCCAAAAATTGGCCTATTCCAGGGCCTCTTTCTGACCACGGAAACGCAACCATTATTCCTATCGTCAATCAAAAAGGCGGCGTAGGCAAGACGACCACCACAATCAACTTAGGAGCTGCGTTAGCCGAACTTGGTCGACGCGTCCTACTTGTTGATTTCGATCCCCAAGGCGCCCTTTCAGTGGGCTTGGGAGTGAACGCGCACGAACTTCGTCTAGAAGAAACCGTGTATCAGGTACTGATGGATCCTCAATCAGATATTGAGAAGATCATTCTTAAAACATCTGTACCAGGAATGGATCTCTTGCCTGCAAACAAGGAATTGGCGACAGCAGAAGTAACGCTGGTCAATGAAATGGGACGCGAGAACTTCCTGAAACGTACCTTGGAAAGCGTTAAAGATTATTACGATGTAATTTTAATTGATTGCCAACCAACTCTTGGGCTTCTGACCCTTAACGCCCTTACAGCAGCTGATGGAGTGATCGTTCCTCTCCAATGTGAGTTCTTTGCATTGCGCGGTTTCGCTCAATTGCAAGAGAACTTAGAGAAGGTTCGCTTGAATCTAAATCCCAATCTGAAACTCATTGGTATTTTGGCAACAATGTATGACAAGAAGACTCTCCATAGCCGTGAGGTTCTTGAACGCATACTTGAAGCTTTCCCTGAGAGTGTTTTCGAAACTGTTATTGCACAAACCGTTCGTTTTCCAGAAACCACTGTGGCTGGAGAGCCCATTACAACTTACGCAGGAAGTTCGGGTGGGGCCGCCTCTTATCGGCGTTTGGCTCGAGAACTTATAGCAATCGGAGGAACACGATGAGCCGCAGAGCAAGTTTGCCAGGTGCTGACGAACTATTTCGTTCTACGACACCAGCACTTAGTGCAGTAAGAGATTCCCTTCCTGATTCATCACCTTTGGCGCCGGTATCTCACCAAGTTGCACCCACTCCTTCCCCACCGAATAAAAAGGGAGTGCGTACAACTTCGCGACGAAGAGTCACTAATGTTGAAAACTCTCCTTCTGGTCGTGAGAAGCATGACGAAAAAATTACCGTCTATCTCTCCCCTGAAGAACTATTTGATCTTGATCAAGCCAGATTGATGTTACGTGGTGATTTAGGTTTAGCGGCAGACCGTGGGCGAATTGTTCGTGAATCTATCGCTGTCATTATCGCCGATCTTCAAGCAAAAGGCGATCAAAGTATTCTTGCTCGCAGATTGCGCGGACATTAACTAATCTCTTGCTCGAGGATGTGCCAAACTGTAGGTTTCGCGCACTTTATCAATAGTTATCAAGGTATAAATTTGAGTTGTAGTTACTGACGCGTGCCCAAGTAACTCCTGCACGACGCGAATATCTGCACCACCGTCTAACAAATGTGTTGCATAGGAGTGTCTAAAAACATGCGGTGAAACGTGTGAATCAATTCCTGCGCTCTTAGCCGCATCTAAAACGATCTGCCACGCACTTTGTCGGCTTAGTCGTGTACCTCTTTGATTGAGGAAGAGAGCACTGGTGGCCTTTGGCGATTTCTTAAGCAATTCCGGACGTATTCGTGTCATGTAATCTGAAACTGCAGCACTGGCATACGAACCAAGAGGAACTATTCGCTCTTTTCCTCCCTTGCCCCGAAGTTTTATAGTCTCGCTTTCCACCTCATCGCCCTGAAAACGATGGAGGTCACCAACATCAACTCCGACTATTTCACTTACTCGCGCTCCGCTTCCGTAGAGCAATTCCAGAAGCGCCCTATCCCGCAATGTAATTGGATTTCCTGAATGAAATGACGCATCTATTAAAGCCACTGTCTGCGCAATGGTTAGAGCTTTTGGTAAACGTCGCATTACTGGGAATTTCTCAAGCTCTGTTGTTGGATCTATGTGACCTTTCTCCTTGGAAAGATATTTGTAAAACGAACGCAGAGAAGAGAGCATGCGCGAAACACTGGCTTGCGAATATCTCTTATCACCCAGATAGACACGGTAAGCAAGAACTGTCTCGGCGGTTACATCCTCAAAAGCAACCGTTGAATCAGTAAGAAAGGAAGCGAACGATTTCAAATCACGTTCGTACGCGGAAATCGTATTTTGCGAAAGCCCTCTTTCCACACGAAGGTGGTCCAGAAAACCCCTCTGCTCTTTCGCAAAATCCATAGTCTTTGAAAACGCTAAGAGGCCAAAACGTGATTCTGGTAATTGTGAGCTACAGCGACTGCCTCATAATAAACCTTACCTTCGTGAACATTAAGACCCGAAGCCAATGAAGCATCGTGCTTAAGGGCTTCTTTCCATCCCAAATTAGCAAGAGACAGAGCGTACGGAAGCGTTGCATTGGTGAGCGCGTAGGTCGATGCAACAGGAACAGCGCCTGGCATATTTGCTACACAATAAAAAATGCTTTCGTGAATCATGAACGTTGGATCTGCATGTGTGGTTGCTTTCGAATCTTCAAAACATCCACCTTGATCAATTGCGATATCTACAAGAACAGAACCCGGCTTCATCGCCTTAACTTGTTCGTTGCTCACCAATTTTGGAGCCTTGGCGCCATGTACTAATACCGCGCCCACAACCAAATCTGCTGAAGAAACTTCACGCGCTATTGCATGCCTGGAAGCTGCAAGAGTTTTGATGCGGCCAGCGTAGGTTGCATCGATATATTGCAAACGAGCGATACTGCGATCAATAATCGTTACATCGGCGCCCATTCCAACAGCAATAACTGCAGCGTTAAGACCTGCAACGCCACCACCAATAACAACTACTTTTCCAGGTGCTACACCCGGTACTCCCCCGAGCAATACGCCACGACCGCCGTTTGGCTTTTGAAGGGCTGAGGCACCTACCTGGGTAGCCATGCGTCCGGCCACTTCACTCATAGGCGCCAACAATGGCAATTGGCCATTTCTTTCTACGGTTTCATAAGCAATTGCGGTGGTGCCACTGGCTATAAGAGCATCCGTGCATTCCTTAGAAGCAGCGAGATGCAGATATGTAAAGAGTATCTGACCCTTGCGCATTCGCGGATATTCGGCGGCAATTGGTTCTTTTACTTTGAGAATTAAATCTGATTGTGACCATACCTCGTCAACGTTGTTAACTATCTTCGCTCCTTGAGCAACAAACTCAGCATCAGTAATTGAGGAACCCAATCCTGCGCCAGCTTCAATCAGAACCGTATGTCCCGAGTGTACGAATTCGCTCACTCCTTCTGGCGTGATAGCAATTCGCGACTCTTGACTCTTAATTTCTTTTGGGACACCGACAATCATTACAACTCCTAATTTCGCTCTTCGTTGAGTAGGTTCACAGTACCTGGAAACTCAACTCACTTAAACCGTTTTTGCCTTGAGTGCTGCCTCAATTAACCCGTAGAAGAGCGGGTGAGGTCGGGTGGGGCGAGAGCGAAATTCAGGGTGAGCCTGAGTACCAACGTAATAAGGATGAACGTTTTCAGGTAACTCAACAAACTCAACAAGATTTCTCTCTACAAAGATTCCGCTAAAAACAAGTCCTGCATCTTCTATTTTCTTACGATACTCGTTATTCACTTCGTAACGATGCCTATGACGTTCTGAAACTTCGAGTGCATCATACGTACGAGCCACTATCGATCCAGGTTCAAGTTTCGCTTTATACAAGCCCAAACGCATTGTCGCGCCCATATCCGCTTCGCCTGATACCACGGCATGTTGATCGCTCATTGTTGAAATAACTGGCGACTTAGTGTCAGGTGCGAATTCTGCGGAATTTGCATCTGCAATTCCCGCTAAGTTTCTCGCAGCTTCAATAACCATGCACTGCAAACCAAGACATAATCCCAATGTAGGAATTTTATTGAGGCGAGCGTAGGTGAGAGCACCAACCTTGCCTTCGATTCCGCGAACACCGAATCCACCAGGGACACAGATTGCATCGACATCGTGAAGGTGAGCCTTAGCCCCTTCCATGGATTCACACTCATCACTTGGGACCCATTTGATTTCTACTTTT
>CAFAZX010000014.1_pt1 | contig 21505 bp, 19 predicted proteins | sample 7267911 | NCBI WGS metagenome assembly CAFAZX01 (sample SAMEA6814013, study PRJEB35770) | uncultured Actinomycetes bacterium | biome: Freshwater; feature: Freshwater reservoir; material: water | place: Czech Republic | collected 2016-04-20 | depth 30m m | reverse complement strand
TCACATTTCTTTGGACTCAATCGCGATCGATTAAACCTCATGAAGAAATCATCAATCATTATGCATCCGGGCCCTATGAATCGTGGGCTGGAGATCACTGCGGAGTGCGCTGATAGCGCTAGATCGGTTATCGTCGAGCAAGTAGCCAACGGTGTGAGCGTGCGAATGGCGGTCTTGTATTTACTCCTTGCTGGAGCGCAACAAGAACAGGGAGGGTTACTCGCATGACTAAATATCTTCTAACTGGCGGAACGCTAGCCAATAATCAGCGAGCAGATGTACTCATTTCCGATGGTGTAATTGTTGGAATTGGCGAAAACATCTCTCACCCTGACTTAACAATAGCTTCAAAGATTGATGTAGCGGGTTGCAAGATTTTGCCAGGGCTCGTTGATCTACATACTCACTTGAGAGAACCAGGACGTGAAGATTCCGAGACGGTCCTTTCAGCATCACGTGCCGCGGCAAAAGGTGGTTTTACTGCTGTCTCGGCTATGGCGAATACTTTCCCTGTGGCTGACACCGCGGGAGTTGTAGAGCAGGTTTATCGCCTTGGTCAAAGTGCAGGCCTAGTAGATGTTTTCCCCATTGGTGCGGTAACTCAAGGGATCGCCGGAAAAGCCCTGGCCGAACTCGGAGCGATGGCGCAATCGGCTGCTCGAGTACGCGTGTTCAGTGATGATGGAAATTGCGTATTTGATCCAATGGTGATGCGCAGAGCTCTTGAGTATGTCAAACAATTTGATGGCGTAATTGCTCAGCACGCACAAGAACCAACGTTGACTCAAGGTGCGCAGATGAATGAGGGAATTATTTCCTCCATCCTTGGACTAAAAGGTTGGCCAGCCGTTGCCGAAGAAGCAATTATCGCTCGCGATGTTCTCTTAGTTGATCACGTCAAGTCACGTCTACACATTTGCCATGTAACCACAGCCGGCGGCGTAGAAATTATTAGGTGGGCAAAGGCTCGAGGAATTGAAGTGACCGCCGAAGTAACTCCACATCACTTGCTTCTTACTGATGAAATGGCCAAGACGTACAACCCTATTTTCAAAGTTAATCCTCCGTTGCGTACAGAAGAAGACGTTATGGCATTGCGCGAAGGTTTGGCAGATGGAACGATTGATATTGTGGCGACAGATCATGCACCCCACCCCGCTGAAGATAAAGAGTGTGAGTGGCAAAATGCTGCCTTTGGAATGATTGGGCTCGAAACTGCCCTATCTATTGTTCAAAAGACCATGATTGATACTGCTTTGATGACGTGGGAAACGCTAGTGGAAAGAATGTCCACCGCTCCGGCGAGAATTGGAAGATACAGTGCTCAAGGTCAAGGCATCACGCTAGGTTCACCTGCTCATATTACGGTGATTAATCCGAACCAATCCTGGCGAGTAGATCGTGATTTAGTCTCTTCGCGAAGCAAGAACACACCATTTCATGGCATGGAATTACCGGGGAAAGTTGTTGCGACTTTCTTCAATGGAGTTCCAACAGTTCTTGAATCACGATTAGTGAAGGCAGGAAACAATGCCTAAAGCATTTCTGGTTCTTGATGATGGACGCATTTTCGAAGGAAAGAGTTGGGCTGCTCAGGGAATTACATTTGGTGAGGCGGTATTTGCCACCGGCATGACCGGTTACCAAGAGACGCTGACGGACCCTTCTTATCATAAGCAGGTCGTGATTATGACTGCTCCTCATATCGGCAACACTGGAGTTAACCTGGCAGATAATGAGTCAAGCAAAATTTGGGTGGCCGGCTTCGCAGTTCGAAATCCTTCTACAATTGTTAGTAATTGGCGAAGTGAAGGTTCTCTAGAGGATGAATTAATTGCCCAAGGCATCGTGTGTATTCAAGGAGTCGATACACGCGCGATCACACGACATTTGCGAAAACGCGGAGCTATGCGAGTCGGTATTTTTTCAGGGCAAGAGCTTTCTCGTGAAGAAATGGTGATTGAGGTACGAAAGAGTGGCGCCATGTCAGGTGCATTCTTAGTTGCCGATGTTTCGACACCCAAAACTTATATAGTCAAGGCTAAGGGCGAGAAGAAGTTAACTGTCGTGGCTCTGGATTTAGGAATCAAATCAGCTACACCTCGTTCTCTCGCCGAACGTGGAGTTGAGGTTCATGTGATGCCTTATAACTCAACCGTGGAAGATATTCTTGCCGCTAAACCAGATGGAGTCTTTATCTCGAATGGCCCTGGCGACCCTTCGACAATGGATTTCGTGGTGGAGATTGTTCGACAGTTGCTTGAGTCAAGGATGCCAATATTTGGAATCTGCTTTGGCCATCAAATTCTTGGCAGAGCTTTAGGTTTTTCAACATACAAATTGCAATTTGGTCATCGTGGCATTAACCAACCTGTAATGGATCGAACCACCAAGAAAGTTGAAATAACAGCGCACAATCATGGATTTGCTTTGACTGCGCCATTAGAAGGTGTCTTCACCACGGTTTATGGCCATGGCGAGGTAACGCATGTGAGCCTTAATGACAACGTGATCGAGGGATTACAGTTACTGGACGCACCTGCATTTAGTGTTCAGTATCATCCAGAAGCAGGCGCTGGCCCGCATGATGCGGCGTATCTATTTGACCGTTTTATCGAGCTAATGGAAAAGAATCCGGTGAACCACTAATGCCATTAGACCAATCAATCAAAAGTGTTCTTGTGATAGGCAGCGGTCCAATCGTTATTGGGCAAGCGTGCGAATTTGATTATTCTGGTACGCAAGCTTGTCGTGTGCTACGAGCAGAAGGCATCCGCGTGATTTTGGTTAATTCCAACCCAGCAACAATTATGACTGACCCCGAATTTGCGGATGCAACGTACATAGAGCCGATCACCCCGGAGTTCCTTGAAAGAGTTATCGAAATTGAAAGACCAGATGCAGTTCTGGCAACCCTTGGTGGCCAAACTGCTCTCAATGCGGCGATTGGCCTTCACGAGCGCGGGACTCTGGCACGATTTAATGTAAAGCTCATCGGAGCAGATGTCGACACAATCGAGAGAGGCGAGAATCGTGAATTGTTCCGAGATATCGTTTCAAAGGTAGGTGGAGAATCCTCTAAGTCAATTATTTGTCACACGATGGATGAGTGTTTTACTGCGGCAGAGATTCTTAATTACCCAGTGGTTGTTAGACCCTCCTTCACCATGGGTGGCCTAGGTTCAGGTATCGCTTTTGAGAAGGCAGAGCTTGAACAGATTGCTGGCGCCGGCCTTCGACATAGCCCGACATCTGAGGTTTTGCTAGAGGAATCAATTATTGGTTGGAAAGAGTACGAACTAGAAGTTATGCGGGATCGCAAAGATAATGTTGTCATTGTATGCAGTATCGAAAACATAGATCCGATGGGCGTACACACAGGTGATTCAATTACCGTAGCGCCAGCGATGACTTTGACGGATGTCGAATACCAGAAGTTGCGAAACCTATCTCTTCTTATCATCCGTGAAGTTGGCGTTGATACAGGTGGCTGCAATATTCAATTCGCTGTTCATCCTGAAAATGGTCGAATCATTGTCATTGAAATGAATCCGCGAGTATCGCGCTCGAGTGCTTTAGCCTCAAAAGCTACGGGCTTTCCCATTGCAAAAATTGCTACCAAATTGGCAATAGGTTATACGTTAGATGAGATTCAAAATGATATTACTAAGGTAACGCCTGCATCATTCGAGCCGACCTTAGATTACGTTGTTGTAAAAATGCCACGCTTTACTTTTGAAAAGTTCCCCGATGCTGATCCGCGCCTGACAACGACCATGAAGAGCGTTGGTGAGGCGATGGCTATCGGCCGTTCATTCCCCGAAGCCTTGCAAAAAGCGATGCGTTCGCTGGAGCGCAAAGAAGCCCCATTCTCATTTCCAACTGACGTTGCAGAATTCTCCAAAGAAGCCCTGCTGCGCTCCATGGCGATTCCAACAGAATTTCGTTTAAAGCAGGTGCAGCAAGGGTTGTGGTTGGGTGCAACAATCAAGGAAGTGTACGCGGCAACCGGAATTGATCCGTGGTATCTCAATCAGATAGAGACTATAAACACGGGGGCGAGAGAATTAGCCCGTGCGATTGCGTTGGATGCTGATTCGATTCTTGAAGCGAAAAGTTTAGGCTTTTCGGATATTCAAATAGCCCAAATTAGGGGCATCTCTGAATTAGATGTTCGACAGATGCGCCATCATTTGCAGATTCGACCTGTCTACAAGACCGTGGATACGTGTGCGGCAGAGTTTGAGGCTTTTACGCCCTATCACTATTCAAGTTACGAAGAAGAAACAGAGGTTCGTTCTCGTACAAAACCAGCGGTAATTATCCTGGGAAGTGGCCCGAATCGAATTGGGCAAGGCATTGAATTTGATTACTCATGCGTACATGCTTCCTTCGAATTGCGACGCATGGACTTTGAAACAGTGATGATCAATTGCAATCCAGAAACAGTTTCCACTGATTACGACACGAGTGATCGATTGTATTTTGAGCCCCTAACACTTGAAGACGTTTTAGAAGTTATTTATGCTGAAATGCAGGCAGGGCCAGTACTCGGAGTCATTACCCAGTTGGGTGGACAAACTCCTATGGGAATTGCTGGGGCACTTAAAGATGCAGGCGTAACAATCTTAGGTACTAGCCCCGAGGCTATAAATATGGCGGAAGAGCGCGGCGCATTCGGACAGATGCTGGCAGAAAAAGGTTTAACTGCTCCGTCATTTGGCATGGCATCTACACACCAAGAAGCGCTGGATATAGCCCGTCGTATTGGATACCCAGTGTTGGTGCGTCCATCTTTTGTTCTGGGCGGTCGAGGTATGGAAATTGTTTACGATGATTCTTCTTTGGGTGGATTTATTTCACGTGCAACTGACATCACTCCTGATCATCCAGTTCTTGTTGACAGGTTTTTGGATTCGGCGATTGAGATTGATGTGGATGCCTTGTATGACGGAACAGAACTCTTTCTGGGCGGAGTTATGGAGCACATCGAAGAAGCAGGTATTCACTCAGGTGATAGCGCTTGTGTGATCCCCGCAATGACTATTACACCAGAACAAAATGAAGAGATTCGTCGTGCCACTTTGATGATTGCAGAGGGTGTAGGCGTTCGCGGTCTCATTAACATTCAATTTGCACTCACTGATGGAGTCCTTTATGTTCTTGAAGCCAACCCTCGCGCATCACGGACAGTTCCATTTGTGAGTAAGGCAACGGGAGTCCAGTTGGCGAAGGCCGCTGCTCGTATTGCAACGGGAACCACCATTGCTGCATTAAAGGATGAAGGCTTACTCCCACATTCTGGTGGAGCAACGCCTAGGGGAGTGTGCGTTAAAGAGGCAGTATTACCGTGGAATCGCTTTAGACGTAGTGATGGACGCGGAGTAGATTCTGTTTTGGGACCAGAGATGCGCTCTACCGGTGAAGTTATGGGTATTGCCGCAACGTTTGGTGAAAGTTATGCCAAGAGTCAGATAAGCGCATTCGGTCCTTTGCCTTCTACGGGCAAGGTATTTATCTCTCTTGCTGACAAAGATAAGAAACATGGAATTGCACCAGCCAAGGCTTTGCAACAATTGGGCTTCTCTCTCATTGCAACTGCTGGTACCGCTGCATTTTTCTTGGAAAATGGAATCACGACGGCGATTGTTCGAAAGAATTCGGAAGGCCCAGGTCTATTTGGAGAACGCACGGCAGTGGAGTTAATCAACTCCGGTGAAGTTGATTTGGTGATTAACACACCGGTTGGACGAGGAACTCGTCATGATGGTTGGCTCATCCGCACGGGAGCTGTTCAACGTTCGATTCCTTGCATCACAACCACAGCGGGATTTAGCGCTGCAGTCGCAGGTATTGCTGCGTTGCAAAAGGGCGCCTTAACAGTGAAGTCGCTGCAAGAATGGTTGAGTTGATATGAGCACTATAAATAGATTTGCCAAACAAGTTCCAGCACATGTGCTCAGTAATAAAAGAGTGGGCCAGTATCATCAGATTTTGCTTAACATTGGGGATCTGGTTAAACATTGCCATCCTGGAAATTTCGTTGCGATTTCCGTGGGCGGGGAAAATTCTGGAATGATCCTCCGGCGCGCTTTTGCCATCTCGCGGATTTCAGATCGCGGGGAATATGGTGGAACGATGGAACTTATCGTGGCACCACATGGCACTGGAAGTAGATGGCTGTGCTCACAACAAGAGGGTGCAACTCTGGATATTGTCACGCCGCTGGGTAGCGCCTTTGGCATTCCAACGGAACCAGTGAATGCACTGTTGATAGGAGGCGGATACGGCTCCGCACCACTATTTGGTCTAGCTGAGGTTTTAAAAGCGCGTGGATGCAGAGTAGATATGATTCTTGGCGCAAGTTCAACGCCAAAAATTTACGCTCCGCTAGAGGGAAAGCGTTCCGTTAATTCGTTAAAGATCTACACCGAAGATGCTACTTCTGGAATTCATGGTCGTGTTACGGATTCGCTCCGTGAAATCATCGCTCAGGATCAAATAGATGTCATCTATTCATGCGGTCCAATGGCGATGTTGTCAGCTATTTCAACAATTGCCGCATCAATGGAAGTAGTCCACCAATGTGCTGTTGAAGAGGCAATGGCTTGCGGTATCGGGGTATGCATGACCTGCGTTCTTCCTGTCACCAAAGATGATGGATCAATAGCGATGTTACGTTCGTGTATTGATGGACCTGTCATGGACGGCGCGAAAGTTGCTTGGAACCTTGTTGGCCAAGGAAGAGAGGTTAAAGCATGAGTGCCGAATTTGATTTCTCCACAAAACTAGGTGCTGCATGGTTTCCGACGCCACTTTTTACTGCAAGCGGATGTGCAAGCTCCGGACGTGAATTAGCTCAATTTTTTCCTCTGAAAAGTATTGGCGCCGTTGTAACCAAATCGATAATGCTCAAACCACGTTTAGGACGCCCCACTCCACGTATGTCAGAAACGCCAAGTGGGATGCTCAATTCCATTGGGTTGCAAGGTCCAGGAATTGATGCATTTATTGCCAACGATATTCCTTGGTTAGTGGAAAACAATGCACGAGTAATTGTTTCCATTGCTGGAGAGACCGTCGAAGAATACGCAACGCTAGCAAGGCGCTTACGTTCGGTTCCGGGAATATCCGCTCTTGAAGTTAATATCTCTTGTCCTAATGTGGAAAATAGAGGGTTAGTTTTTGCATGCGATCTAGATAGTTCACGTGCAGTTATTGATGGTGTTCGACGAATTATTGGCGGGGACTTGCCCATCATTGCCAAACTCTCACCTGATGTTACTGACATAGTTTCGATTGCCAAAGGTGTTGTAGATGCGGGAGCAGATGGTGTTGCACTCATTAACACTCTTTTAGGAATGGTTATAAATATCGACACGATGCGCCCACATTTGGGTGGGAAAACTGGAGGCCTTTCTGGTCCCGCCATCCGCCCTGTTGCCGTTCGTGCGATTTATCAAGTGCACGAAGCGATCCCAAAGCTACCTATTCTGGGTATGGGAGGAGTTCGCTCAGGTCGAGATGCTTTAGAAATGATTTTGGCTGGTGCCAGTGGAGTGAGCGTCGGTACCGCTTCCTTTGGAAATCCTCATGCGATTATTGATGTGCAAACAGAGCTGGAGAGACTTCTTCTAGAAAGAGGCTTTGATTCTTTGCGTTCTGCTGTTGGCTTTGCTCACCGAGATTCGCAGAGCGCACCGGGTGAGGATGCCTCGTGAAATCGCAATCTCCTATTATTTTGGCTGTAGATACCCCGGATTTTGAAATAGCATCAGCATGGATTCAAGCAACTCAGGGATCGGTTGCAGCCTATAAATTAGGTTTGGAATTTTTCGCCCGATTTGGATATGAGGGTGTTGCTCGTCTACGAGAAATGACAGATGCTGATCTTTTTCTCGATTTGAAGTTGCATGACATTCCCAACACCGTGGCGGGAGCGGTGCGTCAAGTAGTTGGCTTAACACCGCGCTTTTTAACTGTTCACGCATCGGGCGGTAGAGCGATGATCCAGGCTGCAGTTGCAGAGGCACCGAGCGTTGAGATTACTGCGGTTACGATTCTTACCTCCTTGGGTGATGCGGATTTGCAGGAAATTGGATTTGCTCATGGCGCACTGGATTCAGCAGTGAAGCTCGCATGTCTAGCAAAAGAATCTGGCGCACGAGCCATTGTCTGTTCACCATTAGAAATTGCCGCGATTCGCCAAGCCGTTGGCCCAGAAATGACGATTATTACGCCAGGTGTTAGGCCCTCAGATGAAGCGGGCGGGGATGACCAAACACGAATTATGAGTCCAGCGCAAGCGATGAATGCCGGCGCAACGTATTTAGTTATTGGACGGCCAATTACTCGTTTTTGGGCCCAAGGAGCGCAGGCGCTAGCTTCTCGAGCGCAGGCACTAGCCGATCAGGTTAAATAATCTCCTCATAAGAGATAGGTTTTAGTCATGGCGCTACCTCCCGTGTTGACTCCCGAGCAACGTGCCGCTGCATTGGCAAAAGCAACAACATCGCGTCGAACACGAGCCTTGGCAAAGAGTAAAGTTCGAGAAGGCTCAATCACTATTAGCGAGATTTTGGATTTGGCAACAAAAGATGAAGCTGTCGCGAAAATGCGGGTACTCGAACTTCTCGAATCCATTCCTGGCTTAGGTCGCATCAGGGCTCTGGCTATTTTGGAGAAGTTGGGAATTTCAACTACACGAAAACTTCAAGGTTTAGGAATCCATCAACGCTCTGCCTTGCGTGAGGAGTTCTCGCATTCTGTTACGACGACAATGTCAGCGAGCCGAGGTCGCCTCATCGTCCTTTCAGGTCCTGGGGGAGTTGGTAAAAGTACAGTTGCAAATGCGCTACGAAAGAGCAAAGAATTTTCAGTCAGTGTTTCTGCGACAACTCGCCAACCGCGAGCGAGCGAGCGCGATGGCGTTGATTACTTCTTTATCTCGCAAGAAGAGTTCGATCGCCGTATCGCGGCTGATGAATTCTTGGAGTGGGCTGCATTCGCCGGTGCCAGATACGGCACGCCTGCGGCAGCCGTGGAGGAGGCGCTATCTCATGGCCGAAATGTCCTTCTTGAGATTGAGATAGAGGGAGCGCGACAAGTTCGCGCTCACAGTAGTGAAGCGATCTTGGTCTTTTTGCAGCCTCCTACGTGGGAGGACTTGGTCTCTCGTCTTGAAGGTCGAGGATCTGATACCCCAGAACGTAGGGCTCAACGCTTAGAACTGGCTCAAACTGAGCTGGCAGCGGCAAAAGAGTTCGACATTGTCTTAGTCAACGATGAGGTCGAGAAGGTGGTCGATGCACTGCTATCCTTGGCCCGCACATCACGCTCGTAATTGTTAATTTCAACCATTTAAGGGGCTCCATGGACGGCATAACCAATCCACCGATCGACGAACTTCTCGATAAGAGCGGATCTAAATATAGCCTCGTGCTCTATGCAGCCAAGCGCGCCCGTCAGATTAATGCGTACTACTCCCAACTAGGTGAGGGCCTTCTTGAATATGTTGGACCCCTTGTTGAGACCCATGTGCACGAGAAGCCTTTGTCAATTGCGCTCCGTGAAATTAACGAAGGTCTCTTGACGATGGAAAATCTCGAGCCAACTGCATAATTATTCTAGATAGTTCATCAATGTCACTGCCAGGCCGAGAAGTCATTCTTGGTATCGGTGGTGGCATTGCTGCATATAAGGCATGTGATCTTCTTCGCCGGCTGCAAGATGATGGTTATCTCGTCACGGTAGTGCCAACGCCAGCTGCTTTAAATTTCGTAGGTAGCGCTACGTGGGAAGCTCTTTCTGGAAGACCGGTTTACACCCAGGTTTGGGAGAATATTTCTACAGTTCCGCATGTGACCTTAGCCAAGAATGCAGATTTTATTATTATCGCTCCGGCCACCGCTGACCTCATCGCACGAATAACCCATGGACGAGCCGATGACTTGCTGACAAATGTGGTCCTATCGAGTGAGGCTCCAAAGATCCTTGTGCCAGCGATGCATCCTGCAATGTGGAAGAACCCCGCAACTATCGCAAATGTGGAAACGCTTCGATCACGTGGTTTTCATATCATCGAACCAGATACGGGTCGCCTCACAGGTAGCGATAGCGGACAGGGTCGTTTCCCGGAGACGGCGCGAATTCTTGAAAGATTCCATGAGATTGTTGGAAGGAAAGCAGATTTACTAGGCAAGAGAATTCTCATATCCGCTGGAGGTACTCGAGAAGTGATCGATCCAGTGCGCTTCATCGGAAATCGCTCATCAGGCAAACAAGGATTTGCCATCGCGGCTGCGGCCGTTGCTCGAGGCGCCACAGTGCACCTGGTAGCAGCCAATTCATCGCTACCGGATATTGCAGGAGTGAGCGTTGAAAGAGTTGAGAGCACGCAGGAGATGGGAGAGGCTCTGGAACGAAAGTTTCCAGATAGCGACATTTTGATCATGAGCGCTGCTGTTGCTGATGCCCGACCAGTGACTTCCAGTAAAGAAAAGATCAAGAAAGACAATCTCCACGAAATTACTTTAGTTTCCAACCCAGACCTATTGGCGGGGCTAGCTGGCAAGAAATCTCCCAGCCAAAGAATCGTCGGTTTTGCCGCTGAAACTGGTGACTTGATAGCCAACGCACAGTCAAAATTACTTGCTAAAGGGCTCGACCTTGTATACGTCAACGATGTTTCGGGGGGAGCGATATTCGGTAGTGAAGAGACATCAGGAACCTTGATTGCAAAGGATGGATCTTCTGTGAACTTTGTCGGTGTTTCAAAGGACACGCTCGCGAATGCATTACTCGATCACCTACTACTTCAGATAGGTTAACCCAATGTCACAGCGCCTCTTTACCTCCGAATCAGTAACTGAAGGTCATCCAGATAAGATCGCAGATCAGATTTCTGACGCAATATTGGATTCTCTTCTCTCTCAAGACTCAACAAGTCGCGTTGCTGTAGAGACACTCATAACAACAGGTCAAGTTCACGTTGCGGGCGAAGTCACGACAAATGGGTATGCCGATGTCATGGGAATTGTCCGAGATAAAGTTTTGGATATCGGCTATGACTCATCCGAAAAAGGTTTTGATGGTCATTCTTGTGGAGTTTCAATCTCCATCGGTCAACAATCTCAAGATATCGCTCAAGGCGTTGATGATGCCTACGAAAATCGCGTTTCATCTTCGGTAGATCCATTGGATTTACAGGGCGCTGGAGACCAGGGCTTGATGTTTGGTTATGCCTGCGATGACACAAAAGAATTGATGCCACTTCCGATTTCATTAGCCCACAAATTGGCCCAGCAACTTTCCAAGGTTCGTAAGAATGGAGACCTTCCTTATCTTCGCCCAGATGGAAAAACACAGGTAACAATTGCCTATGAGGGTGACCGAGCAGTTGCTTTAGATACCGTTGTTATTTCGAGCCAACATTCGCCAGATGTAGATGTAGCGAAAACTTTAACGGCTGATGTTATCGCTCGAGTAATTAACCCTATTTTGGATACGATCGATTTGCCTAGAAAAGATTTAAAGATTCTCATTAACCCAACTGGGCGATTCGTTATTGGCGGGCCAATGGGTGATGCTGGACTTACTGGTCGAAAAATTATCGTTGACACATATGGTGGAATGGCTCGACACGGTGGTGGTGCTTTTAGTGGTAAAGATCCTTCGAAGGTAGATCGCTCGGCCGCATATGCGATGCGTTGGGTTGCCAAGAATGTTGTTGCAGCGGGATTGGCTCGTCGTTGTGAAGTACAAGTGGCTTACGCAATCGGTAAAGCGCAACCTGTTGGCCTATTTGTAGAAACATTTGGAACTGAAACGATTCCCGTTTCCAAGATTCAGGATGCGGTACTTGCGGTATTTGATTTACGCCCTGCTGCAATCATTAGAGACCTTGATCTCCTACGACCTATTTATGCTCTTACTAGCGCTTACGGCCACTTTGGACGCGAACTTCCTGAATTTACTTGGGAAGCCACTAATCGGGTGGACGCGCTGCGCGCCGCCGCGCATTAATAGTATCTAATCGTGGTTAGCCCACGGCCGTTAAAACTTCGAACGCAGGTTGGTCGAAGTGCAACATTGCCTGCGGCCGGTCATTTACCGGTTGCGCGTGTTCTCGTGGATACAGGTGTTTTCCATTTGGATTCTACATATGACTACTTGGTCCCCGAAAATTTGTCTCAGAGCGCAATAACAGGATGCAGAGTTGAAGTTGAATTCGGTCATGCCAAGCAGGAAGGCTTGGTTGTCGAAAGAATCGCAGAGAGTTCTAACTCTGGTCCTCTTAAAATGATCTCAAAGGTTCTATCCCCACACGTAGTGGCGACGGGTGAAACCTTGGAACTCTTTAGCGATGTTGCTAATCGATGGGCAGGTGCTCCCTATGATGTTGTAAGAAGTGCTATTCCGCCGCGTGTGGCCCTTGTCGATAAGGAAAGTTTCCCGATCAATGATTCGAGCGTTGAATTTCACGCCAATGCAACGCTCCCTACGGAATTGCAGAAGAAGAATGTTAGGTCCTATTGGCATTTACCGCCTTCCTTGTCTGCATCTCAAGCCCTGGTAGAACTAGCAATAGAACGCAGCAGATATGGTCAGGTACTTCTTGTTGTTCCTGATGAGCGAATGAGAATCGCGGTAGTTGAGGAATTGGATAAGCAAGGTTACCCAGCTGATCGCGTAGCTCAACTAGATGGGCATACTTCGCGCTCGGATCGTTACCGGGACTATTTACGCATGACATATGCAACTGCTCGAATAGGAGTTGGATTGCGAGGCTCTGTCTTTACGCCTCTTGAGAATGGTTCTACTTTAATCGTCTTCAATGACTCATCGGAGCATTATTTTGAACCACGAACACCAGGGTGGAATGTTCGAGATGTGGCATTGCTTCGAACTCGCAAATCTTTAGTTGATCTTGTTTTTGTTGGATACTCACCTTCACTTGAACTGGGACGACTCATCGATTTGGGTTGGTTATCTCTCATAGAAAGTTCGTGCCGCATGAACATCAAGGCGGTCGAGCCAGTGCTAGGGGAGTTGCTTCCGTCAAAGGTTTTCGATGTTGTCCGCAAGGGCCTTAAGGGTGGACCAGTTCTCTTTCTTGTTCCTCGGAAGGGTTACGCATCGGCTGTTTTATGTCGCAAGTGCAGGAATATTTCAATCTGCTCCTGTGGTGGTCGTTTGGCCCAACAAAATAAGAGCGCAGATCCTCATTGCGTAATTTGTCATACCGTGTACTCGCATTGGCGGTGTTCGTGGTGCGAGAGTGATGAAATCTATATTGCCGGACGGGGAATAGAGCGTTTTGCAGAAGAGATCGGTCGGGCATTCCCTAACTATCCAGTGATTGGTTCATCGGGCGAGAAGATACTCGCAAGTGTTGCAGATCTGCCATCGTTAGTTCTGGCTACGCCTGGCTCCGTTCCTCTGGCTGAAAACGGATATTCAGCGGTGGTCTTACTTGAAGGCATTAAGTTCTTTGGGCATACAGATATGCGCGCTAACGAAAATGCGAGAGAAGTATTCTTCTCCACCGCTTCTTTTGTCAGACCTGAGGGAGAAATAGCGGTAGTTATTGATTCTTCGCATCCAATAGTTGCGGCGCTAACGAGGTGGAATCCAGCGCCAATGATTCGAAAAGAGCTGGTCGAGCGAGATGAGTTGAATCTTCCTCCTTTCTATCGATACATCACAGTGGGAATTGATACTAAAGAGTCAATCGAGTTCAAAAATGGTTTGATTTCAGCGATATCGCACGGACGAATTCCATCCTCTACGAAAATACTTGGGCCGCATGAAGGCGAGGACTCGCGTTCTCGCATTTCGCTGGCAGCGCCAGTGTCAGAGGCTGAAGAGTTGGTCGCTTTCCTTCATGAATTTCAACGCAGGCGCAACATTTCTCGCAAAGAGTTGCTCTTTATACGTGTGGACCCGTATTCGCTTTCGTAGTTGGTAGGATTGGCGCATGACTATTCAACCTATTCGCCTCTTTGGCGACCCCGTCCTGGTGACGCCTTGTGCGTTGGTGGTCGATTTCGATAAAGAATTACGGAACTTGGTTGCCGATTTGACCCAGACCATGCAAGAAGCGCCTGGCGCAGGTCTTGCTGCTCCTCAGATAGGCGTGCCGCTGAGGGTATTTGTTTGGGATGTTGATGATGAATTAGGGCACCTTATTAATCCCACTTTAGATTTGAGTGAAGAGATGCAAGAGGGAGAAGAAGGCTGTCTATCTTTCCCGGATTTGCGATACGAAACACCTAGAGCGTTTCGTGCTGTGGCCAAAGGGTGGAACATGTACGGGGAGCCTGTAACGGTTGAAGGGACCGAATTATTGGCCAGAGCGCTCCAACATGAGAGTGATCACTTAGATGGCATTCTTTTCATAGATAAACTTTCAAAAGAAGATAGAAAAAGCGCGATGAAAGAAATACGCGAATCAGAATGGTTTGGAGTAGCGGCAAGTCAGGGAATTTCGCCCATTGTAAAAGTTTCTCCTCACGATACTTTCGGCCGGAGTTTTTAGTGCGTATAGGCGTGGCGGCAACGCCATCGGTAGCAATACCAACAATGCAATGGCTCAAAGATTCCGAAAACATATTCGAAGTCATCATTACCCGTCCAGACCAGCAAGCCGGCAGGGGACGTAATCTAAAGTCCTCGCCCGTGGCGCAATGGGGGGAAGAACATGGAATTTCTGTAATAAAACCTGCTTCTCCCAATGACATGGTCGAAACTATTTCGACATTGGATCTTGTCATAACCATAGGCTATGGAGTCTTATTGCCTCTTGAGGTTTTGAAAATCCCTCGTTATGGATTTATCAATCTCCATTTCTCTCTTTTGCCTAAATGGCGGGGAGCCGCTCCAGTAAATAGAGCAATTCAGAACGGAGATTCGATTTCAGGCGTGAGTGTATTTCAACTAGATGCAGGTATGGATACAGGCCCGATATATGTACAAAAAGAGATTGCGATTTCTGATGAAGAGTGCGCAGGTGATGTTCTGCGCAATATGGCGCTCCTTGGGCCCTCGGCTATCGAGGAAACTCTCAATTTGATTGCTATGGGTTTCGCTCCGATTGCACAAAGTGTTTCGGGTATTAGCTTTGCTCCGAAAATTAGTAAATCAGAGGTGGAAATTGACTGGAATCAAAGTGCCGAAAAAGTTCAGAGAAATATACGCGCATTCACTCCAGAACCCGGTGCATGGACTAGTTGGCGAGATGCACCGATTATCATCGCAAAGAGTGCGCTCATTGCAGATATTTCTGACCTAAAGCCAGGTTCAATTCGATTGATTGATGGAAACGTTGTTATTGGTTGTGGTGAAGAATCTGCTATACGGCTCGATGAAGTGAGGCCTTCAGGAAAGAATACGATGACGGCACAAGCATGGGCTCGTGGAGCTCGATTACATGAAGGGAATTGCTTTGTCTCATCCAACGGGTAAACAAGCACGAGCTGGCGTCGATACCTTCAAGAAACCTCGTCCCGATGCCTCCAGGGTTCTCGCATTTCAAGTTTTTAGCGAGGTAAATCAGGGACAGGCATACGCAAATTTGATTCTTCCTAGGGCTTTATCAGAGAGCAACTTAGAACTTCGCGATAGAGCTTTTGTTACTGAATTAGTTTATGGATCATTGAGAATGCAAGGTCGGCATGACTGGATCTTGCAACAAGTCAGTGATCGCCCATGGAGTGAAGTCGATGCAGGAATCGTAAATGTCGCGCGCCTGGGAGTACACCAATTATTTGAAATGCGAGTTCCTACACACGCGGCAGTATCTGCGACAGTCGAGCTGGCTCGCAAAGTTGTCGGGGAGGCAAAGGCATCGTATGTCAATGCATTGCTTCGAAAAGTGAGCGCAAAGACTTTGGAGCAATGGTTAGAGCCATTAGCCACCATTGAAGATCGCATCGCGCAACTCGCTGTGCGTTATTCGCATCCAGAATGGATTGTTTCTGCCTACTTTGATTTACTGCGCGAGAGTGATGAGGTAGCGCTGGCTCTAGCAGCGAACAACATTCCTGCGGTGCCTACCCTTGTTGCGTGGCCGGGCCGATCTACTCAGCAAGAGTTAGTTGATTTAGGAGGGATCGCAACTCCCTATTCACCATACGGAGCATCTTCACCAAGCATGCCGGGTGACCTTGATCTTATTCGTACGCGCTATGCCGGTGTTCAAGATGAAGGTTCTCAATTGGTCGCACATGTATTTGCACAAGCAGCACAAGCACAGCAGTCATGGCTGGATCTATGTGCAGGACCTGGTGGCAAAGCAGCGCTGATTTCAAGTATCGCCGCTGAGACTGATAAATCTTTTACCGCCAATGAGATTTCTGATGTTCGAGCAAATCTTGTAGAGCAAGTTGTGGCCAAGGGTCGAGTATGGGTTGGCGATGGGCGCGCCATTGCCGATCATGATGAAATGTTTGGTGCCGTGATTGCAGATGTTCCATGCACTGGCATAGGTGCGCTAAGGCGACGACCAGAGGTTCGATGGAGACGCAAGGCATCTGATTTAGCCGGACTATCGCAACTACAAGGTGAGTTATTAGATAGCGCTATAGGAGTAACCGAAGTTGGGGGAGTAATTGCCTATGCAACGTGTTCACCGCATTTAGCCGAGACTAAAGTGCAAGTGAATTCTGCGCTTAAGCGCCATCCAGGTATTAGCCAGATTGATGTGGCTCCTTACCTGCCCGCTAATCTACAAGGGGCTACTTCGGGCCAATCAATGCAATTATGGACGCATAGGCATGGAACAGATGCGATGTTCCTTGCCCTTTTTCGCCGAGTTTCATAGTCCTTTCTATAGAATCACCCCATGCCGCGCGAGATTCGAATTACGCCAAGTATTCTCAACGCAAATTTGGATGACCTGGATAATGAAATCCGTAGGATCGCTTCGGTTTCAGATTTAGTGCATCTTGATGTTATGGACAATCAATTTGTTCCAAATTTTACTTTTGATTTTGACACTGCTGCAAAGATCATCAAAGAGAGTGTTCTACCAGTAGATGCTCATCTGATGGTTTTAGATGCCGATAACGTTGCTCCTGCTTATGCCGAGATAGGTTGCGCGAGTGTTACCTTGCATGTTGAGGCGACACAGGATGTTCCGGGAACTTTGCGAGCGATTCGAAAAGCGGGCTCTCGTGCTGGTTTAGCTGTTAAACCTGGAACTGATATTGCCGAATACGCACAAGTGACTGATCTAGTGGATATGTTCTTGATTATGACTGTCGAGCCAGGGTTTGGTGGCCAATCCTTTATGAGCGATATGTTGGAGAAAGTAACTCGAACAAAGCGCATTATTGGTGATCGACCAATTTGGTTACAGGTTGATGGCGGCATTTCTCTTGAAACCATAGAAATGGCAACTCGCGCAGGGGCAGATACTTTCGTTGCAGGCAGCGCAGTCTTTAGAGCCGATGATCCAGCGCTGATGGTCACTAAATTGCGCGCTTTGGCGCAAGCTGTGGAAGACTAGGGACGTTGTTCCGGGGGTCGGTGTAAATCCGAACCGGCGGTGAGAGTCCGCGACCCGATCACATCCAGTGATCGGTTGACTTGGCGAAATTCCAAGACCGACAGTTAGAGTCTGGATAAAGGGACACATTGAATGGGTTGGCTCTGCCTACCTATTCCTTGAGTGCTTTGCGTTTGCCCCCCTTTTGCGTTTCTACGAAAGGGAAAAATGTCAGTTATCAATTGGTTACTTAATGAACAAGTTCACTTTGGCTCAAAGGCCATCTATTGGCGTGAAATTATCGGTGGCTCATTCGGTCTTGCCAGTGCAATTCTGGGGATGCGCCGCAAGGTAAGTGCGTGGCCTATCGGCATTATTGGAGACGGACTACTTTTCACTGTCTTTCTCGGAGCGGTTTTTAACACCACCACTAATACCGCGAATTTCTACGGGCAAGCTGGCCGCAATCTCCTTTTGATTATCGTCAGTGTTTACGGATGGATTCGTTGGATGAGTTTGCGATCCAAAGATAATTCTCGTCCTGCAGTGAGCCCTCGATGGACTACTCGAAATGAGAAGGCTTACTTGATTCCTGCGATTATCGTCTTCTACGTTATCTCGTATTACATCTTTAAAGCCTTAGGTGAATCTGGGGCTTGGTTGCGCGTAGATACATGGATCTTCACCGGTACGGCGTTAGCAACGTATGGAATGAGTCGTGGCTACGTTGAATTCTGGTTGGTATGGATTGCTGTTGACGCCGTTGGAGTGCCTTTCGCATTCAAGAATGGCTATTACCCAACTGGCACCCTGTATGCGATTTATCTTCCCTTTGTGGTGTGGGGATTCATATCGTGGCTACGAATTAGCAAACTAGAGAAGGTTTTACGCTAAATGAGTACGCATAGAGATTGATGCTTCCAGTAAAGTAGAGGCATGAAGACATTCGAGGACCTTTGGGCGCAGTTGCAAGAGATTTCACAGACTCGTCCGGAGGGTTCTGGAACTATTCGATTGCTTGATGCCGGCGTTCACGAAATCGGAAAGAAGATTTTGGAGGAGGCCGGTGAAGTATGGATTGCCGCAGAACACGAAGGCGATGATGCTTTGGCGCAAGAGATAAGTCAGCTGCTCTATAACGTGCAGACAATGATGATCGCCAGAGGGATTTCTCTCGAAAACGTTTACAAATACTTGTAGGAGTGAAATGTTAAGAATTGCAATTCCCAATAAAGGCTCTCTTTCTGATTCTGCGACCGAAATTTTGAGAGAGGCTGGTTATCGCCAGCGTACCGACATGAGAGATTTAGTCCTGCTGGATCCCGACAATGACGTAGAGTTTTACTATCTGCGACCTAGGGATATTGCGCTTTATGTGGGCTCTGGTGAATTAGAAGCGGGAATCACAGGTCGAGATTTGCTCATTGATTCAGCGGCTGCCGCGGAGGAAATATTAGAACTAGATTTTGGTCAATCGACCTTTCGATTCGCGGGAAGCCAAGATAAAGAATGGACTCTTGGCGATATTGCGGGCAAGCGCGTTGCTACCGCATATCCAGGGCTCGTTGAAGATTACCTATCTAAGGCTGGTATCTCCGCAACAGTTGTTCGATTAGATGGAGCGGTAGAAAGCAGCGTTCGCTTAGGAGTGGCAGATCTTATTGCTGATGTTGTGAGCACTGGAAGCACACTTCGGCAAGCGGGTCTAAAGATTTTTGGAGATCCCATTTTAAAGAGTGAAGCAGTTCTCATTCATCGTAAGGAGAGCGAAGTTAGCGGTGTGCTGGAAATCCTTATTCGACGATTGCAGGGTGTTGTAACGGCTAGACAGTATGTACTCATGGATTACGACGTTCCTCAAGAGCGTTTGGAACTTGCTTGCGCCATGACTCCAGGATTGGAGTCCCCGACGATTTCTCCTTTGCAAAAGACAGGCTGGATGGCCGTTCGCGCAATGGTTCTACGTAAGGATACGAATCGTTTAATGGATGAACTCTGGTCCTTGGGAGCACGCGGAATTCTAGTAACGGATATTCACGCCTGCAGACTTTGATTGTCGGCTTCTTCAACATCTTCGCGAGCAATTCCCATGAGGTATAAAACGGAGTCTAAGTAAGGAGCCGATACCGCACTATCAGCGGCGGCTCGTACTGCAGGTTTTGCGTTGAATGCAATACCTAGTCCGGCAGCGGTAATCATGTCTAAGTCGTTTGCTCCATCGCCAATGGCAATTGTTTGCTCCATCGCCACACCCGCTATTTTCGCAAAATCTCGCAATGCCACAGCTTTAGCAGGTCGATCGATGATTGGGCCAAGCAATGTGCCCGTTAGTAATCCATCAACTATCTCCAAAGAATTAGCCCGATATAGCTCGATTCCTAATTCCTTAATAAGTGGTTCGATAACTTCAATGAACCCGCCAGAGACTATGGCGACAGTGTGGCCAAGACGTTGGAGAGTGCGAATGAGAGTCCGGGCACCTGGTGTGAGTGTGATCTCGGAACGAACATCCTGTAGGACTTGAGCAGGTAGTCCTTTAAGTAGTGCTACACGTTGGCGAAGTGATGCTTCGAAATCGATCTCTCCCCGCATCGCGCGTGCAGTAATTTCAATCACCTGGTCAGCCACGCCTGCTCTGGCTGCGAGGAGTTCAATGACTTCTTGAGCAATGAGAGTGGAATCCACATCCATGATTACCAATTTCTTAGCCCATCGCATCAGGCCGCCTTCTTGGACTGCTAAATCGACGGAGTATTCTGTGGAAATCTTCGAAAGCTGGGTGTGTATTTCCTGCTGTGTTGCACCCGAAACAACAAACTCTACGGCGGTAATTGGATAAGAAGCAGTTCTATGAATGCGTTCGATATTTGCTCCGTGTTCGGAGATCGCACCTGCAATAGCGGCGACAGCAGCCGGTTTCATGGGGTTTGCTAGCGCAACAATGTGCAAGAGTCCAGATTTTGCTGCAATAGATTCTGGTTGCATTGCTGAAAAAGAGGTAGCGATATCAACACCGAGCTCTTGGGCGCAAGCATTGAGGTCGGCTTCGATCGCCGATGCATGGGCTTTGTTGAGGCCGATGAGAGCAGTAAGGATTAACCGTTCACGGATTACAACTTGCTCGATATCAATAATGGTGACGGCAAAAGGGGATAGGGCCCCAAATAGTTTTTGGGTAATTCCGGGCGCATCAACCCCAGTAAGTAGGATCAATCCTGTGTAGGTTTCTTGTGCCATTGGCCCAGTTTATAGCGAAAATGCAGTAGCTAAAGCACAATTACCACTATCTTGTACGTACTTATGAGTGGTCAAAAAGTTCTTTCAATAAAGAACGTTTCCGTGCAACGCGGTGAACGCACGATTTTGGGACCCATTGATTTTGCCGTTTCCGAAGGGGAGCGTTGGGTCATTCTGGGGCCTAACGGAGCAGGCAAATCCACGTTATTGAAGTTACTTGCAGCAATGAGTTTCCCAAGTTTTGGTTCGGTTGAAATACTTGGTGAGATATTGGGCAAGGTAGATGTATTCGAGTTACGTCCTCGAGTTGGTTTCTGCAGCTCGTTACTGGCCGAGAATATTCCCGAGGATGAATTAGTACGTGATGTTGTGCTAACTGCGGCTTACGCGATAATAGGACGCTGGAACGAAGATTATGATCTATGGGATGAATCCCGCGCAGTTGCGCTATTAACGACTTTTGGAGTCCGTGATTTAAACGACCGCGAATTCAGAACACTCAGCGAAGGGGAGAGAAAACGCGTCCAAATATGTCGCGCTCTCATGGCCGACCCAGAGGTTTTACTCTTGGATGAACCGGCGGCTGGTTTGGATTTGGGTGGTCGTGAAGATCTATTGAGTCGATTTGCTGCTTTTTCTAGAGATACGAGTTCCCCCGTGACGATTCTGGTTACGCATCACCTTGAAGAGATACCAGAAGGTACAACCCACGCCCTCTTGATTAAAGATGGAGTAATAGCCGTTTCTGGTCCTGTTGCCCAGGTGATTACAAGTGAACAT
>CAFAZX010000013.1_pt1 | contig 22404 bp, 17 predicted proteins | sample 7267911 | NCBI WGS metagenome assembly CAFAZX01 (sample SAMEA6814013, study PRJEB35770) | uncultured Actinomycetes bacterium | biome: Freshwater; feature: Freshwater reservoir; material: water | place: Czech Republic | collected 2016-04-20 | depth 30m m | reverse complement strand
TCTTCGAAAACTAACAACGATGCATGGTCCTTTAATGTTTCATCAATCCGGTGGTTGTTGTGATGGATCTTCACCCATGTGTTATCTGGCGGGCGAATTTCGTGTTGGTGGGTCTGATGTTTTCCTAGGCAATTTGGTGATTGATCAGATTCCTGAACCAATTAAAGTGTGGATTTCACTTCCTCAATTTGAATATTGGAAACATACCCATCTCACGATTGATCTTGTACCTGGAAGAGGTGCCGGATTCTCTTTAGAGGCTCCAGAAGGCTTCCGATTTCTTATTAGGTCCAGACTCTTTACCGATGAGGAATGGGCTTTGTTAGAGAACTCTCCAGTGCTTACGGGAGCCTACGAAGGTTGATTTTGGGGTGAGAGAGCGCTGACTCCCCTGTATTTGGAATTCAACTCTCTTCACTCCGCTACCCTTGCCACGTGATAAGCGCTGAAAAAACCCTGCCCGTCATCATTCAAGGTGGCATGGGGATTGCTGTCTCGTCATGGCAACTAGCTCGAGCTGTTTCGCAAACCGGTCAATTAGGTGTTGTTTCTGGAACCGCCATTGATGCGGTCTTTGCTAGACGCTTACAAGATGGTGATGTAACGGGCGACCTTCGTAGAGCACTTAGGGCTTTCCCTATACCCGCAATGGCTGAACGAGTTATGGCCAGGTACTTCAATGAAGGTGGGCGAGATCCAAGCCATCAGTATGCAAGTGTTTCTAAATTAACAATTAGCCCAAATGCCGAGGCGCTTGAACTTCTAGTTCTTTCTAATTTTGCAGAAGTATGGCTGGCCAAAGAAGGACATGATGGAATAGTTGGAATTAATTACCTCGAGAAGATTCAGATGGCAACACCGAGTGGCGCTTATGGTGCAATGTTAGCTGATGTTGATTATGTGCTGATGGGTGCGGGAATTCCCGCTGAAATTCCACAAATGCTTAATGACCTTGCCCTGCATAAGAATGCATCGCTGAATATTGCCGTCGATGGCGCAACGTCACAATATAAATCTACGTTTCACCCTAAAGTTTTCACAGGTGTTGATCTGCCACCATTACATCGTCCAAAATTCTTAGCAATTATTTCCGCGCATATTCTCGCAACATATCTAGCCAAAGACGAAGTAACTCGTCCGGATGGTTTTGTTATCGAAGGATTTAACGCAGGCGGCCATAACGCTCCTCCACGAGGAACAATGATTCTTGATGATGATGGTCAGCCAGTTTTTGGACCACGCGATGAAGCAGATATTGAAAAGGTCGCCAAAGTCGGTTTACCCTTTTGGCTAGCCGGCGGATATTCCACGCCAGCACACGTCCAATCTGCCTTGGCAAGTGGTGCAACAGGTGTCCAAATTGGAACTCTTTTTTCTCTTGCCTTTGAAACTGGACTTGATGAAGGACTTCGCAAGATTATGATTGATGAATTGCGTGCTGGAAGTTTGGTTGTTCGTACTGATCCATTCGCATCTCCAACAGGTTTCCCTTTCAAGGTTGTGACTCTTCAAAATACTTTGTCTGAAACACCTCTCTATGCAGCTCGACCTCGTCTTTGCGACCTTGGATATTTACGCGTTCCTTACGAGCGCTCTCCAGGCACACTCGGGTACCGGTGTTCTGCAGAGCCCACACATGTTTTTATTAAGAAAGGCGGCACTGCCGAAGATGCGCTCGGCCGCAAATGCCTTTGCAACGGCCTCATGGCCAATATTGGTCTGGGCAACACGCGTGGAGATGGCTACGTCGAACAACCGCTTTTGACCTTAGGTGCTGATCTCAGCGGTGTTACCGAAATGCTAAAAGTCTTTCCTAATGGGTGGAGCGCGAAAGAGGCAGTGAACTATTTGTTAAATGTCTCGAATATTTCATCCAAGAATTCAGCAAATGCAACGGACTCCGAAAGAGGCATTAGCCAACCTTCTTGACCGCGAATTCTGCGCGAGAAATCATCCGCCATTAATTGGTAGGGATCACATGCTTCGAAATTCTCGAGCGTCTTAACTCCATTAACGGTAATCTCAATTGCGCTTGGCTCGTTATGAGAATTGAAAGCATGATTTCCAGGCATTGATAGAGATCCATGCTCGCCCGTGACGTCAAAGTACAAAGTATCAGGAGTATTCATCGAGGTGACTGTCTCTGCTGTCGCATTACCTATCGTAAATGTGGTTCGAACGGTTTCATCCGTACCTTTTGAGTGCCATGTAACTTCAGTTTCTATATCACTATGAGGGGCAAAATCTAATAACCATAATGGGGCAACCGTTGAGTAGGGGCCGAGATCATAAGTGCCGCCGCCTCCTAATTCAGGAAGGGTACGAATGTTGTCTATCGGTAATCCGTCATAAGTAAAACATGCGCGGATAGATTTAGCTTCTCCGATGATGCCAGAATCATAAAGTTCTTTGAATCGGATTGTTCTAGGATGCCAGCGATTCCAACTTGCCTCCATGAAGTACAGGCCAGTCTTTTCTTTTACTTCGATGGCGGTGCGTAACTCATCCGCACTCATCGCAACGGGCTTCTCGCACAAAACATGCTTACCTGCCTCCATAGCTTTTATAGACCATGGGATATGTAGCGAGTTGGGTAGTGAAATATAAACGGCTTCAACATTGGGGTCTGCGATGAGGGCTTCATAAGAATCATAAGTGCGACCAGATGGTGAAAGCGCCTTTGCTCTTGTTTCATCCATTCCTGCAACGGCGTAAATTTCGCCTACTTCAGATTTCATTAAGGCCGGGTATAGCGCCTTCTTTGCAATATTGCCTGCGCCAATGAAACCCCAACGTACTTTTTCCATGATGACCTTTCGAAGTGTAGGAAGTTAAAGTAAAAAACCTTGTGGAAATGGATCCTCGGGATCGAGAGTCCATGTCGCTTCACCCATGACCCAGGCGCGTCCGGTGATGGTCGGGACAATTGCTGGAAGCCCTCCGACAGTAGTGTGTTCGAGCACTCGTCCTTCAAATCGTGAACCAATCCAAGATTCATTCATCAAGACATCATCGTCGGTAAATAACCCTCTTGCAACCATTTGAGCGAGGCGGGCACTAGTGCCTGTTCCGCAAGGAGAGCGATCAAACCATCCTGGGTGAATCGCCATTGCATTTTTCCAGTGCATTGGCCCATCACTGCCGGGAGCAATGAAATCAATGTGATGACAAACGTTAATCTCAGGATTTTCTGGATGAATTGGTCTGTTCTGTTCATTAATGGCATCGGAAATTGCTAATCCGGCATCGAGAATTTTCTGCCCATTCGCGCGGACAAACTCTAAGCCGATTCTTTCAATTGGGATGATTGCATAGAAATTTCCGCCGAAGGCCATGTCGTAAGTAATCTTCCCAAATCCCGGGACTTCAACTATTTGATCAAGACCCATCGAAAATGATGGAACATTCGTAAGTGTTACTTTTTCGGCCTTACCATTCTTGACTGCCACATCAACGGTGACTAAGCCAGCAGGAGTATCAAGCCGAATAGTTGTCACTGGTTCGACAACGTTAACCAATCCTTTTTCTACCAAAACGGTAGCAACACCAATAGTTCCATGACCACACATCGGCAAACACCCGGAAACTTCAATATACAAAACTCCCCAGTCGGCATCGGGACGAGTAGGTGGTTGCAATATTGCGCCGCTCATTGCGCTATGCCCGCGAGGCTCATACATCAACCATTCCCGGATGTAGTCCATGTTCTTCAAGAAATATTGACGGCGCTCAAACATGGTCGAACCTGGAATCGTTTCTACCCCGCTCGTGACAACACGAGTTGGCATTCCTTCTGTATGTGACTCAACCGTTGTGACGGTCCGCAAACTGGGTCTCATGTAGATACCTAAACTACGGTTAGTTTTTTCGCTTTGCGTAAAACTCCATTGCTTGGGCAATGTCTTTGCGACACTGAGCTTCTTCAGCTGCTGGCAAAGGTAAGCGAGGTAAACGAGTCGGACCACCGTATCGACCAACAACATCCATCGCTAATTTAATAGATTGAATAAATTCCTTGCGACTGTCCCACATAAAGAGATTATGAACGGCCGCATACGCAGGTGCCGCCTCTGTGAATTTGCCAGCCAATGCTAAGTTGTAAATCTCTGCTGATTCCTTAGGGAATGCATTTGGGAAACCTGCGATCCAGCCAACAACTCCTCCTGTAGCGAGCTCGAGTAAAACATCATCGGCACCAACAAGTACTTCAATGCGAGGAGCATGATGATGAATCTTCCAGACTCTGCGAACATCTCCAGAAAACTCTTTAATTGCGACTACGTTTTCAACTGCATCAGCGATTTTTGCTACGAGCTCTGGGACTAGATCGATCTTGGTATCAAAGGGATTGTTGTAGGCGATAATCGGAAGTCCGACCTTTCCCACTTCGCGATAGTGGGCTACAACTTCTTCATCATTTGCTCTGTAAGAGGTCGGAGGCAAAAGCATCAGCGCTGTTGCTCCAACTTCGGCGGCATGTTCAGCCCATTTGCGTGACTCTGTTGCACCATAAGCGCCTACTCCAGCAACGATATTGAAACCTTTAGGTGCAGCTTCTATTCCGGTCACAAGCAATTTTGCTCGCTCTTCTGGTGTGAGTACTTGATACTCTCCTAGAGAACCATTTGTTATCGCGCCATGGGTGTCATTTGCGGCTAGCCATTGAATATGCTCGGCATATTTTTCAAAATCAAGACTTAAGTCGCTACGAAATGGTGTTGCCGTTGCAGTCAGAATGCCATGCCATGGTTTTGTCATAGAGAGCAATTTAGTGCTTGCGGACTAGTTAATCAACGAGGGCTCTTGGATCACATTCCGCTGATTCGTACTGCGGCAAGAGATACGCCTGCCACAATAACCCAAGCAATCATTCCCATAAATAGTGGGCGCGGTCCAATGGATCGGATTGACTTCCATCGGACGCCGGACCCCAAAGCAACCAAACCTGCTCCAATAAGAATCTTGCTAGCAAGAACAAGGTCATCATGAACATGTGTGGGAACTGTCAGAACATTTTGAAGTATTGCAACAGCGATAAAACCCAAGACAAAAAATGGAATAAACGGGATTCTTGCACTGGCATTTTCGCTCTTGCCCTGGCTCTTAAGGTACTTTCGATGGCGAAATGAAAGAGTCAGCACGATTGGCGCCAACAAACAGACCCGAGATAATTTAATTACAATTGCTGCTGATATAGCTGCTGGACTCCACACCGATGCAGTTGCGACCACTTGACCAACATCATGAACTGCAGCCCCTGCCCATGCGCCAAATGTGCGATCACTTAAATGCATCAGGTGGCCAAGAAAAGGTAAAACTACAATCGAAAGGGTTCCGCAGAGAGAGATAAGCGCTATTGCGTAAGAGGTTTCTTCTTCAGTGGCTCGAGTTTGAGGTCGAATTGCAGCCACCGCTGTTGCGCCGCAAATTCCAAAACCAATGCCAATTAGCAACCCAAGGTCACCTGTCATCCCAAAGAGTTTGGACAACAGCAAGATTCCAAATATTGTGAAAATGACCACGACAAGTACAGTGAGTAATCCTTTGAGGCCGATGGCTCGCAATGACGCAATGCTTACCTGCGCCCCCAAAAGGGCAATACCAATTCGAAGTAATCTCTTAGAAGCAAAATTATTCGCAGGTGCCGCCCAATCTGGCCATACCGTAAAGTTTGCAACAATAAATCCTAACGCGACACAAAGCGCCAAAGGGCTTATCGCGGGTTGGAACGAATTAATCAGGAACGCAATTCCAGTTAGCGCTCCGATTAGGGCTAATCCTGGAAATTTATTAAGAACACTCTTACTCATAAGCAATAACTCCTCAATCGAGAAGTTTTCTACGTCGATCGAATTCCGCCCAAATGCCAATAAAAATAAGAGCTCCGAGAACTAGATAGATGTGCTCGCGATGGCGCACTAGAAAGTTATCTTTTTTATCAGGAGTGACTGCCGGGCTAACTACTTCAGGTGAGGTTCCCGTTGAGGCCCCTGCAGAAACACTAAATTGATACGTGCCTTCGGCCGGATGTCCATCACTGGACACGACTCTCCAAGCAACATTTACAACCCCTTCGCTTGAAAGATCCTTAATGCCAACTGTTAGGGTCGCGCCAGAGGTTGTAGCGACTCCATCATCAATGCGTACCCCAGCTTCGTCAGTAATTTGAATTACATTCGTCTTGGCACTTCCAATGACAATCAAATCCTCATCAAATTCGATTGCGACCGTATCTGGCATAACGGATACCACAGCCCCAGAGGAAGGATTAGAAGTTAAAACACTGCTATGTGCCTGACTAGATGGGACGGCTACCACTAATAAAAGAAAGACCGATATCCCGAGAACCGCAAATCTCAAATGTTTATTCGTATTCATGGGTAGCACTCTAACTCTCTTGACCTCAGGGGTACAGTAATCAAATGACCAACACGGTCGGAGTGCCGCTGGTGCGGTTGCGCTGAAGAGAAAGAGCAAATAATAGGTACCATGCGAAAGATTCTTATCCTGCATTCTTCTGACAATGTTGCAGTCTGTCTTTCGGAAATTATCAAAGGTGAAATCATCGAACAAGATGGCAAGAAGTTTTCAGCCTTAGAAAGCATTCCTCGCGGACATAAAATCGCGATTGCAAATATCGACTTAAATGAGGGAATCATCAAGTACGGCGAACGTATGGGACATGCGACATCTCGCATAAATGCTGGCTCGCATGTCCATGTTCATAATGTTCTTGGTGATCGCCTTGCGAGTAGTGATTCATGAAGATGGAAGGTTTTGATCATGGGACTCGGGGAATTGGTGTTAGGGATTACCAACTAATTCTTCCCTCAGTAGTTTGCTCCACTCACATTTCCAGGCGTATTGCTAAAGATGTGAACGCCGTGACTTTCTCCCATCAACATGGGTGTGGGATTATTGGTGCCGATGTTGCTGGTATCGGTGACTTTTTTGCATCGTTGGCTGACCACCCGAATGTTTCCTCTGTACTCGTAGTTTCTCTTGGTTGTGAAACCATTCAAGGTCAAGAACTGGCAGAGAAGCTTGTCACAAAGAATGCCTCGACTAAGTATCAAATTATTCAAGATTCAGGGGGCGTAGAGGCAACTGTTACAGCAGGTATTACTGCCGTTCGGAGCTTACAAGAGTCGTATCCGACCAAAAGGAGACCGCTTAATGACCTGCGCGTTGGAATCAGTGCTTCAAGCAACTCTTCAATCGCTAATAACCTCCTTGAGGCACTGAGCGCGTTAGATATCTATACGGAGTTAGTTGGTGGGAAGAGTCCTGCAGATAGTTTTTCCCATCTTATGGAGAAGAAGGTACATCTCATTCTCTCTTTCCCGACGGGAGATCAGCCTGCCTCAGGTTTTCCCTTAATTCCCGTAATTAACATTGCAAGTGACAGCGCATTGCATCAAGCAATATCAGCGGATTTTGATGTGCCAGCAGGAACTCCTGTCGAAAATATAGTGAAGCTAATCCTCGAAGTTGCGAATGGACGAGAAACCATTGCAGAAATTAATAAGTCTGGCGAAATTCTTGCTCCACGTTTGGTTCGAAGCACATGAATATTTCTCCTTTAAAGGCCTACTTGCGGCCAAACGGATCATGGGGATTGCGAAACCATGTACTTGTTTTGCCTTTGCACTCGGCGCTTTCATCCTCTGCTCGCGCTATCGAGGAAGCATCCCAAGGCGCAGTAGCCATAACTCACGATTGGTCAGGAGAAATTGACGCCGATCTCGAGCGAATAATTTCTACTCTTGCAGGATTTGCCTCTAATCCCAATAATTTTGCAACTATCTTCTTAACGTTAGATTCGCCCAATGAACGCAGAATCATTGAGCGGGCAGAATCTCTTGGTCTACCTAACGTTGTACATCTCTCTCTCGCCGACGCTGGTTCGATGCACAAGCTCGTCGATGTCGGAATTCTTGAAGCAGACCAATTACTTACACGTGCATTGTTGCAAGAGCGAATTCCGGCCCCTTGGTCAGCAATCGTTCTAGGACTTGAATGTGGAGGTTCGGATGCGTTATCTGGAATCACAGCCAATCCAGCACTTGGCGTTGCCAGTGACATGCTTGTCGATCTGGGTGCAACATCGATTTTGGGAGAGACCACTGAAATTCTTGGTGCCGAACATCTTCTAGCAGCACGAGCAATCACTCCAGAAGTTGGCGTTGAAATAGTGAACACCGTCCTGCGTTATGAGAGTTCTATTAATTACGAAGGAATTGATTTGCGAGGCGCTCAACCTTCACGCGGAAACATCGAGGGTGGATTGTCGACGCTTGAGGAAAAATCCCTTGGTGCCGCTAAAAAAGCTGGTAACGCTGTATTCACAGGGGTACTTGAATATGCAGAAGTTCCTTCCGCACACGGTTTGTTCTTTATGGATACACCCGGTCATGACATCGAACAATTAACTGGTTTTGCTGCAGGTCATGTAAATATCGTAGTTTTCACATCAGGACGTGGAACACCAACAGGGTCAGCAACTATGCCTGTAATCAAAGTAGCTACGAATACGCCGATGGCTACATCACTCAAGGATTTGATTGACCTTAATGCAGGAACAATTGCCGATGGAATCGAAAGCCTTTCAGAGGTAGGAAATCGCATCTTTAACGAAATTGTCGCGGTGGCTAATGGAAAAGAAACCAAAGCCGAACGAGGCGGACATCACGAATTTTCTCTCTCGAGGCTGTATAACTAACCAACTAGGTAAGGAGTACGCCATCACTAAAGAAGGCCCCAACCTAACCACCCGACGTGTTGTTTTTCTGGTTATTGCAGCAGCCGCGCCAATGGCAGCCATGGTTGGAAATGTTCCGTTGGCACTGCTCTACGGAAATGGCGGCGGCCTACCTGCGGCATTCCTTCTCGCAACCTTGGTTCTCATTTGCTTCTCCGTTGGTTACGCAGCCATGAGCCGAAAAGTAATTAACACCGGTGCGTTTTATACATACATCGCACGAAGCCTCACTAAACCGGTTGGAGTTGGATCGGCATACGTTGCCCTAGCCGCCTATACAGCGCAAGCTTGTGGCTTAGCTGGAGCTTTCGGATATTTCATGCAGCAACTTGTCTTATCTGCTGTCGATGTAGATATTCCCTGGTATCTATTTACTGGAGTCGGAATTCTTCTCGTTGCAATTCTCGGTTACAGATCTGTAGAGATGTCAGCAAAAGTCGTTGGGTTCTTTATGATTGCAGAATTTGCAATTCTCTTCGTTTTTGAAGGACTAGTGCTAAATAAGAAACATCTTGAATCATTCCCTTTGGATTCTTTTTCGCATAGTCAAATCACATCAGGTCCTATTGGCATAGCAATGCTCTTTGCATTCACAAGTTTTATTGGCTTTGAATCAGCCGCCCTCTACGGTGAGGAAACTAAAAATCCAGAAAAAAGCATTCCACGAGCAACCTACATTGCCGTCTCTTCGGTCGGAATTTTCTACATTCTCTCTACATGGATCATCATTGGGTCAGTAGGTATTGAGAACGTACGTGCTTTATCAAAAAAAGATGGTGGACTTTTTGTCTTAAATCTTGTCCAGCAATATGGTGGAGAAATTCTCTTCGATGTCACCGCAGTTCTTCTATGTACGAGTGTTTTGGCGGGGTATTCAGCCATTCATAATGCAGCAAGCCGATATCTATTCGCACTTGGCCGTGAATCCATCATGCCGAAAAGATTTGGTCAACATCATAAACATCATTTCAGTCCACATGTGGCTAGCGTTGCAATCACTGTCGTTGCAGTAGTAACTGCCGTTGGTTTTGCAATTAGTGGCGTCGATCCCTATACCGTTTATGCAGCAAGCTTGATTGCAGTGGGCACTTTAGGGATAGTTGCCCTTCAGGCGATGGCTTCTCTTTCGGTAGTTGCCTTCTTCTGGAAACGTCCTGATAGACAGTTATGGCAAGGAGTTATTGCCCCGATCATCGGATTTATTGGTCTTGTCACCGCATTCTTTTTAGCTGCAATGCACTACAACACTTTGACCGGTACGGACAGCAAAGCCGTTAACTTGGTCCCATTTTTGCTCTTGATCATTGCCATAGGTGGAATTCTGTATGGCCATCGCTTGCGAAAGACAAAACCCGATGTTTATGCAGATATTGCTTCATCGAAGTTGCGTAAAGAGTAAAAGGAAACTATTCAATATATTCCCAGGCCTCGCCTACTTTTCGAGCGATACCGCGCTTCTCTAATTCCTTCAGGTATTTCTTATGTCCCCTCTCCCCGCTTCCTCTAAATAATGGCATCAATCGAGGCAATTGATTCGGTATAAGTAGGGCAATTTTTACAAGCCATGACTCGCTATTTCTTGGATAGATCTCAAAACGAGGCTTATTAAGCATTTTATAAAAGGATTTAACTACATCTTGGGTGCTCTGTGGTGGATCCATAAATTGTAAGGAATTGCCACCTTCAATTGCTTCTCTGTGCAACATAGGGGTATCCGTTGCAGATGGAAGAACCGATCCTGCCTTAATGCCTTTGCTTGCTAGATCAAGACTCATTGAAAGCATCGCTCCACGCAGACCAAATTTTGACGCTGTATACATTGGCGTTTCACCAAGAGGGAAGATTCCTCCGAGTGAGCCAGTCGTAATAATTCGGGGATCGTTTGCTTTCATTAGAAGCGGTATTGCACTCCTGATGAAAATTAGTGGCGCTACCAAATTAATATCAAGTTCTCGCTCAATACTTTCAATCGAGCGTACATCGAATCGGTCTGTCGAAGTAATCGCGGCATTTGGGATAAGAACATCAATATGTCCGTACTTTTCTTCAATAAGCGCAATTGCCTTCTTGATTTCATTTCTATCGGTGAGATCGCAAGCAATGTACATATGACCTTCGCCCGCAAGCCCAGCAGTTACTTCTGCAAGTTTCTTTTCATTGCGAGAAATTAAAACTAAGTGAGCGCCTTTTCCAGCGAATTCGCGAGCAAGATGAGAACCAATTCCTCCAGCCCCGCCGGTGATTACACATACTTTGCCTGCAAATGAATAAGCCATACCATAGCCTCTCGTCAATAGTATGATTTTGCAACGTTGTGATAGAAGTTAGATTAGGAGTTAAAAATGTCGGATGATGCAAACGGTATGGATTCGATGATGGATGAGTTGTACCCCTACCGAAACTCTTCGCGTACTTATTCTTCTATTCCCGATGTAGGACGATTGCCTGTAGACGTAATTGCAGAAGTTCGAGCTTTTGCTTCACGCGAGGATGCAATTGGTGATACAGGTCGAGTCTCTGGATCGCTGTATAGCGGAGACCATAACCATTACCACTTGCTTAGCCAAGTCTTTGAAGAATTTGCACATGTGAATGTTTTACAAAGGGATATGTATCCATCTGCCACGAAATTTGAGGCAGAAATTATTGCAATGGCTCTAGATATGTTGCACGGAAGTGGGTCAGATAGCGAAGCTTGTGGTGTTGTGACTAGCGGCGGGAGCGAGAGCTTAATAACCGCTCTTTACACTTATCGTGAGCAAGCTTCGCGAGAACGTGGAGTCACGAAACCAAATGTTGTCATTCCTGTAACAGCTCACGTTGCACTCGATAAAGGAGCACATTGGTTAGGTATTGAAATGCGACATGCGCCTTTAGGAGCCGACCACCTTGTTGATGTGTCGAAGATGGCGGAATTAATCGATGAGAACACAATTGCTATTGTTGGTTCTGCCGGCAATTACGCTCATGGGTTAATAGACCCGATCGCAGAGCTCGGGCAATTGGCACTCAAACATGGAATAAGTTTGCATGTGGATGGGTGTCTTGGCGGATTCATTTTGCCTTGGATTGAAGCAAACGGTGTTGCCGTTCCCCAGTGGGATTTTCGAGTTCCTGGTGTAACAAGCATTAGCGCAGATACACATAAATATGCTTACGCATTGAAAGGTACCTCAGCACTTCTCTATAAGACTAAGACTTTACGTTCATACCAATACTTCACATATCCTGATTGGCCCGGAGGCTTGTACCTATCACCGGGGTTTGCAGGGTCTCGCAGTGGTGGATTAATTGCATCAACATGGGCTTCAATGTTACTTATGGGCAAGAGTGGCTATCGCAACGCTGCAAAAGAAATTTATGAGGCTGCACAGAAGATTGTTGATGGAATTCGAAACAATATCCCTGAAATTCAGGTTGTTGGTAATCCTTTATTCCTAGTTGCTTTCACTTCAGAAGAACTTGACGTCTATCTAATCAATGATGAACTCAAACGACGTGGTTGGAGAATGAACGCACTTCAGATGCCACCTGGGCTTCATTTTTGTGTAACTCGTCCAAATACTGGAGAGAATGTCATAGAAGATTATTTGGTGGATCTCAAAGCTTCTGTGGAATATGCCAAGGAACACAAGGGCGAGGTAGCGCAAAGCGGGGCAATGTATGGATTTGGTGGCACGCCTAAGGGGAATGCAACTTTGGCATTTGTGATGAGCGGATACCTAGATGCTATGCATGAGTTAGCTCCAGCGGAATAATCTCCTCATGGAGCGCTGGATACTTGCAATTGATTTAGGCAATGGAGGCCCAAAGGTTGCCGTGGTTGATCTTCATGATCACCTGCTTTCAGTCAGTGTCCGCGCAGTAAGCGTTAAGAATGGATTGGACGGCACCGCAACTCAAGATGCCAACGAGTGGTGGGAACAAGTAATCGCAGGAGCTCGTGAAGCAATTACTGCAAGCAATGTTAATCCCGAAGGACTCCATGCAGTTGCAATTACAGGTCAATGGGGCTCCACTGTTCCCGTTGACGCACATGGAATTCCAGTAGGTGATGTGATGCTCTGGTCTGATAACCGTGGCGAAAAATATATGCGAGAAATTATTGGCGGGCCAATTAGCTATCAGGGTTTTGCGCCACACAAAGTTATTCCGTGGGTGCGCAAAACAGGCGGAGGACCAACGCCAAGTGGTGCAGATCCAACTGGGCATTCGATGGTGTTGCAACATGAAATGCAAGCGACATATAACCGAGCAGCCTATTTGCTCGAGCCAATTGATTACATCGGTATGCGTTTCACTGGCAAAGCGGGAGCAACACCAGCATCAATGATTCTGAGTTGGGTGACGGATAATCGTTTAGGACGTGCTCTTAAATATGATTCAGCTCTTGTACGCAAAGCGCGTCGTGACCCATTAAAACTCGCTCCCCTAATGCCCACTGGATCAATCCTCGGAACACTTTTACCCGATGTTGCGTCATCTCTTGGTGTGCCTACCAATGTCCCGGTCATTTGTGGAATTCCAGACTTGCATTCGGCAGTTATTGGGAGCGGGGCAATCAAACCCTTCGAAACTCATGTCACGATCTCAACCACCGCATGGATAGGTGCGCGTGTTCCATTTAAGAAAACAGACATACTGCACTCAATAGCCAGTGTTCCTGGTCTTGATAAGAATTTTCCTATAGTTGCCAACAATCACGAGACTGGTGGATCTGCACTTCGCTGGCTCAAAGAGAATATATTTAAAGACGAAAGTTATGAAAGTGCTCTCGCTAAGGCCGACACTGCTCCGGCTGGATCAGAAGGGTTGATATTTACACCTTGGCTCAACGGCGAACGAAGCCCTGTAGATGACAAGAAAATTCGTGCATCTTTTCTCAATATCTCACTTCGTACCGATGAAGCGATGATGATTCGCGCGGTCATGGAAGGCGTTGCATTTAATTCACGTTGGCTCTTTGATTCATACGAAAAATTCTTGGGAAAGAAACCCGCTTCAGTCCGCATAATCGGCGGCGGCGCACAGTCAGATTTATGGTGCCAAATGCATGCCTATGCGCTCAATCGGCCCGTCGAACGTCCTGCCGATCCGCGCGATGCGCAACTCAAAGGAGTGGCATCGTGGGCACGTATTTGCTTAGGTGAGTTAACTCTTGAAGCTGCGGGAGAACAAGCAATAGTCACTGACACGTTCTTGCCTGATGGACCGGATGCCAAAATTTATGCAGACTTATACGCTGAATATCGTCGGCTGTACCCGATCCTTAAAAAGACACATCATCGCTTGAATAAAATTACGAATTAGTTTTAGATTCAATTTCTGATATCTGTGCGATTAGTGCCCGAGAAACCTTGCGTAGCGCGCCTTCGGGATCAACTCCTTGGGATGTTGCCCAAGCAATTGTTGCAAGAAGAACATCGCCTACCGCTTCCTCTGTTGGTGCAATAGGCGTAGTAATTTCTGTCGGAAGTTCAAGGGCAAGACGGTTTTTCTCGGCTCGGTAAAGCAATTTAGTCACGAGGGTTAGAGCTGGCTGTGCGATCGGGACCCCATCAACTGCTGATGTTCGTCCTTTTTCTAGCGCTTTAAGAGCTTCCCAATTTTCAAGGACTTCATCACTTGATGAAACTTTTACATCAGCAAATACATGCGGGTGCCTGCGGATTAACTTATCGGCAACAGTCTGCGCAACATCTTCAATGGAAAATGGATGCGTAGGGTGCTCCTCGGCCATTCGCGCATGAAAATATACTTGTAACAGTACATCGCCAAGTTCTTCTTGCATTGCTTCGCGGTCGTTTGTTTCTACCGCTTCAATATATTCATAAGACTCTTCAAGGAGAAACTTGATAAGTGACTCATGAGTTTGCTCAGCGTCCCACAGGCATCCGCCGGGTGAACGAAGCTGATCCATCACCGCAACTAGTCGTTGCAGGTGAGAATTCGTCATGGAGCAGGTGTTGGTGAAGCTGATGTCGCAGAACCCGCAGACTTTGCTGCAACGACATCCCCAAGTGATGGATCCCAGGTGCCGTAACGAGGGTTGACAGTCACTTTCAAACTCTCTGCCTTAGCAATAATTAATTTCTGGATTTCAGATCCGGTATTGGCTTCTGGGATTCCCGCGGCAACAGCAGCAGCAGAAAGTTTTTCGGAAATAATAATGAGTTCAAGATAGGCATCTAAATCATCTGCAGCTATTCCTGCCCCAACAAGTGCCTTAGGAAGCGCGTTCTTGCCACCGACCTGACCGAGGATTGTTTCGCGACGAGCGTCAATTTCCGCTTTAGTAACTACCATTTTGCCGTCAGCAGCAACATCTTTGAGGAGTGCGGCCATCAAGTGAAAGCGCAATTGTCCGCGATTGAGATCTTGGCCTGCATCTAAAGTCATTCCCGCTGTATCTACGTTTTTGCGTTCTGCAAGAATGTCATCGATGCTCTTTTGAACAGTTGCTTGCGTAATCTTGGTCGAGCCTAAAGATGCGGCAACGCCTACTTGAGAACACCCAGAAAGTAGAAGGGCGCTAGCTACTGTTAGAACGGCAATGATTTTCTTCACGTCGTGCTCGCTTTCGGTGACAACTTCGCTGTCATGTTCGGTGCCAGGGTTGGCCTGACAAGAGTGTTTATGGCCTCGGTTACCCAGGCCAGAAGAGAAGTATCCACCATTACAGGTGTCTGAGATGACGGTGACCACGCCGGGCCGTTTGGCAGAGCGATAAGCAGAGCCCCCGTGGCGCCCTTGTACAAGGAGCCGGGATAAAGGCGAGTGAGGCGCAATTGCAAGGATTCAGGCAACTTCACAGGGTTGAGGCGAAGGAATTTTCCTTGCATGACAACTTCCGTGAGTTTGACCTCTTTTGCCAAGGCGCGAAGTTCCGCCACTCCCAGCAAAAACGCAGCCTCTAACGGGAGAGGGCCAAATCGATCGACTAATTCTGCACGAATTTCATCAACGGCTTCAGATGATGTTACATCGGCCAGGCGCCGATAGAGATCTAAACGGAGACGCTCGCCCGGCACATAATCATGTGACAGGTGGGCATTTATTGGGAGTTCCACTTTGCATTCAAGTGATTTCTCTTGCGTCTCCATAATTCCTGCTTTGTAATCTTGTACAGCTTCTCCGACCATCCGCATATATAAATCAAAACCCACATCTGCAATGTGACCAGATTGTTCTCCGCCCAACAAATTGCCTGCACCACGAATTTCGAGATCTTTAAGGGCTACGCGCATTCCAGAACCAAGATCGGTATTGGCTGCAATTGTCTTGAGGCGATCATGTGCTAGTTCAGATAGTGGTTGGTCGGTTGGGTATAAGAAATATGCGTATGCGCGCTCACGGCCACGACCTACACGCCCGCGCAACTGATGAAGTTGAGAAAGTCCGAAAAGATCAGCACGTTCGACAATCAAAGTATTTGCGTTTGAAATATCAAGTCCGCTTTCAACAATTGTGGTGCAGACTAAAACATCAAATTCGCGCTCCCAGAAGCCAAGAATCACATCTTCGAGCATGTGCTCTCCCATTTGCCCATGTGCGACGCGAATTCGGGCTTCGGGAATCAGTTCTTGAAGTTGGGATGCTGCACGATCAATAGATTCAACTCGATTATGAATATAGAAAACTTGTCCATCGCGAAGTAGTTCACGGCGAATCGCTGCAGATATTTGTGCCTTCTCACTCGCTCCGACATAGGTGAGAATTGGATGTCGATCTTCGGGTGGAGTCGTGATCGTGGACATCTCTCGAATTCCAGTAACTGCCATCTCTAAAGTACGCGGAATCGGCGTTGCAGACATAGCTAGTACGTCTACCGAAGTACGAAGTTTCTTCAAAGATTCTTTCTGTTCAACTCCAAAACGTTGTTCTTCATCTACGATTACTAAACCTAGGTCTTTGAAATTAACGTCCGATGAAAGTAGTCGGTGCGTACCTATGATTACATCTACTGAACCTGATGCTAGATCAGCTAAAATCTCTTTACTTTCCTTCGCACTATTGAATCGAGAAAGTCCAGCAACTCTTACTGGGAATCCAGAATAACGCTCTGAAAATGTCGTGCTGTGTTGTTGCACAAGTAATGTTGTCGGAACAAGCACCGCAACTTGTTTACCATCTTGAACTGCCTTAAATGCAGCTCGAATTGCAATTTCAGTCTTTCCGTAGCCTACATCTCCGCAAATAATTCGATCCATTGGATATGGACGTTCCATGTCAGCTTTGACTTCATCGATGGTCGATAGCTGATCAGCAGTTTCTACATAAGAAAATGCATCTTCAAGTTCGCGCTGCCATGGCGTGTCAGGTGAAAATGCAAAACCCGGAGCGCTAGTACGTGCTGCATAGAGCCGGATTAGTTCGCCCGCAATCTGACGTACAGCTTTACGCGCGCGGCCTTTAGCCTTTTGCCAATCTCCACTACCAATCCTATGAACTGTCGGAGATTCGCCACCTATGTACTTGCTGACTTGCTCTAACGAATCGGTAGGTACAAAAATTCGATCACCTGGCATTCCGCGTTTAGCGGATGCATATTCAATAATTAGATATTCGCGAGTAATCGCGCCTGTAGTTCTATGTACGAGTTCAACATATCGACCGATTCCATGTTGTTCATGTACTACAAAGTCACCAGCTTTGAGCTCAAGGGGATCAATTGTTTGTTTGCGGCGTGATGGAAGTCGATCTCCATCTTTTCCGCTGCCCTTATTCCCTGATAGATCGCGCTCAGTAATAAAAAGTAGCGAGGCAGAATGAGATAGAAAACCGTGGCTCAGATTTGAAGTTGTCACATAGACGGTTCCGTGGACTGGTTGAGCGTTCAGTTCGGCAACCATTCGTACAGGTAAATCTGCATTTCTAAAGACGTCAGCGAAGCGTTCTGCCATTCCAGCACCGAGCGCAGAAAAGACAACAGTGTGATTTTGTGCCAGTGAATCCGCTATCAAAGCAACTGCTTTATCAGTGTCACCACGCATTGGTTCGATGGGGCTCACATCAAGAAAGGCCGTCTCTTCATCAAGGTCGCTTCCAAAGGAATTGAAGCTGCGAGACGGAAGATGCAAATCTTGCACCTGTTGTTGAAGTTCTTCCCATGATAAATATGTTCCGTCACCATCATGTAAAGGTGACACTCCGCCACTTGCAGCGTTGGACCATGAAGCAGCCAAGAACTCCTTATTTGTTGCCAGCAAATCGGCTGAGCGAGAACGGATCCGTTCTTTATCCAGGAAGATTAATTCGGTGTTAGGAAGTGCACGTTCAAGAATGCTTTCTTGTTTATCAACCAGCAATGGAATAAGCGATTCCATGCCCTCGGTAATTATTCCATCAGCAATTCTCTCGCACACTTCTTTCGCAGCGGGGAATGTTGCAGGTAGCAAACTAGCTTTGGCCCGAACTTCCGGGGTAAGTAGCAACTCCCTGCATGGGTAGATTGCTAACTTTCCTACGACTGGCGTTGAGGTGCGTTGGTCGGCAACTTCAAAATAGTTGAGTTCTTCGATTTCATCACCAAAAAAATCCACACGAATTGGGTGGTCTGATAAAGGAAGAAATATGTCAACGATTCCGCCACGTACTGCATAATCTCCGCGGCGCTCAACAAGGTCAGTTCGTTCATAGGCCAAATCAGATAAATGTTGTACTAGTTTCTCTAATTCAAGTTCTTGGCCTATTTCTAATTCAACTAAAGGGCTCTTTGCTAAGTCCGCAATGAATCGATGAATGAGTCCTCGTGCGGGCGTGACGATTACGGGGTGAGCATCTATACCAATAGATTTTTCAAGTTGATACAGAGCATGGATACGTCGGGCAATTGTGTCGCTCCGCGGACTTAATCTTTCATGGGGAAGGGTCTCCCATGCTGGAAATTCATAAACACTCTCATGCAATGTTCGCAATTCAGTAGCTAAATCCTCGGCAGCTCGACTAGAAGCAGTCACGACAATGAGAGGATGATCTTTCGCGCGCAGCGCTAGGAGGAACGGATTAATTGATGAAGGAGCAACGATCGTGCGTGCTTCGCTCAAGCTGGAAACAATGTCCACTGATTGAGACAGAGCAGGCAGTAATCCGCGCATCATCACTCCTTTCCTAGCAATAAAACCACATAACAAATGCCAATATGCCCCACAGTGCAAAAGTCCCAGGGCTCTGAGACGGGGTACATGTGAGTCTAGAGCAGAAACACCTGCATAATTAGCGCATGTCTGCCGAGAACTTGGTCGTTGGTGAATTCAATGATGATGCCGAGCTTCGCAGTGACGTCCGTAGACTTGGTGATTTGTTAGGTCAATCTCTCGTGCGTCAAGAGGGAGTAGAACTCCTTGAACTCGTTGAAGCAGTCAGAAGCGCAGTACGAGAGGGTGGCGGAGCCGAACTTCTTGCAAATGTAAGTGTTGAAGAATCAGTGCAATTAGTCCGCGCATTTAGTACCTATTTCCATCTAGCAAACGTGGCGGAGCAAGTTCATCGTTCTCGCATTTTGGCACAAGGGCGCATTGAAAGCGGATCGTGGATTTCGCGTGCAGTCGACAAAATCATCACCGCAAAAGAAAATCCTATGGCAGGGCATGAAATTACTAATGCAGATATTGCTTTATGGCTTTCAGATTTCATGGTACGTCCGGTCTTTACTGCACACCCAACAGAAGCTGCGCGTCGATCAATCTTGGGAAAATTAGGACAGATTGCTGATTTATTAGACCAAGAAACTTCAGCACTGCAACAAAGACGTCTAGGGGAAACAGTTGATCTCCTTTGGCAGACAGATGAATTAAGGCTTGGTCAACCAGAACCTCTTGATGAAGCAATGAATGCTCTCTACTACTTAGATGACCTTTTCCGTGCGACGGTTCCGGAAGTCTTAGATGATTTAGCACGCGAACTTAAGAGATTAGATTTCGACTTACCTCCGACGAGCCGCCCATTGTCATTTGGCACATGGATCGGTGGTGATCGCGATGGCAATCCCAACGTGACTCCAACAGTTACGCGAGAGACATTGGTTCTTCAGGCAGGACATGCAATTCGTGTAACCCTCGATGCGATGAATGAAATTCGTCAAGTGCTCTCTATCTCAACAAGAATTACTGGTGTCTCCCCCGAACTTCTGGCTTCTGTTGAGCAAGACCTCGAGCTCATTCCTGAAATTGAAGCCCGCTACCGCAGAATCAATGCTGAAGAGCCGTATCGATTAAAGGCCACAGCAATTGTGCATCGACTTAATCTGACTCGCATTCGTCACGCACAAGGTGCCGGGCATGTGCCTCACCGCGATTACAAGGACACTCACGAATTGCTAAACGACTTAACTTTGATGCGTGATTCACTTTTTGCTAACAAAGGTGAGTTAATTGCAACAGGACTACTCGAGCGAACAATTCGGACGATTGCTACATTCGGACTTACACATGCGACTATGGATATTCGCGAGCATGCACAAATGCATCACCACGCTCTCGCTCAATTCCTAGGCGAAGATTATGCGCAACTCTCTGCCCAAGAACGATATGAGAGGCTCGGCGCCGAGCTCACACAGGTTAATCGCTGCAATCCCACGCAACTCGATGCACTTGGCAAGAAGACACTTAATACTTTTTCAGCTGTTGGTGACCTTATAGATCGCTTCGGGCCAGAAGTCATCGAAACATACATCGTTTCAATGACTAAAGGAGCCGATGACTTGCTCGCTGCAGTCGTCTTAGCAAAAGAAGCTGGTTTAGTTGATCTACCTAACAAGAAAACTCTTATTGGTTTTGCGCCGCTACTGGAAACAGTTGCTGAATTGCGTTCTGCCGATGTAATTCTTGAAGCGCTACTTACACAACCTGCATATCGTTCCTTGGTAAAACTTCGTGGCGACGTTCAAGAAGTAATGTTGGGGTATTCGGACTCAAACAAAGACGCTGGAATTACTACCAGTCAATGGGAGATCCATCGCGCTCAAAGACGCTTACGTGATGTTGCCTTAGCCCATGGCGTTAAATTACGACTCTTTCATGGACGCGGAGGATCTGTTGGACGTGGTGGTGGACCAACATATGACGCACTCATTGCCTTGCCTTGGGGATCCATTGATGGACAAATTAAGATGACCGAACAAGGTGAAGTAATCAGCGATAAATACTCACTGCCTTCACTTGCACGCGAAAATGTTGAGCTTTCATTAGCTGCAGCCCTTGAAGCAACGGTTCTTAATCGTGGTCCCCGCCAACAACGTGAAGATCTGTTGAATTGGAACGATTGCATGGACCTTCTCAGTGAAAGCTCATTTGCGCATTACCGAAAACTGATTGATCATCCCGATTTGCCTGCATATTTCTATGCCTCTACGCCTGTTGAACAACTCGGCGAACTTTTCTTAGGATCTAGGCCATCTCGTCGACCGGATGCATCTGTTGGGCTAGAAGGATTGCGCGCCATTCCTTGGGTTTTTGGTTGGACGCAATCAAGGCAGATTGTTCCCGGCTGGTATGGAGTTGGAAGTGGCCTCAAGGCTGCACGAGAAGCTGGCAAAAGCGAGACTTTGCAACAGATGCTCAAGGAGTGGCATTTCTTTAGTACTTTTATCAGCAACGTAGAAATGACTCTTGCTAAAACGGACATGGAAATGGCACAACGTTATGTCTCTCGCTTAGTCCCAGAACCACTGCAACATTTCTTATCAACGATCAAAGAAGAATTCGAGTTAACTAAGGCTGAAATTTTGCTACTGACTGGAGAGGTCGAATTCTTAGGAAATCAGCCTCTACTAGCGCGGACTCTTCAGGTTCGTGATGCCTATTTGGCTCCATTACATCTACTTCAAGTCAATCTGCTGGAACGTGTTCGTGGGACCGACCAAGAAGTTGATCCGTTATTGCGAAGAGCCCTACTGCTCACCATTAACGGTGTCGCAGCAGGGCTTCGCAATACAGGTTGAACTGTTTTCTCAGTTAACTACTTAATAACTGGCACGCTCTTAAGTGCTTCTTGAATGGATTCTTCTGACAACGCATGATCACTCATATCGCCTGAGAGAAATGCATCATAAGCAGCCAAATCAAAGTGACCGTGTCCACATAGAGCAGTAAGCAATACGCGCTCTTCGCCAGTTTCAATACATTCTTTAGCTTGACGAATAATTTCTGCCAAAGCATGCGTTGGCTCTGGGGCTGGGACAATTCCTTCAGTACGAGCGAATTGAACTCCCGCTGCAAAGCAATCAAGTTGTCCGACAGCAACTGCGTCCATAAGACCGAGCTCGTAAACATGCGAAATCAATGGCGCCATGCCGTGATAGCGAAGTCCACCTGCGTGAATTGGATCTGGAACAAAGTCGTGACCCAAGGTGTGCATCTTCATCAGTGGAGTCATACCTGCTGTATCACCGAAGTCATAGCGATATTCACCACGAGTAAGTGATGGACATGATGCTGGCTCGGCGCCACGAATCTTGGTTGTTTTTCCATTAGTTAAATTCTCGCGAATGAATGGAAAAGCAAGACCAGCAAAGTTCGATCCTCCACCTGTGCAACCAACGATTACATCTGGGTAATCTCCAACCTTGGCGAACTGCTTCAACGCTTCTTCGCCGATGATAGTCTGGTGTAGCAAAACATGGTTTAGAACGCTACCAAGTGCGT
>CAFAZX010000012.1_pt1 | contig 23701 bp, 22 predicted proteins | sample 7267911 | NCBI WGS metagenome assembly CAFAZX01 (sample SAMEA6814013, study PRJEB35770) | uncultured Actinomycetes bacterium | biome: Freshwater; feature: Freshwater reservoir; material: water | place: Czech Republic | collected 2016-04-20 | depth 30m m | reverse complement strand
TCTGTTGCTAATAAGCCAGATAGTCATGACATATGTTTTGTTCCATCAGGTGATAACGCGGGATGGTTACACGATCGTCTAGGAAGTGAAGTTGGTCCAATCGTTGATCAAGATGGAAATGTGATTGGTAAACATAAGGGCGCATACACATACACAATCGGGCAACGAAAAGGTTTGGGTTTGACTGTTCCTGCAGCCGATGGATCGCCTCGATTTGTTGTGAAAGTAGAGCCAGATACAAATACTGTCGTAGTTGGAACACGCGAGGACCTTGCTATTACGTCGATGTACGGAGAGAACCCAGTCTGGTGCGGTCCTGCAGTGACATCGACTCCAACTGAAGGTTTTGTACAAATTCGCGCCCACGGTCAACCACTGCCTTGCACTTATTCATACGATGGCCAGAAGTTAGTTGCACACTTAACTTCTCCACTTCTCGGTTTGGCAACTGGGCAAGCAATGGTTATTTACGATGGTGATCGAGTTGTTGGTTCAGCAACAGTGTGCGAGACCCAGGCATGAGTGCTTCAGCCCGCCAACGTATTGATGAGCTAACTCAAGAAATTCGTGACCATCAATTTAAGTATTACGTCTTAGATAAACCAACAATCACCGATGCCCAGTTTGATGCGTTGCTTGCCGAACTTACCGCGCTAGAGGCAAAGCACCCAGAACTACGTGCTGATGATTCACCTACTCTCAATATTGGCGGGGGATTTGCAACAAGCTTTGAGCAACACGATCACATCGAGAAGATGATGAGCCTTGATAACGTTTTTGATTTGACCGAACTCACCACATGGTTTGAGCGGACCGAAAAAGAGACGCCAGTAAAGCAATGGCTTTGCGAGCTTAAGGTTGATGGACTTGCTATTAATTTGCTGTATGAGTCAGGCAACTTAACTAGGGCGTTGACTCGTGGCAATGGCGTCACGGGTGAAGATGTCACTTTGAATGTGAAAACAATCAAGAATTTGCCACATACCTTGTCTGGGAAGAACATCCCATCACTGATTGAAGTACGCGGCGAAGTCTTCTTTCCTTTGGATGCCTTTGCCGAACTTAATGCTTCTTTAGAGGAGTCCGGGAAACCACTTTTTGCTAATCCTCGCAATGGAGCAGCGGGATCTTTGCGCCAGAAGGATCCTCGAATAACGGCGCAACGCCCTCTCAGCGTAGTTGTCCACGGTATTGGCGCCTGTGAAGGTGCAACTTTTGCCTCACAAAGTGACGCGTATGAAATGCTCAAGAGTTGGGGATTGCCAACGAGTGAGCGCTACCGAGTGCTAAAGAATCGCAAGGAAGTTACCGAGTTCATTTCTGAGTACGAAAAACATCGCCATGACATCGAACATGAGATAGATGGCGTCGTCATTAAAGTTAATCAGTTCGACCAACAAAATGCACTGGGTTTCACATCGCGTGCGCCAAAGTGGGCAATCGCATTTAAGTACCCACCTGAAGAAGTCACCACCCGTTTGCTTGATATAAAAGTAAGTGTTGGCCGCACTGGCAGAGTCACACCATTTGCATTTATGGAGCCCGTGAAAGTTGCAGGATCTACAGTCACAAATGCAACCCTGCATAACGCCCAAGAAGTAGTCCGCAAAGGAATATTGATTGGTGATGTGGTTGTGATTCGTAAGGCGGGTGATGTTATTCCTGAGGTGTTGGGCCCCGTGATTGAAAAGCGAACTGGTAGCGAAAAGCCTTTTATCATGCCAACACATTGCCCCGATTGCGGTAGCGAACTTCGTGCGATTTCAGAAGGTGACATAGATATTCGTTGCCCCAATACTCAGTTTTGTCCTGCGCAATTGCGCGAGCGCATTTATTACATCGGCTCACGTGCCGCTCTCGATATTGATGTTTTAGGCTACGAATCTGCTCAAGCTCTGTTGAGTGACAAAATAATTGATGATGAGTCAGACCTCTTTGATTTAACGGCTGAAAAACTGAGTAAGTCCGAATTCTTCCAAAAGAAAGATGGCACTGCTGGTGCCAATGCCGAGAAACTGTTGATTGCACTAGAGAAAGCCAAGTCGCGACCTTTGTGGCGGACGCTGGTTGCATTATCTATTCGCCATGTAGGACCAACGGCGGCGCAATCTCTAGCTTCCACTTTCGGATACATCGAAGCGATAGCAAGTGCAAGCGCGCAGGAATTGGCCCAGGTTGATGGTGTCGGCGCGACGATCGCCGATTCACTCATCGATTGGTTTAGCCAGGCTTGGCATCGCGACATCATTACTCAATGGACTAATGCAGGCGTCACCACGATTAATGTCGTTGGGGAGAGCGCTCCACAAACATTGGCGGGGCTTACCTTTGTTGTTACAGGCGGGCTTGTTGATTTCACCCGTGATGGGATCGCCGAAGTCATTGCGCTGCACGGTGGAAAGAGTTCAAGTTCGGTTTCCAAGAAGACGGATTACCTTTTGGTTGGCGCTGATCCCGGGTCAAAATTGGCTAAGGCTCAAGAATTAGGCGTTGCGATAATTGATGAGGCTCAGTTTAAGAAGTTACTAGCCCGAGGCTGAGGTAGGCTCTGCACATGATTTCAATTGCCAGTGAGGTAGCTCGTACATTGCCTGCCCCTCCTATTTTCTTTGGCCTGTTTACTTTTGGACTGCTTTCAGTCCTGCTCTACGTAGTCCTTCGACTCGACCGGGATTAATTGTCTGAGCAAGCGAGGTTAGGTCTATTTGGTGGGACCTTTGATCCAATTCACAATGGCCATATCCACCTGATTCTTGCCTTGCTTGAGCGCAACCTAGTTGATGAAATAGTTGTCATCCCAACGGGTAATCCGTGGATGAAAAATCAACCACCAAGTGCGTCGGCAAAAGATCGTCATGCGATGGTCGAAATTGCCCTTGCAGAGCTACCGAGCCAAATGCAATCTCGCATATCGATTTCAGATTCAGAAATTCTTCGTCAAGGTCCTACTTACACGATTGATACCGTGAATGAAGTAAAAGCCTCACACCCGGATAAGAAGTTGTTTCTAATTCTTGGTGATGATGCATTTGCAACAATCGACAAATGGCACCGAAGTTCAGAATTAATGGCACTCATAGAACCATTGGTTATTGCGCGCGAAGGAGAAGGTTTAGATATCGCAGCACTAGATCTATCCTCAACACAGATTCGAGAAGAGTTACTTTCACATCAAGATGTCTCTGGTGAAATTCCTGCCAACGTTTTGACCTACATCAAGGAGCGCAACCTATATGCCAGCTAGCAAAGCAGTTATCGCAAGTACTCAGATTGCTGCACGTGCAGTAATTGAGAAAATGGGACGTGACCTTGTTGCGATCGACCTCTCAGACCAGTTAGTTCTATCTGAAGTTTTTCTCATCGCAAGTGGAGCCAATGTTCCACAAGTGAGTGCCATTGCAGATGAAGTAGAACGTCAGATGTCATTAGCTGGGCAAAAACCTGCGCGTCGCGAAAACGGCGCAGAGTGGGTTCTCATTGATTACAGTGACCTAGTCGTTCACATTCAAAGCGATGAACTTCGCCGTTATTACATGCTTGATCGCTTGTGGAATGATTGCCCCACCATCGCACTCGATGCAGTAGCGGAAGAGAAGGCTCGTGAGCAGTAAACAACGAATAGTTCTATGGCGACATGGGCAAACTGACTGGAATGTCATCAATAGATTTCAAGGCCATTCAGATATTCCGCTCAATGAAGTGGGCATCTACCAAGTACAAAGAGCGGCTCAATTGCTGGCTGGGATGAAACCCACTGCAATTATTTCTAGTGACCTCTCCCGTGCAAAAGACACTGCTCAATCCCTCGCCGATTTAGTTCATTTGCCAGTGGCAATAGATATTGATCTGCGCGAAACAAATGGTGGCAATTGGGAAGGTAAAACCGGCAAAGAAAACCGTGCTGATGATTTTGAAAACTTCGTCCGCTGGATAGATGGTGAGGACAATCCTGCAGGAACAACGGGGGAGCGTCGCACTGAAGTTGCCGATCGCGCTGTCGGTGCAATACATCGTGCACTTGCCCAGGGGGATGAGAATCAACTCCTCATAGTTGCAACGCACGGCGGCACTGCACGATGCGTTCTTGGAAAATTACTTGGTTTGCCTCAATCACATTGGGGCACATTGGGGGGTCTTTCAAATGCCGCCTGGTCAGTATTGGCTCTCGGTCCTAGGGGATGGCACTTGGTAGAACACAATGCTGGCTCCATCCCAGAGCCCATCTATGGTGAAGAAAGTGGTGCTGAGCCAAACCTGCGATAGGGTCTAGCCTCGCAAGGAAGTACTTTTATGTAAGTTCGGGGCTGTGGCGCAGCTGGTAGCGCACCTGCATGGCATGCAGGGGGTCAGGGGTTCAAATCCCCTCAGCTCCACGTGGAAAACGAGCGTGAACATGTGGCATACGACATTGCCCATGTTCAAGAGAAATGGCTCCCGATCTGGGACGAGATAGCGCCATTTAAATCTAGTCGCAGCGATGATCCCCGTCCCAAGAAATATGTTCTAGATATGTTCCCGTACCCATCGGGAGATTTACATATGGGCCATGCCGAGGCTTACGCACTTGGCGATGTTATAGCCCGCTATTGGGTCCAAAAAGGTTTCAATGTCATGCACCCAATTGGTTGGGATGCCTTTGGTTTGCCCGCAGAGAATGCGGCGATTAAGCGCAATATCGATCCTGCCATTTGGACCTACGAGAACATCGCCGTGCAGAAAGCATCGATGCGCCGTTATGCCTGTTCATTTGATTGGGATCGCACATTTAACACATGCGACCCAGAGTATTACCGCTGGAATCAGTGGCTCTTTATTCAGATGTTTGAGCGCGGTCTTGCCTATCGCAAAGCATCAAAAGTTAATTGGTGCCCATCATGCCAAACGGTATTAGCTAACGAACAAGTAGTCGCTGGGCTTTGCGAGCGTTGCGATACCGCAGTCACAAAGAAGAAACTCACTCAGTGGTATTTCAAGATCACTGATTATGCAGATCGCCTTCTTGATGACATGTCAGAACTAGAAGGCCAATGGCCCGAGAAGGTTTTGACGATGCAACGCAACTGGATTGGCAGATCGACGGGAGCAAATGTTGATTTCCAAATCGAAGGTCGCGCAGAACCAGTCACGATTTACACGACGCGTCCAGATACTTTGTACGGAGCAACCTTCTTTGTTGTTGCAGCCGATAGCGATTTAGCTGCTGAATTAGCACAGGGCACTGCAGTCGAATCAGAATTCAAGGCATACCTTGAGAAGATCAAAGCCGATAGCGATATAGATCGCATGGCAACTGATCGTCCAAAGAGTGGCGTATTCCTTCAACGCTATGCAATCAACCCAGTTAATGGGGAGAAGTTGCAGATTTGGGCAAGTGATTATGTGTTGGCCGATTATGGAACCGGCGCCATCATGGCTGTTCCTGCTCACGACCAACGTGACTTAGATTTTGCTCGTGCTATGAAATTGCCAGTACGTGTTGTTGTCGATACCGGAGAAGAAGACCCTGCAACAAGTGGCATTGCAACTGCAGGAGATGGTGCTCTTGTTAACTCGGGGCCACTCAATGGGAAAACGAAAGCTGATGCCATCGCATTTATTAACGCCCAACTTGAAAAGGATGGGTTAGGAAAAGCTGCACGTAATTACCGTCTTCGTGATTGGCTTATTTCTCGACAACGCTATTGGGGCACTCCAATTCCTATTATTCATTGCCCATCATGCGGCGATGTTGCAGCGCCACTAGATACCTTGCCTGTGAAATTACCCGATGCTGCAGGTCTTGATTTGAAGCCCAAGGGAACTTCGCCACTTGGCGCAGCGACTGATTGGGTAAATGTTCCTTGCCCAAAGTGTGGGGCTGCATCACTTCGCGATACCGACACGATGGACACCTTCGTGGATTCATCCTGGTATTTCTTGCGCTATCCAAATAACACCGATCACACGCAAGCATTTAGTCGCGAATCTGTTGATACATGGTTGCCTGTAGATCAATATGTTGGCGGGGTTACGCACGCAATCTTGCACCTTCTCTACAGCCGCTTCTTCACAAAAGTCTTGTATGACATGGACATGCTCTCATTTAATGAACCATTTACACGTTTGCTTAATCAAGGCATGGTTGTGATGGATGGCTCTGCAATGAGTAAGAGCCGTGGCAATTTAGTGCGCCTCTCTGATGAGCTAGCAGTACATGGTGTCGACGCGATTCGTTTATCGATGGTTTTTTCTGGTCCGCCTGAAGATGACGTTGATTGGTCAGATGTTTCGCCATCTGGCTCTGTGAAGTTTTTATCGCGTGCCTGGCGTTTATCTGGAGATATTACGAGTGCGCCGGGAGTTGATTTCGCAAGTGGCGATATCAGTTTGCGTAAAGTCACGCACAAGGCACTTCATGATGCAGCCTTAGCTGTTGAAACATTCCGCTTCAACGTAGCCGTAGCTCGCGTCATGGAATTAGTGAATGCCGCCCGCAAAGCTGTTGATTCTGGATGTGGCCCTGCAGATCCTGCGGCGCGCGAGGCAGTTGAAGCCATTGCAATCATGCTTTCATTGGTTGCGCCATATACCGCTGAGGAAATGTGGGAGCGCCTAGGACATAAACCTGCAATTGCTCTCGCTGGATGGCCGGTTGTAGATGAGGCACTTCTGGTTGCAGATTCCGTTATTGCGATAATTCAAATCAACGGGAAAATTAAAGAGCGTCTTGAAGTTTCACCCACAATTAGTGATTCAGATCTCGAAGCACTCGCCATGGCTCACCCCACGATTATTGCCGACCTTTCGGGGTCAACAATTGCCAAGGTAATTACTCGAGCGCCTAAACTAGTTAACATCGTTGTTACTGCACAATAAAACCATGACATTCAACGTTGAACGCATCCGCAATGAATTCCCTGCACTCTTATCTGGCGTAGCCCATTTTGATGGTCCTGGTGGAAGCCAAGTCCCTACTTCTGTTGCGCAAGCTGTTGCTCAAACTTTGATGTCGCCAATATCTAATCGTGGTGTTGTAACGCAATCAGAAAAGAATGCTGAAGCGATCGTCCTTGCATTTCGCAGCGCGGTAGCAGATCTTGTCGACTGCGATCCTCGTGGAGTTATTTACGGACGCAGTTGGACTCAACTTTCCTATGACATTTCTCGCGCACTTGCCAAAGGCTGGGGACCGGGAGATGAAATAGTTGTCTCCCGACTAGAGCACGATTCCAATCTTCGCCCGTGGATTCAAGCCGCAGAATCTGCTGGCGCAATGGTTCGCTGGGCAGAGATGGATACATCAACTGGTGAGTTGCCACTTGCCAGTGTGCAAGCGGTTATTTCATCCAAAACCAAACTAGTGGCAGTCACTGGGGCTTCAAACATTTTGGGAACTCGTCCAGATATCAAAGCAATCGGGGAAGCCGCCCATGCTGTTGGGGCGCTATTTGTTGTTGATGGAGTCCACTTAACGCCTCACGCGCCAATCAGTGTGAAAGAAATTGGAGCCGACTTCTTTGGCTTTTCTCCATACAAATTACTAGGGCCTCATTGCGGTGTAGTTGTTGCTGATCCTGCGCTTCTACAAAAAGTTAAGAACGATAAATTGCTCCCATCCACAATGGAGGTACCAGAGCGCTTTGAATTCGGAACTCTGCCGTATGAAATTATGGCTGGAGTTACGGCAGCAATTGATTTCGTAGCCGACATGCTTGAACAATCAAGTGGTACGCGCAGGGAAAGAATTGTCGCATCCATGACCGCGGTCGAGGAGTATGAAGCCGAACTCTTCGAGTACATGGAATCAGAAATAAAGAAATTGCCTGGTGTGACTACTTATGGGCATGCGCTACATCGCACCCCAACAATTTACTTCAACGTAGATGGCGTAGAGCCTGCGGCGATGTATCGCCACTTGGCTACCTTGAAAGTCAATGCACCAGCGAGCAATTTTTACTCCATTGAAGCATCTCGAGCCTTAGGCCTTGGCGATGCAGGTGCGGTACGCGCAGGTTTGGCTCCATATTCGACCAAATCAGAAATTGACCGCCTCATCGCGGGTATTAACAGTTTTAAGGCGTAAACAGAACCGTTCGCAATAAAGAAATCTGAGGCGTAATGCCTTTTGGATAGGTGCATGAATCAACTTATCCAAGAGTATAAAGAACACGCCCAAGATTGGTTAGCGAACCTTCACTTCTCTCGAGCGCATAAATTGGCGCTTCTTAGTATTGGTCTCATCGTTCTCGTTGCATCCGTGGGAATTGTCTTTCGTGGCCATTCGCAACCAGTGGAGATTGCGCTACCTGTGCCTTCAATTGTTGTACCTCTACTTGTGACTGTTGATGTTGCTGGCGGCGTCAATGCACCAGGTGTGTACAAACTTCCCATTAGTTCTCGCGTCATCGATGCAATAACGGCGGCAGGAGGCGTAAAAAAGGGAGGCGATGTGAGCGATGTTAATCTTGCTCGAATCATTAAAGATGGCGAACAAATATACGTTCAACCCTTGATGCCAATAGCTTCGGCACATATTACGGTCAAGAGAAGCGGCCCGATAAATATTAACCGCGCAACAATTTCTGACTTTGATTCTTTACCAGGTGTCGGCCCGGTCATTGCAGCTCGAATTTTCTCTTATCGGAAAACCAATGGACCCTTTATGAGTGTTGAAGATCTTCAGAAAGTTTCTGGGATTGGTATAGCCAAATTCGCACAATTGAAGAACCAAGTCAGCGTGTAGGAGATTATCGAGCCCTCGTTTTAGGTGGGGCCGTTTGGATCGGAGCGCTAAGCCAAAGTTGGATTTCGCCGTGGTGGGCGTGTTCTGTATTTGCCTTCTTTGCAGTGTTGGGACTGGCCCGTCACAAATCTCTGATAGTCGTTTTGGCATGTGCGATGTTGCTTGGTGGGGCCATGATGTCATTGCGTCAAGCAAGTCTAGAAAAGAGCGCGGTACGTAATTTCCTTGGGAAAAATGCGTTGGTGCAACTGCAAGTTATTACCGATCCTAATCAAACCAAACCCAAAGTCTTCGGATCTACATTGGCGCCAACAAGTTACAGTTTTCTTGCCACAGCGCTGAGAATTAGTACAGAGAATTCAGAATTTCGTTTGCGGGTTCCGATACGGGTGATTGCGCAAACGCATTCAGTCATTGGCTTGCTCCCGGGACAAATATTCGAGGCAACAGCGTCAGTACGTATTAGCAAGGAAGCTCGTGTTGCGGCACTCGTTATTGTGCGTGGAGATATTCGCGTTGTATCGCCACCTTCGCGATGGGCTCGCGCGCTAGGTGCGGTTCGCCTGCATTTGCGAGAAGTTAGCCACGCTGTTGATTCGGGAGATGGTGGAGCACTTATTCCGGGCATGGTTTTGGGCGATACGGTCCTACAAGATCAAGCATTTCGAGATGCAATGCGAAGGTCTGGATTAACTCATTTAACGGCGGTAAGCGGTGCCAACTTCGCGATCATTTCTCTTTTTGTGTTGTGGTGCATGCAGTGGTTCTTCAGATCCTTAAGAGTGCGTCTAGTTGTAACAACAGTTGCATTGCTGTGCTTCATCGCATTAGTGCGTCCTTCACCATCGGTATTGCGCGCGGCGGCAATGGCCAGCGTTGTTATCTTTGCCCGAGGAGCGCGAAAGCGCAGTGACTCATTGCCAGCGCTAGGTTTTGCCATTGCTGCAGTTGTCGTTGGAGATCCTTGGCAAGCTCGTGATCCTGGTTTTGCACTATCAGTATTGGCTACAGCTGGACTACTCCTTCTTGCACCTCGTATTGCTAGATGGCTCGCTCGATACGTACATGTGAAAATTGCAGGAGCCCTAAGTCCGCCGATAGCAGCCGTTGTGATGTGTGCGCCCATCTTGGTTGCTCTATCTGGGTATTTAGGACCCATGACGGTAATTGCAAATGTTTTGGTTGCTCCCATGGTTGCCCCAATTACCGTGCTGGGTTTTCTTGCGGCTCTCTTTTCTCCTGTAGCCCCAGGTGTTAGCTGGGTACTTCTTATGCTGGTTCGTTATCCCGCAGATTGGATTGCAGGGGTTGCGCATTGGTCGGCAAAGTTTCCTGTCGTTTCCTTCACCACAGGTTTTGCTGGTTTTGCCATTGCGTTAGGAATGATGATTGCCGCCCTCTTTCTCTTACTCTTTTTCAAGACTCGAATACGTTTTATCCTTTCCTTCTTCTTGGTTACGGCCTTAATCTTTTCTTGGGTTACACGATGGCCAGGTGATGATTGGCAGGTGGCAAATTGCGATGTGGGTCAGGGTGATTCCATGGTTATTAATCTGGGTAGTCATCGAGGGATAGTTATCGATACTGGCCCGGATGGACTTTTGGAAGATAAGTGTTTGGGCCAACTTGGAATTCGCGAAATCCCTCTTCTTATCTTGACGCACTTTCATGCCGATCACGTAGAGGGCGTCGCCGGATTAATCAACCATCGAAGCGTTGGCCAGGTGTGGGTTAGCGCAAACAAGGAACCCCTTTTTGAAAGTGAACGAGTACGCAATCTCCTGGGTGCGAATGTCTTAACAACGGTAGTTGCCGGTACCACTGCAACGATTGCGAGTGATCGAGGAGTGATTTCTTTACAAGTTCTTTGGCCTGATGATGCAGAACACGCATTCGATGTCATGCCGGGGGATGGTTCGGCAATAAATAATGCAAGCATCGCCCTGCTGGTGAAGGCTCCAGATTTCACACTTTTTGCGGCTGGAGATTTGGAGCCACCAGCGCAAGCGCAGATAGTGGATTGGCTGGCGCATGTTGATATCTACAAAGTGAGTCATCATGGTTCTCTCTACCAAGATTTGGCACTCATGCAAAGGCTCTCACCGACTTTGGCAATAATCAGCGTCGGAACAGGAAATTCCTATGGTCATCCGTCGCCGCAAACCTTGGCAGTGCTGGATAGACTTCGAAGTAGGGTCTATAGGACTGATAAGAGTGGAGCAATCGCCATAGTGGCCAGAGCTCATCGCTTTGAAGTGCGGACTAGCGGCGGCGGAGCATGGTGGAAGAAGGTGAGATTGGGATGAGTATCTATTTATTGCTTGGCTCCGAATCAGCACTTGCCGACCGCGCCATGACAAAATTAATGGCACAGTTTAAAGAAGATGGCGCAGAAATTACGACAATCTTTAGCGCAGAAGCAATCATTGGTGATATCGCTGATGCGCTTTCGCCTTCATTGTTTAGTGAAAAACGCGTCTTAATAGTTCGTGATTTACAAGATCTGTTGATGGAAGTTCAGGATGAAGTCACTAGATATTTGGATGACATGGACCCCACAATTACATTGGTCTTAATTCACAAAGGTGGAGTCAAAGGCAAAGCGCTCTTGGATAAGATCAAGAAAGTTAAACCAGAAATTATTGCTTGCGAGCCGTTGAAAAAAGAGAGCGAAAAACAAGATTTCGTAAAGAACATGATGTTAGATCTTGGCCGAAAGATAACCCCCGGAGCGGTTGCTGCCTTGGTTGGCGCTGTTGGAAGCGAGTTACGCGAACTCAGTGCGGCTTGCTCGCAAATTGCCTCTGACACTTCGGGTGTCATTGACGAATCAATGATTGACAAATACCACCAAGGAAGAATGGAAACCACTGGCTTTGATGTTGCCGATGCAACTCTTGATGGCGATATTTCTAAAGCACTCCTTGCACTCCGAAGTGCAATTGCAACCGGTACCGACCCCGTAATGGTCACCAGTGCAATCGCCTCTGCTTTGCGCGGATTGGCAAAAGTTTCAGGGGCCAATCGCGGATCTAAATCATTCGAACTTGCAGGCACGCTAGGAATGGCGCCATGGCAGATTGATAAAGCCCGTCGTCAGCTTTCCTCATGGACGCCTCGTGGAATTTCCACTGCAGTTGCAGCCATTGCTCAAGCCGATGCTGCGGTCAAGGGCGCCGCCGTTGACCCGATTTATGCGCTCGAAAGAGCAGTTTCTGAGATTGCTCGCGCTCGCTCGTAAGGCAGATTCACTCACGTTGGCCCAATTTGAGGCTACAGGCTCTGCGCTGGTAGCCTTCACCCTCTTAGGCAGGACTCAACAGGGTCGGCCATATCGATGAAATAGGACAGGACAAGCGCACGTGGCAAATATCAAGTCGCAGATCAAGCGGATTAAGACCAATGAGAAGGCACGTCTTCGTAACAAGGCAGTCAGCTCTTCCATCAAAACCGCTGTTCGTAGATTCCGCGACGCTGTTACTGCTGGGGACGCAACCAAGATTTCATCAGAGCTTCGCACAGCCTCTAAGGCACTCGATGTTGCAGTTGCTAAAGGTGTTCTTCATAAGAATGCAGCAGCTAACAAGAAGTCCAAGATGGCAAAGTCAGCTACCAAAGCTGGCGTTCGTTAATTTTCTCTTCACTCTAAAGCGAGGCTAGGTTCATGCCTGCAATTTCACTTGCTAAGGCACCTCAACCTGCTTCGACTGATCCGGCGCAGATTCGCAACTTCGCGATTATTGCCCACATCGATCATGGAAAATCAACCCTTGCTGACCGCATGCTCGGAATCACTGAGGTAGTAGATCCTCGCAATATGCGCGCGCAATATCTAGATCGCATGGATATCGAACGCGAACGTGGCATCACCATTAAATCTCAAGCAGTGCGTTTGCCATGGCGTTCAGGTATTGATGGCAAGGAATACATCCTTAACATGATTGATACACCAGGTCACGTGGACTTCACCTATGAAGTTTCGCGCTCGCTTGCTGCAAGTGAAGGCGCAATCTTGTTGGTGGATTGCGCGCAAGGAATTGAAGCCCAAACATTGGCGAACTTGTATTTGGCGATGGAGAACAACCTCAAGATTATTCCTGTATTAAATAAAATCGATTTGCCTGCAGCGCAACCTGAAAAATTTGCGGCAGAGTTAGCCAAACTTATTGGCTGCGAACCAAGTGACTGTCTTCTTGTTTCGGGCAAGACAGGAGCAGGTGTTGCCGAGCTTCTCGATCAGATCGTTGAGCAAATTCCTGCGCCTCAAGGTGATGCAAACGCGCCTGCTCGAGCTCTTATCTTTGATTCGGTCTATGACGTCTATCGCGGAGTTGTTACCTACGTGCGCGTAATCGATGGTCACCTTTCTGCACGCGATCAAATTCAAATGTACTCAACAGGTGTTCGTCACGAAATGCTTGAAGTAGGTGTGATTTCTCCAGAACCTGTACCTAGTAAGGGACTTGGTGTTGGTGAAGTTGGATATCTAATTACTGGCGTTAAAGATGTACGCCAATCTCGAGTTGGCGATACCGTCACGAATTTCAATAACCCTACAAAGAAACCTTTGGCTGGTTACAAAGATCCAAAGCCAATGGTTTTCTCTGGGCTCTACCCATTAGATGGCGCTGACTATCCCTTGCTTCGTGAAGCTCTAGATAAGTTGCAACTCAATGATGCTGCACTTGTATACGAACCAGAATCCTCTGCAGCCCTTGGATTTGGATTCCGATGCGGATTCTTGGGTCTGCTTCATATGGAAATCGTTCGTGAGCGCCTAGAGCGCGAATCCAACCTCAGCCTTATTTCCACTGCTCCAAACGTGGTCTATAACGTCAAACTCGATGACGGCAAATCAATGATTGTCACTAACCCGAGCGAATTTCCTGATGGCAAGATCGTGAGCGTTGAAGAGCCCATTGTTCGTTCAACGATCTTGGCTCCGGCTGAATTTATTGGCGCAATTATGGAACTATGCCAACAACGTCGTGGGGCATTGTTAGGTATGGATTATCTTTCAGAGGATCGTGTTGAGATTCGCTACACACTTCCACTTGCAGAAATCGTCTTCGACTTCTTCGACAAACTCAAATCCAGCACTCGTGGATATGCATCCCTTGATTACGAAGCGATTGGCGACGCCGAGGGAGACCTCGTGAAGGTCGACATCTTGTTGCAAGGTGAAGCAGTTGATGCATTTAGCGCAATCGTTCACCGTGAAAAGGCTTATGCCTACGGACTGATGATGACAGGCAAATTGCGCCAGCTCATCCCGCGCCAACAGTTCGAAGTTCCGATTCAGGCTGCTATTGGTTCGCGAATTATTGCTCGTGAAAACATCAGCGCAATTCGTAAAGACGTACTTGCTAAGTGTTACGGCGGAGATATCTCGCGCAAGCGCAAACTTCTGGAAAAGCAGAAGGAAGGCAAGAAGCGCATGAAGATGGTTGGTCGCGTTGAAGTGCCACAGGAGGCATTTATTGCCGCCCTTGCAACAGATGCCGATATTGAAAAGGCGAAAGCCGCCCGAAAGTAATAATGACTGCACAACTTTCTTTTTATGTGCACATTCCATATTGCGTCAAACGTTGTGGGTACTGTGATTTCAATACCTATACGCCTTCTGAATTACGCGAAGGCGGAACACTTGAAATGGTTTCCAACGACTACATAGATGCAGTGTTGAAAGAGATCGAAATAGCTAGAGTCAGTGCACCTGGCGTTGTACCAACAATCTTCTTTGGTGGCGGGACCCCAAGTTTGCTTCCAGCAAATGACTTGGGTCGAGTTATTACCGCTATCAAATCCGGATGGAGTGTTTCTCCTGATTGCGAAATCACACTAGAGGCAAACCCTGATTCGGTTGACGCAAGTAAATTAATGGCATTTCGCGAAGCGGGATTTAATCGAGTCTCATTTGGAATGCAATCTGCGCAACCTCATGTGCTGGCAACTCTTGATCGAACTCATAATCCAGAGAATGTATTGCGTGCAATTGAAGGCGCACGTGCAGCTGGATTCTCAAGTGTGAGCGTTGACCTCATCTATGGGACACCAGGTGAGTCACTAGATGATTGGCGTTCAACAGTAGAAAGCGCACTCGCATTGGGAGTGGATCACATCAGCGCATACGCACTGATTGTTGAATCTGGCACCAAGCTGGCAAATCAGATTAAACGTGGTGAGCTATCTATGCCTGATGACGATTTGATGGCTGACATGTACTTACTCGTTGATCGGTTGGCACAAGAGTCAGGTCTGTCTTGGTATGAATTAAGCAATTGGTCAAAGCCAGGACATGAGTCTCAACACAATATTGCGTATTGGAAAAATAGTAATTGGTGGGGACTTGGACCTGGTGCGCATTCGCATAAAGATGGCATGCGTTGGTGGAACATTAAACATCCCACTGCTTACAAGGCAGCACTTTTTGCTGGCACTACGGTTATCGCGGAGAGCGAAGTTTTGACTCCATCGCAATTAGCAGATGAGGCAATCATGTTGCCTATAAGAATGCGTGAAGGCATTGCTCTAGCAAATCTTTCACCAGAACAAATATCTCGTGTGAGCCCATATTCGCAGAGTGGACATGTGGACCCTCTGAAATGGGAGAGCGGTATTTTGCAATTAACCCCTGAAGGTCGACTCATTGCCGACCGAATCGTGCGCGAATTGGTTGTGTAGTAGCCTTGATTACTATGCACAACGAGCACGTTTTATCAGAGCATATTTCGAGAGATTGGTAGTCACTCATGTCTACTCGTCGTCTTGAAATCCTTCGTGCCATTGTTGATGAGTATGTAGCGACCCAAGAACCTGTTGGTTCCAAATCAATTGCCGATCGAGCCGGCTTGGGAATATCGCCAGCGACAATCCGCAATGAAATGGCTGTTCTTGAAGATGAAGGATTAATCACCCACCCACATACAAGTGCTGGTCGAATTCCGACAGATCTTGGCTACCGAGTCTTTGTTGATAAATTGGCCACAGTTAAACCACTCTCTAGTGCAGAGCGACGAGCTATTGAAACTTTCCTTGAGGGCGCATTGGATCTTGATGATGTGGTCATGCGCACTGTTCGACTACTTGCAGATGTCACCAAGCAAGTTGCCGTCGTCCAGTATCCATCCATTGTTAAATCGCGTGTTCGTCATATCGAGCTTGTACTACTCATGCCGACACGCTTGATGATCATCTTCATTACCGATGCCGGGCGTATCGAACAACGCATTATGGAATTCACCCACGATATCCCTGAGAATTTCTTGGTTAATCTGGGTACGCAACTTAATCAAGTGATAACTGGTGCGCGTTTGTTGGATGTTGCAGAGAAGCTTTCTGGCTTGCTTGATAGTTATAGCGTGAGTGATCGCCGCGATGTTGGCCGAATTATTTCCATGATTATTGAAATGTCTATGGAAAAACCAGAAGAGAAAGTTGTTTTGGCTGGTACTGCTAACTTGGCACGCTTTCGTGAGGATTTCACAGCGCAGATTCACCCGATCTTGGAAGCCCTTGAAGAGCAGGTTGTATTGCTTCGCCTCCTTGGAGATGTTACTGACACTGTTCAGGTTCGCATTGGTCACGAACAAAGCGAGCAGAATTTGAGACAAACAAGTTTGGTAACCGTTGGATACGGAACAGGTGAGAGCGCACTCGGCGCACTTGGAGTTATCGGACCTACGCGTATGGATTACGCAGGTTCTATTGCAGCAGTGTCGGCAGTCGCACGCTACGTGGGTCATTACTTAAATGAGGGTGCATAGTGTCAGATCATTATTCGGTCTTGGGCGTAGAACGTGATGCGGACCAGGAAGTCATCAAGCGCGCATATAGAAAACTAGCGCGCGAATTGCATCCAGATGTAAATCCCGATCCAGCGACTCAAGAAAAATTCAAGGAAGTTACCGCCGCATATGAAGTTCTCGGCGATCCACAAAAACGTAGAAGTTATGACATGGGTGGCAGTAGCCAATTTGGTGGTCAGAATTTCGGATTCGGCGACATCATGGACGCGTTCTTTGGTGGCGGCGGAAATCGAGGACCTCGACCACGTATGCGCGAGGGCCAAGATGCACTGATTCGTATTGAGGTAGATCTCAACGAAGCATGTTTTGGTACAGAGAGAGAAATTAGCGTTGAGAGCGCAGTAATTTGCACAAAGTGTCATGGCTCAGGTTGTGCCGATGATGTAAAACCACAGATGTGCCAAATCTGTAAAGGCCGCGGTGAAACTCAGCAGGTAACGCGTTCCTTTATCGGTCAGGTTATGACAAGTCGCCCATGTGCTAACTGCCAAGGATATGGAAGTGTTATTGCGAATCCATGTCGCGAATGTGCTGGAGATGGTCGAGTGCGGGCGCGTCAGAATATTTCAGTGAAAGTTCCAGCGGGTGTTGAGACTGGAAATCGAATTCAAATGACTGGCCGAGGTGAAGTCGGTCCCGGTGGTGGCCCAGCTGGAGATTTGTATGTCGAAATTGTTCAGACTCCACATGAGTTTCTTGTTCGCGAAGGCAATACTTTGCATCTGGCGCTAGGAATTTCAATGACCGCTGCAGCCCTTGGCACAACCATTTCTGTCGAAACTCTTGATGGTCCAATGCCGGTTGTCATTAAGCCCGGTACTCAAAGCGCCGCCACTGTCCTAATTAAGGGCAAGGGAGTGACTCATTTACGCGGCGGCGGTCGAGGTGACTTGGTAGTGCATGTAGAAGTTCACACTCCGACAAAACTCAATAAAGAACAAGAAGAACTATTAACCGCATTTGCAAAATCACGCGGTGAAAAAGAAGGCGAATCCGATATGCAACGCCATGATGGCGGTTTCTTCAGCAAGTTATTCGGGCGCTAATGCTCACCCTATTCCTCGTCGATAATCTGCCGATTGAAATAAGTCAGATTTATGTGATGGATGGAGATGATGGTCATCATGCCGCGCGAGTGTTGCGCGTAGAACCCGGCGAAGAGTTATTGCTCTCTGATGGTAAAGGTTCTTGGTCACGAGTACGTGTTACCCAGGTGGATAAAAAATCAATAACGACAGTAGTCGTTGAAACTGGCACACAAAGAGCGCTACCGATAACGATTACAGTTATTCAGGCACTTACCAAAGGCGACCGAGCAAAAGAAGCGATCGAATTACTTACCGAATCTGGCGTTGACATCATCATTCCATGGCAGTCATTGCGATCGATTGGAAAAGCTGAAGCGGGCGTCGAGAAGCTACGAACTACTGCTCGCGAAAGTAGCAAACAATCCCGAAGATTTTGGGTACCAGAAGTAAGAGATGTAGCCACGACCAAGGAAGTTTTGGGTTTCATTGCTAGCGCAGATATCGCCATCGTCTTGCATGAAAGCGCAGTCGGAAAATTTTCTGAAGCCATACTCACAAAATCTGATCCGAAATCTGTAGTAATTGTTATTGGCCCAGAAGGTGGCCTGACTGATGAAGAGCTCGAGCTTTTACAAGGTGCTGGCGCAAAGGTTGCAGTCTTAGGACGCCCAATCTTGCGCTCGGCTCACGCAGGAATTGCAGCTGTATCTGCCGTGAACTCAGCTTTGAAGATATGGTGATGACATGGCTTTAGATCCGAATTGTCTATTTTGCAAAATTATCGAAGGCGATATTCCTGCCGACATTATTTATCGATCCGAAAATGTTGTGGCGTTTCGAGATATCACGCCGCAGGCACCAACGCATGTACTTCTTGTTCCAACAATTCACGTTGAAAATGCGGCAGGTCTGGCTGCAATGTCAGCCGTGATTACTGCTGCACTTTTCACTGCCGCAGGCGAAATTGCAACAAGTGAAGGTTTGGACGGATATCGCACGGTTTTCAATACCGGAGCCTCGGTCGGACAGAGCGTTTTCCACGCTCATTTACATTTATTGGGCGGACGTTCATTTACCTGGCCACCAGGTTAACTCTCCAACCCGTAGAATGAGATCAATGGATAGAACACTTTTTGCCGTACCCAGTGCTATTCCGATGGTTGCACTCCTTGGGCCAGCAGATGCACACCTAAGAGTCATTGAAGAGGCTTTTCCTACTCTGACAATCACTGTTCGTGGAAATGAAATCACTTTTGCGGGAGATACCGAGCAAGGGCTTCGACTTGAAGCGCTACTCAATGAGTTATTGGTCGTTATTAGATCGGGACAAAATCTCACAATTGATCTTGCAGAGCGAGCAATTTCTATGCTTAAGCAAGAACCGCAAGAGCACCCGGCAGAAGTTCTTTCACTCAATATTCTAAGCAACCGTGGTCGCAGTATTAGACCAAAGACTGCCAACCAAAAACATTATGTGGATGCAATTGATGAGTGCACTATTACTTTCGGCATCGGTCCTGCCGGTACAGGAAAGACCTACCTTGCAATGGCAAAAGCAGTTGCAGCTTTGCAGGCAAAAGAAGTAAACCGAATTATCTTGACTCGTCCTGCAGTTGAAGCAGGGGAGCACTTGGGATTCTTGCCCGGAACACTTTCTGAAAAAATCGACCCTTACCTTCGTCCGTTATTTGACGCATTGCACGACATGATCGATCAGGATTCGATCCCACGACTTATGCAGACCGGTGTTATTGAAGTTGCCCCATTGGCTTACATGCGCGGTCGAACCTTGAATGATGCATTTATTATCTTGGATGAAGCACAGAACACGACCCCCGAGCAGATGAAGATGTTCCTGACTCGACTTGGTTTTGGTTCCAAGATGGTTGTGACAGGGGATGTGACCCAAATTGACTTGCCTAATGGAGCTAAATCAGGCTTAAAAGTTATCCGTGAAATCTTGGGCGACCTCGAAGATATTTCCTTCATTGAGTTGACCCCAACAGATGTCATTCGAAATAGCCTCGTCGGCGAAATCGTTGAGGCATATGGAAAATTTGATGATGCTCGTTTAGCCAAGATACAAGAGCAACAGACGCCTCGCCAGCTTCGTCCAGGTGGCTAACAGGTGGCTAACAGGTGACTAAAAGATGAGTGTAGATATTCTCAACCGCTCTGGAGTTGATTGCAAAGCTGCAGGGATTGATTCACTGCTGGCCTTTGCGATGGAGCAACTTGGTCTTCATGACGAGTGCGAACTCAATGTCCTCATGGTCGATGAGAAAGAAATGACCGAGTTGCATATCAAGTGGATGGATGAGCCAGGTCCAACGGATGTTCTCTCATTTCCCATGGATGAAATTCGCCCGAACCACGAAGGGCCTGCAATCCTTGGCGATATCGTGCTCTGTCCAAGCATTGCGCAAGAACAAGCTGAAACTGCCGGGCATGAATTTGAATTCGAACTTGCAATATTGAGTGTTCACGGATTGCTCCATCTTCTTGGGTACGACCACGCAGTTGACGTAGAGGAGAAAGAAATGTTCGCGCTACAAGAAGATCTAGTTTCACGGTGGCGCTCATGACCGGTTTGCTCGTCTTAATCATTGTTGCTCTTTTGGCATTTGCTGGTTTTCTTGCAGGTAGTGAAGCCGCTCTAACTTCTATTTCACGTGTGATGATTGACGAGCTAGAAAATCGTAAAGGCGGAAGACTTCTACGACGAGTTAGCCAAGATCCAGTTCGCTATCTCAATGTTGTATTACTTGTTCGGAAAGCCGCAGAATTAACGTCAACGGTGCTTTTGGCTGTCATCATGCTGGACCGTTTTGATGGGGGAATGGCACTCTTTTTAACAGTTGTAATAATGGTTGTAGTTTCATACGTCATTGTTGGAGTCGGACCGCGCACTCTGGGTAAACAGAATCCACATTCTTGGGCGCGAAGTGGCGCCGTAGTGGCTTTCTACCTTGCTACTTTTCTGGCACCAATCACGATGCTTTTGATTGCTATTGGAAACGCGATAACTCCTGGTAAAGGCTTTCGCCAAGGACCATTTGCCAATGAGGCCGAACTTCGCGATCTAATGGATCAAGCTCATGAGCGCGGTCTTGTGGAATCTGATGAACACGAAATGATTCACTCGGTATTTGAGTTAGGTGACACTCTGGTACGCGAACTCATGGTTCCTCGTACCGAGATGGTCTGGATTGAAAAAGATAAATCTCTGCGCCAAGGACTTTCCCTGGCGTTGAGGTCTGGTTTCTCTCGAATTCCTGTTGTTGGTGAAGATATCGATAACATCATTGGACTTGCTTATGTTAAGGATTTAGCAAAGCGCACTCTTGACCATCACGACTCAGAACAAAGTGAGCGCGTCGAGCAACACATGCGCTCTGCAACATTTGTTCCTGAAATTAAGATGGCCGCTGAGTTGTTAAAAGAGATGCAGCGCGACCAGATTCACTTAGCAATTGTTGTCGATGAATATGGCGGAACTGCTGGAATCATCACCATCGAAGATATCTTGGAAGAGATTGTTGGAGAAATTGAAGATGAATTCGATGATGGGGAAGAGCCATTTACATGGCTCACTGACGATAAAGCGCGCGCTCAAGCTGGAATTCATGTCGAAGATCTTGCGCAAGAACTTGGGATTACTGTGGCCGAAGTTGATTATCACGATGTCGACACTATCGGCGGAATGATGGCAAAGAAGTTGGGCCGAGTACCTATCCCTGGAAGCACCATCAGTTTGCAAGGCTGGAGCATCACTGCGGAGCGACCAATAGGTCGCAGACGCAGAATCAGTAGTGTCTTGGTTGTTCGCGAAGTTTCTACCGCGCAGAGTGGTGAAATTAGCGCGCTCTAAGGCACGATATCCTTGCCCGATGCGCATCGTTCGATTCTCTCCTGGTGGAGCCGACCCATCACTAGGCCTTGGTAGCGATCCTCTCTTTGGTTTGATTAACGAAGACAATGTGATTGCTGTTCTTGTAGGAGATCCGCTCTATGCGGGCATTACTCCTAATGGCAAGAGTGTTCCACTGCAGCAGGTTCGTTTACTTGCTCCCGTTCTGCCTCGTAGCAAAGTTGTATGTATTGGCAAGAATTACGCAGATCATGCCAAGGAAATGGGCGGCGAGGTTCCGAGCGAGCCAGTAATTTTCCTCAAACCCAATACATCCGTGGCTGGCCCAGGGGACACAATCGCTTGGCCTGCAATGAGTGATCGTGTGGATCATGAAGCAGAGTTGGCAATTGTTATCGGCCGCATTTGCAAAGATGTTCCTAAAGAGCGATTCAATGATGTGATTTTCGGTTACACGGTTGCAAATGATGTAACTGCGCGAGACCTGCAGAAAAAGGATGGTCAGTGGACCAGAGCCAAGGGCTTTGACACATTCTGTCCACTGGGACCCTGGATCGATACTGATTTCACACCTGGTGACCAGAAGATCACTGCAACACTCAACGGGGAAATCAAACAATCGGCAAAATTATCAGACATGATTTTTGATATTCCTACGATTATTAATTTTGTATCTCAAGTCATGACCTTGCTTCCGGGCGATGTTATTTTGACGGGTACACCTGCAGGAATCGGCCCAATGCCAGAGCGTTCCTCGATTACCGTGGCCATCGAAGGCCTTGGCGAACTAACGAATAAGGTGAGCGTTCATGGCTAGAGAAATTCGCGTTCGCTTTGCCCCATCACCGACAGGTGATCTGCATGTAGGAAATATTCGTACGGCACTCTTTGATTGGGCATATGCCCGACACACAGGCGGAAAGTTCATCTTTAGAATTGAAGATACCGACACTACTCGCGTTACCGATGAATACATTGCCGCAGCGTTAGATACATTGCGATGGCTCGGACTTGATTGGGATGAGGGTCCTGAAGTGGGCGGTCCATACGGTCCGTATCTGCAGTCACAACGCTTAGATCTCTATGCAGATTGGGCGCAGAAGTTTCTTGATCAAGGCGATGCCTATCACTGCTATTGCACATCAGTTGAATTAGAAGAGCGCCGGGAAGCACAACGCGCAGCCAATGAAGCACCAGGCTATGACGGTCAGTGTCGTGATCTTTCTCCAGAGCAGGTAACCGCATATAAAGCAGAAGGTCGCGACGCAGTTGTACGTATGCGCATGCCCGATGGAAGTACCACATTCGTCGATGCCATCCGCGGTGAAGTTTCTTTCGAACATAAATTCGTTCCAGACTTCGTCTTAGTACGAGGTGATGGATCACCTCTCTACACACTTGCCGTTGCAGTTGATGACATCATGATGAAGGTCAGCCACGTATTGCGCGGAGAAGACTTACTTTCATCAACTCCTCGACAGATCCGCGTCTATCAAGCAATGGGCGTTTCTCTTGAGGATTACCCAATATTTGCTCACTTGCCTTTTGTTATGGGCCAAGACAATGCCAAGTTATCCAAGCGAAATGGTGAAGTTTCTATTGCCTGGTACCGCGATGCTGGATTCTTGCCAGAGGCTATTTGTAATTATCTAGTACTACTTGGTTGGTCACCAGGAGATGATCGCGAGAACATCACGATGAAAGAATTGACCGAGCTCTTCACCGTAGAACGTGTCAATAGTTCTCCTGCTCGATTTGATATGAAGAAGTTAGAAGCGATTAACGGAGATAAAATTCGCGCACTGACTATTGATGAATTCTTGACGTGGGCGCTGCCATTTATGATCAAGGCCCAAGTCATCACTGGCACTGATGAGCAAATTGCACTCGTGAAATCAGCGCTACCGATTATTCAAGAGCGCATCACGCGCCTGAGTGAAGTACCTGCAATGTTGAAATTCCTCTTTGCAACCAACTTCGCGGTAGAAGCTGATTCTCTTTCAAAGGTCACTGACGTTGCGTCAAAGGATGTACTTAAGAGATCCCTTGCCGAGCTAACACCGCTCACACAATGGACTCATGACACTATTGAGGCCGCGCTAAGGGCATCTCTCATTGAAGAATTAGGCCTCAAGCCTCGCATTGCTTTTGGTTCAGTCCGTATCGCTGTCACGGGAAGTACTGTCTCCCCGCCGTTATTTGAATCAATGGAATTACTGGGCAAAAGTGCATCATTGGAGCGCATTTCTGCGGCTCTCGCGCTCTAGTTTCT
>CAFAZX010000011.1_pt1 | contig 23946 bp, 22 predicted proteins | sample 7267911 | NCBI WGS metagenome assembly CAFAZX01 (sample SAMEA6814013, study PRJEB35770) | uncultured Actinomycetes bacterium | biome: Freshwater; feature: Freshwater reservoir; material: water | place: Czech Republic | collected 2016-04-20 | depth 30m m | reverse complement strand
TGCGACCACACTCTTCCAAACCACGATGGCAGTGCAGAATTATTATCGACTCCAAGCCAATTCGCTATCGCCAGATCATATTGCGCGGTGGTTCTGAAAACTTCTAACGCCAATTCAGTGCGCTGCTGAAGAGTAAAACCACCTAATGAAATCGCTTCTAGCAATTGAGGGTACTGAGACGTCTTGCAAATGACCGCTACCGATCCGTGATTCTTGGCTGCACCTCGCAACATAGAAGGTCCGCCAATATCGATTTGTTCAATAGATTCAGCAAAGTTTGCACCTGAGGCAATTGTCGCTTCGAAGGGATAAAGATTGATTACGACAAGATCAAAAGGAGCGATGTCATGTTCAGATATTTGGCGCATGTGATCTGGATTATCTTGATCTGCAAGTATTCCCGAATGAATGCGCGGATGTAGGGTCTTAACTCGACCTCCCATAATTTCCGGAAAGCCCGTGTACTCACTTACCTGCGTAACAGGAATTCCTGCAGCCTGAATACTTTGCGCTGTAGATCCCGTGGAAAGTATTTCGATTCCAGCCGCATTAAGGGAAGTTGCCAGTTCGATAAGCCCGCTCTTGTCATAAACGCTAACTAGCGCCCTGCGAATAACTTTGCGATCAGACACTTTTTCTCTCCAATGATGGAAGAAGTTTAGAGATGGTCGCAACAATGAGACCGCGTTCGAGAATCTTAATACGCTCGTGCAATGATGCTTCATCATCCTCTGGGAAGATATCCACGCTGGCTTGGGCGATTATTTCTCCAGTATCCACGCCCGAATCTACCCAATGAACCGTGGTTCCGGTTTTCTTGGCCCCGGCAGCAAGTGCATCCCGAACGGCATGCGCGCCCGGAAAGTTAGGCAACAGAGCCGGATGTGAATTAATAACTTTGAAAGTTGAAACAAAGTTTGGATTAAGGATTCGCATAAATCCTGCACTCACAACTAGCGTTGGTTTAAGAGCTGATACAAGGTCGAAAATCTGTTGATCCCATTGAGAGCGATCATCAGGCATTGGCAGAATATAAGTAGGAATTGAAGAATTCGCAGCGCGTCGTAAAACTTGAGCGTGAGGCTGGTCAGAAATCACTGCAACAATTTCGGCGGCCAACTCTCCCTTGTCCACTGAGTCCATAATCGCTTGGAAGAGAGATCCGCTTCCCGAAGCAAGAACAACTAACCGAGCAACCATCACCCGGACCTTCTGCCAGGTATGAATTCAGATATTCGAGGGATGATAATTGCCAAGAAGATTCCAAGGGCGATCTCCATGGCTATTGCTAACGGAAGTTGCCACGGTGAAACTCCAACCGAACGTAAGGCATTTGTTAACAGTGATCCACTGCCAAGAATTGCCAATGCAGTAATCCCCACTGAGGTAAGAAAGAAACTTTGAACTGTAACGCGAGAGCGCTGAGTAATGGTGAGGTTGTATATAAATGCACCCAGAGCAACTACGCCCATGATGGAAAGAAGCACAAGCGGGTGCCTTCCTGTTGGCAGGCCACCAAGAAGGGGCAGAGCGGGTATTTCAGATAGTCGGTGCGTCAATGGAGAAACCAATGTGTTGGTTCCAACTGCAAAGCCCGGACCAACCAAATAAGACAAAGTCGCGATTACTGCATTAGGCAGGTAGAGAACGTTCAATAGCAATAAGAGAATTCCACCAACAAAACCTGGTTGCAAAACAATAGTTAGGTTTTGCACGCTCTTCAGGTGGAAAAATAAACCTAGACCAAAAACTAAACTAGAGGCCCCGAATAGAATCGCAATCACGCTGAGGGCCATACTTCGAGAGGAAATTTCTGCCCTATTCACTTTGATTTTATTGGAAACGGTAGCTACCCAAACAAGTGCAACTGCGATTGCTGGAGTCCAATAAAGATTCGGAGTTATTGCCGCAGTTGCCGAGAACCAAGATATCGACAGTGAAACTCCTGCATACGTAAGAGCAAAGAGAACGCGTGCGAGTTGGCGCGTTTGTTGATCTGAATCGATACGATCGCAGGCTCGTTTAAATCCATTACGGATGCTCAGTAAAGGAAAAATCAATGCGCCCACTGGCAAATAGGAGAGCAAACCGCTTTCCCCGCCGGGTGGGAGAACAAGGTGAAATGGAATGTGATGTGCAGCGAGCCAGATCCACATTGTTGCTCGCATTGGATCGGCGGTATTGCCATTGCTGCTGCCTGCCGTTGCCCAGGCGAATAAAGAGATAAAGGCGATAGGTAAAACCAGGATGAAAACGCTACGAAGGGCTTGTGTCAACGAGACCCACAGGACGCGTTGAAACATCTACGTTATCGGCTTAGAAGTGCGCGCATTAATCGAGCGCTCTCGCTAGGAGTTTTACCCACTTGAACTCCTGCTGCTTCAAGTGCGTCTTTCTTGCCTTGTGCGGTGCCTGATGAACCAGAGACTATGGCGCCAGCATGGCCCATTGTCTTTCCCTCAGGTGCTGTAAAGCCGGCAACGTATCCAACAACTGGCTTGGTTACATACTCACTAATAAATGCAGCTGCACGCTCTTCGGCATCTCCACCAATTTCACCAATCATCACGATTGCTTTGGTATCAGGGTCATCTTGGAATGCACGCAAGCAATCAATGTGGGTTGTTCCGATAATTGGATCGCCACCAATTCCAACCGCTGTAGTGAATCCAATATCGCGAAGTTCGTACATCATTTGGTAGGTGAGAGTTCCTGATTTTGACACGAGCCCAATCGGCCCCGTTCCGGTGATATCAGAGGGAATGATTCCTACATTGCTTTCACCTGGAGTGATAAGGCCAGGACAATTTGGACCAATAATTCTTGTCGTGCCCTTGCTCTGTGAATAAGCAAAGAAAGCTGCGGTGTCGTGGACGGGAATGCCTTCAGTAATGACGACTACAAGTGGAACCGCCGCATCTATGGCATCAACCACAGCTGCCTTGGCAAATTTCGGAGGAACAAAAACTACAGAAACGTTTGCTTGCGTTGCCGCGACTGCTTCGGCAACAGTGTTGAAAACTGGAAGCTGATGGCCATCAATATCAATGACTTGGCCGCCTTTACCTGGCGTTACGCCACCGACGACAACGGTGCCAGATGCCAACATGCGACGTGTGTGTTTTGTTCCTTCAGAGCCAGTCATGCCTTGAACAATTACGCGAGAATGCTTATTGATAAAGATAGACATTATTTAGCCGCCAATTCTGCGGCGCGAGCTGCAGCGCCATCCATAGTATCGAGTTGCTGAATGAGGGGATGAGCCGCTTCATCAAGAATCCGGCGGCCTTCAAGAACATTGTTGCCATCTAAGCGGACGACTATCGGTTTCTTCGCCTTATCACCCAAGATTTCAAGAGCTTGAATAATTCCATTTGCTACGGCGTCACACGATGTGATTCCACCAAAGACGTTGACGAAAACGCTCTTTACATCTTTATCACCCAAGATTATCGACAGACCATCAGCCATAACTTGGGCGGATGCACCGCCACCGATATCTAAGAAGTTTGCAGGCTTTACTCCGCCGAATTGTTCTCCAGCATAGGCAACAACATCTAATGTGCTCATGACGAGTCCTGCGCCATTTCCGATGATGCCAACTTCGCCATCCAGTTTTACGTAATTAAGATCTTTTTCCTTTGCGGCCGCTTCAAGAGCATTTGTAGCTGATGCGTCAACAAGAGCTTCATGATCTGGGTGGCGAAAACCTGCATTGTCATCAAGCGTAACTTTGCCATCCAAGGCAATGATGCGACCATCTGAAGTCTTAACGAGGGGGTTTACTTCAACGAGAGTCGCATCTTCGGAAACGAAAACTCCCCATAAAAGCACAAGCGCATCAGCAACTTGATCTGCAATATCGGCTGGAAATTTAGCATCATTAATAATCTTGACGGCTGCAGATTTTGAAAGCCCATCATTAGAATTAACAGGGACCTTTACTAATTTTTCTGGTGTCTCATGTGCTACCTGCTCAATATCCATTCCGCCAGCTACCGATGCCATCACCAAGAATGTTCTGTTTGAGCGGTCAAGCAAGATTGCTAAGTAATATTCTTCGGCAATCGGCGCAGCTTGGGCAATCATCACTTTTCCGACAATGTGCCCTTTAATATCCATTCCTAATATCGCGGCAGATTTCTCGCGAGCATCTTGCGCATCTTCGGCCAGCTTTACTCCACCAGCTTTACCGCGTCCACCAACTTTTACTTGCGCCTTAACGACGACTTTTCCTCCCATGCCACGAGCTGCTGCTTCGGCTTCTTCGGGAGTAGTGGCAACTGCGCCTGCCAAAACCGGGACTCCATGTTTCTCGAAAAGATCTCTAGCTTGATATTCAAAGAGATCCACGAGGGACTCCAATCATGGTTAGTGGTACAGGCGAACGGGTGTAATCCTAGAGCTTCTCGACGGGTGCATACCGCAGCAACAAACGCTTCTCACCATATTGACCGAAATTGATTGTCGCTTCAGCGCGATCTCCCTCGCCTGAAAGAGCCGTAACTGTCCCAAGTCCGAATGTGTCGTGTGACACACGCTCCCCGACAGCAAGATCCATCGCCACGCTCTTCTTGCCCGTCGCCCGAGGTGGAGGGGCCGTGAAATCTCGACGCTTAGAAATCGGCGATGAAGTAACGCTTTTGTTTCGCCACTGAATAACATCTTCAGGAATCTCTTCAAGAAAACGTGAAGGAGGATTGTAATTCGGAGCACCCCACGAAGATCGATACTCCGCACGAGTGAGATACAAACGTTGTTCTGCGCGAGTTAAGCCAACGTAGGCAAGTCTGCGCTCTTCTTCAATTTCATTCTTCTCGCCCAAAGTTCGCGAGTGCGGAAAGATTCCATCTTCCAAACCAGTTAGAAATACAGTGGGAAATTCCAAGCCCTTGGCAGTGTGAAGTGTCATTAAGGTGACGACACCACCATGGTCTTCACCTTCAGGAATTTCATCAGCATCAGCAACGAGAGAAACTTGCTCTAAGAATCCTGCCAAAGAAATCTCTTCATCTTCGCCGAGCGCTTCAAATGGTCGCTCTTCGTATTCCATCGAGACGGCCACTAATTCTTGTAAGTTCTCCACGCGAACTTCATCTTGGGGGTCGGTGCTTGATGAAAGTTCGGCCAATAAACCAGATTGCTCTAGAACTGCTTCAATGATTACTGAAGGTCGCACCTTGGCTTCAACAAGAACCCGAAGCGCGCCAATCATCGATAGAAATTCGTGAACTGATGAAGCCGCACGCGCCGGCATATCTGAAATTTCGTTACAACGGTGCAAACCTTGCCAGAATGAAGTGAATTCAGATTGGGCGAATGCATCTACATAATCAAGGGCTCGATCGCCAATTCCACGTTTAGGAACATTAATGATTCGGCGAAGGGATACCTCGTCACTGGGATTGGCGAGGACCCGTAAATAAGCAAGCAAATCCTTAACTTCTTTGCGCTCGTAGAAACGCACTCCTCCAACAACTTTATATGGCAGTGCTGCACGCATAAATACTTCTTCAAAGACACGAGACTGGGCATTGGTTCGATAGAAGATTGCCGTATCACCAGGTTGCGAAGTGCCAGCGTTTTGTAAGGTTCTGATCTCATCTTTGATGAAGTTGGCTTCATCGTGTTCACTCTCGGCAACGTAGCCAACTAGCGGGGCACCAGCGCCAGCTTGTGACCATAGGTTTTTCTCTTTTCGGCTCTCGTTCTGAGTAATAACTGCATTAGCCGCATTGAGGATATTTTGAGTTGAACGGTAATTCTGCTCGAGCAAGACAGTTGTTGCGTTCGGGTAATCCATTTCAAATTGCAAAATGTTGCGAATCGTCGCTCCTCGAAAACCATAAATAGATTGGTCAGCATCGCCAACCACACAGAGTTCGGCAGGTGGTAAACCATCAGCATCAGTTCCTACAAGTTCACGAATGAGCTGATACTGAGCATGGTTGGTGTCTTGATACTCATCAACTAAAACATGGCGAAAGCGCGATCGAAAGCGAGCTTTTGTTTCGGGAAATCTTTGCAGCACTTCTACCGTTTTGAGAATCAGATCATCGAAATCCATTGCATTAGCCATCTGAAGTCTCTTTTGGTAGACCGCATAAACTTCTGCGACAACTTGTTCGAATTGATTCTGTGTTGAATTGAGATAATCCGATGGCCCGAGCAATTCATTCTTGGCATTTGAAATCATTGATTGAAATTGCCGAGCTGGATATCGCTTGGCATCTAGATTGAGTTCTTTAGAAACAATCGTAATTAAACGCAAGCTATCTGCCTGGTCGTAAATGCTAAAGGAGTTGGTATAGCCAAGGCGTGTTGCCTCTTGGCGAAGCATTCGAACACATGCAGAGTGAAAAGTTGAGACCCACATCGAACGAGCAATAGGACCTACAAGTTCGGCAACGCGTTCTTTCATTTCACCGGCGGCCTTATTGGTAAAAGTGATTGCCAGAATTTCATATGGCGCCGCCCCGCGACGTGCCATGAGATATGCGATACGGCGAGTTAAGACGCGAGTCTTGCCAGATCCCGCCCCTGCTACGACCAAAAGTGGTCCGCCGGCATGCTCCACGGCGGCCTTTTGCTGGGGGTTGAGCCCGTCAATCAACGGATCAGGACTCATCATGTGGCGCATTCTATTAGGCTTCGCCGACAACATAACATTTCACGACTAAGGGACGATTATGCAGCCGATTGCCGACAGCGAGATTAAACGAATACTCGTTATTAGTGCCCACCCTGATGATTCCGATTTTGGAGCATCTGGGACTATTGCTCAATGGGTTGCGCAAGGCATAGAAGTTTCTTACTGCTTTTGTACAAATGGAGATCAGGGCGGAGAGGAATCTGGCATTCCTGTAGAGGAAATGCCAGCTGTTCGTCAGAGAGAACAACGCGAAGCCGGCGCTGCAATTGGTGTCACTGATATTACTTTCCTCAATTACCGCGATGGGTCACTTGAGCCAACGTTAGGTCTGCGCAAAGATTTGGTGCGAATGATTCGTATCGCACAACCAGATCGCCTCGTCTGCCAAAGTCCCGAAAGAAACTGGGATCGCATTGGTGCAAGCCACCCGGATCATCTAGCTGCTGGAGAAAGTTCCATTCAAGCCGTTTATCCTGACGCACGTAACCCATTTGCATTTCCAGAATTCATGGCGGAAGGGCTTCAACCGTGGAGAGTGAAAGAAGTCTGGGTTACCGCGCACAATCAACCCGATCACTTTGTTGACATCACAGATACTTTTCACCTCAAGATGGCTGCACTGCATTGCCATGTCTCACAAACTGCGCATAACCCCGAGTTGGAAAACTTGGTCCGTTCGTGGGGCGAACGAAACGCTGCAATTGCGGGATTTGCCGAGGGCAGAATTGCCGAAGCATTTAAGATCGTAAATACGAACTAAATTATTTAACGATTACTTTTTCAATTGCAATTGTCTTAACTGGAGTTCCATCGGTTCCGCCACCCTTAATACCTGCAGCACCAATCGCCTTAAGTATGTTTAAACCAGATGTAATGGTGCCCCAAATTGTGTAGTTGGCTGGCAAAGTTGTATCTCCGTAAACGAGGAAGAATTGACTGCCATTTGTCCCAGGATTTCCTGAATTAGCCATTGCAACTGTGCCACTTGGGTAATTATTTACCTCAGTCATTGGAAGATTCTCATCTTGAAAAGAAAATGCAGGGCCACCATTTCCTTTGGCCGTTGGGTCGCCACATTGCAATACCCACATTTGCGTAGTTGTTACACGATGGCACAACGAGTGATCATAGAAACCACCTTTGGCTAACGTGGTCAAAGCCGTCAAAGTAACTGGAGCTTTTACTCCATCGGTTTTAATCACGATATTGCCGCAGTTGGTAACAAGTGTGAAGGATCCGATTTTGCCAGGCAATACTTTCTTGGGCGTAGCAACCTCTTTAGGAGTGTGAGCAATTGACTTGGTCGCTTTGCATGTTACTTTGGCAACTGCGTGGACTGATGCGACTGCTGACTGAGGCAAACTCGAAATCAACAGCCCTGTAACTACAACACCAAGAATTCGTTTCATTACTCTCTCCCTTTTTACATGTGTGATCAACGAAATTGTACTAACTACTCCCACTCAATTGTCCCTGGAGGTTTGCTGGTTATATCCAGAACAACTCGATTTACATCCCGTACTTCATTGGTAATCCGTGTAGAAATCTTTTCCAGTAAATCATAAGGAAGGCGCGACCAATCTGCGGTCATCGCATCTTCACTGGAGACAGGGCGTAACACGATGGGGTGTCCATATGTACGACCATCACCCTGCACTCCCACACTTCGCACATCAGCTAAAAGAACAACTGGGCATTGCCATATCAGGCGATCTTGCCCTGCCGTGTGCAATTCTTCACGAACAATGCGATCTGCATGACGCAAAATTTCCAAGCGATCGGGAGTAACTTCACCAATAATGCGAATAGCTAAACCCGGGCCCGGGAAAGGTTGGCGCATAACAATTTCTTCTGGGAGTTGAAGTTCTAGTCCTACTTGGCGAACTTCATCTTTAAAGAGAGTACGAAGCGGTTCTATTAAGGTGAATTTCAAATCATCTGGAAGTCCACCAACGTTATGGTGAGATTTGATATTTGCAGTACCTGTTCCGCCACCTGACTCAACAACATCCGGATAGAGAGTGCCCTGAACTAAGAATTCGACATCTCCTCCGGCTGCAATTTCTCGAGCTGCAGCTTCAAAACTCCGAATAAATTCTCGGCCAATGATTTTGCGCTTTGTCTCAGGATCGCTGACACCTGAAAGGGCTTGCAAGAATTGCTCACGCGCATCTACGACCATCAACTGAACTCCCGTGGCGGCTACAAAATCAGTCTCAACTTGTTCGGCTTCACCTTCGCGAAGCAATCCATGATTAACGAATACGCACGTGAGCTGCGAACCAATTGCCTTTTGGACAATCGCTGCAGCAACTGCGGAATCTACGCCGCCGGAAAGCCCACATATAACTCGCTTATTTCCAACCAGTGATTTAACTTTTGCAATTTCGGTTTCAGCGATATTGCTCGTTGTCCATGTTGGTTGGCAACCCGCAATATCGACTATCCAATGTCGCAATACTTCCTGACCATTTTCTGAATGAAGTACCTCTGGGTGAAATTGCACTCCAGCCAATTGCGCTGATTCATTTTCAAAAGCAGAAATAGCAGTGTCCTTGGTGGCAGCACACACAGTAAATCCATGGGGGGCTTGTGTTACGGCATCTCCATGACTCATCCAGACCAGTTGTTCTGTAGGCAGAGAGTGAAAAACTTTCGATGAATTCTCTGACTTCAACGGAGTTCGACCAAATTCTGACTTGCCTGTTTGGCTAACGACTCCGCCAAGTGCAGCAGCCATCACTTGGAAGCCATAACAAATTCCAAATACAGGGATTCCTAAATCAAAGATTGAGCTATCAAATGTAGGAGCACCTGCTGCATAGACACTTGAAGGTCCGCCAGAAAGAATGATTGCTTCGGGATTTTTACTCGTCACTTCTGCGGCAGTAATTGATGAAGGCACAATCTCGCTATAAACATGAACTTCGCGAACGCGCCGTGCAATTAACTGAGCGTACTGCGCCCCGAAATCTACAACTAATACGCCGTGGCGCGACGGATTATGCACGGTGGATAAGGACCTCAACGCGCTGGAATTCTTTAACATCTGAATATCCGCATGTTGCCATGGCTCGGCGGAAAGCACCGAACAGGTTCATCGATCCATCTGCAGCGTGAGATGGTCCAAGGAGAATTTCTTCCAGAGTGCCAGATGTACCTACGGCAACTCTTTCACCGCGAGGCAATTCTTGATGTGCGGCTTCGCTACCCCAGTGCCATCCAAGGCCGGGCGCTTCAACTGCTTTCGCAAGAGGTGAACCCATCATCACTGCATCAGCACCGCATGCAATTGCCTTTGCGATATCACCACTACGCCCCACGGAGCCGTCAGCAATAACGTGGACGTAACGTCCGCCTGATTCGTCGAGGTAATCGCGTCGTGCAGATGCAACTTCTGCAACTGCAGAAGCCATCGGAACTTCAATGCCTAATACTTTGCGGGTTGTGTGTGCCGAACCGCCACCGAATCCAACAAGGACTCCAGCAGCTCCCGCGCGCATAAGGTGAAGTGCACCCGTTGCCGTTGCACATCCGCCAACAATGACAGGGACGTCGAGTTCGTAAATAAATTTCTTTAGATTAAGTGCTTCGTTATTAGAATCAACATGTTCGGCGCTTACAGTTGTGCCACGGATTACGAAAATATCTACGCCTGCTTCAACAACGCTCTTGTGGAATTCAAATGTACGTTGTGGCGAGAGTGAACCAGCCACCGTTACGCCAGCATCACGAATTTGCTTAAGGCGCTCTTTTATCAGCGTTGGCTGAATAGGGGCCGAATAAAGTTCTTGCATGCGTTTGGTAGCGTGCACATCAGGCATCGAAGCAATCTCACCAAGTTGAATGCGTGGATCTTCATACCTGGTCCATAGACCTTCTAGGTTAAGAACTGCCAATCCACCTAATTTTCCAATAGCGATTGCCGTCTCTGGAGAAACAACAGAATCCATTGGCGCGGCCATCATGGGAAGTGCAAACTTGTACGCATCAATCTGCCATGAAGTTGAGACATCTTCAGGGTTACGTGTTCGGCGGCTTGGGACGATTGCAATGTCATCAAAGGAATAGGCCATACGAGCGCGCTTTCCTGGTGCTAATTCGATGTCATTCATGAGCGACCCTTCCCGCGATAGTTAGGTGCATCGGCAACATCCATCACATCGTGAGGATGGCTCTCTTGTAAACCTGCAGATGTAATCTGAATCAGGCGACCTTCACGACGCAAATATGTGATGTCAGGTGCACCTGCATATCCCATTCCAGACCTGAGTCCACCTACTAATTGATGAACAACTTCGGCAACACTGCCACGATAAGCAACTTTGCCTTCAATACCTTCAGGAACAAGTTTGTCTTCAGAGAGAACATCATCTTGCATGTAGCGATCCTTGGAGTACGACTTCTGCTCTCCACGAGATTGCATTGCACCGAGTGAACCCATTCCGCGATAAGCCTTGTATTGGCGTCCATCAATTGTTACGAGTTCTCCTGGGGATTCAGTACATCCGGCTAACAGTGAACCAAGCATTACTGAATCTGCTCCAGCAACTAAGGCTTTTACGATGTCACCTGAATATTGCAATCCACCATCTGCGATTAATGGGATGCCAGCTTTTGCACACGCTTTACTTGCTTCCATGATCGCGGTGATTTGCGGAACACCAACACCGGCAACAATACGAGTCGTGCAAATTGAGCCAGGTCCGACCCCAACTTTGACTGCATCAGCACCAGCGTTAATCAGCGCCTGCGCGCCAGCACGTGTTGCCACATTGCCACCAATAATTTGAGTTGATGGAGAAAACTTTTTAATTCGTGCAATCGCATCAAGAACAGCTCGGTGATGACCATGTGCAGTATCAACAACAACTACATCGACACCAACTTCTATGAGCGCCTGTGCACGAGCAAATCCATCATCTCCCACGCCAACAGCGGCGCCTGCAAGTCCGACATTTTTTACTAATTTCACGTGAGTAACTTGAGCATCCACCGGCAAATTGCGGTGAATAATTCCAATGCCGCCCTCTTTAGCCATAGCAATGGCCATTTCGGATTCAGTGACCGTATCCATCGCAGATGAAACCAATGGAATTCGCAAGGTTATGTTGCGGGTTAATCGCGTGGCTGTATCTACTTCGCTGGGGACTACTTCGGAGGCATCTGGCAGAAGCAAGACATCGTCATATGTCAGGCCCAACATCATCACTTTTTCGTTCTCGCTCATAAGGCGTGAAGTCTATCGGTGCAGTTAGAGTCCAACCGCCCTTGAAATTTCCTCGCATGTACTGGCTAGATCATCGACAAACTGGGCTCCCGCGCAGGCATCTCGGTCCCATCCTGACCCACCCAGAAGGATTCGTGGCGCTGGGCGTACTTTAGGCAGATTTTGAAAGATATGCGGGTCAGCGTTTTCTGGCAACAAGGCCCAGAGGAAAATTGCTGGAGGACCGACTCTGCTGACAATGGCATTTATAGCCTCACCTGGCGTGCGAGCGCCTAAGTAATAGGAAGCAATTCCTTTTTCAGCGAGGGCCGCCTTCACTGCTAAGAGCGCCAAACTATGTTGCTCTTCAGAGACTGCAGCGAGTACCACTGGCCGAGTATTTACCGCCGATTTCAACTCAACGCGATGAAGACACCGTTGGACAGTCTCTGAGAGTAAATGTTCGACTTCTACACCAGTATCTGTCCGCGCCCACTCTTGTCCGATTTTGAACATCAATGGGACTACAACTTCATGCCAAGTTTTTACAACTCCATCATCGGCAAATGATTGAGACAAAGCATCTTCTAGGAAACGCTCATCCAGGCCATATGCGGCGCGAAAAAGGGATGTAACTAATTCATCTCGCTGTTGTACTGGCTGAATATTGCCTAACTCGATACGAGCTCCTGTGTAATTCTTTGCCATCTCTGCTGCTTCAGCAGGCACAACGCCAGAAATGATGAGTCGGCGCATATATAGAAGCTTGGTGACATCTGCCTCTGAATAGCGGCGGTGCCTTCCCACTTCATGCGCTGATGGCCCTAGGCCGTAGCGACGATCCCAAGTCCGAAGCGTTGCCGGGGCAATTGCCATCGTTCGAGCAACGCTTGCAACGCTCAGGAACTCCTGGCTCTCCTCAACTAATTCCACGTAGGTATCCTCCCGCCTTATTGCCATATCCACCACTTAAAACAGGGGGGATTTCTAGTAAAACAGGGGGGATTTCTAGATCAAAATTGGAGGTGTTAAAGGTAGTTGAACAATCTACGCAACGGTTGTACAGTGGTAACCCTCACGACGGAAGGTAGTCAAATGGCAGAGATATCGCGTTTACCCAAGCCGATTGCTGATTTGTGGCAATGGCAGTACTCAGGCGCCTGCCAGGACCTTCCCTCTGAGATGTTCTTCCATCCAGATGGAGAACGTGGTCCCCGCCGACGCAATCGCGAGAATGCGGCGAAGGCAATCTGTGCCTCATGCCCCGTCTTGCAGCAATGCCGCGACCACGCATTGAGCGTTCAAGAACCTTACGGAATCTGGGGCGGCCTCAGCGAAGACGAGCGCCTCATGATCCTCAATAAGGGTATTGCCGGAGATATCTCGCACGCTTCCTAGTTATTACTGGACAGGGGGAATCAAACTCCACGCCCGAACGCCGCCAATAATTCCCGCTTCATTGGGAACAATCACTACATCATTTCCCAAACGATGAATTACCACATCTTTAATACGGCGAGCGTTTCCTCCGCCCAGATATAAGCGATCCCATAAAAATACTGGCCGTAACTCCTCTACCATCGTGCGAATTCGGCGAGACCAAAAACTATCTCCAAGTCGGCGACGTTCGTTCTCGCCAATCCACGAGTCATACGTTGTTGCTCGTCGCACTGGTGCATGCGAAAACTCAATGTGTGGTGCAAGAACTCCACCATCGAAGATCGCACTTCCAAGGCCGGTACCTAGCGTTAAAACAACTTCAAAACCCGAGCCTGCTACAACACCTGCGCCGTGCACTTCGGCATCATTGAGGACAAGTGTTGGCATTGAAAGCGCAACGGTGAGAGCTTGGCGCATATCAAAACCATCCCACGCTTTTTTCAACTCGGGATCCATACGAGTGAGCGGACCAGCAACGTTGATGTAATGAGGGGTTGCAACAACTACGCCGTGGCGAATCATTCCGGGAACACCGACCGTTGCACGAGTTGCTTGTGGCAAAGTCTTTGCCAACTCGGCGATTGTTTCGACAAGTCGCTGCGGAGAAAGCGGATATGGAGTAGAAATGCGAACGGCCGGGGTTCTCATAGTTCCGGCGCTATCGAGCACCGAAGCTTTGATTCCCAGGCCGCCGCAATCTACTGAAAGGGTGAGCTGTTCCACCTAAGGAAATTTACCCCTTAGTGGCTATGTCCGCCAGGGCCGTGCGAATGGCCAGAGCCACCTGCATCAGCGCTGTCAGTTTCTGGCTTCTCATACACAACTGCTTCAGTTGTAATGAACATTGCAGCAATAGATGCAGCATTAGCCAGTGCAGAGCGTGTCACCTTCACTGGATCGATAACGCCATCTTTAGTCAGATCGCCATATACATCAGTTGCAGCGTTGAAGCCTTCATGAGCCTTCATCGCGCGAACCTTTGATACAACAACATAACCTTCAAGACCAGCATTTTCTGCAATCCAACGAAGTGGTTCATCGCATGCTTTGCGAACGAGACGAACTCCGACGGCTTTATCGCCTTCGAAACCAAGATCGCCATCAAGTGCATCTGCTGCGTGAACCAAAGCTGCTCCTCCACCAACAACGATGCCTTCTTCAACTGCGGCACGTGTTGCTGAGATTGCATCTTCGAGACGGTGCTTCTTTTCTTTCAATTCAACTTCGGTGTGTGCGCCTACTTTGATTACGCAGACTCCACCAGCAAGTTTCGCAACACGCTCTTGTAGCTTGCTGCGATCCCATTCGGAATCTGTGTTTTCAAGTTCGCGACGGATCTCTGAGACGCGGGCAGCAACTGCTGCCTTCTCGCCCCCACCATCAACGATGGTGGTGTTGTCTTTTGTGATCACAATGCGACGGGCGCGACCAAGAACTTCAAGGCCAACTTGATCAAGTTTCATGCCTACTTCGGCGGCAATAACTTGAGCACCAGTCAAGATTGCAATGTCTTCCAACATTGCCTTGCGACGATCACCAAAACCAGGAGCCTTGACGGCAGCTGAAGTGAAAACTCCGCGCATCTTGTTAACTACCAATGTAGAAAGCGCTTCTCCATCAACATCTTCAGAGATAATCAAGAGAGGCTTGCTGGCTTGAGCAATTTTTTCCAAGATTGGAAGAAGTTCGCTCAGTGCTGAAATCTTGTTAGCAGAAAGAAGTACGTAAGCGTCCTCAAGGACAGTCTCCATACGCTCTTGATCTGTAACGAAATATGGAGAGATATAACCCTTATCGAATTGCATTCCCTCAGTGAACTCAAGTTCAAGTCCAGTTGTGGATGATTCTTCAACAGTGATTACGCCATCTTTGCCGACCTTGTCCATTGCTTCGGCGATCAAATCTCCGATGGCACGATCTTGAGCAGAGATAGTTGCAACATCTGCGATCTGCGACTTATCTTTAACGACAGTTGCGTTCTCGCGAAGGCGCTCGGTGATAGCAACAACTGCTGCTTCGATACCGATTTTGATATCCATTGGCTGCGCTCCGGCGGCAAGGTTACGAAGACCTTCCTTAACCATTGCTTGTGCCAAAACTGTTGCGGTGGTTGTTCCATCTCCTGCTACATCATTTGTCTTGGTTGCAACTTCCTTCACCAATTGCGCGCCCATGTTCTCCACTGGATCAGAGAGTTCGATTTCGCGAGCGATGGTCACGCCATCGTTGGTAATTGTTGGTGCACCGTAGCTCTTAGATATAACAACGTTACGGCCCTTAGGTCCAAGTGTTACCTTGACGGTGTCAGCAAGAATGTTGACTCCGCGTTCCATGGCACGACGTGCGTGCTCATCGAATTCAAGAATTTTTCCCATTTACTTCTTCTCAATCACAGCAAGAATGTCGCGAGCTGAAAGAACCAAGTACTCCTCATTGTTGTACTTAACTTCAGTTCCGCCGTACTTGCTGTACAAGACAACATCGCCAACAGCGATATCCATTGGAACGCGAGCGCCGTCATCAAAGCGACCTGGGCCCACTGCAACAACGGTGCCTTCTTGTGGCTTCTCTTTGGCAGTATCAGGGATTACAAGTCCTGATGCGGTTGTTGTCTCAGCCGCATTGGCCTTTACAACGATGCGATCTTCTAGTGGCTTAATGGCGACGGCCATGTGGTGACTCCTTCATATGTTGTTAATCGAGTTTCGGACTCTTCGACTCTGTAATTAGCAGACTCGGGTCCTGAGTGCTAACGCCAAGCCTATGCTGGGGTAATAGCCACGGCAAATCCAAAAGGTAGCTAAATGGAGACTGTGCTCACGCTCAGGCTCGAAGTCGCCTCAAGGTCAATGGAGCTGGCTGGGCGTCCAGCCGAGACCATCAGAGAGCCTAATGCGGCAACCATGGCGCCATTATCGGTACAAAGGCCAGGTGCCGGGATTCGTAGGCGGATCTTCTTCGCCTCACATCGCTGGGCAGCTATTGCTCGCAATCGGGAATTGGCAGCGACTCCTCCAGCAATCACCAGTGAATCAATACCTGTCTTCTTACAAGCAGCAATTGCTTTGAGCATCAGAACATCCACTACGGACTCTTGAAAAGAGGCAGCAACATCGGCTTTTGCGTAATCCGGGGTGCTCTCTAAATATCGCGCAACAGCGGTCTTTAACCCCGAAAAAGAGAAATCAAATGGCCGAGTTTCCCAATCGCGCGAGTGCGTGAGACCTCGAGGAAAATCAATTGCTTTCGGGTTTCCAGAAAGTGCTTCACGATCAATTGCTGGACCGCCAGGAAAGCCAAGTCCCATCACGCGGGCAATCTTGTCGAAAGCTTCTCCCGCTGCATCATCCATGCTTTCGCCAAGTTTGATGACTGATGATGTTATGTCATCAACTTGAAGTAGTGATGAATGACCACCGCTGACTAAGAGCGCAATTGTTGGCTCTAGCGGTAGATCATGTGTCAGTAAATCAACTGAGACGTGTGCAGCCAAATGATTGACACCGTATAAAGGTTTGCCAAGTCCAAGTGCTAATCCGCTAGCAGATGCAACGCCGACAAGAAGTGCGCCTACCAAACCAGGTCCAGCAGTTACGGCAACTGCGTCAATATCTTTTAGTGAAATCTTTGCATCAATAAGAGCCATCTCAATGCTTGGCAGCATTGCCTCTAAGTGTGCACGACTGGCAATCTCGGGAACTACCCCACCAAAGCGAGCATGCTCCTCAACGCTGGATGCAATGACATTTGCGAGCAATGTGCGACCACGGACTATCCCAATTGCAGTTTCATCACAGGAAGTTTCGATACCAAGTACCAGAGGCTGGTGTGTCATAGAAGTTCCTTCTTCATGACAACTGCATGAACACCACTGCCGTAGTAGTCATCTCTTCGAGATATTGGTGTGAAGCCTTCGGATAAATACAGCGGATTAGCTTCGATATTATCTTCGCGCATCTCAAGAAAGATAGATGGAGATTTTCTCTCAATGGCCCAATCAATCATTTGATGAAGCATCTCTCGCCCTATTCCCTGACGGCGAAATGCTGGGTCAACAGTCAAAGTGTTAATGTCCGCGTCAATTTCGCGATCGGGAGAAAAAACTCCTGCGTACCCAACAATCTGATTTTCCTCATTTATCGCAACGGTATAAAAGCGAGTTTTAGGTACTCCAGCCAACTCTTCTTTGAATTGATTTGTGGACCAGGCATCTCGAGGATAAATAGCCCGCTCCATGCTTGCTATAACAGGGATATCCAGGGCCATCATGGATCTGTATGTGATGCTCATGGTGTGCGCTCACTTGTTGGCACGGCATCGGGACGTCGCAGATAAATAGGTAACTGAATATGCAGATCTGGATTCTTGGCAATCTCAACTAATGCCACGACATCAGGAAATTGAACCTCATCATCGGCAGTGAGTAGGTACTTAAGCGCACCTTCTCCAAACATTGGTAATCCTTTAAGGGCAACATCTGCAGGGAAATCCACTGAAGGCTCAGTCATTCGTGCGCCGTTGGAGTATTGCGCCCAGTAAACCTCTTTGCGCCGAGCATCCGTAGCAATAATGAAATCATTTCTTTCTCTCACTTGTGTAGCAATCGCATCCAATGAGCACAGGCCAATGACTTCGATTCCGCGTGCGAGAGCAAAAGACCTTGCAAAGGAAATTCCCACTCTTAAACCGGTGTAGGGCCCGGGTCCCATCCCAACTACAACTTTATCGATACTTCCTTGAGCTATCAGCGCCTCGGCGACAAGTGCAGGAAGCGCATGTCCATGAGCTGTCCCACCATCGCGGAACCCATGCCACAAGATTGCACCCTCATCAACGATGGCGACAGAGGTACGCGATGTAGATGTATCAATTGCCAACGAAATACTCACAAAGTAAATCCGTTCCAGCGAGGACCGTATGCAACGAAGGTTATTTCTCGCTCTTCATTGGTCCGGTCAATGTCTATTTCTAATCTCTCATCTGATAGTCGGGCACTCTCTGCTCCGCCCCACTCAATAACGGTGATCGCCTCTTCGCGTTCTGAATCAAGATCTAAATCATCTAGCGAAAGATTGGCGTTAGCAGAGGCAACTAAGCGATATGCATCTACATGAATAAGATTAACGGCACCCTTATGAATTCTTGATATTACAAAAGTCGGTGAAGTTACCCCTTCAATTCCTAACGCTGATGCAATTCCTTGAGTCAGAAGTGTTTTGCCCGCACCTAATGGACCATTGAGTAGAAGTAGGTCACCTGGTCGCAATTGACCGCCAATCTGCTCACCTAAAGCAAACATCGCCTCTGGCGTAGCAATGCGCGTCATGTCATCAAGGTTAGTTGATAGTCACTCTAAAGGCATAAAAATACGGGGGCCTCGATTTCTCGAAGCCCCCGTATTTCATTGAGATTTACTGCTCGTTGTAGAACTTCAACAACGGAGCACGGTACATAGGATCGATACTCAAGTTCTTGCCCTTGCGGATAAGAGTCCTAAGTGGTCCACCTGTAATCATCAGTCCAGTTGAAGCAACCGAAGCGAGTTGTTTCGCAACTACCTGATATTGAGCAGTTGTGAAGACGCAGTGATTGGTTCCTGGTGCTGGTGGTGTTGAGGTAACTGGTAGGCCCGCAGCAGTGAAGGTTGTATATGTAGCTGGGGTTGTAACCCAGATTGATAACAACTTCTTGACTGGAGGGACATATGCACCAGTTGTTTTGAAAGCAGCAATTGCAGCTGCTTTCTCTGCAGCATATTGAGCAGCATATTTATCTGCCAACCACTGTGGTCCACCTGCTGGTGTAATCGGATCTGCAACGCCCGTCATTGTGATTGTTGGGACATTGATTTTTCCTGTATGGGATAGCAATGCGCGCATCTTTGCAATTGCCTCTGGGTTTCCAGTTACACGTGGTGCACCTGGATTGAGTGGGCTCAGCGCTTGGAGCATTCCCGCGATTCCTTCGTCGCCACTAAGTGCAACGTTGAAAATTACACTCTCAGTTGCGATACGCGCTGCGTAATCAGTCTTGGTGTTATCAAAGATAACTCCACCTGATTGCTGCTCGACATCTTGAGTTGCCAAGATTGCGAGTGCACCAGCGTTGGCACCATTTTCAAGAACAGCAAGTGCTGGACTTACTGCTAATGGGAATGCCAACTTCAACGCACCTGCTGGACCTGAGATGGAATCAAAGTGAGCACTTTGTGTGCCAATACCTGACATCAAACCGAGCATCAAGAGCGCGCTGCGAACTGGAATTCCAGCCTTCTGCAACGCTAAGCCTGTTGCACTCGATGTATCTGGCCAAACGCCAGTGCTTACACCGGCTTGAAGTTTGCCAAGGACTGTAAAGAACTTACCAAGATCAGTCATTTCTTGAACATAACCAGCAGCACCAGCTGCATAGTTGGTTCCTTGAATTGATGGATCAAAGAGGGTCTTTACGCCCCAAAGGAAATCTCCGGCCATTGTGAGTTCGGCTTCTACAGTTCCTGCAGCCATACACATTGGTGCAACAGCATCAACGAGCTCTGGATGAGTTTCAGCAAGTGCCTGTGTGATAAATCCACCCAGTGACTCTCCCCATGCAACGACATGCTTTGTTGTTGGGAATTGCTTCTTGAATTCACCGATCAATTCGACATCAGTTGCAACGCCTGAATCAGCGTTCCAACCTTGACGAGCAAATCCTGAACCAACAACTGCAAAGCCTTGGCTAAGGAGAGATCCGATTACTGTTGCGTTTGGTCCAGGTTGTGGAGTGTCGGTTACGACATATCCGCCATAGCCAGGAATTCCTGCAACAACATTGACGCTTGGACGGTACCCATGTGAATAGAGATACACGGTGCCATTGAAGTTTCCTGGAACCATCATTGCGTATGGTGCACCATCTGATGTCTTGCCAGCGCAAGAGTTAACAGTCAGTTTGCCATCGCAAGCTGGAGCTGCAGCATGTGCTGCAGTAGGAATTGCAACAACCATCATTGAGACCAATGCGGTCGCCGTGAGCATTGAAAGTACGCGTGCCTTCTTCATAGTTAGTGTCCTCATTTGCTTGTTGGCAATCCGTTAAGTGGCATGTCCGGGCGCTTGTATGTGGATTTAACCACTGCGCCTGATGCAGAGTCGGTTGTGTAAACGGTGTAAACACCATCATTTGGCTTCAGCGTTGCTGTGCCGTCGTATGTTCCAAACCAGTACCCGTTGTAACCAGCATGAGTGGTTGCAGTAGGTGCCATTGGAGTAAGACCGGCACTAGCAAATGTTGAACCCTTAGTTTCAATTGCAGCAATCAAAGCTTTGCGGGTGAGGTTCTTACCAGCGGCAGCGATTGCTTGAACTGTAACGAATGCAGTGTTCATGCCAGCCAAGATGTTGTTATCGAAAGTCACTCCAGGGTTGTACTTAGTATTAATTGTCTGGAATAGCTTCACATATTCATCTGTGGTGTCTGCAGGTGCTGGAAGGAAGGACGCTGTCTGTACTCCAGTAAAGAGTGGTGCAGGTACGCCAGCAAGTTTAATTGCTGTTGCATCTCCACCGACAGATCCAAGAATCCATTGAGGCCTGTATGACTTCGCATAGGCGGCGCCAAGGGCTGCCGCTGTTGCGCTAGAAACACCAAATAGAACGACAACTTCAGATCCAGCTGCCTGCAACTTGGAAATCCATGTTGGAGGAACTGTAGGAGTTGCTTGTGAAAGAGGTGCGTATGGAATGTATGTATCAAAAGTTAATCCACCAGTTTTGAAACCAGCAAGTGCATCGCGACCGAAGTCATCAGCCTGATACAGGAGTGCCAATTTCTTTCCTGGGAACTTATCTTTGATGTACATCGACAAAATCTTGGCTTCCATTACATAAGAAGGAAAGAGTGAGAATGTAGTTGGATAAGATTTCTTCACAGCGAAGCCACTGAATCCTGTGTTCACAAAAAGATCAGGAATTCCGCGACGACCTGGGTTAACGAGGGCAGCAACAGCTTTGTTGTTAGCTGTTCCTAGCGCGCCAACCACTGCGAAGACTTTATCCTTCAGAATTAATTCGTTTGTTGCCTGCACTGAGGCAGTTGGAGTGTAAGCATCGTCTTTTACGACCAAGGAGATCTTTCGACCATTGACGCCACCGCTTGCATTGACATAATCAAAATAAGCCTTCATGGCTCCCGGGATCTTGTTGTAACCGGGAGATGCGGCACCTGTCATTGGCAGAGTGATACCTAATTTAATTGAGGTGGAGGTAACTCCAATCTCATTGCGCACTGAGAAGGCTTGGGCTGGAATCGCTGTTAAAGCAAGGCTTCCAGTTGCAAGCACCGCAGAAGCTATGAGTAGCTTCCGACGATATGTTCCGATCATGTATTTCCTTCCATCGAGGGGTGGTTGACCTAATTACTAATAAGTGGTTAACGCGATATGGACGCGTTCTTTCGAACGCGCATACTGCGCATCTGTTCTACTGGTCCGTTCGGTACAAGCATGACCACCAGAATCAGTAACGCACTCACCAATAGACCAGGTAAGTTCGTGGTCACTCCATCTGAACCTCCTATGCGATTGGATATCGCATGCGAAATCTCAGGCGTGGCAACCAGTGTCACTGCGCCAATCATGACGCCTGGCAGGGTGGTTACGCCAGATAGAACCGCGCCTGTAAGCAAAGAAAATGACAAGGTCAGCGGGAATGCGCTGGGGGAAACGGTCCCGATGGTCATTGCTAACAGGGCCCCTGCGAGGCCAGCTAGGCCAGAACTGACGGTAAAAGCCAGCGTTTTCGCCTTTCCACTGTGAATACCCGCTAACTGCGCGGCGATTTCATTGCCCCGAACAGCCCTCCAAGTGCGTCCATATCGAGATCGGAGGATATTTTGCAGCCACCAGAGTGCGATGAGGGCTGCCGATGCTGCAATCCAGAAGTACCACTTATATGGCGAGAAATCCGCACCCAAGGAGACGGGTGGTGCGCCGACATCAAAAAGCAACCCTTGCTCACCACCCAAGAATGAGAATTGATTGGCGATCGATGGCAAACCAACGGCCAAGGCCAAGGTAGTTCCAGCTAAATATGGACCAGACAAACGCGCGGCAGCCGTACCGAGAACTGCACCAGCGGCAGCCGCAACTAGAACTGCGATTGCAAAACAAATCCATATTGGAAGAGTCCAATAATTTCTGGCGAGAACTGCAGAATAACCACCGATGGCGAGTAATGCTCCATGACCTAACGAAACCTGACCTGAATAGCCAGTAAGCAAAATTATTGATGAAATTGCAACAACAAACATTGCCAACGTTGCTCCTTGATAAACGCGCAATTCGTCAACACGATTTCCAGCCAAGAAAATTATGAATCCCAGAAAAATAAAGAAAACCAATCGCCCGAAATTTGACTGAAGTAACTTATGCACGGCGACCAACTTTCTTTCCCATAATCCCCTGCGGGCGCACAAGTAAGACTCCCAGTAATAAAACAAAGGCAGTCATAAATGGAAGAGTTGCGCTTACATACATGATGACAAATGCCAGAACTAATCCGAGAAGTAATCCTCCGATAACTGCACCCACAAGACTTTCAAGACCGCCGATCACTGCTGCAATGAAACCAAAGACTAGAAGCAAACTAAATTCCAACGAATCGGGAGAAAGCGCTCCAGTTCCATTTGGGGTTTGCAGCATTCCTGCTGCCGCACCTGCAGCTCCTGCCAGCGCCCAACCTAAAGTTCTGATTCCATCAACTTTAACTCCAGCAAGACGAGCAATTTCAGGAGCATAAGCCGAGGCACGTAAAGCCAATCCGATATTTGTTTTTGTGAAAAGAATTGACAATGAAATCATTAAGAATAGAACTGCTGAAACAATCACGAGCTTCAGTGGAGAAAATGCAAGGGTATGACCAGAGAATGTGTAACCAACATTTGAAACTGGTGGGCGGATAATTGCCTCTTTCCCACCCATAAATATCCCAATAAGCCCATGTATTAATCCGAGAAGCCCCAATGTTGCGATTATGGGTGCAACACCGGCAATTGGACCAGTATTTCTCTTGAATAGAGTTCGCATGAAGATGATCTCTATGAGTGCAGAAACACCTGCGCCCAAGATAATTGCAATAAATAGAGCAACCCAATACGAATTAAACCGACCAATAAAGGAAAACCCAATGTAGGTGGAAAGCAGCGCTTGACCTGCTTGTGCAAAATTGATAACTCGCGTGCTGCGCCAAACTAGAACAAGGGAAATCGCCATCAATGAATAGACCGCACCGGATGTCAGCCCGATAATGATTGTGTCAAAGAAAGTGAACATCTCTATCGCTCCCTAATAACCCAAGTAGGCCGCACGTACCTGCGGATCGGCTATAAGCGATTGTGCGGAGTTGGTGGCAGCAACACGTCCTAAGTTAAGAACGATTCCTACATCTGCGATTTCCAGTGCACTCATCGCATTCTGCTCAACAAGGACGACAGTTAATCCCATACGTGTAGTTAAATCACGAATGCTCTGAAAAATTTGCGCAATGACAAGCGGCGCAAGACCAAGAGATGGTTCATCGAGAAGTAGTAGTTGTGGTTTTGCCATCAAAGCACGTCCGATAGCGAGCATCTGTCTTTCGCCACCTGAAAGCGTGTCAGCTAATTG